>ERZ1034573.506-NODE-506-length-11658-cov-16.569077_pt1 | contig 11658 bp, 11 predicted proteins | sample MGYA00520641_ERZ1034573 | MGnify/ENA primary metagenome ERZ1034573 (study PRJEB33760, sample SAMEA4777724) | hypersaline lake metagenome | biome: hypersaline environment; feature: brines | place: Spain | collected 2014-08 | depth 0 m ...
GATGTCAGTCCCAGCGTACATCTACTCACGTGCCTCACCGCGGGCCGCTGTCAGAAGTGTGTCGGCAGATTTGTCGACTTCCTCAAACTCGTCTTGCAGGGCTTGCAGTGGATCATCGGCGACAGGAACGAGCTTCATGCTGTCGTGAACCTCAACAATACGATAGCGGTATCCATACTGTTCGTGAAAATCTTTGGGAAGCGTAAGCCGGCCACTGAATTATCGTGAAATTTCTCCCTGCTGACGCTGTAGCATCCCCATGGCAACTTCGTGGACTGCTGACCAAATGCCGGATTGTGCGGACAAAATGGTGCTCATCACCGGTGCCAACAGCGGCCTTGGCTATGAGGCAACGAAGGCTTTCGCCGCAAAGGGCGCAACTGTGATCATGGCCTGTCGCAGTCTCGACCGTGGACGGGAGGCAGCGGCCGACATCAAGAGCGATGTTGGGGACACCGGTGCAACATTGAACGTTCGAGACTGTGACCTTGCATCACTCGATTCGATCGAAACCTTCGCCGATGGCATCACGGATGACTACGATGCGCTCGATATCCTCTGCAACAATGCCGGGGTGATGGCGATCCCACGACAGGAAACTGAAGACGGTTTCGAGAAACAGCTTGGAGTGAATCACCTCGGTCACTTCGCACTGACCGGTCACCTGCTGGAGCTGCTCGTGGATAGCGACGGCGAAAGCCGAGTCGTCACCCACTCTAGTGGCGCACACGAGGCCGGAGCGATGGACTTCGATGACCTCCACCGAGAACAATCCTACAGCAAGTGGGAAGCCTATGGTCAGAGCAAACTGGCTAACCTGTTGTTTGCCTACGAGTTACAGCGGCGTTTCAATACAGCAGAGGTCACAGATACGATCAGCGTTGCCTGCCACCCTGGGTATGCAGCCACGAACCTGCAGTACCGCGGCCCTGAGCAATCTGGATCACGACTCCGGTTGGCGATGATGAAGGTCGCCAACGCCATCGTCGCTCAGTCAGCTGCAAAAGGTGTGTTGCCGCTGCTGTACGCAGCGACAGGTGAAGACGTAAGCGGTGGCGACTACTACGGCCCAAGCGGATTCAAGAATATGCGCGGTGCTCCCGAACTACAAACTTCCAACGATGCCTCATACGACGAGGAAGACGCGAAAACGTTGTGGAAGACCAGTGAGGAACTAACCGGCGTGAGCTACTCGGACATGTTTGAGGCTCTCACCTGACCCAGTGAACAAATACCGATTATACTGGGATACCGGTGATTGATACCGGGTACTGTAGTGCTGCCACCGGTGGTTGGTGTTTCGGCTCAAATGAGCTACCCTCGGCGAGTGAAGCTTTTGTCGCGTGGCCCCCTAATTTAATCATGCGCGTCGTCTCCCTCTTACCGTCTTGTACGGAGATATTGTTTGCACTGGGAGTCAAACCTGTTGGCGTCTCTCATAGCTGTGACCATCCGGAAGCGGTTGCTGATATCCCAACAGTAACCTCTACCGTCATCGATTACGAGGATCACACAGCCGACGAGATTGATGCCCAGATGCAGTCTGTCGATGGCGCAGTCTACGACCTACATCTGGATCAGCTGGCTGCCCTCAAACCCGATCTCGTGGTGACCCAAGCAACCTGCGATGTCTGTGCTGTTGATGCTACTCAGGTACACGACGCGGTGACAAAACTGGACACTGAGCCGGATGTGCTGACGCTGGATCCACACTCATTTTCCGATGTAATCGATGACATCCAGCGCGTTGGCGACGCGATCAACGAATCCGAGGCGGCTACAACGCTTACTACAGAGCTGCAAACGACGGTCGAACAAATCGAGGCCACTACCGAAACAGCAGTTGGGACGAACGGTCGTCCCCGCACGGCTGTTCTCGATTGGACTGACCCACCGATCCGAGCAGGCCACTGGGTTACAGAGATGATCGAACGAGCCGGCGGGGACGCTTCGTTTCAGCCTGCTGGCGCATCCGAACCCGTCAGCTGGAAGCAGATTACAGAGTACGATCCAGAAGTATTGGTCGTGACGCCCTGTGGATTCGAGCGTGATCGAGCGAGAGACGCGATCGACGATCTCAAACAACGCCAGGGGTGGGAAGAGATGACGGCAGTTACAGACGGTCGGGTGTACGCCGTCGATGGTAATGCTTTGTTCAACCGCCCGAGCCACCGGCTGGTTGACTCTTTGGAAGTGCTCCAATGGTGTATACATCCAGAACCGGTTGCGCTCAGCGATGCAACCCGAAACTACGTGTCCCACCTTGCTCGACCCAACCGTCGGTCGATCTGACCTTGATATCCCTGCTGAAAGCAGTCACTTCGCCTCTCAATACAGTTCTGCTTTGAAATAAACAGAATCGGTAGTTCTGACAACTCGTATATTGTCAGGCTATATGATGTGTCTGATCAGATTCCCCACGATCATCTCCATCAAGCAGGAAATCCCGCCGTGAATGACGCGGCTTCCCGTACCGCAGCGTTGGGATATCTGCTGGTATCTAGGCGGAGTGCTTCGGAACCTGACCCCGAGGCGGTTCACGCCACACTCCGTCGCACTCCCTGTGTCGACCGCTGTCTGTCAAGAACAAAATCCTCATACCAACTTAGAGGGTACAACTGAACAGTATGAGTAACCTCCGCGACCCGTATAAACATCTCTTGGGGTGGTGGAAGAATATTGACGATGGTTGGCAAGCCGTCCTCCTCGGGGGAGTAGCCCTGCTAGCGGTTATGATCGGTGTTCCGATCCCATGGTGACTGAGTGAATCACCGGTTTTTCGCTGGGCTCGGCTTTCTGCTTGCGATTGGACTCACTGCCCGGCTCCTCAGCACCGTGCTTCCAGTGAACCATCTTATCGTCACCGTTCTCCTTGGCCTGTTGATCGGGAATCTGTATGGGATTCCGGCGTGGGCGCAGACGGCAGTTGAAACGCATACGCTCTGGCTCGAGCTCGGAATCGTCGTCATGGGAGCCAGTGTGGCACTTGACCGCATTTTTGAGGCTGGTTCAGTTATCATTTTATTGGTCATCATTACTGTCGTCGCAACCACGCTCCTCATAGAGTTTCTTGCACGGGCTGTATTCACTATTCACGAGGAGACCGGATCGTTGCTTGCCGCTGGCTCTGGGATCTGCGGTGTGTCAGCTGTTGTCGCCGTCGCCGAGAGTATTACTGCCGACGAGAGCCGGATTGCATACGCTGCGGCAACTGTCATTATCTTCGATGCGATGACGCTATTTATCTATCCACTCGTCGGGCACACCCTTGAGCTCTCCAATACCGTCTTTGGCATCTGGGCCGGACTGACTATGTTTAGTACCGGCCCTGTTGCGGCTGCGGGTTTCGCATTTTCCGACACTGCGGGTCAGTGGGCACTTCTGGCGAAGCTTACGCGGAACTCTCTCATTGGGTTCGTTGCGGTTGTGTATGCGTTCTCCTACGCTCAGAAGACTTCCTCAGGAACATCCGGTGCAACCAAGCACGGCGACAGCACACCTAGCCATACTGTTCAGTGGAAGTTTCTCTGGCGGTCTTTCCCAAAGTTTGTACTCGGATTTGTTGGGATGATCGCTGTTGCTAACACCGGACTGTTGACGAGTAGGCAGCTTACATCGCTTTCGCATCTCTCAGACTGGGCGTTTCTTCTGGCGTTTGCTGGGCTTGGTCTTGAGATACAACTCGCTGATTTCCGAAGCACGGGGTACAGACCGATTGTCGTGGTGTTCACTGGCTGGGTAGTCGTTGCGAGCGTAATGCTGCTCGTTGTGCAGATACTCTTTTAAATACCAGAAAGTGATCACGTGGCAATCCTGGCTCTCTTCGACCCGTTGGGCGGCCTCATTGAGCAGCTCGGCAGCTCTGTCGTTGACAGATCCGCAGAAATCAGCTGACACCGGGTGATCTGCGAGTGCTTCTTTCACCGCTGAGTTGATAACGAGTCGATTATTTCTCCATGAAATTCGGGGCAAGCGTCTGAATGGTGATACGTTTCCCAGAGTGACGGCGCGTATTCACGCCGTGTATGGCGTGGTACTGTGCCTGTTCAACTTATAATATAGACAGATGCGACTGTCCATGCCTGTATGTCGAGTGACGGTCTATAACGGTAATAAATTACATTGTCAACGGATCATCTCGATAGAAGAAGTTCGGTGTTCGAACCGTCTCATCGTACTCCTCGTCGAAGATGTGTACCGTTGAGGATGCGTTAGGGGGCAAGAGCCAAGATCTATCACCAGTCACTGAGCGGCCGGCCGCCGCTTCATCAGACTCAAATTGTTTGAACTGATCGGCTGCGGTGTGGTGATCAACGATCCGCACCCCTTCCGTATCGAACGAGTGCAAGACGGCTCGGTTGAGCACAGTCAGTGCCTGATCTTTCCATAACGATCTGTCGGTCGTCGTATCAAGACCCAACCGTGTCGCAACCTCCGGAAGCATATCGTATCGATCCGTATCCCCGAGATCTCGGCTTCCGATCTCCGTCCCCATATACCAGCCATTGAACGGCGCGGCAGGATAGCGAATGCCACCTATTTCCAAGATCATATCAGATACGATCGGGACTGCATACCACTGCAATCCAAGCTCAGCAAACCAGTCGTAATCAGGATGTGAAAGTGGAACCTCAAGCACAATCTCATCAGGCAGTTCAAACAGTTCAGGCTCCCTATCCCCGATCTGAATCACGAGTGGTAGCACATCAAACGGCGTGCCTTCACCGCTCCAACCGCGGGACTGACAGTAGCTCGTTAGTGCCACCGAGTCGGGATCGCCGATAACACCAGAATCCGTCTCATAGCCAGCATAACGGATCAGTTGCTGATTCCAGATTCGAACTCGTGGGTTTTCCTGAACCGCTGCCGGAAACACCGAGAGTGTCGGCACGATGTTCCCATCGTTGGTTGCAGTGGTGATGTGGGAAACCAGCTCGTCATAGACTTCTTCGGCGGTGGTCGCCTCTCGACAGTCTCGTACTCGCAGGCTGTCCCAAAAATGGCGGCCAATACATCGATTACTGTTTCGCCACGCCATTTTTGCACCGTGTTCAAGCTCCATAGACGTGTGCGTGTAGTGGCCCGTTCTTCCGATCGCATGCCAGATTGCTTCAAGCCGTTCATCAACATCGTCTTCACGATCACATTCGGCGTAACATTGCTCAATGAAGTCAACTGCAGCCTCATGGCGCTCTTGCTTGCCCACTTTGGCTTGTGATGAATGCACAATACAGTATTGGGTACGGATCTGAATAGAGGTTGCGTGCCACCGTGCGGTGTTAGAATGGGGAATAATGAACTCTCAGTTAGAGGTTTTTGTGAGAGTCGATGGAAAATTGATTGTTGTATTTTGTAACAGCTGTTGAATATACTATTTATTTATTGAGTTTTTGGCGTGGATTTTTATCGGCTGATCCGACTTCCAGCACGTGATGAGACGTCAAGTTCTTCCAGAACTCGCTTTGCTGGATGCCGCCAGTCTCCTTGATTAGTTCCAGCCCACGCTGCTGGGATTCGGATAACTCAACGGGGGGTTCACCAACACTCACACAGTGGCATAGATCCGAATTTGACTACATCTGTCGATTAAAATATCCTAATCAAATAACAGTAAAAACTACTGAGTTATGAAGTAAAAATGTTTATGTGAAAGACATACTCCTCAGCAAACTCCATCAAATCATACATATGAGTTCAGCACTCATAAGTGGATAGAGCACCCTATATATTCTAATGTCTGATCGGAGTAAGAATACATCAATCGTTGGCGGACAATCGATTGGATCTGATTCGACGGCTGAGGAGGTTGCCCAAGAGATTGGACTGACCATTCAGGAGATTCAGTGGAGAAAGGATTTCATCGATTTTGATTCTGATGACGCTCAACGGCTTCGAGACGCCAAACCGTTGGTCGATAAATACGAAGCTGAATTAGTGGATGCGTTCCTCGAACCTATCTACACGACCCCTGAGACAAAGGAGATAGTTGACCGTTCTCCACGCACCAACGATGAGCTAGAACAGATTGTCAGCGGATACTTCCAGACAGTTGTGAACGGGGATTTCGGGGTAGATCACTTCAAACACCGGACTCGGATCGGGCAACTTCACGACAAACTCAACATGCCGCTTCACTACTTTGCGGGGATGTTTGGGGGCCTGACAGCGACCGTTGTTGAAGCCCGAATGAACGAGTTTGTTGAGAACAACTCGACCGGGGCGGGCGACGAGATCACAATATCAACTAATGACCTATACAGTGCAGTTGAAGATATCGCCTCATTCATCAAAATCCTAAATCTTGATATGCAGGTGGTAAACGACACGTACCTAGTGTCGCTTACCAGTTCTCTTCGAGACGAAATTGATGCGAGTCAACAACTGCGAGAACAAGCAGTTGACTCGATCAAAAACAGCAGAGTTTCTTTCGAGTCAACGAAAGAAAGCACAGAAGAACTCCAATCGCTTGCAAATCAATTTGCTGACGATACAGAATCAGTCGCTGGCGAGATTTCTAATCTCAGCGCAACGGTCGAAGAGATAGCTGCTTCAAGTAACACAGCACGTCAGACGGCGGAGGAGGCAGCCGAACTCACCGACGACGGAAAGGATAAAGCAGCAGAATCTGTTGAAACATTATCAGAAATATCTGCTGCTCAAGAGGAATTATCCGAACAAATGGAAGATCTAGTTGATGCAGTTGGTGAGATGGATCAGATCATTGAAACGATTGATGATATCGCTGACCAGACTAACATATTAGCACTCAACGCAAACATAGAGGCGGCACGAGCAGGCGAGGCCGGAAGTGGGTTTGAGGTTGTTGCCGATGAAGTGAAGAATTTGGCTGAGGACACCCAAGATCAGGCGAGTGACATTGAGGAACTTCTAGAGACAGTAACAGACGATATCACAAAGGCTTCTGAACGGCTAGAACAGGTTGAACAGTTAGTCAACGAGGGTGAAACAAAGGTTACTCAAACAGACGAACTGCTTGATCAAATCGAGGGCAAGGCGTCTGACGCCGCTAATTCAACCGAAGAAATCGCAGAAGCAACAGAGAATCAAGCAGAAAGCACAGAGGAGGTCAGTTCGATGGTGGACGAGCTAGCGGAGAATGCGACCCAGACTGCCGAAGAAGTCCAGACAGTAACAGAGGAGATCGAAGGACAAGAAGAAGAGATCGAGAATATAGCCGACGCCACAGACAAACTTGATGATTCGGGGGCGACCGATCTGGTGAATGTCACCGAGAAAGGCGACTGGGATGGAAAAAAATACCCCACCGACCCCGGAGAATACGATACTCAACAAGCCGCTTCCGATGGAGGGTACACAGATCAAACGGCACCAGATGGTGTCCCACAGTCACTCTACGACAAACTTCCTTCAGAAATGCCAGACAACATCGTAGCGACGATGGACAGAGAAACGCTTGAAGAAATCGCAGATGGGGACGCTGAAAACCCCTTCTGAGAACTATCGGTCAATGTGGAATCACAAAGGAATACCATCCAGAGCCTACCCCCGGTTTGGCATCAAATGGATCGAACTAGGAGGGATCATTATCTGTAGTTCGGTACCAGTATCAATGGTCAGTCGTTCGAATACCGGTGGATGAACGCTCGCCGTCAAGGCTGGAGACCCCCAACTGGTGGCCATCTCTATCTGATACTCACTTCCTTCGTTCAACCATCGAATCACTGTCCCTGTGATTGTATTGATAATCTGCTCATCATCAGGAGCACGGGATGGTTTAATCTCTACCCGTGACGGGTGGATGCAGACTGTGATGTCTGACTGTCCGATATTCGATGTAGCTGTCTGTAATTCAACATTGCCAACTCGAACGGTTACTCCTTGCTCAGAGTGCTCAATCACGCTCCCTTCGAACAGGTTCTCGTTGCCGGTAAACCGCGCAACGAACTCAGTCGCTGGCTGTTCAACTACTGTAGACGAATCTCCAACCTGTTCGAGCATACCATCCCGAACAATAGCGATCCTGTCACCGAGTGCAGTCGCCGTTCGCTGGTCGTGAGTGACGTAGAGAATCGGTATATCGAGTGATTCGAACAGACTATGGAGTTCGTCTCGAAGTCGCCGCCGAATAGGTGTATCCAGACTTGACAACGGTTCGTCTAAGAGCAAGACTGCCGGGTCTGTAGCGAGTGTTCGTGCTAATGCAACTCGCTGGTACTCACCACCCGAGAGTACCGGTGGGCTCCTGTCAAGAATATCTTCTATTTCGAGTGTCGCCGCGAGTTCACCGACACGGGCTGCTGTTGTGGCCGCATAGGCGATATTTTCCCGGGCAGTCATATGCGGAAACAGGGCTCCCTCCTGAAAGACCATCCCGACATCCCGGTTTTCGAGTGGGTGGCCAACTAATTCCCGACCGTTGAGACAGATTGAACCTGAATCAGGCTCCGTGATACCAGCGATTAGTGAAAGCAACGTTGTTTTGCCACTCCCAGACGGCCCCAAGACTGCGAGCACTCCATCTTCAACACGTAGATCGAAAGGGCCAAACTTGAATTGACCATGCGTCTTGCTCAAATCGGATAGATTCAGTGTCATTCCCACGGGTTAGACGCAATAATATTGATTACCAGCAGTGTCACACCAGCGATACCGACAAGCAGGATGGCGACGGGATAGGCATTTTCCAGCCCCAGTTCGATAAAAGAGACCCAGATTTGAACAGGCATTGTCCGGGGATAGTATGCCAGCATCATTGTCGCGCCGAACTCACCAATTGCCCGCGCGAAAGTGAGCGTCACCCCGGCAACAATGCCTGGCACGGCTAATGGGATCGTAACTCTGCGAGCAGTGTGCCAGCGACTTTTTCCGAGTGAGCGCGAAGCATACTCAAGTGTCTGGTCAACCCGCTCGAAGGCCACTTTCGCCGTTACTACAAGGAAGGGTGATGCGACGAACGTCTGTGCGAGTATCACTCCAGCCAGCGACCGGGTAAGTGGGAACCCAGCAGCAATAGCGGCTTCTCCAAGCGGCGAACCTGAACCGAAGACCGTTAACAGCACGATGCCACCCACGACTGGTGGCAGTACCAATGGGAGCACCACAATCCCAAGTACTGCCGTTTGTGCGGCTCCGTCAGCTCGTGCCAGCCAGTACGCGAGCGGTAGCCCAAAAATCGTTGCTATGAGTGTGCTAATTGACGCTGAGAGTACCGATGTCTTCGCTGCATCCACGATGATCGGACTGTTCATCCGCCCAAGAACCTCTGTTGGTGGTACCGAGAGAAATAGCGACCCTACCGGTACGATATAGTACACAAGTAACACGCCACCGAAGAGAAGAGTAACACTGAGCCAGCCGAACCCTGCTATCCTCGTTTCTGACAGTGAGGATTCCGACTGTGTCGCCATTCAAATTAGCACCGTTATTCCTGTGATATCCGGTGGCTGCACCGTTGTCGAGCGGGTGAGCTGTGATCGGGTATCATCAGACTGATCCTCGGTTATCCTTCTAATTGGCTGGGGGATGTCGCCCGTGTATGCAGGGAACTGCTCGCGTAGAACGAATCCGTGATCTGTAAGATAGTTTCCGGTTGTATGTCCATCGAATACGGCCACTGCAGCGTCGCTCATGTGCCGAATGGTTGATCCGTAGCTGATGAGTCCACCCTGGATTTGTTGCCCGCTTGGCAATGTGTACGACGTTGTAGCGTACCAGCCATCCACATATTGTGGATTACTCAGATTGATCTGATCCGGTAACTCGATGTACTCATACCCACGTTCGACGGCCATGTTTCGGTAGGCAATTGCAGCATCAATGGAACCAGTTTCAAACTGGCTTAATAAAGCTGTTTCTGGGTACAGTTGGTTTTCTTGAAGAATCTGGTCGGCGAGATTGGATGCGTCATCGTAGTATCGTGAGGCCAGTTCGATCATAAACAGCGTTCGATAGCCGAGTGGATCTTGATCGGGATCAGTTCGCCCGAGATTGACGGCCTCATCGGCTAGCGGCTCGTACCAACTTTCGGCACCCGCCGTTGCGATCCGCTGTCCTGAGTCAGATTCAGGATTGTAGATGAGAACCAGCGAATTGCTGGCGAATACAGAGTACCATGAGGGGCTGAGGGGATTCTCGAACAGTGCCACGTCGGCGACTGTGACGATATCGGGATCACGCTGCCCCGCAGCGATCATGCGAGCAACTGTTGCCGAACCGTGTGCCTCAATCTGGACGGGGATATCAACAGCAGGTCTGAGCCCGTTAGCCAGTGCATTTTGAAAACTTCCAGGCGCAAGGATTGCAATCGTCGGAGATTGTCCTTGAGAAGTGTCACCGCTACACCCTGCAATACCGGCTAATCCTGCGACACCGGTTGCCTGAATTAATTGACGGCGTGAATAACTGGCATCTTGCCGTTGTTTCCTCATTGATATAACCGACGTTATTTCTTTTTTGGCATAACGTTTTGGGCTCGGAAACAAACATGACGCCATGGAACTCGATGCGGATTTTGATGCGAAGCTGGACAAATCCGGGGTGAGATTCACGGAACGAGACGTGGAACTACTTGAGGCGATTCGTGAGCATGGATCACTCAACAAAGCAGCGACGGAGCTGGAACGTTCGTACTCGCGTTCTCAACAGCGTATTGTCGAACTTGAAGATTCGTTCGGACAACTGGTTGAACGGCAGCGTGGAGGTTCCGGGGGTGGTGGGAGTACACTGACTGAAAACAGTGAACAACTACTTGGGGAGTTTGCACGACTGGAGGCCGAGTTCACTGGTCTCACCGAGGTTGAAGAGACGGTATTTCGCGGAAATGTCATTTACAGAGACGGGGAACTTGGAACGGTTGAGACAGATGCGGGTGATATTCGAGCGATTGTGCCATCGGTGACGGATGAAGTCAGGGTTGCGGTCAGATCCGACGCTGTCACGCTTCATGCAGCAAATAGCGTCCCGGAAACGAAGACGAGTGCTAGAAATCAATTTCAGAGTACAGTTACTGATATCGTTGACGGGGATCGTCTCGCGCAGGTCATGCTTGATATCGACGCAGACACTGAACTGATAGCACTCGTAACCCAGACAAGCGTGAAGACACTTGAGTTGACTCCGGGTGATGCCGTTCTAGCGACTTTCAAAACGGCTGGTACACGGGCTTATCCAGTTAATCCGCCCTATTCTGAGTGAATTTGGCTCGTCATAACCTCTGTCATCTTTATCCTGTGGCTCAATCACAATTGTTCAGACTCTGCACAGCGATACGATCAATCCCGTAATCGATGTACCGCTCTACGACATGTTTGGTGAGCGTGTGCAGAAAGTGGTCGTTCCAAGAGAGGATTTTCTACTATGTGCGAAGCGCACACGATGACAGGCTGTTCCCGCCTTCGGTGCCCATGTTAATCGCGAGTGAAGTAGTGGCCGTATTGTTTCCGTACGTTTCTTGCGTACAACTCGGTGTCAACGTAATTGATCCTTACTCAGCTGACCCCTTAGCTGGAGCGTACAGCACAGTCATAACAAGTTTGTCCTCAAAGTCGAGGAACTGATGATCGGTTCCCGGTTCAAGATGGATCACGTCACCCGCAGAGACATCGTAGGTGTCCCCCTCAACGTTGAGTTTTGCGTTTCCGGAGTCAACATGGTAGATCTCGTCTTCGCCGTGGGCGT
>ERZ1034573.507-NODE-507-length-11615-cov-10.680709_pt1 | contig 11615 bp, 2 predicted proteins | sample MGYA00520641_ERZ1034573 | MGnify/ENA primary metagenome ERZ1034573 (study PRJEB33760, sample SAMEA4777724) | hypersaline lake metagenome | biome: hypersaline environment; feature: brines | place: Spain | collected 2014-08 | depth 0 m ...
CTGCGCCACAGCGTCGACTGGTTCGGTAGACTCTCCAAGCCTAACTGCTCGCGGAGTGCCGGGCGACACTCGAGATACTCGATCAGCGCTGTTTCGTGCTCCCACCCGTGGAGTTCCTTCAGCAAGAACACACGAAAGAGCGTGTCCATCTCGTAGCGAGTTGGCCCCGCGTAGCGGTCGTGAGCATGGAATTCGAAATACGCCAGCGGAAGTGCACAGACGAAGTTCTCGACCGACTCGTGGCGGTCGTGTTTGAACCAGGTTTGTGAGACTATCCGAACATCTGACTCCAGCCCGTCGAGCGAGCTTTGCTCGTACAGCGGCGTCGCATCGTATACTGGCCAATCAGCGTGTGGTCGGCGGGCAATCTGTCGGAAGACACTCCGGCGAGACTCACGAGTTGCAGTCACTACGAGACGCAGAACACGACTCGCTCAAAAACGCGTCTTCTTCGCGACACAGCGGGGAGGCAGCGTTACGACTGGCGCCGAGCTAAGACGATGACCACCGTCAAGAGTACACCGAACGCCACAGCGACGCCGAACCCGGGCCCACTCGCGTCGGTGGCCGATTCCGTGTCCCCGTTGTCACCTGCTGGCTGGGTCGATTCTCCTGTGGTCCCTGGGGTCTGTTGCGGGTTCGCTTGCTCTGTTGGGGCTGGTGTCGACGCGTTCAGGACCTCATCTGACTGGACCGAGACCGTCCCAGCTACAACTGTGCCGACCGTGAGCGTGTACTCGCCAGGATCCGCTGGCGTGAACGAGAGCGACACAGTCCGCGTCGAATTCGGGGCAAGTTCGACTTCTCTGGCGGCAACGACAGTTCCGTTGGATCGCAACTCGGCAGTGTAGGCCCCAGCCGCCCTGCCGAGATTACGGACTGTCGCGTCGACAGTGACCGGCTCGGAGATGGTAAGCGTGTCTGCTGGGCCGCTGGCACGCTCAATGACGAACGTCGGGCCGCTGGAGCCGATAGCGAACAGCGAGAGGCCCGGTGATACCGACTCGAAGAGGTAGTAACTGCCGTTCGAACCGACGTCTTCGGTAGGGAGATGGCTCCACCCGTCGGTTTCGTTGCGATAGAGCGCAACAGTACTCGGGGCGACATCCCTCTCATCTAAGTAGACTTTCTGGATCCGGAACCGGAACGTGACGTTCTCAATGTCTGTGTCTGGGTTCGTGTGGGTCACCTCAACGTAGCCCACGGGTACTGACCCGGTCGTGCCGAGAAACGCCCGCGAGTCCGTGGAAGTGCCGACGCTGTCGTTTGCTCTCCCCTGAGTCGTGGGAGCCACCGCGTCCGTCCCGGTGTCGTCGGTCGCGATTCTGGATTCCAGAGCGTCGGCTGGCCACGTCCGTACCGACAGCCCGAACTCGCGGGACCCGCTCCCGGTCGGGGTGACCGACAGGCGGTCGACCACGACTGCGTCCGCAGGCGTGCCATCGCCGTCGTCGCTGCCGTCACTCCCAGCCGCAGACTGAGAGTCATCCGTGGCCATCCCGGGGAAGTCGAGCGTGATGGACCCAACGCCATCGGGATCAGCCACGTCGAAGGAGACGGTGCCGCCGTCCGAGCGAGTGCCGGTGACGACGAGGCCGGTGCCGTCGTCGGAGTCGTCCGTTGACTGCTGGTCACTACCAGTGTCGGCGGGGCCGCTGTTCCCGTCACTACTCCCATCGTCACCGCCGCCACTTCCATCGCTTCCGTCACCTCTGCTGCTCCCGTCGCTATCGCTTTCGACGGTGACGGTCCGGACAGCAGTCGCCTCGTTGTTCGCAGCGTCGGTGACGGTCAGTGCCACGTCGTAGGTACCCGGACTGTCGAACGCGTGTGTGGTCGTCGCACCGCTGGCAGTGTCACCGTCGTCGAAGTTCCAGTCGTAGCTGACGATACCGACGTTGTCTGTCGAGTCAGTCCCGTCGAAGGAGACGGACTCGCCCTCGTCGATGGTTGTGTCAGTCCCGACTTTTGCGGTCGGTGGTGTCGAATCGGTGGTGGTGAAACTGAGGGTTGTGTCGTCACTGATGCCAGCGAAGTCGTTCGACGACGAGGCCGTGTCGGTGAGTGCACCTGCGTCGATGCGGATCGCATACTCCGTGTCTGACGCGAGGTCGCTCGTGGGAGTGATTGTCAGTTCGCTTCCGGAGACCGAGACCGTTCCGTCACCACTCCCGGTATCAGTGCTCACGTCGAACGTCTCCCGGTCGCTGAAGCCGTCGTCGTCCTCCCGCAACGTGACTGACTCCGTCCCGAGGGCGACATCCTCGCTGAACGTAATCGTGATGTCGGTGGTCTCGGCGACGCCAGTTGCGTCGTCAGCCGGCGTACTTGACGCGATAGTGGGTGCGATGTCGTCAGTCACGCTGATGATGACTGCTGTCTCGTACCCGTCACTGCCGTCGTCGGCTTCGAGGCGAACGTCGTAGTCCCCTTCGGCGAGCGCGCCGGCATCGTCCGCGCGCAGTTGACCGTTGTTGATATTGAATGCAGTGTTATCACCGTCACCGCTGCCGCTGACCAGCGAGAACTTGTGGCTGCTGTCGTCGGCGTCCGTGGCAGAGAGAGTTCCGACTACCGCGTCGGTGCCGCCGGACTGGGCAACGTCGGTGCTGGTCAGACTGATGGCCGTCGGTGCGTCGTTGAGGCCAGTGACGGTGACGGTAATCGTCCCTTGGGCCGTGTCACCGTTGCTGTCTGCGACCGTGTAGCTGAACGCATCCGTCGTGGAATCGCCACCCCCGAGTGAGTCGTACTGGCCGTTGGGGTCGTAGGCCCAGGACCCGTCATCGTTGACCGTGACGGTCGCGCCGGAGTCCAACATCACTGCGGTCCCGTCGCTGAAACTGCTGGTGTTGATACTGTCGACCGATACTGTGTCGCCAGCGTCGGGGTCGCTCGCCAGTTCGAGCAGATCCGCGGCGTCGCCATCGGTGACTGAGACTGTGCTGTCCTCGTCGGTGGTCTGTGAACTGTCGTCGGAGGCTGTCGGGGACTCGTCTACGTCGGTCACGTCGACGATAATGGTCTGTGTATTCGTGTTCCCGACGCTGTCGGCGGCCTGCACGTCGATCACGTAGTCGTTGCTGGTGTCGGAGTCGGCCGGATTCTCGTAGTCCGGTGCGCTCGCAAAGGAGAGCGAGCCAGTGCTGGCATCGAGACTGAACGCCGACTGGTCGACGCCGCTAACCAGCGAATACGTCACATCCGTATCCGTGCCGCTCCCGTCGTCGGCGTTCACGTCGATGACGCTCGTGGTGTTCTCCGCCACCGAGGGGTTCGACCCCGATGAAAATGCGGGGGCTCGCGTGTCGACGGTGATGTCGAAGGTTTTCGTCGAGGAGGTGTCCTCACCGCCGTTGGCGGTGCCGCCGTCGTCGACGACTTGGACGCTCACTGTCGCGGTCCCGTTGATGCCATTGGCCGGGGTATGGGTCAGGTCGCCGTCGTTGTCGATGTCCGGCTGTGTGTCGAACAGCGTGTTGTCGTCGTTCGTGACGGTGAAATCGCTGATTGTCTGGCTCTCGCCGCCGCCGGGATCGAACCCGGTGGCGAAGTCGGTCACCATCTGCTCGGTGGTGTCGGCGTTTGTGGTCTGGTCGTTTCCGATGGTGATGGAGGGCGCGTCGTTGACTCCGTCGACGGTCACCTCAACAGTCTGGGTGTCGGTGTTGCCGACCGAATCGGCAACGGTCACGCTCACCTCTGTCGTCGTGCTATCACCGCCGCTCAGTGACTCGAACTCGCCGTTTGGATCGAACTCGACCTCTCCGTTCCCGTCGATGGTGAACTGCCCGCCATTGTCTCCGGCGGTGGCGGAACCGATGTTTCCGCTACTCCCGTTGACTTTCGTAATCGTCAGTGGTGTGTTGGCGTCGCTGTCGTTACTCAGTAGATCCGCGACGACGGTGCCAGCGGTGTCTTCGTCGGTGCCCCCGAAGTCATTCGACAGGGCGGGGGCGGTGTTGTCGACGGTGAACGACTCGCCGCCGGTGTAGGTGCCGTCTGCGCTCGCACTCGTGCCGACCCCGCCCAGCGGTACGCCGTTGTCGTTGGTGATCGAATCGTCGTCGTTCAGATCGAGGCTTACGTCGCCGTCGCCGGTGAGTCCCGTCAGTTCGACTAGCCAGATGTCGTCGCCGTCACCGTTGCTGTCTTCCTCGGTGACGGTGCCGACGCCTGCACCGCCCCCAGCGTTGTCGACAACGCTGAAATCACCCGCGTCGACGCCAGAGACGGATTCGGTGAACGTCACCTCGAACTCGACACTGCCGGCGTTGGTGGGGTTCGATTCGCCACTCGCCCGCTCGATAGACGACACCTCGGGCGCGTTCTGGACGGTGACGGTCGATGTGGCCGAGACGCTCGTATCGTCGGCCCACGCGAACTCGGGTTCGTAGCTGCCGTCGTCCGGTTCGTCGAAGCTGAAGGTGGCGTTTCCGTTGGCATCGGTGACCGTCGTGTCGCCGGTCGCGAAGCCGTCGAGGCTGTCGTTGTCGAGGACTTCGATGGTGACGCCCTCACCGGCGTTGACCCCGCCCTCCTTTGCGGTTACGTTGATCGTTCCCGATTTGTTCTCGGCGACGGTCTGGTCGCTCGCCTCGACAGTGTCGACGGTGAGTTCGGTGACTGACTCCCAGGCCAGCGCGGGGTAGCCACTCGTGACGAGCCACGTCTCGGGACTGTCGAACGAAAAGCCGTCCATGGTGGACAGTGGGCCGAACCGTTGCATCTGGATCGTCGTGAGACCATTCGAGTCAGGACTGCCAGCCGAGGCGGTTTGCCCAGTCGAACCGGTGTCCCAGTAGCTGTCACTGACCGCTCCGCCTTTGCGTTGCCCGACGAGGCCGCCGACGTAGCTGCTTCCGGAGACGTTGCCGGTCGCGTACGACTCAGTGACTGGGCCGTCCTCGTTAATTCCGACGAGGCCGCCCACATTGTCGGTTCCGGAGACGTTGCCAGTCGCATACGACTCGGTGACCTCGCCGCTCAGGTCTTTTCCTCCGACGAGGCCGCCCGCGCGGTCGTCACTTGCGGTGACATCGCCGGTCGCGTACGAGTCGCTGACCGTTGTTGCAGAGAGTCTCCCGACGAGGCCACCCACGTTTAGAGAGCCGGTGACGGCGACAGTCGCGGCCGATTTCTCGACCGTCCCGCCCTCGCTGAATCCGACGAGACCGCCGACCCTGTCGGTGCCGTCGACGGAGCCGGTCACGGACACCCCAGTGACTGTGCCACCGCCCCCGTATCCGACGAGGCCGCCTACTTGATCGTTACCAGTGATGTCGGCGTTCTCGAGGCCGACGCTCTCGACAGTACCCTCCATTTCTCCGAACAATCCGATGTCACTCGTACTCTCCCGGTCGATGAAGAGGTCAGAAATCGTGTGGCCCGCCCCGTCAAACGTGCCCGTGAATGTCGAGGTGTAGCTACCGATTGGGTCGAAGCCCTTGCCGCCGTTCCACGAACTCGTCTCGCTGGCATCGATGTCGGTTTGGACCTCGAAATAATCGTCGAGGTGTGTGTCGGCCCGCTGGAGATCGTAGACGTGTTCGATTTCGTAGGGGGTACCCGAAGAGCCGTCGCCGGCCACCAGCGCGTCGTAGGCGTCGGCGGTCCCAGTAAACGTGGAATTCCAGGCGAGGTCCGGGTACTTGTCGTCGCCATCACCAGGACGCCACGTCGAGGAGAAGTCGAGTTTGTCCATGCGGACGGTGGCGTTGATACCGACCATCTCCGGGGCTGGCGTGTCGTCGGTTTCCGAGTCAAAGCCAGTGAGACTACTCCCGCTTCCGGAGCCGATGGCATCGGACTGGTTCGTCGTTCCGATGTCCCAGTAGCTGTCGGTGACCGTGGCGCGGTCGTTCTCTCCGACGAGGCCGCCTACCGTGCTGCTTCCGTCGTCGACTGTGACAGCACCGGTCGCGTACGACTCGGTAATCGTGGGGTCTGAATAATCGCCTCCATTGTTGAACCCGACGAGACCGCCTACTTTGCTGCTTCCGTCGATGTCGCCCGTCGCGTACGACTCGCTGACCCTGGCACCCGAGCTTGTGATCTGCCCGACGAGGCCGCCCACGTCGTCAGTTCCGTCGACAGAGCTGGTCGCGTACGACTCGGTGAGGGTGCCCCCGTTGTTTATTCCAACGAGGCCGCCCACATTGCTATCTCCGTCGACGGTCCCGGTTGCGTTCGACGCTGTGACATCGCCGATGAAGTTGAAGCCGACGAGGCCGCCCACGTCGTCGGTTCCGGAGACATTGCCGGTCGCGTACGAGTCGCTGACCGTGCCGCCGTTGTTCCCGACGAGGCCGCCCACCGTGCTGGTTCCGTCGACGTCGCCGGTCGCGTACGACGTCGTGACCGTGCCACCCAGGTTGCGCCCGACGAGACCACCCATTTCGCGGTCACCGGAGACGGAGCCGGCCGCGTACGAATCGCTGACCGAGCCGTCGTTGTTCCCGACGAGGCCGCCCACGTAGGTGACGCCAGTGACATCGACGGATTCGGTCACGTACGACGCGGTGACCGTGCCGCCGTTGTTCCCGACGAGGCCGCCCACGTAATCATCAGCCCCGGTGATATCGCTGGAACCGGTCACGTACGAATCCCTGACCGGCCCCTCGGCGAACCCGACGAGGCCGCCCACGAACATTTCGCCGGCAATGTCGACGTTCTCGAGGCCGACCTTCTCGATGGGGCCACCGTCCACGAACCCGAACATCCCGACCTCGTCAGTACTCCCTCGGTCGATGGAGAGGTTCGAAATCGCGTGCCCGGTGCCGTTGAACGTGCCCGTGAACGGCGTACTGGAGTCACCGATCGGATCGAAGCCGTTGCCGCCGTTGGCCGTCGAGTTCGCGACGTCGTCGTAGCCTTCGGTGTTCGAATCGAGGTCGGCAGTCAGGACGAACTCCGAACCGAGGTTCTGGCGCACGTTGTCGAGGTGGAACCAGGTTTCGATCTGATAGGGCGATCCCGAGGAGCCGAAGCCGCCGGCGTACAGCGTGCTACTGGGTGTAGGTTGCTGGGTGTTGTTCTGCAGGGTCGGGTAGAAGACGCCGTAGCCCTCGACGGAATCGTCGTCGCTGGTATTCTGCCAGGTGCTGGAGAAGTCAAACGGTCCCATGTTCCCCGCCGCGCGGTCGCCGGTCATCTCAGGGGTCGCGAGTCCGACCATGTTAGTGGCGGTGCCACCGGCATCTCTCCCGACGCCGTCGGACTGGTTGGTCCTCGCCGTGTCCCAGTAGCTGTCGCTGACTGTGCGATTGTTCACCCCAACGAGACCACCCACGTCGTCGGTCCCAGTGACGGAACCGGCCGCGTACGATTCCGAGACTTCCGCGCTACTTATACCGCTGTTTACCCCGACGAGACCTCCAACGCCTTTGGTCCCAGTGACGGACCCAGTCGCGTACGACTTGGTGACTGTTGCCCCGAAGTTTCGTGCGACAAGGCCGCCCACGACGTCGCCGGTTCCGGAGACGTTGCCGGTCGCGTACGACTCGGTGACCGTGCCGGTGTTCACTCCGACGAGGCCACCGACAAGATTGTTTCCAGAGACGTTGCCGGTCGCGTACGACTCCGTAATCTCCCCTTCGCTAATCCCGGCGAGGCCCCCCACGTTTTTCATTCCGGTTCCGGAGACATTGCCGGTCGCGTAGGACCCACTCGTGTTGCCAACGTTGGACCCGACGAGGCCGCCCAGGTCGTTGCCCGTCCCGGAGACATCGCTGGTCGCGTAGGACGCAGTCGTGTTGCCGAAATTGAACCCGACGAGGCCGCCCACTTCCTTGTCTCCGTAGACGGTGCCGGTCGCGTAGGAGTTGCTGACTGTGCCGAAGTTCTTCCCGACGAGGCCTCCCACTCGTTCCTTACCGGTGATGTCGGCGTTCTCGACGCCGACGTTCTCGATAGTGCCACCGTTGACGTACCCGAACAGTCCAACATCAAAAGCCCCCCCTCGGTCGATGGAGAGGTTCGAAATCGTGTGTCCGGTGCCGTTGAACGTGCCTGTGAACCGCGAGCTGTCGTCGCCGATGGGATCGAAGCCGTTGCCACCGTTGGCTGACGAACTCGCCACGTCGTCGTAGCCAGCGGTGTTCGAATCGAGGCCGGCGGTCAGGATGAACTCCGCGTCGAGGTTCTCTCGGGTGTTGTTGAGGTGATACCAGTTCGCGATTTCGTAGGGATTGTCCGTGGAGCCGTCACCGCCGGCGTAGGCGTACGCGTCCTGGGCTTCCAGTTGTGCCTGTCCGTTGGCGGACTGCAGAATCGGGTAGCCGTCTCCGGTGGCGTCGGCGTCGCCGTTTTCGACTGTTTCCCATGTGCTGGTGAAATCGAGATTCCCCATGTTCGAGGAGGCGCTTGACCCCTGCATCTCCGGGGCTGGAGTGGTGTCACTCGTGGACCCGTAGCCCGTGAGTCCCGAGGTGGTTCCGCCGTCGTCCTTTCCGATAACGCTCCCCTGGTCAGTCGTTCCTTTGTCCCAGTAGGAGTTCTGGACCGTTCCGGAGCCCGATATATACCCCGAGACGCCGCCGGAGTTGAGACCCGACACCGCCCCTGTGGCGTACGTCCGCTGCACCGTCCCCACGTTTACGAACCCGACGACCCCACCGACGTAGTTACCCGGAGATGTAACGGTGACGTTTGCATATGAATCTTCGAGCGTTCCCCGAGTCACTGTTCCAACGACACCACCGGCACTGCCGTCAGCCGAGATGTCGCCGGTCACGAATGAGTGACTGACCTGCGAACTACTTTCACCGACTTCGCCAGCGACCCCGCCGGTATCTTCGTTGCCAGTGATATCGACGCTCGTGAGACCGACGTTCGTAATCGTGACCCCATAGATATTACCGAACAAGCCAATCTGATCATGGCCGGGCCGATTGATGAACAGATTCGATATCGTGTGGCTGCTTCCGTCGAACGCGCCGGTGAAGTCGTCGGTACGGTTTCCGATCGGTTCGAACCCGAGCGTTCGCGGACTCTGCGTATCGTAGGAGACCGTTACATCGCCATCCGGTTTTTCGGTGAGGTCAATGGCCCCCGAATCCGCATCGACCACATTGAAGCTAAGCGAGGTGCCGTCAGCCGTATCAGTGACTGTCAGCGAACCACTGTCGATTGGTGCGTAAGAGAGTTTGACGGGCTTTGGGGCAGAAAAGACAGAGAACGTGTCGGTGAAACTGCTGCGAGTATTCCAGTTACTTGTTCCGCTGGCGTCGATATCCCTGGTCTGGACGTAGTTTTTGCTCAGGGCGTCTGAGAGACTGGTCGCATTGCTATGATTTTGATTGATACACTGTAACTGGCTGACGTTAGTAACCTCATGCCAGCCCGAACTGTTAGTCGTGTAACTGATTGTGCCACAGTCCGGGGCCGTATTGCCTGCCGCGGCCGTAGCGGTCCCGACAAAGCCACCACTGGTCGCCAGCATCGCGAGCCCCACGATTGTGACAAGATATACCGCAGCCAGTCGACTCGCCGTGCGCGTTATGCCAACCACCGCCAGAACCACTGCCGTCTCACTGCCCGGCCGCTCGCGCTACCCGCTGGTGCGGTCACGAGACCGACGACACGAGACTGTAGTCTGTCACCGACGGCCGCCGTCGGTCGGTACCGGCCGCCAGCGGAACTGACCGCGCCCGAACCCACCGACCGACGCCCACAGAGGCATAGAAGCGAATACATATCGATCTTCGGTACGCATCATGCTGGTGTAAAATTGGCTTACAAATATACGCAACAGTGACAACGAGGCAACTAGTCAGAACAGATAGCCACGCGCCGTCGGATCAGTCGACTCGCCCGTCGTGAGAGAAGGCGTCCTTGAAAACGGCCAGTTCGGCGTTGCGCAGGTGATGGAGGAAGGTCGAGGCCGAGCAGCCGAGCGTCTCGGCCACGTCCTCGGCGCTGGCCTCCTGTGGGCGCTCGAAAAAGCCCGCCAGCGAGGCCGCCCGGAGTGCGTCTTCCTGTTTGATCGTCAGCCTGCCGAACGCGCTCGGATGTTCATCATCGACAGGCCGCTCGGTACAGGCGTACATACTGGCCCCCGGCCAGTGGTCTTCCACAGTGTCGACGATAGCACCAATGTCGGTCCGACGCGGGAATTCCACAGTCAGATCCAAACAACCGTCATGGGTGATAATCGAGCGCAGGACTTCGCCGTGCCCGCCCACGAGTCTCCGTATTGACTGTCCGTCGGCGCGCATCAACACGACCGCTATTGTCTCCGACGCCGTAACAACGGTCGCCGCCTGAACCGACGGGAGTCCCGCTGCGGTCGATCGGAGTGTCTCCGCGTCTGCGTCCGCAGTTTTGAGCAGAAACGTGACACCTGAGTCACCACCGCTCTGTAGTTCCTCAACGACTACTTCCGGCCTGTCGCCGTCGTTGGTCTCCTCGCGTTCGTCGGCAGCCAGCGCCGCCAACAGGGCTGTCAAGACGTGTTCACCCGTATATCGGAGCGTGAGCTCCGTGACTGTCTCGCTGGCGAGAGCCTCCTGCTGACGGTGGACCTGCTGTTTGAACGCGATCGCGACCGCCACCTCATCGACCAACTGCTGGGCCACGTCACTTCCGGAATCCGTCCGGACCACGGTGAGCGCGCCGTAGGACAGGCCCTCGTGGTCCAGGGGCACCGACCGGACCGAGGACAGCCCACACCGCTCCAGCCGGGCGACGATGTCCGGCTCCTCGTCCGAGCCCGTCGTGACCGTCACGGGAGCGTCCGTGGCGAGCGTCCGGCGTGTCGCCGTGTCGATACTGCCGGCCGCGTCCGGTCCCCGGAACCCCCGGTCCGAGCCGTGATCGGCGACCATCACCGGACGCGGGTCGTCGCCGTCCCGTGCTTGCTTTCGGACGACCCAGCCCGCCTCGTACCCATAGTCCTCGACGAGCAATCGGCAGACGCTCGCGGCGATCTCCCGGTCTGTCGAGGTTTCCAGAAGGAGCTGGCGAATGGCCTCTTTTCCGTCGCGTTCGGATTGGACCTGTTTACGAGTCTGCTGGAGTTGCTGCTCTCGCTGCTTTCGCTCGGAGATGTCCCGAGAGTTGATGACATAATGTCCGTCAGGCGTCGGGTTCGAAGAGCCGGTAGTTTCGATCCACTTGTAAGAACCGTCTGCCATCTCGTGGCGGTATTCGACGGTTTCGACGTGGTTGCCGTCGTCGGAGACGATTGCAGCGAACGCTTCGACGACCCGGTCTCGATCCTCGGGATGGAAGTACTCGGCAACCTGCTCCCCGACCAGTTCCTCCTGATCGTACCCGTAGAGGCGCTCGATAGATGGACTCTCGTACAGCACGACGCCTGACGGGTCAAGCAGCGTCAACAGATCAGTTGAGTGCAGCGGAAGCCGGTCGAGCGATGAGACATCCTCCAGTTTGGGAGTTGTCTGTGAGCTCAATCTCTCATCGCTATCCATGCGGTTCTTTTGTGTCCGAATCCGAATGTGTCCTTCGGTTATGTCACTGGAAAATAAACGACTCTGTGAATCTGGAACCATGGGAAACAGCAGTTCCGTTTCACCGTCCAACCCATCGTCTTCGACAGACTGCTCAGATCGGTTCCATCCCGTATGCATTGAGAGAGCCAGTCTCAACTACTG
>ERZ1034573.509-NODE-509-length-11605-cov-8.113160_pt1 | contig 11605 bp, 12 predicted proteins | sample MGYA00520641_ERZ1034573 | MGnify/ENA primary metagenome ERZ1034573 (study PRJEB33760, sample SAMEA4777724) | hypersaline lake metagenome | biome: hypersaline environment; feature: brines | place: Spain | collected 2014-08 | depth 0 m ...
GTTCGGGAGCGGGGGACGCCCACGTCGTCGGCCAGCGACTCCAGCGCCTCGTCTTTCGTCCCCTCGATCAGCGGCCCCTCGACGTCGCCGGTGAGGTGGCCGCCACGAGCGGGGAGGCGGTTGGCGACGACGGTGTCGACGCTTACCCCCTCGCGTTCGAGGGCGCGGGCGACGCCGCGCTCGAAGCCGCCGGTCAGGATCGCGGTGTGGTGACCGGCGTCGTTCAGGCGAGCGAGCAGGTCGGCGGCCCCCTCGCGGAGGCGCACCTGCGCGAAGGCGTTCGCGGCGTCGTCGAGGGGGAGGCCGTCGAGCAACGCCGCGCGCTCGCGGAGGCTATCGGCGTAGCTGATTTCGTCGTTCATCGCCCGCTCGGTCACCGCGGCCATCCGGTCGGCGACGCCGCACTGCTCGCCGAGCAGGACCGTCATCTCGGAGTCGGAAAGCGTGCCGTCGAAGTCGAACGCGACGAGTCGCATACCCGCCCCTTACCGGCCGGGAAGTTGAATGTCCCGGCGCAGGCGCCGACCGAGACGTGTTTGGAAACCCTTAACAGCCGTACTCGGTAGGTTCGAGTATGAAGGCACTCGTCACGGACCCGGTCGCAGACGCGGGGCTCAACCGCCTCCGCGAGGCAGGCTACGAGGTGGAGACGGCATACGACGTGGAGGGCGACGCGCTCCTCGACGCCGTCTCCGACGCCAACGCGCTCGTGGTGCGTTCGGGGACGGACGTGACCGAGGCGGTGTTCGAGGCGGCGCCCGACCTCGTGATCGTCGGTCGTGCCGGCATCGGCGTGGACAACATCGACATCGACGCCGCCACGGACCACGGCGTCGTCGTCGCCAACGCCCCGGAGGGGAACGTCCGGGCCGCCGCGGAACACACCGTCGCCATGGCTTTCGCCACCGCCCGCTCCATCCCGCAGGCGCACGCCCGCCTCCGTGCCGGCGAGTGGGCGAAGGGCGACTACCTCGGCACGGAACTCAACGGCAAGGCGCTCGGCGTCGTGGGCCTCGGCCGCGTCGGGCAGGAAGTCGCCAAGCGTCTCGGCTCGCTCGGCATGGACCTCGTCGCGTTCGACCCCTACATCAGCGAGGAACGGGCCGAGCAGTTGGGCGCCGAACTCGTCGACTTCGAGGCGTGTCTCGAACGCGCGGACTTCCTGACGGTCCACACCCCGCTGACCCCGGAGACCGAGGGGATGATCGCCGAGGACGAACTCGCCACGATGGGGGGCGGCTACCTCGTCAACTGCGCGCGCGGCGGCGTCGTCGACGAGACGGCGCTCGCCGCGGCGGTGGAGGACGGGACGCTCGCGGGCGCCGCGGTCGACGTGTTCGCGGACGAACCCGTCGCGCCGGACAACCCCCTGCTGGCCGTCGAGGACATCGTCGTCACGCCGCATCTCGGCGCCTCGACCGAGGCCGCACAGGAATACGTCGCCACGAGCATCGCCGACCAGATCGTCGCCGCGTTCGACGACGAACCCGTCGTGAACGCCCTGAACGCCCCCTCGATCGACGAGAGCGCGTTCCCGCGCGTCCAGCCGTACGTCGACCTCGCGGAGACCGCGGGGAAGGCCGCGGCACAGATGTTCGACGGCCGCATCTCCGAGGTGCGCGTGCGCTACGAGGGCGACATCGCGGGCGAGGACGTGGAGTTCGTCACCGCGAGCGCGCTCAAGGGAGTTTTCGAACCCCTGGAGTGGCAGGTCAACGCCGTCAACGCGCCGAAGATCGCGGACGAACGCGGGATCGAGGTGACCGAGGAGAAGACCCGGCAGAGCGAGGACTTCCAGAGCCTCGTCACCGTCACCGTCGGCGACGGCGAGGACGAAATCGGCGCCTGTGGCACCCTCTTCGCCGGCGACGATCCGCGGATCGTCCGCCTCGACGGCTACCGGGTCGACGCCGTCCCCCACGGCCAGATGCTCGTCGTGCGCAACTACGACCGGCCCGGCGTCCTCGGCCTGATCGGGACGGTGCTCGGGGACAACGACATCAACATCGCGGGGATGTTCAACGGCCGCGAGACGCTGGGCGGTGAGGCGATGACCGTCTACAACCTCGACGAGGCGGTGCCCGACGCCGTGGTCGAGGAGATTCGCGCGGACGAGCGAATCATCGACGTGAAGGGGATCACCCTCGGTAACGGCGAGGGCGAGGACTACGGTAGCGAGTGAAAGCCATCACACACCCGGTCACACGGCGTCCCGCGACCGGGTGTGCGACCAGTTTCACTCGCTACCGCCGAGGCCGAGAAGGCGGGCGACACGGACGACGGCCCCGGTCGATTCGGGCGGCGTTCGCTCCGACTCGTCGGCTGCCGGCCGGTCGCGGTCCAGTAACCGCTCGTATCGCTCGACGATCCGGTCGTTCTCGCGGCGCTGTTTCTCGACGGCGGCGCGGAGCGCTTCGTTCTCGCGTTCCAGTTCGGCGATGCGCGTCTCGGGATCGGTGTCGCGGCTGGGATATGTCGCGTCCGCACGCGGCGACCCGTCGCGACCGCTACTCACCGTCCCGGTCGGAAGGCCGCTAGGTGTCATGTGACACAGTCGCACCCGCACCGACAAAAAGCCCCGTCAGACGGCCGTCAGGGACGGCCCGACCGACTCGACGCCGTCGGCCGCGCCGGCTGTCGACGCCCGAGTCGGGAACGGAGGGTCGACGAGTGCGCGGGGGTCGCCCCTGCTTACTCCCCGATGTGGTCCAGCACCGCCTCGGCGTCGTTCGGGACGGGTTCGGGATCGTTGCCGGCTTCGAAGGCGGCATCGGGGTCTTTCAGCAGGTGACCCGTCGTGAGACAGACCACCTGTTCGTCGGCGCCGACGATGCCCCGGTCGCGGAGTTTTCGCAGGCCGGCGACGGACGCGGCGGAAGCGGGTTCGACGCCGACGCCCTCGCCCGCGAGCGCACGCTGTGCGTCGGTGATCTCCTCGTCGGAGACGGAGATGGCGGTGCCGCCCGTGTTGCGGATACCCGGCAGGGCCTTCGGCGCGTTCACCGGGTTGCCGATGCGGATGGCGGTGGCGATGGTCTCGACGTCGGGCCACCGCCGAATCTCGTCGTTACCCTCCTCGACCGCCTCGACCATCGGCGCCGCGCCTTCGGCCTGCACGCCGGTGAGTTTCGGCACGTCGCCGGGAGCGAGGGCCCCGCTCTGGACGAGTTCGCGGAAACATTTGTAGAGCGCCGCGGTGTTGCCCGCGTTGCCGACGGGGAGGACGATGCGGTCCGGATACGTCCCGTGATCGGTCATGAACGTCTCCAGAATCTCCAGGCCGATCGTCTTCTGGCCCTCCAGCCGGAAGGGGTTCAGCGAGTTGAGCAGGTACACCTCGCCGGCCATGGCGAGTTCCTGGACGATGTCGAGACAGTCGTCGAAGTTCCCGTCGACTTCGAGGATGCGAGCGTCGTGGAGGGCGGCCTGGGCGATCTTGCCCGACGCCACTTTTCCGGCGGGCAGGAGGACGAGCGTCTCCATCCCACCGCGGGCGCCGTAGGCCGCGAGCGCGGCGCTCGTGTTACCCGTCGAGGCGCAGGCGAGGCGGCCGACGCCGAGTTCTTGGGCGACGCGAACGCCGACGGTCATGCCGCGATCCTTGAACGCCCCGGTCGGGTTCATTCCCTCGTGTTTGATCCGGAGGCGTTCGACGCCCACCTCCGCTTCCAGCCGGGGGACGTGATGGAGCGGCGTGTCGCCCTCGGGGAGCGAGACGCCTTCCTCGAAGGGGAGGGCGTCGGCGTAGCGCCAGACGCCGCGACCCTCGAAGTCGCCGAATGTCGGCGGGTCGGCGTAGCGGACTTCCAGCAGGCCGTCGCAGTGGTCGCAGGTGTAGCGGATCGTCTCGAAGGGGGCGAACGTCTCACCGCAGGCGATGCACGCGAGCCAGACGCCGTCGTCGGCGACCGCCGGCGCCGCAGGAGCCGGGGCAGCCAGGTCGAGGCTGGTACTCATTATCGGAGGATTGGGCCGCGGAGTGAAAAACGGGATGGGTTCCGGATCACGCTCCACCGAAGCCATCGATGGCCTCGTGGACCTGCTCGACCCAGGTGTCGAGGGTGCGGTGCATCAGTTCCTTCGCCTCGGGGAGCGGCGTCGCGGTGTACTGATACACGTAGCCACCGGGGTCGAGGAGCCGTCGCTCCCGGTCGACCAGCCCCTTCTCTAAGAGCGTCGTCAGCGATCTGTTGACGTTGCTTCGGTCGCGGTCGAGGTCCTCGGCGAGTTCGGCGACCGTACTGCCGGGGTTGTCGAGGAGGACGAGGTACGTCCGGCTCTCGTGGTCTTGAATCCCGAAGACACAGGTGAGAACGTGCCGAAACCCCGGTTCCTCGACGCCGACGAGCTCTTCGATGTCGGGCGCGTCGGTGTCGGTGTCTGCCATACCCGTCGTTGGCGCCGGTCGAAATTAAAACTGCGGCACGGACGCGTCGCGCCCGACTACGCGTCCCGACTGTACCCCATGTTCTCGATGCACGTCCGCATCTTGTCGACCGACCGGTGTTTGTGAAGCGTCGTCGGCGTGTCGCAGTAGTACGTGGTGCCGTCGTGGCGGAGCGTCACCTCGTGTGTACCGCCGAGCATCTCGACACGCACGACGAGGCGCTGGCCCGAGTCGAGGGCGTCGAGGATCTCCGCCGCCGTCCACTCCCCCGCCTCGATCGTCTGGGTGGCCATCGGCGAAGAGTGAGGACGGAAACAACTTAAACGCCCGTGGCGCGGGCGGTCGGACCCGACAGCTTAAACGCGGCGACGCGCCAAACTCGGGTAGATGAACCCGACGGACGTGCCCGGACTGCCGACGGGCGTCCCCGAACACCTCGTCGAGTCGGGGATCGAGGAGCTCTATCCGCCACAGGCCGACGCCGTCGACGCCGGCGTCACCGACGGCGAGAGCCTCGTCGCGAGCGTCCCCACAGCCAGCGGCAAGACCCTGATCGCGGAACTCGCCATGCTGTCGAGCGTCGAGCGCGGCGGCACGGCGCTCTACGTCGTCCCCCTTCGCGCCCTCGCCAGCGAGAAAAAAACGGAGTTCGAGCGGTGGGCCGACTTCGACGTCGACGTCGGCGTCTCGACGGGCAACTACGAGTCGAGCGAGGAGTGGCTCTCCAGTCGCGACATCGTCGTCGCGACGAGCGAGAAGGTGGACTCGCTGGTGCGCAACGGCGCGCCTTGGATCGACGACCTCAGCTGCGTCGTCGCCGACGAGGTCCACCTCGTCGACGATCCGAACCGTGGCCCGACGTTGGAGGTGACGCTCGCGAAGCTCCGGCGCATCAATCCCGGCGTACAGGTGGTCGCGCTCTCGGCGACCGTCGACAACGCCGACGAGGTGGCCGACTGGCTGGACGCCGCACTCGTCAGGTCGGACTGGCGGCCGATCGACCTCCGGACGGGCGTCCACTACGGCGACGCCATCACGTTCGACGACGGCGAGCAACGCGAGGTACCCGTCGGGGCGGGCGAGCGTCCCACCGCCGCCCTCGTCGCCGACACGCTCGACGAAGACGGTTCGTCGCTCGTCTTCGTCAACTCCCGCCGGAACGCGGAGGCGGCGGCGCGACGGCTGGCCGACGTGACCGAGGACGCCCTGACACCCGAGGAGCGGGCGGCGCTGGCCGACGTGGCCGACGACATCGCGTCCGTCTCCGACACCGAGACGAGCGACGACCTCGCCGCGGCCGTGCGGAAGGGCGCCGCCTTCCACCACGCCGGGCTCGCCGCCGATCACCGTACGCTCGTCGAGAACGCCTTCCGCGACAGGGAGTTGAAAGCCATCTGCGCGACGCCGACGCTCGCGGCCGGCGTCAACACGCCCAGCCGGCGGGTGGTCGTCCGCGACTGGCGGCGCTACGACGGCGAGTTCGGCGGCATGAAACCCCTCGACACGCTGGAAGTCCACCAGATGTTCGGCCGCGCCGGCCGACCGGGACTCGACCCCTACGGCGAGGCGGTGTTGCTGGCGAACGACCACGACACGATGGACGAACTGTTCGAGCGGTACGTGTGGGCCGACCCGGAGCCGGTGGGGTCGAAACTCCTCCGGGAGCCCGCGGTGCGTACCCATCTGCTGGCGACGGTGGCGTCCGGGTTCGCCCGCACGCGCGAGGGGCTGCTCGACTTCCTCGCGGGGACGCTGTACGCGGCCCAGACCGGCGAAGGGGGGCGGCTCGCGGGAGTCGTCGACTCGACGCTCGACTACCTCGCCGCCAACGACTTCGTCGACCGCGAGGGCGGCGAAGTGACCGCCACGAACCTCGGTCACACCGTCTCCCGACTCTACCTCGACCCGATGAGCGCGGCCGAAATCGTGGACGGCCTCCGCGACGCGGACGACCCCACACCGCTCGGGTGCTACCATCTCGTCTGTCGGACGCCGGATATGTACGAACTCTACCTAAAGTCGGGGGACCGGGAGGCCTACACCGAACTGTGTTACGAGCGCGAGGGGGAGTTCCTCGGGCGCGTCCCCTCCGAGTTCGAGGACGTGCGCTTCGAGGAGTGGCTGTCGGCGCTGAAGACGGCGAAGCTGCTGGAAGACTGGGCGAGCGAGGTGGACGAGGATCGCATCACCGAACGCTACGGCGTCGGGCCCGGCGACGTACGGGGGAAAGTCGACGCCGCGGAGTGGTTGCTCGGCGCCGCCGAACGCCTCGCGACCGACCTCGACCTCGACCCCGACTGCGTCGTCGCGGTCCGGGAGGCGAAAAAGCGCGTCCAGTACGGCGTCCGCGAGGAACTGCTCGACCTGGCGGGGGTGCGCAACGTGGGACGCAAGCGCGCCCGCCGGCTCTACGAGGCGGGCGTCGAGTCCCGCGCCGACCTGCGCGAGGCCGATAAGTCCCTGATCCTCGGCGCGCTCCGGGGGCGCGAGCGGACCGCCGAGCGCATCCTGGAGAACGCGGGGCGGCGCGACCCGTCGATGGACGCGGTGAGCGTCGACGTCGACGTGAACGTCGAGGACGGGGGCAACGCCGCCCACGACGCCGGCGGGCAGGCCAACCTGGGTGATTTCGGATGAGGGTCGTCGACGGCGTCGCCGACGTCGACGATATCGACGCCTTCCTCGCCCGGCTGGACGAGATGGCGGCCGACCACGGCGTCACGGTACAAGCGTTCGACGCGCGCTACGTCGTCGGCCGGGACCACCTCGAACGGGCGGTCGAACTGGCGGATCGGGCCATCGCGCGTGGGGAGAACGTGGCACGGGAGCGGGGCGTGGAGATCCTGCTGTACGCGGCCGGCCGCCGACAGATCGACGACGCGCTGACCATGGGCGTACGCGAGGGGCGGACGCCGACGGTCGTCGTCGTCAGCGACGCCGAGAGCGACGAGACGGCGGAGGCGGCCGCGGCGTCGGCCGTCGGGGGGCTGCTCGACCCGGCGGCGACGCTCGACGACTACGACGCCGACCGGGTGCGGGCCTTCTTCGACGTGGCCGAGGCGGAACTCGACGCGACGGACGGCAGCCTGGTCGACCTCGTGGCCGAGCGGGTGGCGCTGCTCGACGTGGAGAAGTGAGCGATCCGTCGGCGACAGCGGGCGCCTAATAAAAACCCGTGTCAAGAACGCCCCCGGCGCTTACATAGGGACCCATCCTGTATCCTCTCAGGATGGCTTCGGACGACACTAACGGCGAGGACGCACCGACCGACATGGAAATCGCGCGCGAAGCGGAGACGCGACCGATCGACGACGTAGCGGCCGATATCGGTCTCTCCGTCGAGGACATCGACCCCCAAGGCAACGGCATCGCCAAGATCGAACAGGACGCGATCCAGCGGACGCTGTCCGACGCCGACGAGGGGAACCTCATCCTCGTCACGGGGACGACGGCGACGCCGAAGGGCGCGGGCAAGACGGTGACGACCGTCGGTCTCGGCCAGGGGCTGAACCACCTCGGCGAGCGCGGCGTGGTCGCGGTACGCGAGCCGTCGCTCGGCCCCGTCTTCGGTATCAAGGGCGGCGCCGCCGGTGGCGGCCACTCGCAGGTGCTCCCGATGGAGGACATCAACCTCCACTTCACGGGTGACCTCCACGCGCTGACGACGGCGCACAACCTCGTCTCGGCGACGCTCGACACCAAGGTCCACTACGGCAACGACCTCGACGTCGACGTCGACGAGGTAGCCTGGAAGCGCGCGCTCGACATGAACGACCGGGCGCTCCGGGAGGTCGTAGTCGGCCTCGGCGGGTCGAGCAACGGCCCGCCCCGGGAGGACGGCTTCCAGATCACGGCCGCCTCGGAGGTGATGGCGGTGCTCTGTCTCGCGGACTCGCTCGCGGACCTCAAGGAGCGACTCTCGCGAACCATCGTCGCCTACGACTCGACGGGCGATCCCGTCACCGTCTCGGACCTCGGTATCGAGGGCGCGATGGCGATGCTCCTGAAGGACGCCCTGCGGCCGAACCTGGTGCAGACCATCGAGGGCTCGCCCGCGTTCGTCCACGGCGGTCCCTTCGCCAACATCGCCCACGGCACCAACTCGCTGGTGGCGGACAAACTCGGCCTCGCGCTCGGCGACTACCTCGTCACCGAAGCGGGCTTCGCCGCCGACCTCGGCTTCGAGAAGTTCGGCAACATCGTCTCCCGCCACGGCGTCGCACCGGACGCGGTGGTGTTGACGACCGCGGTCCGGTCGATGAAGTACCACGGCCTGGAGATGTGGCCGGTCGACTACGACGAGTTGAAGGAACCGAACCCCGAGGCCGTGAGCGACGGCATGGTGAACCTCGACCACCACGCCGGCATCGTCGAGCGATTCGACGTGCCCTTCGTCGTCGCCATCAACCGCTTCCCGACGGACACGGACGCGGAGATTCAGGCCATCGTCGACCACTGCGAGGAGCAGGGCTATCCGGTCGTCGTCTCCAACGCCTTCGCCGACGGCGGGGAGGGCGCCGCGGAACTCGCCGAGACGGCGAAGGACCTCGCCGACGGCGACGAGGGCGACTTCGAACCCCTCTACGACCTCGACGCAGGGTTGGAAGAGAAGATCCGGACCGTCGCCACGGAGGTGTACGGCGCCGAGAGCGCCCACTTCACCGAGGACGCGCAGGACGACCTGGCACGCCTGGAGGAACAGGGCTACGGCGACATGCCGGTTTGTCTGTCGAAGACACAACACTCGACGACGGACGACCCGACGCGGAAGGGCGCGCCGAAAGACGACTGGACGCTCACGGTGCGTGAGTGTTACCCCGACGCCGGCGCCGGCTTCGTCGTCGTCCTGACGGGCGACGTGCTCACCATGCCCGGTCTCCCCGCCGAACCCGCAGCGGAAGGGATGGACGTGGACGCGGACGGCAACGTCAGCGGCCTCTTCTGAGCCGGCGGCCGGGGGCAGCCCCAGCCGGCTTGGTCTATCAGGGAAGCGAAGCGAAAGGAAAGGATTACCACAGTCCGATCCCAGCGTTACGCCGTCCGCCGGTCAGTGGAGGCACCCCACACGTCGATTATCGTCGTGCCGGTGGACAGCTGATCACCGATCGGAACCGTGGCGTCCCCCCCTGTCGCGGTTCCTCCCCCCTTTGGAACGCCGGCGAGCCCGACGAACGACTACACGTTCAATAGCGTCGCGGCCGTATCTCGACCCGTGTCAGACAACGACCCGACCGTCACCTGCGAACGATGTGGTCGCGAGTGGGACCTCTCGTACGAACTCGACGAGCTGATGGCCGGTAATCGCGCGGCCGAACAGTTCGCGCTCGACCACGAGCGCCACACGGGCCACTATCCGGACGGCGTCTCGACGTGGCGAGCGACGTGTCGGCGGTGTCCGGACGGCGTCGAGCGGCTCTCCGAGACGGCCGCCCGGCGCTGGGCGCGGACCCACGCCCGCCACACCCGCCACGACGTGACCCTCCACCACGCCGGGAGCGAGGAGACGACGCTGATCGAGGGGTGAGCGTCGGTCGCTATCGCGTCCGCGGGTCGCTCTCCCACCGGTAGCCGCACGAACACGACGCGGACTCGGTATCACGGCGCGTCGCCGGATAGAACGCGAAGTCGTCGATCCGCGAGCCACAGTCCGGACAGATCGCACAGTCGGGGACGAGGGTGCCCTTGAACGCCGTCCCACATTCGGAGCAGGTCACCTGTTCGTCGGGACCGACGCCCTCGATGGTCGCCGAACACTCCGAACAGGTGTAGCGCCGGGGCGGGCCGTCGCCGCCGTACGCGGCGTCCGGGTCGGTCCAGTCGAGGTCGGCGTCGGACGCGTCCCCACCGTCGTCCCCGATACCGAGCCACGCGAGCACCCGCCCGAGCATGGGCCGAGATACGGCGTCGACGATAAAACAGTTCGGGGGAACTTTGCATCGGCGGCGGCGATGACCGACCGTGATCCCACTCGTCCACGACGTCGGCGGCGAGACGGTCCTCGTGTTCGGCGGTGGAACCGTCGGCGCCCGGAAGGCGCGTCGCTTCGCCCGCGAGGCGCGAGTCGTCGTCGTCAGCCCGGCGTTCACGGACGCCGACTTCGGGGACGGCGAGTTCGTCCGCGCCGCGCCCGGCCCGGACGACGTGCCGACGTGGCTCGACGCCGCCGATCCGGTGCTGGTCGTCGCCGCCACCGACGACACGGCACTCAACGCCGCTATCGAGTCGGAAGCGAAAGAACGGGGACTCCTCGTCAACCGCGCGGACCGCAGCGGGGAGCGGGGGCGCGGGGGCGTCGTCGTCCCCGCCACCGTCGACGACGACCCGGTGCACGTCGCGGTGACGACGAGCGGCACGAGTCCGGCGGTGAGCCGGCACCTGCGCCGGGAACTGGAGTCGGTCGTCGACGGCGCGGGGGTCGTGGCGACGGTGGTCGAGGAGCTTCGGGCGGAGCTGAAAGGCGGGAACGTCGACCCCGGCCGGCGGCGGGCGGCGGTCCGCGCCGTCGCCGAGGCCGAGGCGGTGTGGGCGGTCGCGCGGGCGAACGGGAGTCGGGACGCGGTACGCGAAGCCGCCGACGGGGTGCTCGCGGATGCGCTCGGTGACGACGGCGACGGCGGCTGACTACCAGTCGACGCTCAGGCCGCCGTCCCCCGCGGGGTCGGGGGCGATCTCCTCGTCGGTGCGGCGGTCGATCACGTGGATGACCCCCCGACCCTTCTTCGCGGGACAGACCTCGGCGGCGCGGACGTTGTGCTCCAGGTCGGCCTCGCCGACGTAGTAGGTCCTCGGGCGGGCGAGTCCGGTGTCGAGGTCGAGATCCCAGTTCGACGAGACTTCGGCGCACTTCCCGGTGCCGATGCATCTGTTGGCCTCGAAGATCACCTTGTACGGCTTCTCGTCGACCGGCGGAGCGTCGGAGCCGCCGACGTCGCTCGGCCGGAGTCCGTCGTCGGTGTCGGTCATGGGTGCGGGAGTGGGTGCGGGAGTGGTGAGGTTGACATGGCGCTACAACGCCCGGAGGTCGTCGAGGACGGCGGCGGCCGACCCGTCGTCGATGGCGGCGTGGGCGGCGTCGAGGCCCGCATCCAGCGAGTCGGCGTCGCCGCGGGCGTAGATCCGGACGGCGGCGTTGAGGGCGACGGCGTCGTACCAGTGGTCGGTCCGGTCGCCGGCGACCACCTCGCGGGTGAGGCGGGCGCTGTCTTCGGCCACGTCGTC
>ERZ1034573.510-NODE-510-length-11600-cov-24.054916_pt1 | contig 11600 bp, 6 predicted proteins | sample MGYA00520641_ERZ1034573 | MGnify/ENA primary metagenome ERZ1034573 (study PRJEB33760, sample SAMEA4777724) | hypersaline lake metagenome | biome: hypersaline environment; feature: brines | place: Spain | collected 2014-08 | depth 0 m ...
TTCGAGCTCGCCACAATTCCCTTCCGGCCGGACTCGCCGCGGCCCGTCGCCGACACCGAGCGGGACTGGGCCCCACGAGGGGGTGTGCTGACGGCCTCGGCCGACTCGGCGGCGGGGGGGCGGACAGGCGCCGAGCGACGCGCGTCGGGGACGGACGGTGCCTCGCAGGATGGCCCCCCTTCGGGTCGTGACGCGGCGTCCCTGCGCGCCCAGTCGCGCCCGTACGAGGCCTGGCGCCACCTTTTCCCTCGGTCGGCCACCCCTGTGCTGCGAGGCGCCTGGGATCTGCTCGGCACCTCCGTCGACGGCGAGAACCTGGGGCTCGGGCCCGGGGCCCGGATCAGCGGGGCCGACCCGCTCGGGCGATGGGCCTACAACGTTCGGGGCTTCTACCAGGCCGATCGGCTGTGGGGCGATGTCTCCGTGGAGACGGGCCTCGTGCCCGGCACCCCGTCGCTGACCGTCTTCAACGGCCCGGTGGAGGCCGTGCGGGAAACCGGCGCGGGTCGCTCGCGCCTAGAAGCCTTTGAGCTGCGGGGCCTCCGCCTCGGGGTCGACCAGCGGTTCGTGTTTCGGAAGAACGTCTACGGCACCAGCCTGACGGCAGGCCTTGCGGGGGAGTACCGCCAGTCGCGTCCCATCACCACCGGCGGCGCGGCGGAGGCGGGCTTCACGGGCCGGGCGACGCTCCGCTCCGACCTGACGTTCAAGTACCGCGTTCAGAAGAACATCCGCGACCTGGTGCCGGGCACCGGCGTCCGCCTGAACACGAGCGCCGAGGTCGACGTGCTCACCCCCACGGGTGCCACGCCCAGCCAGTACCTGCAGCAGCGGGTCGACGTGTTCTGGCCCCTGCTCGCCAGCCACAACACGGGGCTGCGCACGAGCGCCTCGTTCCTCACACAGAGCCGCCGGTCGTTTTTCGATGTCCAGTCGTTCGTGCCCCGCGGGTACCAGGGCCTCGACCGCGCCCTTCCGGGGGCCGGCAACCACCTCCGGCTCGGCGCAAAAATCACCCAGCCGCTCTGGTACATAGACACCGGGTCGGTGATGCTGCCGGTGGCCGTCGACGCCCTCTACGGCTACGGCCTCGGGCAGGCGCAGTACCGCGTGGCCGGCGCGGGACCGACGCTGGGCGAACGGCGCGCCTCGGTCGGGGGCGGGCTGGGGCTTCGGCTCCGCCCGTTCGGCGGCATGAGCCTGAACCTGGAGATCGGCGTCTCCTACCGCATCGACGCCCGCGGCGAGAACCGGTGGGCGCCTCACCTCCGATGAGGACCCTTCTCTTCGGTGCCCCCCCACTTGCACACCATGACAGATTCATCCGCAACGGACGACCGAAGCACAGGCGAGAACTCAGAGACGCCCCTCGGCCCCCATGTGCCCTCGGCCTCTCCCATTCGTCGCGTTGTTGGATACGGCGTGGCCGGGGCCCTCGGCGGCGGGGTCTTCGCTCTCACCCAGCACCTCGGTCCCAGTTTCCTTTCGGAGCCCGGCCTTGCTCGCTGGGTCGTTCTCTACGCGCTGCTCGGCGGCCTGGGGGTGGCCCTGTGGAGGGAGGCCACGCGGTGGGCGACCGGCCGGGGTTCGCTGTCCCGCCGAGGAGCTATTCTGGTGTCCGGTCTTGTAGCAGGAACGCTTCTCGGGGCCGCTACGCTGCTTGTGGCCACGTTGAAGCAGGGCGCCGGGGCCGGCGGCGGGCTGCTTCTGCTGGGGCTGCCCTGGAAAGATGGACTCGGGGGGTTTGTCGGCGGCGCGGTCTACGGCGCGCTGAGCACGCACTTCGACGTGTAGTCCCCGACACTCCCTCGCAGGGGGGCATGGGAGCACTGGCGGTCGGATGGGCAGCGGAGGCGTCGACCCAGGGCAATGGGCCGCGCCTACGGAGGAGTGCCTGTTCTCTGCATCCGTTGTGGGATAACAGTACAGGTTGGGGCTTGGCCTCTTCGTCAGCGACGGCTCGTCGAGTGCCCGGACCCCTCTTCACCCGAATGGAGCCCGGACACACTCAGGTTCGAAGGGCTGATTGAGGGACACAGCATCGTCGAAAAACCCGCAATGTCGGAGGGCAAAGCCATCCTCCCCGACGCCGGCAGTGAAGCCCTCTCGTGACCCGGTATGCGCGGTCTTCCCGTGAAGGTGCTATGATCGATGGGTTGCCAGTTTCCATCGGGACCTCTCCGACCCGCTGGTTCTGTGTCTTTTGGGCCCCCTCGATTCCCGGACGGTGCCCTGACTTAGTCGCCTCTTCAGCGCGGCGACTCCGTTGGCAGCCTGCCGATGGTACAGTGGAGACGTTTTCTCAAACGAGCGCTCTTCCAATCCCTGAGTCCAAAATCGTCAACCGAGCCAGTCCCTAAAAGGCCCGCACCTCAGCCAGGCTCGCCAGCCCAGACTCGTCCCAACTGGAGCGGGTCGTGAGACGGATGTACCGCGCGTCTTTCTCCCGATTGAAGCGGATCGACTGCGCTACTGTGGTTTTTTCCAGCTCGTAGGTGCCCATTGACATCCAGGTCTCTCCGTCAGTACTCATCTCTACCTCAAGCCCGCGAATCTTGCGCTGTCCGTTTTGACGTTGTACAAATTCGAGCCCCCGCACGCTCGACGGCTCATCGCCCATCTTGATGGTGACGAAATGGGGATGTGTGGGGGAGGGATCTCGATCCGACCAGCGCGAGTGCCAAAAAGTGCTGATGTCCCCGTCAAGGATATTACTGGCGTATCGATCGTAACCGATTTCCTCGGAACTGAAGTCCGCAATTTGCCACTCTCTGCGGTCAATCGTGTCGTCGCGGGGCCCGAGATCAAAGTTGACTTTTGGCTCCCCACTTTCCCGGAACGCGTATGTAGTGACCGGGAAAAAGCTCAAGGTGCCGTTTTCGTGGATGAGACGTACGTACATCTCGTAGTCCGTGCCAGCGTCCGTCTTCGTGAGTTCGGCCACGGGCATTTGAGTCTCGAATTGCTGCCCCGAGACGGACGCTACCCAACCCATCGCGTTGTAGTTACTGCGTCCCTCCGGATCCTGGTACACGATGGCCTCCGAAACAGGCACATCCGTCTCATATGTCCCTTCGACGACGACGTTGTCGCCCTCGACGGTCCCTTGGATACGTTTCAGCCGCGCACGGGCCGATCCATAAAACTCTCCTTTGGTCTCACTGAAGAGCTGCCCGACGTTCAGGATTGCTGCGCTCCGCTTTGTTAAGAAGGTCGGGGCATCTCCATAGGTTGAATTGCCGGCATCCATCAGGGCCATGCCCAGCCGTTCGTTTTCGCTTGCATGATGCGTCGTATGCGGCAGAAGAAGGCCGTGCCCGAGTTCGTGGGCCAACCCGCCAATATATACGGTCGCATCCCGCTCACGGCCAAGATTGTCTACGTCCATCACCTCATAGTCGGTCGCGAAGGCCCAGCCTTGTCCCAGCCCATAGTACGGAGCCCCCGCCCCGTCCTCGTTCTCCGGCAAAAGGACGAGGTAGTGGTCACTGTTCTTCGCCTCGGGGTTCGCCTCCATGTACGCCTGCACTTCTTCCTTCACCGCACTGCCCCCTCCTTCATAAGGATAGTCCGACGCCGGCCCGTCCGCATTGATGCGCGTGATGTCGACTGTGCTGCTGTTCTCCATCGGCAGGCCGAATGATCGCTCCCCGTACCCCCAACGCTTCATGTACTTGCCATAGAACGACTGGACGTGAAGCAAAATTTCGCTGATTCGCTCCTCGTAGTTTTGCTTCGGGGGGTTATCTGTCGGAACGAAGTACACCACGTTTAGCTGGTAGGCCGAGGTGTATTTCCGTTCCTCTTCGGAAGGGTCCCCAGTCCCGTCATCGTTTGAAGAAGATACGCCATTGCTGTCGCACGCTACGAAAAGAAGCGCTGGCAGCAAAAGAAGTGCTACGGGAAGACGGAGCATGCCGGAATGCTTTCGCTTCATCGATGTCTGCACGACTGATGATACTGGTCGAAATAGAAAACAGAAGTCCCGGCCGGCCCCACGCGCGTACTCACGTCCCGGACGATCGCAGAAACGTCTCCGTAATGAGATGTGGCAAGGCACCATCGATCGTTGTCCACTCCCCTTGTGCCCGGGACAGCCCCCTCCGGTCGAGGGGCCTCCTCGCCTCTTTTCAGTTGGGCAGGTCGTCGACGTTCACGGACGGCGGCTGTCGATCCGAGGACGGATATTCGAAGGTCTGATTGAGGGACACAGCATCGTCGAAAAACCCGCAATGCCGCAAATAAAATGTATTCTCTTCGACGCCCCCAGCAAAGTCTTCTCGCAAGCCCGAACTCGCGGTCCCGTCGCCGGTGAAGGTGGCCTGCTGAATGGCGTGCCAGTCCCCCTCGGTGTCTCGCGCCCACTGGTCGTGATAATGGGCCTTGCGTTCGATGTGGCCCATGCCTGGGTCAAAGTTTTCCAGAAAGGAGTACCATCCCTCGTACCACGTATCCGTCTGCGGGCGCTTGAAGCTCGCGATGAACCGCCATTCCCCTTCCTCCGGGGGGTAAAAGTAGGCGGTGTAGATCGTGCTTCCCTCCCCATCTGGCTCAGCGCGCGTCAAAAACCGGTACGTCGTTCCTGCTTCCCAGGAGTACGTCAGGTATGACTGCCCGCCCGATCCCTCGCCCCCAAATTCACCGGCCGTTACGTTGTCCCCCTTTGCCACCAACTGCACGCGCAGAGAGTCCGGAATGGAGGAGGGATCGTCCGTATCGTGTGGGCTCCACACGGAAAACAACACCCGTCGCTCCTCTTCGGAGTTGACCTGGATGCCGAAGTAGCCCTCGTCGAAGCCGTTGGCCATGTAGTAGGCCCCAACCGGATCTTTGCCCTCCGGGACCGTGATCGCGCTGTGCACCCACTCGACGGTTGCGTCCGGCAGGTCATAGTTCAGATGAACCGAGGGGCCGCGCCGCGACCAGTAAAAGTTGTTGTCCTCGTTCGACTGCACGGCGTGGACCGACGTGCCGCGCGGCACCTCCAATTTCAGATCGGTGGCCTCTACAAACTCGTCTCCCGTTTTCTCTACGCCCGTCAGATCAAAGCGGACGTAGCCGCTGTCCTCAATCTCCGTTTCCCCGAAGGCGACACTTGTGTAGTCGGAATTGGTGACTCGCACTTCCTCTTCGTACCCGTCCACACTGAGCCGTACAGTGCTCTCCTCCCCCTCAGGAGCCCGAGCACGCAGACGAGGCGTCACGACCGCCGGTTCGCGGAGCTTCACATAAACACTGAACGTACTCTCGCTATTCTTCCACGTCATAATCCCCTTCTGGGTGACCTCATCGGGCCCCGCGCCACGCGTCCGATACGCATTGCCGCCCAGCGGCACCGAGACCGTCTCTGTCGGGTCCGACGAGTCGCCCCCGTCGACCTCCTCCTCAGTGGATGAATCACACCCGGGGAGGGCGAGAGCAAAAACGGTCGCGACCGCCAAAAAACCAATCGTCAAGTGGGAAGCGTAATTCCTCATGGCAGCTGTGTTGGATGGAAGAGAGCGTGACGGCCCCAGCCTCACACCCGACGCCCCCGAACCTAGAATTCCTTTGCGACGTCGCCGGAGCGAACGACGTCCGGCGCCCGATAGTCCACGTCGAGGGCGTCGAGCCGACGGAGGTGGGCCGGCAGGCGCGCCCGAAAGTGCCCCCACTCGTGGTCGGTCTCCGGCGTCCACACGATTTCCGACAGGGCCAGGGCCCGCGGGTAGGCCATGTATTCGACCTTCTCGGGGGTATGGATGTATTCGGTCCACACGTTTGCCTGGGCGCCGACGATGTGCCGCACGGCCTCGGTTCCGAGCGAGTCGGGAACCGGGTCGTACCCGTATACGTCGCGGAGTGTCGTCATGCCGCCGATGGCCAGGGGTTCGCTGTCTGGATCGCCCTGATAATAGTCGAAGTAGAGCGCATCCGTCGGCGTCATGATCGCGTTTTGCCCCTGATGGGCCGCCTCGATGCCCCCCGCGGTGCCGCGCCACGACATCACGGTGGCGCCGGGCGGAAGCCCCCCTTCCAAAATCTCATCCCAGCCAATCAGCGTCCGTCCGTGCTCGTTGAGGAAATCTCCAATGCGGCGAATGAAGTAGCTCTGCAGGTCCTTTTCGCCGGCAAGGCCCTCCCGTTCGATCACCGCCTGGGCGACCCTACTTTTCCTCCACTGCTCTTTGGGCGCCTCGTCGCCGCCAATGTGGATGTGCTTGCTCGGGAACAGCTCCATGACCTCCGTGAGCACGTTCTTCAGGAACGTGAAGGTTTCTTCTTTGGGGCAGTAGATCTGTTCGTGGACGCCCCAGGTGGTTGCCACGGTGTAGGAGGAGTCGGTGACGCTCGTGCATCCCATCTCGGGGTACGCCGCCAGGGCCGCCCGGGCATGCCCCGGCATTTCAATTTCGGGCACCACTGTCACGTGCCGCTCTTGGGCGTACCGCACGACCTCACGCACCTCCTCCTGCGTGTAGGATCCGCAGTACTCGGAGCCGTCGTAGGTCCCGGCCTCGTAATGGCCAACCATCGACGAGTCGCGGCACGCCCCTACGCTCGTAAGCCGGGGATACTGCTCGATCTCGATGCGCCACCCCTGGTCCTCGGTCAGGTGCCAGTGAAAGGTGTCGAGCTTGTGGAGCGCCAACAGATCGATGTACGTCTTGATGAACGACACCGGAAAGACGTGACGCCCGACATCCAAATGCATTCCGCGATAGGGAAAGCGCGGGGCGTCTTCGATCCGAACGGCGGGCAGCGCCCATTCGATGCGCTCGTCGTCGTACCCGAGCCCCCGTTCAACCTGTGGCGGCAAGAGTTGCCGCAGCGTCTGCATGCCGTAGAAGAGCCCTTTCGGGGTCGGGGCGCGCACCGCAACGGCGCGGGGCGTGACCGTCAGTTCGTAGCGGCCGTCCTCCTCCCCATCGCCGGGGGTGTTGGTTAGACGAGCGTCACTCGGACGGGACGCGTCGCTCTCGCTGGGGGCGTCTCCGTCGGTCAGAATGAAAGCAATCGTGTTTTCCGGCTGCTCGGAGACGGGGCCCTTGGGGGCCGTCGTTCGGGCAACCCGCATCGGAAACACCGTGGCGTTGCGCACCAGGGTCGCTAGGGCCTCGGCGGGCGCTCGTGCGGTTTCGTTTTCCGGGTCGGACACGAGAATTCGGGTCTCCTCGTCCAACGCGAAGGTGCCCTCCCGGGGCTCCAGCCGGCGCGGCCAGGGAATGATCGGATAACGCCCGCCCTCCGCCATGGCCGCCGACCGCTGTGCCGCGGCCCGGTCGGACGACTCCGCCGGCGACTGTGTGTGCGTGCTCTGTTCAGCGGCGGTACACCCCACGCCCAAGAGCATTCCAACACAGAGGATGATCGAGACAGCGGAATGGTCTGCCCCGAAACGTGCGCATTTCGTTGGCCGCATGTGGACGTTCTGATTGGTGCACTCCTTGCAGCATTGCGCCAAAACCCGGACGCCGCGGGGGGCGCTCCCGCGTCGCCGTTAAAATTCAGCGTCCGGGTCGAAGGAGCGCTCGTCGGTCATCCAGCGGCCGTCGGTGAAGTCCGGGATGGCCACCGGCTCGCCGCCCTGCTCGATCGACCGCTCGGACAGGGGACTCAGCACGCTCCACGTCGCGGCGTCGTAGACGTCGATCGGCGGCGCCACGTCCCGCTTGATCGACTCCACGAGGGCGTTCCGGACGAAGTAGTCCATGCCCCCGTGTCCGGAGCCCTCCGCCGCCTCCTCGTACCGCGACCAGAGGTCGGCGTCGAACTCGTTCTGGTACTGCTTCCAGTCCTCCCACCGGTGGGCAGGGCTTCGTCCCTCGACGTGCACGCTCTGATTGTCGACCGTCCAGAGCCCGTCGGTGCCCTGCATCCGGAAGCCCAGGGAGTAGGGGCGGGGCAGGCTGGTGTCGTGGGTCATGACGATCGACTCCCCGTTGGCCGTCGTAATCGTGCTCGTCACGACGTCCCCTTTTGCAAAGTTGGTGTCGGCCTTCGGGTGGTCCGTGCCGCCCTCCTCGACGATGTGGTCGTGCAGGCCCCGGGCCTTCGTGGCGGTCGAGGTGAGTCGCTCGAACCGGTTGCCGCTGTTGATGTCGAGCCAGTGGGCCACCGGCCCGATGCCGTGGGTGGTGTACAGGTCGCCATTCCGCTTCGTGTGGTGCTCGGTGCGCCAGCTGGACACGCTGCCCGTGCCCGGCCCGAACGAGGTGTTTTCGTCGAACAGGTACGGAAGGAGGCTGTGTTGGTAGCCGCAGCGACAGTGAATGGGCTCCCCAAACAGCCCCTCGCGGACCATTTTGAGGACGGCCATCACGTCGCGGCGGTAGCACACGTTCTCGAGAAACATGCAGTGCGACCCGGTCCGCTCGGCGGTATGGACGAGGTCCCAGCACCCCTCCACGGTCGTTGCGGCCGGGACCTCAAGCCCCACGAACAAACCGGCCTCCATCGCCTCGACGGCCATCGGGACGTGCCAGAGCCACGGCGTCGCGATAAGAACCCCATCGAGGTCGCTGCGAGAAAGGAGGCCTCGGTAGGCCCGATCGCCCTCCCCGTATCCCTCCGGGCGCGGCCGTCCGGATTGCTGAACGAGATCGAGCGCTCGGTTCAGGTTCTCCGACTTGACGTCGCACACCGCCGGAATCTTCACGTCGTCGCGCTGAATGAGCCCTCGCAGGTGAGAGGTGCCCCGGGCCCCCACCCCGATGAGGCCGAGGCGCACAGACTCATCTCGAGCCTGCCGGAACCCACTGAAGGGCGCGAGCGACACGCCCAGCCCCGCCGCGGCGGTCGTCTGCAGAAATGATCGTCGATCCATAGAGTCGGACATTGCGAATATGGTTGTAATGATAAGAAACGTGAAGAGGCTCAGATACCGCTCCGGGCCGGGCTGCTTCGAGGTTCGTTCTCCCACCCGTAAAGCTTAGCCGCATTGTCGTGGCAGACGGCCTGTACCACACTTGATGGAAGATTGAGGCCGGAGACCCGGACGGGGTCGACCAGTTTGTCCTGAACCAGAATGGAGTCGCCGCTGGTCAGGTAGTCCCAGTGATTGGCGAGCATCGATTCGTACGCCTCCTTTTCCTGGGCACGCTGCGCCTCGGACACCCGATCGGCCGGATGCTCGACGATGACGTCGGTGCCGTACACAATGCGGTCGGCATGCTGCTCGAAAAAGGCGCGGACCTTCTGACTCGACTGGGTAACGAGGTCGCCGAAGCGCTCGGCGGTGTCGACATAGAAGTTGTCGTAGCGCTCAAGCCGATCGCTCACCATGTCGACGTCGTGGGCCATGCTTCCAAGGTGGGCCCCCACGACCGTAAGGTCCGGGTTCTGTTCGAGCCACCGGTCCCGGGCCTCCATGACCGTGGCCCAGTCGGGAACGTCGTCGCGCCCGTGCAGGTGGTACGTCGGATTCTCGCTGTAGAAGCGGTAGTGAGGGCTCTCTTTGTCCAGGGGCTGCCAGGCCGCCCGCGGCTCCCCCGTGTGGGCAATCACCGGCACGTCCCGGTCCGCCAAAAAGCCCCAGATGGGCTCGAATCGGGGGTCGTCGATCTGGACGAAGCGCCCCTCCTCGTCGCGCACGGCCAACCCAATGTCCTTCCACACCTTCACGGCCGTCGCCCCGGCCTCGATGTGTCGTCGCAGTCGTTCGATCACGTGGTCGGCAAAGCCAGTCTCCGTCACGGGGGACGGGTCGAAGGTCGTGCAGAGGGCAACCCGGGACGGATACCGGTCCTTCATCGCTTTCATGGCCTCCCAGCGCTGCTCCATGGGCGCCTCAAAGAGGGCCTCGCCGGTAATGTTGATGATGAGGACGCGCAGGCGCTCCTCTTCGAGAAGCGTTTTCAAGAACCCCCGGTCGTGAAACAGGTGGGTGTGGGCGTCGAACCTCGGCAGCGACGAGTCCTGAATCATGGGAAGCCAGAAGGGCAATCGTCAGACAGGTCATGGGGAAACGTGCAACTGGGCGTCTTTATCTCTCAGGGCAGCCGACGGGCAGGCCAGAACGCCCTGGGGGAGGGGGCTCAGACGGGTTCGGCCTCGTGCCGAGCAGTCTCTTCTCCCCCCTCCCTCCGCTTCGATCCAGGGCCCGCCTCATCGCTGTCATCCGAGAAGGAAAGGTACGGCCACAAGGCCCCGATGCCCCCGAGTGCGGCCGTAGCGATGACGGCACAGATGCCTCCGAGCAGGAACCGGCCGTAGAGAACAAAGCCCGTCGCGAAGAGGACCCCGTAGATCCCAATTGAGCCGAGCAGGACACAGCTCAGGGCGTAGGGCAGATCCGAGGGCGCGTCCACGTCAATTTCCGTCTCTCGCCCCCGGAGCGTATCGACAACCGGGCCCCATCCCGGCCCGCCAGGGCGAACGGTCGTATAAAACTCGATCAAGGTGTCCTCGTCGGTCGGCCGCGTGAGGTAGGTCACCGCCAACCAGGCGACGGTCGTAACTGCCACAATTGCCAGGAGCCGCTCCCAGTCGGCCAGCCCGCCCCCCATCCAGCCAAAGCGCCCGGCGGCCTGAAAATAAATGGCCAGGCCGAAGGACACGACCATCGCCGTCAACTCGGTCGCGGCGTTAATCCGCCACCAGAACCAGCGCAGCAGAAACAAGAGCCCCGTGCCGGCCCCAATCTGGAGGAGGATGTTGAAGGCCTGCAGGGCGTTTTTGAGAAGGAGGGCCAGCACGCACGCCATGGTCATCAGTACCACCGTCGCGATCCGGCCGACCCACACCTGCTGCCGTTCCGTCGCGTCCGGCTCGATGAAGCGGTTGTAGAGGTCGTTGACGACGACGGAGGCCCCCCAGTTGACCTGCGACGACATGGTCGACATGTAGGCCGCCGCCAGCGAGGTGACGACCAGTCCCAGCAGGCCGGGCGGCAGGAGCGTCATCATGGCCGGGTAGGCCATGTCGTTCTGCACGACCCGGTCGGGCAGGTGAGAGAACTGCGCCCGAAGGGCTTCCAGATCGGGGAAAACAACCAGCGACGCCAGCGCGACCAGGATCCACGGCCAGGGGCGGAGGGCGTAGTGGGTCGCCGTAAACAGAAGCGTCGCGCTGACGGCATTTTCCTCGTCCTTCGCCGAGAGCATTCGCTGGACGATGTACCCCCCACCGCCCGGTTCGGCACCCGGATAGTAGGAGGCCCACCACTGCACCGCAATCGGAATGATGAAGGCCGGCATCATCTGCTGCCAGGTCATGGTTTCGAAGGAGGGCCAAAAGGCCATCGCCTCCTGCACCGACGCGTGTGCCAGGAGCCCGTCGAGCCCGCCCACCTCCGGCAGCGTGAGCACGTACCACGCGGCGCCCACGGACCCGACCATCGCCATCGTAAACTGAATAAGGTCGGTTAACAGCACCCCGGTCAGGCCGCCGAGTGCACTGTACACCATCGTGACCGACGCGGCGACCACCACGACCTCCACCGGGGACAGCCCAAGCAGCGCGCCCCCAATCTTAATCGCCGCCAGCGTCACGGTCGCCATGATGACGACGTTGAAGACGATGCCGAGGTAGGCGGCCCGAAACCCTCGAAGGAGCGCGGCCAGGCGCCCGGAGTAGCGCAGCTCGTAGAACTCCACGTCGGTGAACACGCCCGAGCGGCG
>ERZ1034573.511-NODE-511-length-11586-cov-51.341167_pt1 | contig 11586 bp, 9 predicted proteins | sample MGYA00520641_ERZ1034573 | MGnify/ENA primary metagenome ERZ1034573 (study PRJEB33760, sample SAMEA4777724) | hypersaline lake metagenome | biome: hypersaline environment; feature: brines | place: Spain | collected 2014-08 | depth 0 m ...
CATGTTTTCCACCACGGCCTGCCCGAACTCGCTGCACTTGAGCAGCTCGGCGTCCTCCAGGTTGCGCTCGAAGTCGTACGTCACGCGCTTCTGCTGGATCGTCTCCGCCAGGCTCTCGAGGATGACCGCGGAGGCCTCGTCCCAGCCCATGTACTCGAACATGAGGCGGCCCGACAGAATGAGCGCCGACGGGTTGACCTTGTCCTGGCCGGCGTACTTGTTGGCGGAGCCGTGGACGGGCTCGGCCAGGCAGGCGGCGTCGCCGAAGTTGGCGCCCGGCGCCACGCCGAGGCCGCCGATCTGGGCCCCGCAGGCGTCCGACAGGTAGTCGCCGTTCAGGTTCGGCATCGCCAGCACGTCGTACTGGTCGGTCCGTGTCTGCACCTGCTGCAGCATGTTGTCGGCGATCCGGTCGTTCACCACGACCGCGTCCTCGGGCGGATCGCCGTCGCGCTCCTCCCAGAGGGTGTCCTCGGTGATCACCGCGTCGCCGTACTCCTCGCGGGCGACCTCGTAGCCCCAGTCGCGGAAGGCGCCTTCGGTGAACTTCATGATGTTGCCCTTGTGGACGAGGGTGACAAACTGGTGGCCGTCGGACTCCAGGGCGTAGTCGATGGCCTCGCGGACGAGCCGCTTGGTCCCAAACTCGGTGATTGGCTTGATCCCGATGCCCACCGGGCCGTCGTGGATGGTGTCGTCGAAGCCCATCTGCTCCTCGACGAACGCCCGGACCTGCTCCGCGCCCTCGGTCCCGGCCTCCCACTCGATGCCGGCGTACACGTCCTCGGTGTTTTCCCGAAACGTGACCATGTCCATCTGCTCCGGATTTTTCATCGGCGAGGGCACGCCGTCGATATAGTAGGTGGGACGGACGTTGGCGTAGAGGTCCAGCTTCTGGCGCAGGGCGACGTTCAGCGACCGGAAGCCGGCGCCGACGGGGGTCGTGAGGGGGCCCTTGATGGCGACGCGGTGCTCGCGGATGGTTTCCACCGTGTTCTCGGGGAGGAGGTCGCCGGTGTGCTCCTTGGCCTTCTCGCCGGCCAGCACTTCCGTCCATTCGATGGCGCGCTCGCCGTCGTAGGCCGTCTCCACGGCGGCATCGAACACCGGACGGGCCGCGGCCCAGATGTCGGCCCCCACGCCGTCGCCCTCGATGTAGGGGATGATGGGGGTATCGGGGACGTGGAGGGTGCCGTCGTCGACTGTGATGCGTTCGCCGGAGGGGCTCATGGTTGGGTCGAGTTGTTGGGAGAGAAAGGATGAACAGGCAGGAGTGGCAGGCGCAATGGTACCGGCCAAGGTAACACGCGGCGGCGACTCCCTTCATTAGAAAACCGAAAAGACGACGAGAAGCGTGGGCCCCGGCGGCCGCGGACTACAGCCGCCCGAGGAGGTCTTGGAACCGAAGCTCCCACACCTTCAGGGCCGCCTCCACCACGATTTCGCGTCGCATCTTCGACTCCCCTTCGGTCCGCTCCGTGAAGACGACCGGCACCTCCGTGAACGGAAAGCCCGCCCGCCAGGTGCGGTAGTGCATCTCGACCTGAAAGGCGTAGCCGTCGGAGTTGACGCGGTCGAGCGGCAGGGTCTCCAGCACGCGCCGGTGGAAGCACTTGAAGCCGGCGGTCACGTCCAGGAGGGGCAGGCGGGTGATGGCGCGGGTGTAGACGCCGGCCCCGTAGGAGAGGACGAGGCGGGAAAGCGGCCAGTTGATCACGCGCACCCCCTCCACGTAGCGCGACCCGATGGCGAGGGCCACCTCCCCCTCCCGCACCGGCGCGATGAGGCGCGGCAGGTCGTTGGGGTCGTGGGAGCGGTCGGCGTCCATCTCGCAGATGTAGGTGTAGTCCTGCGCCAGGGCGTACCGGAAGCCGCGGAGGTAGGCGGTGCCCAGGCCCAGCTTGCCGCTTCGCTCGATCAGGTGAACCCGGTCGGGCGCGTCCGTCTTCTTCGACCGCACGAGGTCGGCGGTCCCGTCGGTCGAGTTGTCGTCCACGACGAGGACAGAAAGAGGGGGCGACTGCTCCAGCACCTGGTCGATTACCGGGCCAATGTTATCGGCCTCGTTGTAGGTGGGGATGATGACCAGGGCGTCGGGGGGAGACGCGTCGGAGGAGGACGGAGACGGGTCGGACACCGGAGGAGAGGGAAAAGCGTGAGAACGGACGAAAGTGCGGAACCGGCCGCGGACGCGGAGCGGCCGTTGACGAACCGGATGCCAACACGGGAAACCTACATAAATGATGCACCGGGGCATTTCCGAGTCCGCCGGCAGGTTTTAATGAAAAACGGGTTTCAGCGGGCGTGGATGTGTCGAAACCGAGGGGGGAATAGTGAGATACAAGGGTTTGACAAAATTGCTTCTTCGGCTGGCATCGTGGATCCGTCCAGCCCTACGCGGCGACTGTCCGGTGTTGCTCCTGACTGACGGGGCCGGCACTCGCCGACGCATGGTTCTACTCACCCAACCTCGCCGCTTGTCATGGCTGACGACACCTCGGCCCCAAACTCCAGTTCCGGTTCGAATGGAAGCCTCAACGGCGGAGCCGACTTTCCGGAGGGGTTCCCCCACGCGTCCCGACTCAAGCAGGCCGGCGTCACGAGCCTCGCCGACCTGCGAGACGTGGAGTCGCTGGAAGACCTGTCCGGCATCGGCCCGGCCTACGCCCAAGACATCCAGAATGCCCTCGAGGGAGCGGGCACGGGGGCCCCGACCACCGGAGGGGCCAACGGCACCTCCACCGGCGCCGCAACCACCGAGAAGCGCCCGAGTCCGCTCTCGGAGGGCGACGCCGACTCGTCTGCGGGCGGGGCGGCCACCCGGCAGACCATCGACATTCCCGAGGGGCCGCTCGAAGAAACGGTCACCTACGAGACCTATCCCGCCGACACGTACGGGCACGACGAGCTGGGCATTGCGGACGATGAGGTGCTCGACCTGCTCCGCAACATGCTGCTGCAGCGGCGCTTCGAGAACCGGTGCCGCCAGATGTACCAGCGCCAGAAAATCTCGGGCTTCCTGCACCTCTACATTGGGCAGGAGGCGGTCTCGACCGGCAGCGTCAACGCCATTGAGCTGGGGGACGACTCGGTCATTACCGCCTACCGCGACCACGGCATGGGGCTGGCGATGGGCATCACGCCCGAGGAGGGCATGGCGGAGCTGTTTGGCAAAGAGACGGGCTGCTCGAAGGGGAAGGGCGGCTCGATGCACTTCTTCGACGCCGAGAAGAAAATGATGGGCGGGCACGCCATCGTCGGCGCCCACCTGCCGCTCGGCGCGGGCCTCGCCTTCGCCCACAAGTATCGGGGCGAGGACAACGTGTGCCTCTGCTTCTTCGGGGACGGGGCGATGCACCAGGGGGCGTTCCGCGAGGCGTGCAACCTGGCCGGCATCTACGAACTGCCCATCGTCTTTGTCTGCGAGAACAACCAGTACGCGATGGGCACGGCGGTGGACCGTGCCTTCAGCAAGCCCGACCTCTTCAAGCACGGCTACAACTTCGACTTCCCCGCGTCCCTGGCCAGCGGCATGGACGTGTTCAGCGTCAACAAGGCGGTCCAGGACCACGTGGAGAACTACGCCCGCAACGATCAGCCGTCGCTCCTGGAGGTGCGCACGTATCGCTACCAGGGCCACTCCATCACCGACCCGGCCGAGTACCGGGGGGAAGGCGAGCTCGATCAGCGCCAGAGCCAAGATGCCATCAACCGCCTCCAGGACTACATCCTCGACCGCGGCCTGGCCACCGAGGCCGACATGGAGGCGATCGACGAGGAGGTGAAGGAGCGGGTCAAAGACGCCATCGACGCGGCAAACGAGGCGTCCTTCCCGGACGAAGAGGCCATCTACGACGACATTTACACCCAGGAGGACTACCCCTTCATCGCCTAGGTCCCGTGAACGTCTGAGTGTTGGGGCCGGTCCCACGGCCCGCCACTCTCCGCTTTCCCCATTCGACATTTGCACTTCGAAACTCGCACTTGAATATGGCTACGCTGGAATTCCGCACGGCGCTCCGGGAAGCAATGACCGAGGAAATGGAGCGCGACGACGACATCTTCCTCATTGGGGAGGAGGTGGCCGAGTACGACGGCGCCTACAAGGTAAGCAAGGGCATGCTCGATCACTTCGGGTCCGACCGGGTCATCGACTCGCCGATTAGTGAGCTCGGATTTGCGGGGCTCGGCATTGGGGCGGCGATGAACGGGCTCCGGCCCATCGTCGAGTTCATGACGTTCAACTTCTCGTTCGTGGCCTTCGACCAGGTCATCAACAACGCGCCCAACATGCGCTACATGTCGGGCGGCCAGTTCGACGTCCCGATTGTCTTCCGCGGCCCCAACGGGGCGGCCGGCCAGCTCGGGGCCACCCACTCCAACTCCACGGAGGCGCTCTACTCGAACATTCCCGGCCTCAAGGTCGTGTCGCCCTCCGTGCCGGACGACGGCAAGGGGCTGCTCAAGACGGCCATCCGGGACGACGACCCGGTGGTCTTCCTCGAGAGTGAGCTCATGTACGGCATGCAGCGGGAGGTGAGCGAGGAAAGCGACTACACGATCCCGATCGGCTCGGCCCGCGTGGCGCGGGAGGGCGACGACGTGACGATCGTGGCGCACAGCAAGAGCTACCACATCGCGATGGACGCCGCGGAGACCCTCGAAGAGCAGGGCTACGAGGCGGAAGTGATCGACCCGCGCACCATCAAGCCGCTCGACATCGAGACGATCGTGGAGTCGGTCGTGAAGACCAATCGGCTGGTCGTCATCGACGAGAGCACCCCCTTCACCAGCGTGGCCTCGGAGATCACCCATCAGGTGCAGGACCGTGCGTTCGACTACCTCGACGCGCCCATCCTGCGCGTGACGGCCCCGGACACCCCGGCCCCGTACGCGCCGAACCTCATGGACGAGTACATGCCGGGCGCCGACGAGACGGTCGACAAGTGCCTCCGGGTCCTCTACGCCGAGTAACGCCCCGCAAGCCCCGGCGCTCGGCGCGGGCCTTTGGGGCCCGTGCCCCTTTACATTCGACATTTGTACTACACTTTGACACTCGACATTGACCCATGGCGATTCCAATTGAAATGCCCAAGTTGAGCGACACCATGGAGGAGGGGGTGCTTTCCGCCTGGCTCGTGGACGAGGGCGAGGAGGTGTCGGCGGGCGACGTGCTGGCCCAGGTGGAAACGGACAAGGCTACGATGGACCTGGAGGCCTTCGACGAGGGGGTGCTGCTCAAACAAGTGATCGGAGAGGGGGACGCCGTGCCCATCGGGGAGCTGATCGCCGTGATTGGGGAGGCCGGGGAGGACATCTCCGACCTCGTGGATGACGCCGGCGGGGACGGGGCCGCGGAGCCCGAGGCCGACCCGGACGCCGAGGCCGATCCGGACGCCGATGCCGAGGACGCATCAGCCGAGCCGGAGGTGGAGCCCGAGCCCGCGCCGGAGCCGAGCGGGGACGGGCAGTTGTCCGAACGGACGCCGGAGCCGGTGCCCGCCGGGACCGACGCGGAGGGGCGCCGCATCAAGGCGTCTCCTCTGGCCCGCCGCATTGCGCAGGAGCACGACGTGGAACTGGCGCAGGTCGACGGATCCGGGCCCGAGGGGCGCATCGTGCGTCGGGACGTGGAAACCCATGTCGAGAAGCAGGAGGCCGCGCCCGAGCCGACGCCCGAACCGGAGCCGACAACCGAACCGGAGCCGGCGCCCCAGCCCGAGCCGTCCGTCCCGGAGGCGCCGTCCTACGCGATGCCGGACGAGGAGGCCGCGTACGAGTCCGAAGGCATCACGCAGATGCGGGAGACCATCGCCCGGCGCCTCGCGGAGAGCAAGTACTCGGCCCCGCACTACTACCTGACGGTCGACATCGACGTGGAGCGCGCGATCGAGGTGCGCGAGGACCTCAACGAGCTGGCGGAGGAGCAGGGCCGCGCGAAAATCTCCTTCAACGACTTCATCACCAAGGCGTGCGCCCTCTCGCTGCACGACCACCCGTACGTCAACGCCGCCTACCGCCCCGACGAGGGCGAAATCCACAAGCACAACCGCGTGCACATCGGCATTGCCGTCGCCATCGACGAGGGGCTGATCACCCCCGTCATTCGCGACGCGGACCGGAAGGGGCTCTCGGAGCTCGCCCGCGAGACGCGGGCCCTGGCCGAGCGGGCCCGCGACCGCGACCTGGAGCCGGAGGAGTTTGAAGGGGCGACCTTCACCACGAGCAACCTCGGCATGTTCGGCATCGAGGAGTTCACGGCCATCATCAACCCGCCCAACTCGGCCATCCTGGCGATCGGCGAAATCCGCGACACGCCCGTCGTGGAGGACGGCGAGGTGGTGCCGGGGAAGCGCATGAAGGTGACCCTCTCCTGCGACCACCGCGTCGTGGATGGGGCCAAGGGGGCCCACTTCCTCGACACGGTGAAGTCCTACCTGGAGGAACCCATGAACCTGTTGCTGTAGCGTTGAACGGTTACGAGGCCCGCGTTCGGCGCTATGACCATTGCTCACATCTCCGACCTTCACTTCGGGCGCATTGCGGACTCCGGAGTGGTGGAGGCGCTTCTGGACGAGATCAACGCGGCGGGCATCGACCTCGTCGCGGTGAGCGGCGACCTGACACAACGGGCCCGTCCGGCGGAGTACCGGGCGGCCCGAAACCTGCTCGACGCGCTGGGCCCGCCCACCCTCGTCGTGGCGGGCAACCACGACGTTTATCCGTGGTGGCGCCCCCTAAAGCGACTCCGGACGCCCCTGGAGCGCTACAAGCAGTTCATTACGGAGGACCTCGCCCCGACCTTCGAGGCCGGCGGCGTGGCCGCGCTCGGCCTCACGTCCGCGTACGGGCCGTCGATCAAGGGGGGGCGCATCGGTCCGGCCGACCGGGCCGCCATGCGCGCGTTCTTCTCGGGGACGGGGGACGACCGCTTCAAGGTGCTCGTGGTGCACCACCAGCTCCACCCCACGGCCATCGGGCCCATCAGCCCGCACCCCGTGGCCCGGCAGGCCCAGCAGACCCTCGCGGTGGCGGGCGAGGTGGGCATTGACCTCATTCTCTGCGGGCACCTCCACATCTCCGCGATCCAGCCCCTCGAAATCATTCCGGGCACCCCGCGCATCGTCGTTGCCAGCGCGGGCACGGCGACGAGCAATCGCTGGCGCGAACCGACGGGGCCAATCAACTTCTACAACGTCGTCTCCGTGGAGCCGGAGGCCTTCTCCGTCGAGGAACGGCGGTACGTGCCCGACGAGGGCCGCTTCGTCCGCGACGGCGTGACGCGCTTCGACCACGCCGGCTGACGAGATCTGAGGTGGGGGCAAGGGGCCGACGCGACGAACTTTTGTCGGGCCGAGGCCGTCCAACGTTTCTACGACCGACAACACTGATCGCCCGCCTGCTTCCACAACTGCGCGCGTCCCATGTCCCGTAGCGATTGGATCGGGTTCGCCACCACCGTCATCCTTCACGGGGGGCTCGCCCTTCTCTTCGCCTTCCTGACGGCGTCGCGCCCCCGCCCGGCCCAGCTCGGCTACGTGGAGGTGGAGTTTGGCGAGTTCTCGCCCGGGCAGCCGGTGGAGGCCACCGAGCAGGTGGAGAAAACGACGACGCCGGAGCCGCAGGAGGAGGCGCCCGAGCCGGAGGCCGAGTCCGACGAGACGGCGGAGGAGCCCGAGTCGGAGCCGGTCAACCTTCCGGAGGAGGAGCAGAGCGAGGAGTCCGTGCCGCCGACCGAGGAGGAGACGACCGTGCCGGAGGCCGAGGCCCAGCCCGAGACCGAACAGCAGGCCGACCAGCAGGAGCCAAGCGAGGAGCCCGGCGAAGAATCGGGCGATCCGGGGTCGGGCTCCCAGGAAGAGGCCGCTGCGCCCTACGACATTGAGGGGCTGGACCGGGATCCCGAGCGGGCGCCCCTTCCGCAGTACGCCGAGAAGGTGAACGCCCGCATCCGGGTTCGGATTACCGTCAACCCGGACGGGCGCATCGTGCGGCGCGTGCCCCTCCTCAAGGGCAATCCCGAACTGGAGGCCGCCGTCATGGACGCCCTGCAACAGTGGCGCTTCAACGCACTGCCGCCGGGGGCGCCCCAGGAAAACCAGACCGGCACGATCACCTTCACCTTCCGACTGGAATAGAAGCGAGCCGGAGGGGGCACGCTTCCAACGGCCCTCGTCTCGCCCGCCCTCTGTTCGCAGCGTCCATCGTCAGTCTTCGTTCCGAACTACGAGATACATGTCCTCTCCAGAGTCATCTGTCAATACGGGCCCTGACCTTGATGCCGAGGCGCTCTGCCGGGCGCTCCTCGAACCCCGTGTCATCGAGGAAAAGATGCTGACGCTCATCCGGCAGGGGCGCATCGCGAAATGGTTTAGCGGGTACGGTCAGGAGGCCGTCGCCGCGGGCACCGCCTGGGCGCTGGACGACCGCGACTACATCCTGCCGATGCACCGCAACCTCGGCGTGTGGACCACGCGCGACGTCGACCGGGAGCGCCTCTTTTGCCAGTTGATGGGGAAGAAGGGGGGCTTTACGAACGGCCGGGACCGGACCTTTCACTTCGGGCTGCCGGCGAAAAACCTCGTGGGCATGATCTCGCACATGGCCGCCATGCTGCCGGTGGCGTGCGGGCTGGGGCAGGCCGTTCGGTTCCGGGAGGCGGACCGGGTCGCCTGCGCGTTCTGTGGCGACGGGGGCACCCGCGAGGGCGACTTCCACGAGGCGCTTAACCTGGCGTCGGTGTGGGACCTGCCGGTCCTCTTCCTGGTGGAGAACAACGGCTACGGCCTCTCGACGCCCACCGACGAGGCGGTGGCCCCCGACGACATCGCCGACGCGGCCGCCGGCTACGACATGCCGGGGATGATCGTGGACGGCAACGACGTGTTCGCCGTCATCGAGGCGGTTCGGGAGGCGCGGGCGCACGCCCGGACCGAGGGGCCGGTGCTGCTGGAGATGAAGACGTTTCGCGTGCGGGGCCACGAGGAGGCCTCCGGCACCGCGTACGTCCCGGACGAGCTCATCGAGGAGTGGAAGGAAAAAGACCCGCTCGACCGCTTTGCCGCTCGGGTGCGGGAGGAGGGGCTGCTCGGGGCCGACCGGATGGAGAGCATCCGGGCCGAGCTCGAGTCCGCGGTCGACGAACTGGTGGAGTGGGCCCTCGACCGGCCGGCGGTGACCAGCACCCCCGAGGCCGAGCGCGACGCCGTCTTTGCCCCGTCGCCCGATCCGGACCCGCCGTCGCCCGACGCGGACACGGAGGAGACGCGCTTCATCGACGCCATTCAGGATGGTCTTCGGGCGGCGATGCGGGACGACGACGAGGTGATTGTGATGGGGCAGGACATTGCCGAGTACGGCGGGGCGTTCAAGGTGACCGACGGGTTCGTCGACGAGTTTGGCAGCGAGCGCGTCCGCAATACGCCCATCATCGAGGATGGGGCCCTCGGGGCCGGGATGGGCCTGTCCATCGAGGGCCTCCCGGCGGTCGTGGAGATGCAGTATGCCGACTTCATCTCGTGCGGCTTCAACCAGACCGTCAACAACCTCGCAACCACGCACTACCGGTGGGGACAGCCGGTCAACGTAACGATCCGTGCGCCCTTCGGCGGGGGCATCGGGGCTGGGCCGTTCCACTCGCAGTCGCGGGAGGCCTGGTTCACCCACACGCCGGGCCTGAAGGTGGTCGTGCCCGCCACGCCCCGCGACGCGAAGGGGCTCCTCCGCACCGCCGTGGCCGACCCCAACCCGGTCCTCTTCTTCGAGCACAAGAAGCTTTACCGGTCCGTCCGCGGCGCGGTGCCGACGGAGGCATACACGCTGCCGTTCGGGGAGGCACGGGTGGCGCGAGAGGGCACCGATGCGACCATCGTCACCTATGGGGTGGGGGTGCACTGGGCGCTGGCGGAGGCGGAACACCAGGCCGAAGCAAACGGGGTGGAGCTGGAGGTGGTGGACCTGCGCACGCTCGTCCCGTGGGACCGCGACACCGTCCGTCAGTCGCTCGACAAAACAAACCGCCTGCTCGTGTTGCACGAGGCGTCGCGCACCGCGGGCTTTGGGGCCGAGGTGGCGGCGGAGCTGGGCGAGATCGGCTTTGAGCTCCTCGACGCCCCCATCACACGGGTGGCCGCCGAGGACCTGCCGGTGCCCAACGCCAAGCCGCTGGAGGACGAGATCTTCTCGGCGACGGCGCGACTGCGGCCGAAGGTGGAGGACCTGCTTGCGTTTTAGGGCACGGGAGCCGGTGTGAATTGGACGTCTCAGCCGGGACCGAGACTAGCGGAACGACCGCCGGGCTCGCTCCGTCCGCTTCTGATGGGTTGAAAATAGGCACAGCGAAGGCACGACGGGATGCACCACGACTCTGCAAAGGGGCCCGAAAACCAGTCGTCGGGCCCGCCGGGCCGCCTCAAGCGATTCGGGGGCATCATCTGCGGCTCCGCCTACATCTACTCGCGGGCCCTGAAGGCCTCCCGCGCCGAGATCATCCGGGCGGTGGACGGGGACGACGCCGTCGACACGCTCGTGATGGTCAATGGGCACCGCGGGACGGACCATGCCGGCGGCTCGACGAACCGGATCCGCTCCGACGCGCACCCGGGGTGCACCGGCGTCGACACGGTCTACATCGGCGTCACGCCGTCCCAGCTCCGGGCGCTTGCCGACCGGGTCGGGGCCACGGTGACGATTCGGCGGGCGTAAAGAGACGTGCGTCCCGCCTACGGCCGTTGCGCCGAGGGTGGGGCCGGTCCGTCGCCCTCGTCCCAGAGGGCCCGCATCTCTTGGCGGAGCACCAGCACGCCCTCCAGCAGCGTCCGGTCGTAGTTGATGAAGCCGTGGGCCGTGTAGACCTCGGGGGGCGTGCAGTCGTAGAGCAATTTCGCCTCCCGGTCCCGCTGCTGGTGGTCGGTTGTCAGGAGGGCCCCGACGAGGCCGGTCGTGCCGCGGCCCACGAACACGTCGAGCGCGTCGCCGTCGCCGCCCCGCGTGCCGTTCACGTAGCCGTAGTCGACCGGGTAGACGATGGACGGATGGTCGGGATGGGCCGTCGTGCGGGGCCGCTCGATCGTAATCCCGTTGTCCTTGATGCACCGCGCCCACGTCCCCCAGTCAAGGTGCTCGTGGACGGCCGAGCGGAGGGCCTGCAGGTCCAAGGGGGGATAAAGCGAGTCGGACATGGGGCAGGACCTACGACGCCAGGCGCTTGCGCTGGGCGATCCGGGCCGGCGGCTCCACGTCGGGGGGCAGGTCGAGGCGGAGGGCGAGGGTCTCCAGCTGCTCGGGGTCCACCCAGTCGGGCGACTTCACCATTGGCTCCTTGCCGCTCTGGGTCTTGGGGAAGGCGATGACGTCGCGGAGCGAATCGGCCCCGGCCAGCAGCATGACGAGGCGGTCGAGCCCGAGTGCGATGCCCCCGTGCGGCGGCGCGCCGTAGCGGAGGGCGTCGAGCAGAAACCCGAATCGGTCCTGCGCCTCCTCCTCGTCGATCCCGAGGACGTCGAAGACCTGCATCTGCGTCTCGTGGTTGTGGATGCGGATGGAGCCGCCGCCAATCTCGTTGCCGTTGAGGACGAGGTCGTAGGC
>ERZ1034573.512-NODE-512-length-11580-cov-31.252321_pt1 | contig 11580 bp, 6 predicted proteins | sample MGYA00520641_ERZ1034573 | MGnify/ENA primary metagenome ERZ1034573 (study PRJEB33760, sample SAMEA4777724) | hypersaline lake metagenome | biome: hypersaline environment; feature: brines | place: Spain | collected 2014-08 | depth 0 m ...
GCGTACAAGGGCACCGCCGTCGCCGACGGGCGCGGGACGGGGCTCGTGGTGGCAACGGGCATGGAGACGGAGCTCGGGGCCATCTCCGCCATGGTGGAGACGGCCGGGCAGAACGACACGCCGCTCGAGCAGAAGCTCGACCAGCTGGGGCGGCGGCTCGTGTGGCTTACCCTCGCCATCGCCGGGGCCGTCGCCGGCACGGGCCTGCTGGCCGGCCGCGACCTGCTTCTGATGGTCGAAACGGGGATCGCCCTCGCGGTGGCGGCCATTCCCGAGGGCCTGCCCATCGTCGCCACCGTCGCACTGGCCCACGGCATGTGGGTCATGCTCCGGCGCAACGCGTACATCCGCCGCCTCTCCGCCGTCGAGACGCTCGGGGCCACCACGCTCATTTGCACCGACAAGACCGGCACCCTCACCGAAAACCGGATGACCGCGCGCCGCATGGTACTCGCGGGCGAGACGGTAGACCTGGAGCCGCTTCCTGAGGACACACCGGGACGCCTCCGCGACGCCATCGACGTGGGCGTCCTCTGCAACGGGGCCGAGTGGTCCCCGGACGCCCCCGATCAGCACCGCGGGGATCCGCTGGAGGTGGCCCTCCTGCAGCTCGGGGCACAGGCCGAGCGGCCCCGCGAGGCCCTCCTCGAGGACACTCCGGTCGTCCGGACGGTCGAGTTCAACCGGGAGACGAAAATGATGGCGACCTACCACGAAGAAGAGTCGGCGCTCCGGGTGGCGGTGAAGGGGGCGCCCGAAGCCGTCCTTGAGGCCTGCGACCGCGTCCACACCGAGGACGGTTCTCGGCCCCTCGACGCAGACGAACGTGCAGAGTGGCTTGAAAAAAGCGACGCCCTCGCCCAAGACGGCCTACGCGTGCTCGCCCTTGCCCAAAAGGCCGTGGGCGACGCCGAGGCCTCCCCGTACGAGGGGCTGGGCCTGCTCGGGCTGGTCGGGCTCCTGGACCCGCCGCGCGAGGACGTACGCCCTGTGATTGAACGGTGTCAGGAGGCCGGCATCCGCGTCGTCATGGTTACGGGTGACCATCCGGAGACGGCCCGCACCATTGCCGGGGCCGTGGGGCTGCGGATGAACGATCACGCCGTAGAACAGGGGGAGGAGTTCGCGTCGATCGAGACCCTGGACGAGGCCGACCGGGCCCGCCTGCTCCGGGCCGCCGTCTTCGCACGGGTGACCCCGAAACAGAAGCTGGACCTGGTCGACCTGTACCAGGCATCCGGACAGGTGGTGGCCATGACGGGCGACGGCGTGAACGACGCTCCCGCCCTCCGCAGCGCCGACATTGGGGTCGCAATGGGACAGCGCGGCACGGACGTGGCCCGCGAGGCGGCGGACATGGTTCTGCAGGACGATGCCTTTTCCTCCATCGTGGCGGCCATCAGTCAGGGCCGGATCATTTTCGACAACATCCGCAAGTTTGTCGTCTACCTCCTCTCCGGCAACGTGGGAGAAATTCTGGCCGTAGGAGCGGCCGCCGGGTTCGGCTTTCCGCTCCCCCTCCTCCCCCTGCAGATTCTCTACCTGAACGTCCTGAACGACGTTTTTCCCGCTCTGGCCCTGGGCGTGGGACGCGGCACCGGGGAGGTGATGGACCGGCCGCCGCGCGACCCAGAAGAGGCAGTGGTGACGCCGTATCACTGGGGCCTCATCGGCGGCTACGGCGTCGTCATCGCCCTTACGATCCTCGGCGCCTTCCTCGCCGCCCTGCAGGGGTTCGGGATGCCCGTCGACCAGGCGGTCACCGTCTCGTTCCTCACGCTCTCCATCAGCCGGCTGCTACACGTCTTCAACATGCGACGCCCAGAGAGCGGCCTCCTCGACAACGAAATCTCACGCACGCCCTACGTGTGGGGGGCGCTCGCCCTGTGTCTCGGGTTGCTCCTCTTAGCCGTCTACTGGCCGCCGCTGGCGACCGTCCTGTCGGTGGTGCCGCCGGGCCTCAACGGCTGGCTCTTGATTGGGGGCGCGAGCGTCGTGCCGCTCGTTCTGGGACAGGCGTACCTGGGCTGGCGGGCCCTCTGGAGGTCCTCGGCGTAGTGCCTTCCGACATACGTTCCGCGACAGTGTCATGCCGTGCTGCCCTCTACGCACTTGTGATGCGTGAAACGTGATACGTGAAGACGTCAATCACAGCTCACGCATCACGCCTCACGCATCACGTGCCACTCCTCGCGCTTCATGCCATCCCGCTCCCATCTCCGACATGCCGCCCAGCACCTCCCAAGACCTCGACCTCGCCCACCGCGACACCCGCCGCACCGTCCAGCTGGACGACTACACCCGCTTCCTGGATCGGGAGCGGATTGAGCGCATCTACGAGAAGGCCGAGGCCCTGCAGCACCTCCACGTGGTCCACGTCAACTCCACGTTCTACGGCGGGGGCGTGGCCGAGCTGCTCGACGACCTTACGCTGCTGATGAACAACGTGGGCATCACCACGGGCTGGCGCGTCATCCAGGGGGCGCCCGACTTCTTCAGCATCACCAAGAAGATGCACAATGCCCTGCAGGGCGGCTCGATCAACCTGACCGACCTGAAGAAGAAGCACTACGAAGACATTGTCTACAAGAACGCAGTCCGTACTCACCTGGACCGGCACAACATGGTGGTCGTCCACGACCCCCAGCCGCTGCCCCTGATCCAGCACTACCACCGGAATGGCCCTTGGATCTGGCAGTGTCACGTGGACCTGTCGGCCCCCGACCGCGAGCTGTGGCGCTACCTGCAGTCGTTCATCGAGCACTACGACGGCGTGGTGGTGAGCCTCGACGCGTACAAGCAGTCCCTCGATACGCCGCAGCGCACGATCACGCCCGCGATCGATCCCTTCGCGATTAAGAACAAGGAGCTGAGCGAGGCCGAGATCAACGAGCGCCTCGCCCACTACGACATTCCACGGGACCAGCCGCTCGTGGTCCAGATCTCGCGGTTCGACCGGTGGAAGGACCCCGAGGGCGTGATCGAGGCCTTTAAGAAGGCCCACGAGGAGGTCGACGCAACGCTCGTGCTGCTCGGCAACGTGGCCACCGACGACCCGGAGGGCAAGGAGGTGTACGAGTCGCTCCTCGACGAGGAAACCGAGCGCATTCGCATCCTGAGCGTAGAGGACACGGCCCTCGTCAACGCGCTGCAGCGGCGCGCGGCCGTCGTGCTGCAGAAGTCGCTCCGCGAGGGGTTCGGGCTCACCGTTACCGAGGCGATGTGGAAGGGCAGCGCCGTCATCGGTGGCAACGTGGGCGGCATTCGCCACCAGATCGAGGATGGTGAGAATGGCTTTCTGGTCGACTCGATCGACGAGGCGGCCGAGCGGATCGTGGAGCTCATTCGGAATCCCGGCCTCCGAGAGACGCTCGGCATGAAGGCCCGAACGACCGTCCGCGAGCGGTTTCTGCTCCCCCACATGCTGGAGGACTACCTCGATCTCTTCGGCGGCTTCGAGACGCTCTACCAGCTGAACGATTGACCTCTCCAGGGGCGACAATGGAACCCGTCTCGCCCCACGCCGGTCCCGCGTAACGGAGGAAGTGATCTTTTCAGGGACCAGGCACTGGTGTTGTGAAGCGGATTTTATTCGTCTTTCTGGATGGGATCGGGCTGGGCCCGGCCGGACCGGAAAACCCGCTTTCGAACGACGCCGGGGCGGCCTTTCGACGGCTGGCCGGTGGGGCGCCCTGGGTCCGAGCCCTCCCCAAGCGGGCCACCTCCGATCACGTCGTCCGCCCCCTCGACGCCACGCTGGAGATGGACGGACTGCCCCAGAGCGGCACCGGACAGGCCACCCTCTTCACCGGCGTGAACTGTGCCGAGCGGGTGGGGCGCCACTTCGGGCCGTACCCTCACTCCGCCACCCACGACGTGCTGGACCACGAGAACCTCTTCCATCGCGTGCAGGGCCTGCCAGCGGTCCCCGACGGGGGCGTCGCGTTCGCGAACGCGTTTCCGCCCCAGTTCTTCGAGGCCCCGTCGCGGCGGTGGACCGTCACGACGCGCTGCTGCGCGGGGGCCGGCGTGCCGCTTCGCGACCAGGAGGCCCTCCGGGCCCGCCGGGCCGTGCCCGCAGACCTGACGGCGGAGGGGTGGCGGGACGCCCTCCAGCTCGACGTCTCCCCCCGCACCCCCGCCGACACTGCCCAGGCATTGTTCGACACCCACCGCAGTCACGCGCTCACGCTGTTCGAGTTCTTCCACACGGACAAGGTGGGGCACCGCCGGATTGACCTCGCCCCGGGCGTGCTCCTGGAGCGACTGAACCGCTTCCTGGGACGGTTGCTCGACCTCCTCGATCCCGTCCAGGACACCCTCGTCGTGACGAGTGACCACGGCAACCTGGAGGACACCCGCCACACCCAGCACACCCGCAACCCCGTGCCGCTTCTGGCCTACGGATGGGCCGCGCCGCACCTGGCCGATGCCCGCACGCTGGCCGACGTGACCCCCGGCATCGTCGAGGCGTTCCGGACCGGACTCGACGGCCGGTGACGCGTCACCCCTCGGGCCCCTCCCCACTCGTGGTGATCTCCTCGACGAGGCGATCGGCCCCGTAGACCGTGCGGAGGGCCTCCAGGATGCCCCGCCCGTCGACCGCCACCGCCCGGGCGCCGTTCCGGCGGTACAGGTACTCGTTGGGAAGGGCCTCCATGTTGCTGTCGAAGACCACCCCGACGACTTCGAGGTCTTTGTTCAGCAGTGCCGACCCGGAGCTGCCGCCCGAGATGTCGACGGTGGAGACGAGGTTGAGGGGGGTGTCGAGGTCGATCGAGTCGACGGCCGTGGCCCACCGTGCAGGAAGCGACCACGCCTCCTCGTTGTGGGAAAAGTACCGGTCGTACAGCCCGTAGAAGGTCGTGAAGGGCGGGGCCGTCGTCCCGTTGTATCGGTACGCCCGCACGCGGCCGTCCGAGAGCCGCAGCGAGCGCGTGGCGTCCGGCGGAAACGTGGTCCCGTAGACCGAAAGCCGGGCCCGCGAGAGGCGCGCATTGAGGGTTCGCTCCGACGCCCGCACGTCCTGCATCTGGCGGTTCGTGTTCAGGAACATGGGCGCCAGCGCCTCGATGACCGGCACCGACGGGTCGTCGCTCTTGCGGTACCCCTCGTCGAGCAGAGTGAGGAACCGCGTCGAGTCCATCAGTGCGCTTTTTTCCACCAGCCGGGCGGCCACCTCCTCCGGCGTGCGCGTCTTGAAGAGTCGCTGGACGGTGGGGTGATCGGCGCCGTAGGCCGACCGGATCTCCTCAAATTGTGCCACCAAGAACTCCTTTTCGAGCCCGGCGGGCCAGTCGGTTACCTGCTCGGCGTCCTCCCGAATGGCCTCCAGCCGATCGGGGGGCGCGCCGCGTGTGCGGAGGAAGTCGTAGTAGTACCCGTGAAGCGCCCGCACCAGAATCCGGGACCCGAGCTCCAGATTCGCGAACGTCACGAAGGCCCCGGCCTTCTCCGCCATCACGACCTTGGACTGCTGAAGGCCCCCAATCCGCTCCACGATCGTCCCGTACGACTGCCGCAACGAGTCGACGGCCCGGATGGAGTCCTGGAGGGCCTGGATCGCCGCGCCGCGCCGCGCGAGGAGGTACGAGTCGCGGAGCCCTCGGAGCTGACCCGTCTGCCCTTTGATCGTGTTCTCGATCGAGAAATAGGTATTTCGAAGGCCGTAGCGGTCGGACGAGTCGGGATTGCTGCGGATGTAGGTCTCGAGCAGGTCGCCCCGCGTCCGGAGGGCCTCAAGCCGGTCGGGCAGCGCGTGGTCCCGCTGGTACTCGAGCTGCGAGACCATGTCGAGGCGACTCGTGGAGCCCGGGTGCCCCACGGCAAAGACCGACTCGTTGGGCTGGGCCCCCTCTGTGTCCCACGAGAAGTGGTGCTCGGGGCGGAGGGGCTCGCCCTCCGAGGTGTAGACCCGAAAGAAGGCCACGTCCAGCGCGTACCGGGGATACGTGAAGTTGTCCTCCGTTCCCCCGAAGTACCCGAGCTGCAGCTCCGGGGCCATCACGAGCCGGACGTCCTCGTACCGGCGGTACGTGTAGGCCGTGTACCGCGCCCCCTGGTACAGCGCCTTGACCTCCACACGGAGCGAGCTGTCCCGCGTGCTGGCCTCGGCCGTCAACTGTTCTTGGAGCGACTGGACGCGCTGCTCGCGGGCCTGTGCCCCGGCCTCTCGCCCCTCGCGGAGCCCGTCGTACACCGTCCCGGTGACGTTCTCCGCCTCGACGAGCTGGTCGACATGCAAATCGGGGGCGCGACGCTCGTCGCTGCGGGCCGCCGCGTAGAACCCGTTCTTCAAGAGGGCCTCCCCGTCTCGACGGACGTCCGTGATGTGCTCCCGCGCGCAGTGATGGTTGGTCATCACGAGCCCCCTCGACGACACGAACGACGCCGAGCACCCACTGCCGAACCGAAGCGCGCCCCGCCGGGCCTTCGTGCGCCACTCGTCGTCGGGGGTGACGCCGTGGGCCTCCTGGAAGTAGGACGTGGGCAGGTTCTCGACCGTCCACATCCGCCCGCGGTCGAACCGCTGGGCCCGGACGGTGTCGGAGGGCGACGGGACCGACGCCGCCTCCGTGGCGGTCGCCCCCAGCGTGTCGTCCACGGACTCGGTCTCGTCGGGACGTTCCACGACGGGCACCGATACGGTGCCCCCGCTCCCCCCACAGCCCGTAAGGAGCGCGGCCCCAATTCCCAATATTGCGACAAGACGCCAAACGGAAGTGCGCATGCAGGTGGGTCTTACGACACAGAAGAGAATACGGTGCAACGCCGAAGCATGTCCCTCAGGGCGACCGGTCGGGCGAGCGGCCCCCGAACAGTTCGTCGACCAGCGCGTCCGCCCCGTACACGGCCGTCAGGGCCTCGCGCAGGCCGCGCACGTCCGTCCCCACGGTCCGCATCCGCTCCGGCAGGAAGAGGTACGCGCCCGCCACGCCCTGAATGTTGGGCCCCGCGGCGACCCCGACCAGCTCCAGGGATTGGTTGAGGAGCGGCGCCCCATTGTTACTGACCGCCCCGTCGACGGAGGCCACGAGGGTAAGGGGCGTCGAGCGGTCCATCCGTTCCCCCGCCTTGTGCCACCGCTCCGGGAGGGCCCAAGGCGTCTCCCCGCCAAACGCACGGTTCCGTTCGTAGAGGCCAAAGACGGTGGTGAAGGGCGGGGCCGTCGTTCCGTTGTACGGGTAGCCCCGGACGCGCCCGTCCGTCAACCGGGGGGCGGTGCCGTCCGTCAGCACGGGGGCCGACCGGGCGGCCCGACGGGCGTCTGCAAGACGCCGAGTGAGGCGGCGTTCGGCCCGCGTGAGGCCCCGCCACTGCTCGTGGAAGGAGCGGGCCCGCGCCCCGACCACGGCGGCCACGTCGGCCGCAGGGCCGTCGGTGGGGAACGCGTCCGTCCCGTCCCCCGAGGCCGACGCGAGCTGCTCGACGACCGAGGCGGCGCGCTCGGCGGGCGACTGTCCCCCGAGGAGCCGCCCCACGGCGGCGGTGTCCGGGCGGAGGTGCCGCCGGAGGGCCTCCAGCCGGGCGGCCAGCAGGGCGGTCTCGACCGGCCCTGACGAAGACTGAAGGGAGTCCGCGGCGGTCATTGAGGCGTGCGAGGACGCGGTGCGCGTCGGCGACTCCTGTCTTTCCTCCCGAAGCAACCGACGGTACGTGGACGAGCCGTGCGGCCCGCCCTCCGCGGCCCCGAAGGCCCGGTAGCCGGCGCCAAGCGTTCGTTTGGTGTTCTGAATCGCAGCCAGGCTGTCCAGCACCCCCCCGAACCGCCGCTGGAGGGCCGGGTCTCGGCGAAGGGCCCGCCGGAGCCGCTCGTCTCGCTGCGCGAGACGGGCCCGCACATACTCGTTCCGCAGGGCCTCCAGGCGCGCCCGGGTCTGTTTCAGGGCCCGCTTGGCATCACGGAGGGCACTGCGCTGAGGGGGGGACGCCTCGGTGGTATCGAGACGGGCTCGCAGGGCCTGGGCCCGCGTCTCCAGGCGGTCGCGCCGCGCCGGCAGCACCAGGTCCCGCCGCGTGGCGAGCTGCGCCGCACTCTCTGCCCGGTGGGGGGCCGTGGGCAGTCCGGCCGAAAACACGGCGTCTCCGGGGCGTGCCCCCTGCCCAGAGGGATCGAAAAAGTGGTTGGGGGCCAACGGCTGCCCCTCCGACGTGTAGATGCGAAGCAGTGCCACATCGAAGGCCGACCGCGGATACGTCAGCGCCGCGTCGGTGCCCCCGAATGCGCTGATTCGCCGGTCCGGCAGCAGGGCAACGCGCACGTCCTCGTGGCGCCGGTAGGTGTACGCCGTGTATGCGCCTTCCCCGTCGGCCGCCACCTCCACGTGCCGACCCGACTCGGCCTCCGTCTGGAGCCGCCCTTGGACCGCGGATATCGCGGCCGCCTTGGCGGTATCCTGTCGGGCCGTCCGCACCGCCGCCGTCACGTCGCTCGTCCGGACCAGGCGATCGGCGTGCAAGGCCGGCACGGCGCGCTCATCGGCGGGCCGCGCGGCCACGATGGCGGTGTCGCCTTGAGAATTGAGGTGCCGTCGCACACAGCGGGCCGTCGTAAGGGCCAGCCCGTCCGCCGAGACCAGCGCCCCCGTGCATCCAGGGAGCCGCAGGACACTTCGGCGCAGGTGGGCCGCCCAGGCGCTGTCCACCTCCATCCCGTACCGACGCGCAAGCCGGTCGGCCGGCGGCGCAACAAGGCTCCAGATTCGTCCCGCGTCCGACGCCTCCGCCACGACCGTGTCGCCCGGCGCGGCCGGGCCGAAGCGCGGCGCCCCCCGGTCCTGCGCCTGCGCCTCCGGCCCCATTCCGAGGCCGCCCCACAGCAGACTCGCCACGCCGATGATGAGTGCGGAGCCTCGGAGCGTCATAAACCGGTGGGGGATCAGCAGCAAGCAGGGCAGGTGGATCGGACACGGCATCCGTACAGCCCGACACCAACGCGGATCCATAGGAACCTCGATCCCATGTTACGATTCCTATTTCTGGCAGCACCGATGCCCGACGTTCCGCATGCGAAAGTGGCGGAATTGGTAGACGCGCGAGACTTAGGATCTCTTCAAGCTCGCCCGAAATCCACCTCAGCGCCGCCTAAAGGTACTTTTCGGTCCGAACTGGCGACTTGGTGTGTACAATCCTGTGACCAATCGCCGCCCAGCACCTCCTAATTTCGGGTCGGTAGAGGCCAACAGTCATCTGCGCTGAGTGCGCCCTCCGCACTGGGTCAGCCCGTCGTATTGGGTCAGCCTGCGCTGTGTCACGGCTTACGCCATGTCTTGGTGCCATAGGTCCCTACTTCACCTATGGCTTCCATCTACAGACGCAACGACACCTACTACGCGAAATTCCACGACTCCTCCAGGGAACCAACCGATAAGCGCTTCTCCCTGCGCACCTCCAAGAAGGACGAGGCGCGTCACCTCCTCACCGACCTGGAGCGGGCTATCGGGAATGGGGACTTTGACCCGTGGCGCCACGACCCTTTCGAGACCGTCTTCGCCCCTGAGGAAGATTGTCCCCATAACCCCGAGACTGCCTCCTTCACCCTAAGTGAGGTGATTGAGGCATTCTCCCAGGCGAAGAGACAGCAGGGTCGCGCCGAGTCCACGATCCAAAAGTACAGGGACATCTGGCGCATCCTGAAGCGACGAGCCGGACCCGATAGGGATCTGAGCGCACTGACCCCCAACCAGATCCAGGGATTTGTATACGACTCCTCGATCAAGCCCACGACCCAGAAGACGAGGTACCGCCACATCCGGGCGATTCTCCGGTGGGCAGGCGAAGGGGATGTTTTAGGGCAGGTGGAAGAGCCCCGCGCTGGCAAGAAGCTCCCGAAAGCCGTCCGCGCCGAGGAGCTTGACAAGATTTGCCAGTCCGTCGCAAAAGGCTACCGGGAGAAGCGAATGGGAGGCGCGTGCCGTCCCCGCGAGATTCTGTGGCTGATTCCGCTTTTTCGCTTTGCCTACTTCACGGGCCTACGCGGGTCGGAGCTCGGGCGTCTCCGCTGGACCCATATCGACCTGAAGCGCCAGCGCCTGACCGTCTACGAGCAGAAGAGTGGCAACGAGGACACGATTCCCCTCGTGGAGCCCGCCGTCGCTCTCCTACAGGCCCTCGACGCGGATGACAAGAGTAGCAGGGCATTTGTCTTTCACTCTCCCTCGGGCAACCGATGGGACCGCTCCTCAAAGCGATTCAGGGAGCATGTCAGCCGCCAGTTCGCCACGTACCGAGACAAGGCAGGGGTGCGCCCGACCCTAACCCTTCACGGACTTCGGCATGGGTTCGCAACCCGGTTAGCCGAGAATGGCGCCTCCGCAATTGTCATCAAAGGAGCCATGCGCCACAGCAGCATCAGCACATCGATGAAGTACGTGCACCTCGCCAACGGGCGTCTCCAGGAGGAGCTCAACGGGGCGTTCTCGTAGCGCCTTGTACTCGCAAGCACTCCCCGAGGGTGCTTTCACGAGGGAGTGCTCTCCTGCCTACACCCATGCCTGGGTGTGGCGGATCGATTCCATGGGCGGCAGTGGTTTGACAGCAATACCAAACCTCGGAGAACGACGCCGCGCCAGTACGTCCCTCCTACTTCTATTCTTCACTTCTGACTACACTACAAACCGATTGCGGGGTCGGAAAAGGGTTTGTATCCCGAGGTGTGTCTTTTCCCCTCATTCAGAAACGCCGCCCCGAGATGCACTATCTCTTCTTCGACACCGAGACAACCGGGATGCCGGACGATTTCGATGCTCCCGTAACCGACACCGACAACTGGCCCCGTGTCGTGCAGATCGCGTGGGCACACGTCTCTACCGATCCACATGCCATCGACAGGACACTCAGCTACATCATCCGCCCCGATGGATTCACCATCCCGGAAGATGCTGCGGAGGTGCACGGCATCAGCACAGAACGCGCCGAGGCGGAAGGTTACCCACGAGGTGAAGTGCTGGAGGCATTCAGTAGAGCTGTAGGCGTCTCCGATGTGCTCGTGGCCCACAACATGTCCTTTGACCTTCCCGTCGTTGGCGCGGAGCTGGTGCGCCTCAGGGGGACAAATATACTCCAAGACGTACCGACCATCTGCACGAAGGAAGCGTCCACCGACTTCTGCAAGATTCCCTTCCCCCGTGGTGGACGCGGATACAAGTGGCCCAACCTCCAAGAGCTTCACGACACGCTCTTCGGCGAGAGGTTTGACGATGCACACGACGCAGGAGCAGACGTGAAGGCAGGGGCACGCTGCTTCCTCGAACTGTTGAATCGAGGCGTGGTCTCAGCCCCGATGCCCCAGAGACCCGACCCGAACCAACAGCCAGATATTTTCTCTTCCTGACAAGATCGATTGGGAGGCGACTTTCCCGTGCGATTTTGCTTAACCTGCTACCGTCAAGGGGCAGCTTCACTACAGAGTGACAGAGCCGATAATGACGGATTTGTACTCGCGGTAGGCACACTCAGTCTGTGGGGTTTTGACCTCCCCCTACCCGATATTCGTATCACTGAGACGAAGTGTGCACTGCCCCGACACCCCAGACATGTTCAACTCCGCTGCCCCGTATCATACATCGCGTACCACACGAA
>ERZ1034573.513-NODE-513-length-11538-cov-17.978229_pt1 | contig 11538 bp, 11 predicted proteins | sample MGYA00520641_ERZ1034573 | MGnify/ENA primary metagenome ERZ1034573 (study PRJEB33760, sample SAMEA4777724) | hypersaline lake metagenome | biome: hypersaline environment; feature: brines | place: Spain | collected 2014-08 | depth 0 m ...
GCGGGCGCCGTGCTCGTCGTGGTGAACCTGCTCGCGATCAACGTCTCCGCCCTGATCCTGTTCTGGGCGGCGGGGTTCAAACCACTCGACACGGGCGCGTTCGAGGGCGTTCGCGCCACGATCGTCTCGCGCGTCGTCGTGATCGCGGTCGCCATCGCAGTGCTCTCGATCGCCCTCGGTGCGGTCACCTGGACGACCTACCAAACGCAGGTCTTCGAGCAGCAGACCCGGAGCGAACTCCAGCAACAGTTCGACGAGGCAGACATCGAGGGGGTCGAACTCGTCTCGGTGACCGTCGACTACAAGCCGATCGACGTGCTCGTAGGGAACGAACCGCGGGTGAACGTCCTCGTCGGCGTTCCCCGTGACCAAGCAGTCCCGCCGGACCTCGCGCAACGCTGGGACGACCAGTTGACTGCGGAGTTCGCCCGGGGCGTGGTCGTTCGCGTCGGATTCATCGAGACACAGGTATCCGAGGGGGGAACGCGGGAACGACCCGCGCGACTGGTCTCTCCTGGGGTGTCCCGATGAGTGCTGATGCGGACGGATCCCGGAACGGGGTCGCCACCTCGGAACCACAGCAGGGGACGCTGGCGTACTGGGGGCCGGCCATCGCAGTGAGCCTGTCGATGTTCATCGCGGTCATCGATTCGACCCTGATGAACGTCGCGATCCCGGCGATCGTATCGGACCTGGACACCACCGTCTCCGTCGTCCAGGGCGCGATCGCGGTCTACTCGCTCGTGATGGCGGCGTTGATGCTCCCCGGCGGGAAGCTCCCGCTGATCTACGGCGTTCGGCGGCTTATGCAGGGGACGCTCGTCGTCTACGCCGCCGGGACGCTGCTGGCAGCCGTCAGCTGGAGCCCTGCCGTCCTGTACTTCGGCTGGTCCGTCGTCGAAGGTGCTGCGGCCGCCGTGTTGATGCCGCTGACGTTCACCGTACTCATCGTCACCTACGAGGGGAAGGACCGCGCGAGAGCCCTCGGGGTGCTGGCGGGCGTGAGCGCGGCGGGCGCGGCCGTCGGACCGATATTCGGTGGGGCGTTGACGACGTTCGCGAGCTGGCGATGGGGGTTCGCCCTCGAGGCGGTCGTCGTCGTGGTCGCGCTGGTGTTCGTTCGCTACGTGAGCGCCGCCCCGCTGACGTCCGACCCCGACCCGCTCGACGTTGGAGGGACCGTACTCTCCGTCGTCGGCGCGACGTCGCTCGTCGTCGGCTTCCTCCTGGCCGGCAAGTTCGGGTGGCTGGTCGCGACGCGCCCGTTCGTCGCCTTCGGCGTCCGGTTCAATCCCTTCGGGACGTCGCCGGCGCTGTGGACCATCGGCCTGGGGCTGCTCGCGCTCGCCGCCTTCGTCCAGCACGAGCACCGTCTCGAGCGGGCCGGCCGCTCGCCGCTCGTTCCGATGGGAATGCTCGCGAACCGCACCTTCACCGCGGGCTCGCTGACTTTCGGCGCCCGGGGGCTCGTCATGGCCGGGTTCATCTTCATCGTCCCGGTGTACCTCCAGTCCGGCCTCGGCTACACCGCTTTCGAAGCCGGGATCGCGATGCTTCCGTTCTCGGTCGGCACGCTCCTCGTCTCGACGTTCACTACGGGGTGGCGCGCGTACGTAGCACCGAAGACCCTCGTCCAAGTGGGGGCTGTGTTGATCGGCGTCGGCCTTCTGTTGCTGTTCCAGGACACGAACCCGGACCAGACAGTGCGGAGCATGGCCGTCCCGATGGCAGTCGTCGGCGTCGGCATCGGGCTCATGACACCTCAGCTCGTCAACGCGACGCTGTCGGCGGTCCCCGAAAAGAACTCCTCGGAGGCCTCGGGCGTCATGAACGCGACCGGAATGCTCGCGTATGCGCTCGGGACGGCCATCGTTGGCGCCTTCCTGCTCGGGCAGTTCTACCGTGGCGTGGTAGACGGCACGTTCCGGGCGACCGACACCACAGTGTCGGTGCCCCGACGAGACGAGATCGCCTTGGCGCTGCAACAGGCCGCGGAGACGGCGACAGAGGCGACCCGACAGGCGTTCCTCGCCGGGGTGACACCTGTAGAGCGGGCACTGCTCGAAACGGTCTTCGAGGCCGCATTCGTCGGCGCCCAGCGCGCGACGTTGCTACTCCTCGTCGTCTTCGCGGCGCTCACGCTCGTTGTTTCGGCGTTCCTCCCGCGCAACTCCGGAAATACGTGAAGCGCTGCCCGCTCGCACGCTGTCACTCACTCGACGCCGTTGGCCCTACCGGGTAGTGTGTTACTATTGTAACAGGAACCAGCGACCGACTTCCAGCAGTACGTCCCGGCACTCACCGGCACGGGAACGACGATTCTGACAGTCGCGGTCGTGTTCTTCGTCGTCTACCGGATCGGGCGATCCGTTCCGGCCCGGGCGGTGGAGAACAGCCTGCGACGTCGTGGCTTCGACGGGACGCTCGTCGGATTCACCGTGAGTATGACCGTCACCGCGACGACCGTGTTCGCAATCGCGATCGCTGCGACGATAGCAGAGTTCGGTACCGTACTCGCCGCGTTCGTAACCCTGGGTGGTGCGATCACGCTCGGTGTCGGGTTCGCCGCACAGGACCCCATCGCGAATCTCGTCGCTGACGTGGTCGTCATCCAGGACGAACCGTTCGCCGTCGTCGATGTTCGACCCGTCGAGTCCCGCCCCATCTCGAACCCGACACGCGCCGGCGTCACAATCGACGCGGTCACCCAGGAGGCCACAGTCTTTCTACCATCAATCTCCCGTGATGTCGTCGATCTCCTCCAAGGCGCTTGTCGCCACATCCCCGAGCTCACCAGCCTCGATATGGGAGTACCGCTCCCGGACCATCTCTTCGGAGTTGTCGAGGTAACGGGCTGCCACGGTGTATCCGAACGCCCGGACGAGCACCTCGCCCATCCCCCGGCGACCGCCGTGTGGTGCGAGATAGTCGTGTTTCGGATGGTCGATATCGACCTCTGCGGCCGTCGAGAGTCGCTGGAGAACCGACCGGGCGCCGTCTGTCGTGATCGACGGCGGGCGGATGTCCTCGTCGAGCGCCAGCAGGAGGTCGCGGGCGTACCCTTCACGCCGCTCTTCGATCACACCCGGACGTGCCCCACGATCAGCCAGCGTCTCCCGTACGAGTTCGGCAAGCGTCCGCTGGTCGAGTGTCGGAAACACGGGCCACCGGTCCGTCGGTGGGTCCACCAGTTTCCGGTAGCTCCGCAACGGGGCGATAACGGGATCGGGAAGGGAGGCAGCGTCCCACCGTTGTTTCTTCCGATAGACGTCCATACTCCCGTCCTCGGCGTCGATGTCCTCCCACCGGACGCCACGGCGTCGTGGGTCATCGGAGTCGCGGAGGAGCTCACCCACGCGAACAGCCGTGTACGCGACGACGACCACGAGCGCCCGGTCGCGGGCCGCCTTCAGCGCCGCGTACCGGGCTCGTTGCTTGTCGAGTGGGTCCACGTCGTCGGGAAGGGTAGTGTACATCTCGATGGCCTCACGCGCCTGCTCGTCGACGTACCGGGTGAACGCGTGGCGCTGCTCGGGCGTCCAGGCCTGCTGGTCGCCGGGCTTCCGGCCGTCGTCGTCAGGCAGCGGTGCGGTCGCGCTCGCCCGCTGTGCGTAGTGCGCTTCGAGATACCCCTCGTCGACACACCAGCCACACCACGCCGAGATGTACGCGTAGTAGGTCTGGACCGTATTCTGTTTGAGTCCGCGGTCGCCGACGAGGTGGCGGGCATACTCACGTAAGACCCGCTCGTCGAGATCCCCGAAAGTCGGATCGCGGCCGACGGCCTCTGGAACGATCCCGGTCCAGTCGTCGTCGCCACGCTCCCCGGCAGCCCACGCCGCGAATCGGTCGAGTTCCCGGGCGGCGTTGCGGCGGTAGTTTCCGCCCTCGCCGCCGCGACCCTTGCCCTTGTCTTGGAGATAGCGGTCGAAGGAGCTTCGTAACGGCCGTGCTGCGGGCTCTCGACCGGTGGTGTCGTCGATCATGCGGAGTCAGAAGTCTTCGAACTGTCCACGCAGGAGATCGTGGCCATCGTAACTTGGTCGGTGAAGTCGCTTGTGACCGAACCCTGCTGGCCGATCTCCCGCTGGCGAAACGCTCGACCGGCGTGTTCAGGGAGGAAGCGATAGACCGCACCCTGGGTGGTGTCCGGCGCGAGGTCGGGAAGCGACGGTCCGTCCGCATCGATCGAGCGGACCTCGTCTTTCGAGATGGGCATCTTTGATACCGGCTTGTGTTAGAAACTATTAGATTTTATTGGTAGTACTCTCGACAGACGTGACGGCGGTTACTGCACGCCGTCGACGTACTCGTTCGGATCGTGGAGAGGCCTCCGTATCGGTGCTCGGTCCACTGTTGTCAGTTATCCTACTGCACCCTGCGATAGTCGCACGATTCGACATACACACCGAGTCGCCGATAGACGAAACTCCGAGCGCCTCCGTTCGCGGCCAGCCGCTCACGAAGTTCGAGACATGTCTACAAGCCTCAGTAGGCGTTCTCGTGGCTCCCACAGCCCTCGCCACGGTCCAGCGAGACACCGGAAAGACGACACGACTGAGGTGGTCAGTGACCCTCTCCGTCCGGTTCAAATGGTTTGGCGTCCTAGGTCAACTCGCCATACCCGTTCCCGTGGTATCGAAGCTTCCGCGTCGGCTCAGGCGAAACTCCGATACCCGCAGCCCGGGCTTTGGATCGCGTCTCTTCTAGGCCGGTCGTCTGCCACCGAGGATGTGCTCGATACGGGACGTACCTTCGGTGTAGTCCGGAAACTGGCGCGCTGACGGCGCCGATACCCACTCGAAGTATCGTGGTATTTGCGATTCGAGCCGCGAATTCGGATACACTTACCGGACTAGTAGGCATCTCGAGTGCTGGAAAAATTCTATTGAACGATCTAACCCACTTATGAATTCAGACGACGAAAGGAGAGTTGAGAGCAATGACATATAGCACTCGTGTCGACATCGAACTGAACCGCATTGGCGGCCGCTCCACGACGGCCGCCGGAGTTACTATCGCGATACTCGGGCTCCTCGCGGTGGCGTTCCGCTTCGGTACGGACGTCTCGGTGTCAGTTGTGCTTGGCGCAGTTCTCACCGCCGGCGCGTTCGTGCACGCCTCAGACGCCTTCTCGGCGGGGGCGCTCGGAAGCGTGCTCGGGCAAGCGCAAGCGACACTCGCAGTTCTCTACGGCTTCACGGGAATTGCGTTCATCGCGAACCCGATCGTCGGATTGGCGACGGTGACTCTCCTGGCCATCGCGTTCTTTGTGGCCGATGGCGTCGTCGGGACCGCGCCGGACGTTCCACGGGGGAGTCAGGCGTGAACCAAACGGTTACTCCGACCGGTAACGATCGGAACACAGTCTGCCACGGTCCAATAGTCACACTGCGTCGCCAGGTGCCGAACGGAACTCCGGCTGGGACTCTCAGTCGATCTACCGCTCCGCGCGGTACCGCACGGGTTCCACTCCCCCCTTCGCCATCCCCGAGCCGGACGGTAGCAATCGGTGTCACGCCCCGTCGACCGTTAGAGGCTGCCCCGTTGGAATCGTGTGAAATGTTATCTCCCATCGACACGGTTCGCGGCTGGCGTCGCGAGAAGCAACCCCGAACATGAGTCAACAGTTACCCGAGGAATGGTTTGTCAGGGACGGCCGGACCAACGCGGCTATCGCGTGGCTGCTCGTCGGCGCCCTCGTTGTCGTTGCGATAACCGCGTTCCTGGAGTTTTCGTTCGTTCGCATGGCACTTGCGGCGGTTTCGGCGTTTGTCGCCATCGCGCCGGCGCTGGCCGGGAGAGCCTGGAGTCGGACGGTGCCGTGGCCGCTCCTACTGGTCTGTACGGTCCCCTTGGCAGCGGGCGTCTTCGCGGCCGGGTTCTTTCTCAACTTCGTCACCGGTCTCAGCATCGCCGCGCTGGGGATGCTCGTGGTCGCTGCGCTCCAGTCGGTGGGGTCGGTGCGAATGACGCCGAACTTTGCCGTGGTCTTCGTGGTGCTGACCACGATGTCGACCGCGGGCTTCTGGGCGGTTGGATCGACGGCCTCAGCCCGGTATCTCGGAACGTCCTTCGTCGGTACTAATGACGACCTGATGATAATTTTCACCGCCGCGACACTCGCCGGGTTCGTCGCCGGCGGTCTCTTCCGGGTGTACTTCCGTCGGCAGCTCCGGGCTAACCTCGACAGCGTCGACGGGGAAGGGGTGAGCGCCTCGTGAATATTCGAACTATCGTGCACGTTTCCGAGCGCACCCAAGGGGGACTCGTCAGAGGTCTTCAGGTACTAGTGATCGCCATCCTCGGTCTGGGGCTGTACACCGGCAACGCCGGTATCGCGCTCAATGCCGCAGTCGGTCTCTTTGTCACCCAATTACCGGCACTGCTGGAGCGGAGATACAAGATTACAATGAGCGTTGGGCTCGTGCTCTGGATTACGCTGGCGATGTTCCTCCACGCGCTCGGGACGGTGCCGCTCCTCGGTCCCGACTTCGGGAGTCTCTACGGTGCGACGTGGTGGTGGGATCACGTGACACACGCGTTGTCCTCGTCGCTGGTCGTCGGATCGGCCTACACGGTGACGCGAGCCCTCCAAGAGCACACGGAATACATCCACATGGGTCCGAAGTTCACCTTCGTGTACCTGCTGGTGTTCGTGATGGCCTTCGGTGTGTTCTGGGAACTCATCGAGTTCTACATCGCTGTGGGCGCAGAGTTGTTCGGTGTCCCGCAAGTGCTCACCCAGTACGGCCTCGACGACACCGTCCTCGACCTCGTCTACAACAGCATCGGTGGCTTGCTGGTCGCCGTCTTCGGGACGACGTACCTGACCGGCCTCTCCGACCAATTGCGGGGCCGCTTCGAGTCCGAGGAGACGAAGAGCTGATTCAGGCGTCGGCGAGTTCCAGATACGGGAGCATGCCCGCAGCCTGGTCACGCAGCTCGACGACCTCTTGATCGGGATCGTACTCGATGGCGCCGCCGTCGGCCAGCATCGGAAGATGAGCGTGGACGAGACTCGTGCAGATGCGCTCGTAGCGGTCGCGGGTGTGTTCACCCTCAAGGAGAGCAATCTGGTCGGCCACGTCTCTCACCGATGTAGTACCGACCTGGGTGGCGAGATACTGAACGGCGATTCGACGGCGGTGGTGGGATAGCAACTTGAACAGCGCTGACACAGTCTTTTCGGCGTTGATACTTTCTGGACAGCTGTCGTCGGTATTGGTCGGCATTGGTCTTTTTATACTCCCATTCCCCTTCGACTGGTCGGTCAAAAGGCTCTCGCAGGGTACGACAATTCTTTATGGAAGTGCTGTATTAAGTGTATGCGTCCAGGCCACTACCGAGGTATCTCTTGGTATATGTCCGACAGGTGGTATCACTCGTCGATGAAATCGCTGCCGTTGTCAGGCGAGGCAACGCCACTGGTTTTCTCGATGCAGACCCGCCAGTCCGGCACCAGGTCCGATGGAGAGGTGATATCCCATGTGTCTTCGATCTCGGTGCCCCCTGCGAAAGAGTCCCGCAACAGCGTAGCGAGGGCTCGTTCGAAGGCCTCGGGGGAAGCGTCTGAATTTCCGTCATTCACTGTGGTCATTGTCGTACTGGGCGCGACCCGCAGGATAGGAACCTATGACTGCCGGCCGCCGTGTACCCGTTGTAGGCGTCTTGCGTATTTAAGATTCGCTGTCCACGAGTATCGCTTCGAAGGAAACCCCTCGCCGGCGGCACGTGAGCGGGTGCCCCTATCGGCTGTTTCAGTCACACAATGCCGAATCGAACTGCTCTGTTGAATGGCAGTCTGATTGGTGGATATCACCGCGTTAGAAGATTGAGGCCGAGGAAATCAAGCCTGTCCGTGGATGTCGACCTCCCCAACTTCGTTGAGCAGTCTCGGTACCTGTAGTAGCCATTGAAGATCAATACACACCCGACCGCACGACAGCGTTCACGAGAGCGACGCTCTCGTGCAGCCCATCAGAAATCGAAGATTTCTGAGGACGGTGCGGTCAGTGTGTGAATCGTTTCAATTGTTACTACAGCCAAACAACCACCTTCCGGACGCTCCGGAGCGCGCACCCAGCGTGGGGGTCCGGCCGAGGACGAAATAAAAGACTATTCTCGAGGGCGACGACTCCACTAGAAGAGATGTTGCTCGTGTTATAGGGTCCGGGGGTGGCGTTCGAGTCACTCCCGATCGTGCCCGTCCTGTCGGCCCTCGCGCTGGCGATGATCCACATCCTCGTCGGCCAGGGGGCCGACACGAAGATGTGGGTGGGCCGGTCGGTGCTGTCGGCCGCCGGGGGAGCGGCCGTCGCGTACGTGTTCGTCCTGCTTCTGCCCGAAATAGCGCACTTCGCAGCCGAGGACCCGCGGGTCTCCGCTGGCTCCGTCACCGAGGGGGCGATCTACGGCGTCGCGCTCGCCGGGTTCGTCGTGTTCTACGGGCTGGAGGTTCTCGCTGCCCGAACCACGGTCCAGCGATCCGGCCCGCCGCCGGGCGTGTTCTGGGACTACACCACCGTCTTCGCCCTCTACAGCGGCCTCATCGGCTACCTACTGTTCCACCAGGAGCTCCCGGGCGTCGTCGACCGCCTGCTGTACGCGGTCGCGATGGGACTGCACTCCAGCATCACCGACTACGGGATGCGCCGCCACCTCTGGGCACAGTACGACCGCGTGGGGCGGTGGGTCCTCGCGGGTGTCGCGGTCGGGTTGGCCACGGTGGGTCAACCACCCGTCGTTACCGGGCTGTTCGCGTTCGTCTCCGGCGGGATCGTCCTCGACGTCGTCAAAGAGGAGCCTCCCAACCCCCGCCACGGCCGGGTCCTCTCTTTCGTCGGCGGCGCAGTCGGAGACACCATCGTCGTCACACTCATCTGAGTCTATCCCGGGTCAGTTGCAACTGTTAATACCTCTGCCTGCCTGATAGGAGTATGGAAACCAATTGGAGAGCCGTCCTGATCGGGTTCGTCGTCATGGTCGTCGTCGGGTCGTTCGGGGGCGTGGTGATTCCGGTCGTCGGCACCATCGGCGGCGGAATCATCGGCGGCCTGGTCGCAGGGTACATTGCTGGTGGAGGCGCATGGAACGGCACGTGGAACGGATTGATCGCCGGCGGCCTCGGTGGGATCGTCGGTGCACTCCTCCTCTCGTTTGTCGGCGCACTGGTCGGCGTCGTCGCAGGGCCGGTCGGAAGCATACTGGCTGGTGCGGGCGTGTTCGTCCTCGGCACCTTCGTCGCATTACTCTTCGCTATTCCGAGCGGGATCGCGGGCGCTCTCGGCGGGTGGCTGAGAGGGTCGTCGCGGGACCGCGCCGTCGAACACTCCCGGCCGTCCAACCGCTGAGGGACCCGAGCGGCTGCCTCTCTACACAGTAGCCGAATTATGATTTGTCAAAACCTGTCCTCCGATGATCTGGGCAGAACGAGAGCCGATATTTTGTATAGCGATATACGATATACGATCTTTCGTAGTGCAGAATTCCGGCGCTAAGGGGGTTCAGGTCTTCGAATTCTCCGATAGCTCGAATACAACAAGTGGTCGTGATTATTCCAATAATCACGACCACTTTGAACCACACCCGCGCCGTCGGGTAAGCACCGATACTGCAATCGGCTCAGAACGCCGCTACCCCCGGAGCCGCCGAGACCGGGCTGTGAGTTTGCCGTCGTTCCACTCAGCGACGTCGAACCGAATCGAGCGATTCGGTATTGACGCACCGCGAGGCGTCGTTCGGCAGCGGGCGAACCCTCAGGCGAGTGCACGAAGCCTCGTGAGTTCCTCGCCCGTGATCTCGCCCGAGACGTACAGGACCGTCCCGTAGGCGGCGACCGACGGGACGCTCGCCCCGAGCAGACGCACGGGGGAGTGGAGTCCGGTCGCGTACAGCAGCGCCGGCAGGCAGGCCATCGCGGTGCCGGCGACGACGACGTTCCGAACCGTCCGGAGTGGCAAGCACCACTCGATCCGGTCGCGGGCGACGGCGAAAACGAACACCGCGTAGAGGCCGTAGCTGAGGACCGTCCCGATCGCCGCGCCGACGTATCCGAACGCCGTGATGAGCGGAACGTTGGCGACGACGTTGAACGCGACGACGAGGAGCAGTCCCCGCGACATGAGGCCGGTCTGCTGGCTGATCTCCAGCCTGATCTGGCCGACGTTCGCGAGCGACCAGAGGAGCACGCCTACTCCGACGATCGGGATCACGACGTAACCCTCGTGAAACGCCGATCCGAGCGGAATCGTGCTCAACGGCCTGCTGAACGCGGCCGTCATGAGTAGACAGGGGACGCCGATGAGCAGGAAGTACCGGGTGAACCGGCGTAACAACCCCTCTATTTCCCGTTCGTTGTCGCCGGTCCACCTGTCGATGACGATCGGCTGAACCGTGTTCAACACCGGTAACAACGCCAACCGGAGCCCGCGGTCGACGAGGCTGTAGTTCGACGCGTAAACTCCCACGGCCGCACTCCCCTGAATGAACTCGATCAGCAGTCGATCCGCCTGATTCAGGAGCGGATCGCCGACGATCCACCCGAGCATCGGCAGGCCGTAGCCGGTGATCTTGACCAGCGTCTCCGAGTCGGCTCTCGGGAGCGTCCGAAGTCGGTCGGAGACGGCGATCATCGTCCCGATCGTACCCGCCATCGCGATCGTCGCCCCCCACATCCACCCGACGATGTGGTCGAACACGAAGAGTGCGAGGACGACCGCGAGGACGATGGCGAGGACGGCCTGCAGGGACCGAAACAGCGACACGAACCGCGGGTTCAACGTCGCCCGATAGAGCCCGATGAGCGGTTCGTACACCCCCTGTGTCAGTAGAAACGCCAGCGTGGCGAAGTAGAACACCTCGTACTGGCCCAAGCGGCCGCCGAACCAGACGTATCCGGCGGTGCCGACGATCGCCGTCCCGGCCCCGATGCCGAGCATGACGGTGAACGCCGTGCCGACGAGGGCGTCCCGGTCCCAGTCCGATCCGAACCGGACCATCGAACGGTTGAGCCAGCCGAACAACATGGTGCTCCCCGTTCCGGCGATCACCAGCGCGATCGAGTACCGTCCGAACGCCGCCGGGGAGAAGACCCGGGTGAAGATGGTCAAGGCGACGAGGCTCAGCACGGCGGGGACGATCGACGCGAGCGAATACGCGCTCAGCCCCTCGATGAACTGTCTGAACGTGTCCGAAACGCCGGTGAGATCAAGCGGCCTCATCGTCGTACGAGCGGCCGGCGCGTCGGCTCCGGCACGTCGGGACGGAGTCCGTCGGACCGCGGAGCGAGCGGACGGGCGACCGTCACGGTCGAGCGAACTCCCCGTACGGCCGGAAATCCCGACCGGCCCTCGCGTCCGCCGTCCCTTTGATAACGGCACCCACCGTCCGCCGGTCGCCGCGGAGCAGCCACCGGAGACAGTTCGCTACCGTCCACAGCGCGGCCATCACCAGAAAGACGTGTCGTTCGTACCCCTCCAGGTGGCGGGTCGCGAACTCGAGCTTGTTCCGCGTCCGATGGTAGACGGCGAACGGTGA
>ERZ1034573.514-NODE-514-length-11536-cov-11.853845_pt1 | contig 11536 bp, 12 predicted proteins | sample MGYA00520641_ERZ1034573 | MGnify/ENA primary metagenome ERZ1034573 (study PRJEB33760, sample SAMEA4777724) | hypersaline lake metagenome | biome: hypersaline environment; feature: brines | place: Spain | collected 2014-08 | depth 0 m ...
AAGAGTGTTCCGCGGTCTTGCAACCGCACTACACGTTCGATAAAACGGCTTCAGCTGTTAGGGATTGTCATCATCGAAACGACTCCTTGCTATCACGATACTATCGGCGGTCAACGGGCAGGTGCCGACCAACCAGCACCAAACTGCCGAGTAGCAGTACGACAGCCAACGGCAGGAGAAACTGGAAAACGGCCAGCAGCGTACTAGAGGCCTGAATCCCAACGGCGAGCAATACAACCGGGCCACAGCAGGCCGTCCCCGAGAGCAATGCTGGAAGGCCAGCAATCACCCCCGACGATGATTGTCTGATCCCACAGGCTGCCGGGTGTCGCCACGCAAGATAGCTCATCGATAGATTCAATCCAACCAGCGCGGCGACACCACCGCCGATGAGGGTATTGAGCGACGCCAAATACGTCACTTGCCCGAGTGCGATCCGTGCCACTGGTCGATACGAAAACGCCCCTTCCGACTGACCCAGAACCAATAGCGGATCGGCAACCAGGGTGATGCCGAAGCCACCGAGTCCAACCGCAAGCTGGCCGATCGTCCAGAGGTATCCTATGAGGTACGCCATTGTCACAAGCCCGAAGATGAGCTGTCCATCGCGGCGGCTGAGCGTCACTCCTATCGTAGCGCGTGTCCGCCCGAGGGTATCACGTACCCGCGTAAGCCTCGGATTAGGCATAGATGGTTGTCGCTGGGTAGTAGCCGACCCATGCGAACCACATCGCATCAAACGCAAGAATCCGTGCCAGCGGCAGGGTGTCTGGCATGTACGTTTCACCGTCAACGGCGATCCGTCCACCCTCTTTTCTGACCGCCTGCTCGTCGGAATTCTGATAGACGTAGCCGGTGTCGTACCTGTCATCGTAGACTGCGACAACCGGCGTTTCGCCGAGTTTGCCAGCCATTACCTGGGCCTCCCGAAGAGTGTTCTCGTCGAAAGCAACCGCACTGTCGACTGTCCGAGTACCGATGACAACCCGTTTTGGATGGAATCGGTCGTCATCAACACGGCCGGGAAACAGCATATTCTGACTGTCGTAGTAGCCCCCACGAGGATTGTACGAGCCGTAGGGATCTCGGCTGTAATTCTCTGCATGGCCGGTGTCGGTTGAGAGAAGTTGGGTATCTGGGTGCTGATCGCGCCACGCCTCCCACGTTGTCCAGATCAGTCGGAACTCTTGTAGTGAACGGATTTCAGGAGCCTCATTCCATGGCCCGGGAATCGCTGTCGCAAGGATCTGTGGCCACCACGTTTCTGTTGTCCGGTCGTACATCACGAGGTTAGCGTTGATGAGTCGACCCGAAACGCCGAATTCAGTGTTACCACGATAGAAGCCTTGGGCCGTGCCAGTAAGCGGGCAGTAGGTGACGCTAACAGGCGTCCCGCCGAAAGAGTCGTTGACAATTTCATGTGAGACGAGGATCTTCTGCGGATAGGCTTTGGTCACGCCATCGAGTGTGACGCCGAAGACCGGATCGCCTGGATCGAGAAAGTCGACCGATTCAGGATTGAGAAACGAGGGCTCATCGATGGATGGAATGCCGTCCTTCGGTGGGCCGCCAGAGCGGGCTTCCTCGGTGAGTGTGTCTGCGGCCGTCGGCAGCGGCAACTGTTCATCGGCTGCAGGTAGCTCAAGCGGCTCGGTGAACTCCTTACCACCTGAACCGCTGTTGATACAGCCTGAAAGGGCACTGCTTCCAACCGCAGCAAGGAAGCTTCGTCTGGGCAAGCGGGTCACAATGTAGGCTGTGATCGGAACCAAAATAATCTTTTAGCGGATGTGCGTTCAACACACATCTCACAGGTCTACCATATGCGTACTAAACCACAAAAGTATGAACATTTGATGATATACTGTCAGAAGTGAGCACTACTGGGTATTTGATCTACTCAGAGAGATACCACCTTCCCAACAGTATCACGTCTGCTTCTGATCCCGTTGGGTCTGACAACTATGGTATCTACCGCCGTCCGCCGACGCCCGGTACCGATGATCGCTCCTCAACCCACCCCATGACCACCGACGCGGAGAGAACCAATGCGAGATAGAACAGTGCTGCGAGCAAGAACAGTTCTGTATACCGGAACGTATCATTGGCGATGGCTTCCGCTCGGAAAAACAGCTCTCGAACCGTAATAAACGCCGCCAGTGAGGAGTATTTGATGAGATAGATGAGTTCATTAGACCACCCAGGGATCGCGTACCTGAGCCCCTGTGGTAAGACGACATAACGGATCCCCTCCAATCTCGAAAGGCCGACCGCACGGGCTGCGGTCAGCTGGCCGGCGTCGACCGATTCCAACGCCGAGCGGATATACTCGGCTTGGTAGGCGGCGCTGTTGAGCGTGAACCCGACAACGGCAACCCAAAACGCCTGTGCTGGGAGAGGGCCAGCACCGACGCCGGGAAGTTCGCGAATAACCTGCGTCAGTGGGAGTCCAAAGTACAGCACGAACAGTTGGGCCAACAGCGGGGTTCCGCGGATGAGCTCCGTATACGAAAGCGAGAGCCACCGGAGCCAGCGGCCACCATAGACGCGACCGACTGACAGCGGCACCGCCAACACAAAGCCGAATCCGATACCTGCCACCGTCAACAAGAGGGTGAGCCACGCGCCCCGCGCCAGTGCGGGGAGGTGGGGGAGGCTCCCGGCGACGAACCCGACCAGACTCGCCACCACGTCGACAGGTGCACCTACCGGGCCGAGTGCGGCGGCCACCGAGCCAAGGGTTTCGGCCGCCGCAGCGACGGGGTCGACAGGGACGAACGACCGCTCGCTCGAAACGGCTATCGAGTCAGGCAGGAGAAAATCGTTGATCCAGCGGCTACCCAGCCATCCCCAGAACCCAGCGAGCACCAGCAGTGCCCACGGCCGCTCAACGGAGACACCCGCAGCAATGCTGACATCGTCAACAGCCGACGATTCCTCGGTGCTCATTGCGGGCCATCTGCCTGAAGCCCGGAGAGGAACCCCGCCGTTCGGTCTTGCTCCGGTTGTTCGAATAGCTGTTCCGGCGGCCCGGACTCAACGATCTGGCCGTTATCAAGAAAGTGAATGTCGTCAGCGGCCGATCGCGCAAAGCCCATCTCATGGCTGACGACCAGCATTGTCATGCCGCCTGCGGCGAGGTCTTGCATCACGGCGACCACATCACCGACAAGTTCGGGGTCTAAGGCGCTCGTGGGCTCGTCGAACAACATCAGCTTTGGCTCCATCGCCAGTGCCCGGGCGATGCCAACCCGCTGTTTCTGCCCGCCTGAAAGCTCCGCGGGGTATGCATCAGTCTGATCGCCAAGCCCAACTTGATCAAGGTGGTCTCTGGCTCGCTCGCGGGCCTGCTCGGCGTGGATTCCTTTGACCCGCTTGAGCCCGAGTGTAATGTTCTCTAGAGCTGTGAGATGGGCAAAGAGGTTGAAATCCTGAAACACCATCCCCACATCCTGACGGAGTTCATTCACATCGGTTTCGGGTGCGGTAACGTGGGTATCGCCCAACCAGATGTCGCCGCTGTCGACCTCAGTGAGGCGGTTGATGCAACGCAACATCGTTGACTTCCCGCTGCCGCTTGGCCCCATTAACACGTCAACATCGCCCTGCTGCATATCGAAGCTCACGCCTTGCAAAACCTGTTCGGCTTCATACGACTGGTAGACATCGTCGATTCTGAGTAGCGTCATCTGTTTTCACCTGCGGGTATCGCATAGTAGTCGCTCACCCTGTCCAACCCACGGTTCGTGAGGAACGTCAAAACAAAGTAGACCGCGCTGATGACGAGGAACACCTCAAGAACGGCCGTCGAGCGTCCGCTTTGCGTAAAGAGGTTATACCCCTGTGTCAGCAGTTCTGCAAGCCCGATAGCGAAGGCGATCGACGTATCTTTCAGAACGATTGTGAACTCGTTTTGAAAGCCTGGCATGCTTCGACGTAGTGCCTGCGGGACGACGACATGCCGGATCGCCTGCAGCTTTCCCATCCCGGTTGCGCGGGCGGCCTCCAGTTGCCCGTCGTCAACGCTCTGCAGCGCGCCACGGAACAGCTGTGCCTGGTAGGCGGCACTCCGCAGTCCGAGCCCCACCGTCGCCGTAATAAACGCCGACTCCGATATCGATACCACAAAAAACAACACTAGCAGGATAACGACAATAGGCGTCCCGCGAAGAAGGCCACCCGCAACCGTGACCACCCGCCGGAGAACCCCATCGCCGTACACCTCGACGGCCCCAGCCGGGAATCCCAGCAGGAACCCCACCGACAGACTCGTCAGTGTCAGCATAACGGTAACGACGAGTCCGAACAGTAGCGTGTCAGCGTTACTCAGGACGAACACCCAGTCGCCCGTTTGAACCATTGGATTACTCGGCGAACCATTCGGCCGTCAGTTCCTCGTAGGTGCCGTCGTCTTGAACCGTTGACAGCCCACTGTTGAGCGACGACGTGAGATCATCGGCGTTGCTGCGGAGGCCGAACCCGAACGCCTCGTCGGTCTCATAGACGAATGCCACCTCGACGGGGCGGTTCGCGGCGAACGTCTCGGCCACCGGCACGTCGATCATCACCGCGTCGGTGTTGCCGTTCTCCAGATCCTCGATAGCCAGCACGTAGTTGCCGTAGGCACTATACTGGCTTTCGGTTATCTCGCTGCCAACGAGTTCGTCGTCGACAACGCTCTCGCCTGTTGTTCCACTTTGGGCCCCGATCTGGCGGTCGGCGAGGTTCGAGAGACTCTCCGGGGAGAACTCACCGTCTGACCGCACGACGACGGCTTGATTCGACGTGTAGTAGGGGTCAGTAAAGTCGATCGCCTGATCCCGGTCGTCGTTGATCGTCATCCCGGCCGCGATGACATCGATGTTGTTGTTGGTCAGTGCCGGAATGAGTGAATCAAACTCGAACTCCTCCCACCCAGACAGCGTGTAGTCGGTCTGACCGATAACCGCCTCAAGCAGGTCAACGTCGAACCCGACCAGTTCGCCATCCTCCTTCATCTCGAACGGCGGGAACCCCGGTGCGGTTCCAGCCGTGACGGCCTGTGTCTCCGCCTCCCCGTCGGAGCCAGTGTCGCTGGCACAGCCAGCTACAGAAAGGGTGACCGCAGTCCCACCGATTGTGGTGAGGTACTGTCGTCGCGAACGTCCGTTATCAGACATACACCAATAGTTACTACATGCTATGATTAGTGTTACGATTGTCCGACTATCTGTGGTATTGTTAGTCGTTACGTCCGGACAGGACGCGCTTCGTCTCTACGGTTGGAGGACGTCGACCCTCTCGCTACGCCTGTGGGTGCAGCTGCTGATCGGCTTAATCGTGGCAACGAGTATCCGCGGTCAAAACCTTCCTGCGGTCACGGCGAGGGGTGTCACCACCCAACCGAGAGTGGGTAGCAACCGGGACGGATTGTTATCTCGCATGCCGGCCAGTAACAACCGCATCGCGCTTATCGGTATTTCGCTCAGTCGCGTACGAGTAACATGTGAAACCGCAGCCGGGTATGACGCGACGCCTGCTGTTAGTCAGCCGACGAGACCGAACCGAGTGAGCCGCCGGCGATATTCCCGACCACGTTCTGGTTTGCAACAACCCACCGCAGCAGCAGGAACGCGAAGATGTACTTCGCGCCGACATCGAGCAGGCTGTAGGCCCACGACGTCTGTGTCGTCGTGAGAATAGCCAGCCCTTCAGAGCCGAGTGCCCAAAAGATCGGGTAGCCGAGCCACAGGGTTACGGTCAGCGTTTTTAGCGTGCTAAAGATCTCCGCGGTGCCGGCCTCACGTGCGTCCGTGGGCCACTCCACAAGGAGGATGTAGATGACGGCCACGAAGAACGCACAGCTGAGGAGATACCAAAACCAGCGCAGTAGGAGTGAGGATGTGGTCAACGCGGCGGCGAGCCCGGTGACACACATGCCGATATCCATCACAACAACGGTGAACAGCTTCGTCAGGTTGGTGCCCGCCAGTAGGCCAAGCGCGATGAGGATCATCGGTGTCGACAGCGCCCACGTGAGGTATCGACCCCACATGATGAGCACCTCCTCTGAGCCGCCGCCCGGATAGGGAACGCTAATCATCCCTACTGACAGTCCCGACACGAGCCCGGTATAGCTCGAAATCGAAACAAGCGGTACCATCATCGTCGCCACGAAGATCAGTTGGGCACGCGAATCCGAAACGTTCCGCCCCATATACACAAACAGGAGGATCGCAAGCCCAGCCAGGGCGATATTGATCCAAAATGAGGCCGACAGCGATGTGTTACCCGCGATCTGTGTGAACAGCTCCGATTGTGTGAGGTCGCTCGTCAGTGCGACCGCTGGTGTGGCTGCTGTGAGTGCTGTCATAATCCATCTGTCTATTTGGCCGGTAACCACTAAAATTGATTGGATATTCCGTAACTACTGTGAACGAACTGATACGACGACAACACGACGCACACGGTGGCAGCGTCGTTGTCACCGAATCGGGGTAGCTTTTAGGTGTCCGATACAAACCGGCGAGTATGCCCGCCCCGCGTGTGCTGGTGGTCTCCGCATCCGATACCACCAATCGGCTGACCGACGCGCTTGCGGCCGCCGGCTGTGCGGTACAGACCGCTGACACCGCCACAGCCGCGCTGGGGATGCTCGGCACGACAGCCATCGACTGTCTGGTCAGCGAGTACACCCTCCCCGGCGACGACGGCCTCGCGCTGCGTTCGGCTGTCCGACAGCTTGATCCTGACCTGCCGTTCATCTTGGTCACCCATCTCGACAAGGACGAACTCCCGCTGTCGTTTGAGGCTGATATCGATAGATACGTCCACAACAACGGCGCGGATACGACCGAGCGGCTGCTCGCCGTGCTGCCGTCAGCTGCTGTCGACGACAGGGGATCGACACCGCAACCGGATGTTACCAACCACGAACCCGACGCCACAGAGCTACAGCGCGCGATCGAGGCCGCGCCGATCGGCGTCAGTCTGACCGATCCCTCGCTGTCGGACAACCCGCTTGTCTACGTCAACGACACCTGGGGTGAGTTTACCGGCTACGACGCCGAGGAGATGCTCGGTCGAAACCCACGGCTGCTCCAGGGGCTTGGCACCGATCCGGAGACCAAGGCACAGCTTGCGTCGGCGATTGACAACGAGGAACCGACAACCGTCGAGGTGCGGAACTACCGGAAGGATGGCACCCCGTTTTGGAACGAGCTGACGATCGCGCCGATCCACGACGAGAACGGCGAGCTCACCCACTACGTCGGCTTTCAGATCGATGTGACCGACCGCCGGGAGGCCACCGAAATTGCCGCCGACCGCGCCGACAAGCTCAGCCAGCACCGCCGGACGCTCCGCCGGCTTCTTGACCGGGTCGACGGGCTGCTCCGTGAGGTCTCGGCTGTGTTGTTGGACGCGACCGACCGTGAGGTGATCGAACACCGCGTCTGTGAGGCTGTCGCCGCTGAGCCGGGCTATACCGCCGGCTGGATCGGCTGTGTTGACGACGAGGACTTTCGGATTACCGCCAGCAGCGATTGTTCGCTCCCCTCGTCGGTGTCGGTCTCGGAGCTGGCAGCCCCGATTCAGACCGCCACCGAGACCAATGAGCCGCGGCGGTGTTCCGGCTGTGCCGATGGCGAACTCGCCCCTGAGACAGTCGCCGCCGAGTGCCTGCTTGTCATCCCGTTGTGTTACCGCGATCGTCGGTTCGGGCTGCTCGGCGTCTATGCGGACGATGCGGCACTCCTTGACGACAGAGAACAGCCCATCCTCACCTCCCTCGCTAAGATGATCGCCAACGGGATCCACGCCGTCGAAACGACCCGGGTGCTCACAACCGATCAGGTCACCGAGCTCCAGATCGATATCCGTGATCGAACGTTCCCGCTGTCACAGATCGCCGAGACGCTTGGGACACCGGTCGAACGCGTCGGGACGACCCGTGCCAGCGACGGCCGCTGTGAGTGGTATCTCGCCGTTGAGTCCTGTGACGCCCCAACAACGGAGTTGGAATCGCTCTCGTTCGTGAGCGACGCCCGCACGGTCTCGGCGACCGACACGGAGCGGACGGTGGCGGCAACCGTTGAGACCACCGTTCCTGCGGAGCTGTTGGCCGACCACGGCGCGGTCATCACCGGCATCACGGCGACCACCGATGGCGCGGTTCTGACCGTCGAGACCCCGCCGGAACGAAATGTGCGGTCGCTGCTTGAGGTGCTTGCCAACGCCTACGAGGAGGTTGATCTGCGGGCGCGCACCCAGCGTGACCGCCGTGACCGCAGGCTCAACGAGTTTACCGCCGAGATCGACGAGCAACTCACCGACCGCCAGCAGGAGGCCCTTGAGGCGGCGGCGCTTAACGGCTACTTCGAGTGGCCACGACCGGTCGACGGCGCGGAGATCGCCGACACGATGGATATCACCCGCCAGACCTTCCACCAACATCTCCGGGCTGCCCAGCGGAAGCTTGTCTCCGCGTACGTTGACGCCGACGACCGGTAGATCGCCACCGCAGATCGCCCGTGTGCTGCCCGGTGAGACAGCGTCCTTTTGTATCCTGCCCGGTAGGTATATATGTATCGTGGCGACATCGATCACCCCCGATGAGGACAGCCCGCTGATACGGGAGGCCACCCGCGCCGACCTGCTGTCGATCTACCGGATTGAAACGCAGGTCTTCGAGCAGCCGTGGCCCTACCCTGCCTTTGAGGGCTTTCTCGCGGAGCCAAACTTCCTGGTCGCCGCAGCCAATGGCTCGATTGCCGGCTTCATCGTCGCCGACGTGACGCCGACCTACGGCCGTGATCTCGGCCATATCAAGGATCTTGCCGTCCACCCGACGGCACAGGGCAACGGGATCGGTCGTCGCCTGCTCCAGCGGGCGGTTTTGGGGCTGACCGTCGAGGGCGTCGGCCGGATCAAACTCGAAGTCCGCAAACACAACAGCCGCGCCCGGGGGCTCTACCGGTCGGAGGGCTTTGAGCCGGTCACCCGCCTCTCGGGGTATTACGACGACGGTGAGGACGCTATCGTGATGGCGAAACAGCCGGAGCAAACCCATATTTTTGATACAGAGTAGCACAGTCGGGTCGTTGCGCGTGGGTCGCCGTGCAGCAGCCCAACCGAGCAGTGCTGTTTTGCCGCTGTCGGTGTTACCTGCTCTATGAGCTATCTGTGTCCGGTCTGTGAATCCCCGTTCGGCGGTAGCGAGCCGTTAGCCGACCATCTCGCGGTCAGCGCGATCCTCCACGGCGGCGACCACGAGGCGTGGTTAGACGAGACTGTCGCCGACTGGGACGCGCTTTCGCGTGGCGAACTCGGCGAGTGCGTTGTCGACCACGCCGACGCGACTGACGACCACGAGCATATCGGCGAACACAGCCACCACAAGCCAGAACCTGCGAGTGGCCTGCCGAATGGGATCGACAGCGAGGCGTCGGGACACAACGCCGCCGACACGACCCTCGACGCCGATGCCCAGGCGATCATCGAGGAGGCCCGCGAGCTCACCCGAGAGATGCAGCGTGACGACAAACAACAAGAGTCCTAACGCGGCAGGGGTTTCGTATGGGTATGGAGACCGATGGCGTCTACGCACCCGAGACGGTTGCTGTGGCAAAGAACGCGTACGACTCGCTGGGCTCGACCGCCCAGATCGTTGTCAAGGAGACGGCGAAGGCAATGGATTTTGGGCCCGAGACGTACGACGACCGTGTCACAAGCGAGGTAATCGAAACCGCCCGCGACGCGCTGTTTGCCTCCTTACTGGAAGTCCACCATGGCGACCGCGCGGCCTTCGAGGCGTGGTGTGATGACCATCCTGACTACAGCATCGAGATACTCGGCGGCGATGATGCCGACGCGATCGTCTGGCACCCGGCTCCGTTCGCCGAGACGGTTATCGCGGCGACATATCAGAACGAACCCGAGGCGGCCGCAGCGACGGCACGACGGCGAGCCTTTGGCGAGCAGTACCGACCGGCGTTTGAGGCGACCGACGACGAGATGGGGTGACGGGACGTACCCAGAACAGCACCTTTATCAGTCGTTCAGGGCGAACTTTTGGTAGAACTACTCTGAGGAGGTCAATAGTGACACAAGAGACTACACAACCGGAGGTGAACATCGGACTCGTCGGCCACGTCGACCACGGGAAGACGACGCTTGTCGAAGCACTGAGCGGTTCGTGGACCGACCAGCACTCCGAGGAGATGAAACGCGGTATCTCGATTCGACTCGGCTACGCGGATACGACGTTCCGGCAGTGCCCGGGCGTTGCGGAACCAGACTGCTACACTGTCGATGAGGAATGCCCCGACGGCGAGGCCAGCGAGCCGCTGCGCACCGTCTCGTTTGTCGATGCGCCCGGCCACGAGACGTTGATGGCGACGATGCTCGCCGGCGCGTCGCTGATGGACGGCGCGGTGCTCGTCGTCTCGGCAACCGAGGACGTGCCACAGGCCCAAACCGAGGAACACCTGATGGCGCTGGACATCATCGGCATCGACAACATCGTTATCGCCCAGAACAAGCTCGACCTCGTCGACCGCGAGCGGGCGATGGAGAACTACGAACAGATCCAGGCGTTCGTCGAGGGGACGGTCGCCGAGGACGCCCCGATCATCCCGATCAGCGCCCAACAGGAGACGAATCTGGATGTGTTGATCGGTGCGATCGAGGAGACGATCCCGACGCCGGCTCGCAGCGACGACGACAACGCCGAGATGTTCGTCGCCCGGAGCTTCGATATCAACCGCCCGGGGACGACCTGGGAGGATCTCGCCGGCGGCGTCGTCGGCGGGAGTCTCGTCAGCGGCGAACTCACCCCGGACGACGAGATCGAACTCCGCCCCGGCCGCGAGGTCGAGGAGGGCGGCCAAACCGAGTGGCAGCCGTTGACGACGACGATCCGGTCGCTGCAGGCCGGCGACGGTGCTCCCGATTCTGTTGGGCCAGGTGGCCTCATCGGCGTCGGCACCGGCCTTGATCCGAGCCTTACGAAGGGCGACTCCCTCGGTGGACAGGTCGCCGGCGAGCCCGGCACGCTACCACCAACGCGGAACGGCTTCGAGATGGACGTGGAGCTGCTTGACCGCGTTGTCGGCGAAAACGACGAGGTTGAGACCATTTCGACGGGCGAACCGCTAATGTTGACCGTTGGCACCGCAACCACGGTTGGGGCGGTGACCAGCGCGAGAGACGGCGAATGCGAGGTCAACCTGAAACGGCCGGTCTGTGCCCGCGACGGCGCGACCATCGCCATCAACCGCCGGGTCGGTGCGCGGTGGCGGCTGATCGGTATCGGCACGCTGCGGGCGTAGCATGGTTGTCGTCGGGATGGATACCAACGCACTCATGATGCCGGTCGAATGTGATATCCGTGTGTTCGACGAACTCGACCGGCTGTTCGGCCCCGCCGCCGAGTTGGTTGTCCCCTCGGCGGTGATCGAGGAGCTTGATTCGCTCGCCGACGGCCACAGCGCGGCCGCGACCGCCGCCAGCGTGGGAAAAGATCTTGCCGGTCGGTGTCGTGTCGTCGAAACGAACG
>ERZ1034573.515-NODE-515-length-11504-cov-7.292602_pt1 | contig 11504 bp, 6 predicted proteins | sample MGYA00520641_ERZ1034573 | MGnify/ENA primary metagenome ERZ1034573 (study PRJEB33760, sample SAMEA4777724) | hypersaline lake metagenome | biome: hypersaline environment; feature: brines | place: Spain | collected 2014-08 | depth 0 m ...
CTCGGTTTCTCTGTGATTGACGTGGGGAATATCGCTTGTCACATCTCGTTGAGAGTAAAACCCAGATCCGGAATTCGGCGGTTGGATCCCACTCACCGGCTCGTTACACCGATCACAGTAGACTTGGAGATCCCCAGTCCGTTGATGACAGATACCGCATTCGAACGACCAAGTTCGCATATCCTCGGGGACGCCGCGATTCAGACGAACGTCGTCGTATCCGTGTGAGTCGCAGCCAGCAGGTTTGATCGTGAATACCTCTCCGCATTCATGAGTGCTCACGAACGACAGTTGTTGAAGTTGTCCACCACACCCACTGAGCGGACAGCGGCCGTTCGAGTGTCGGAAGCTCCCGGCGGAATCCCGATATTCAACGTGGTCACATCGCTTGCAAACCATAGTCGTCGGGAATATCTCCCCGTACACGTTCTGTGGGCGGAAGACGTCGATCCTTGCGTCACCCACTTCTGACCACGGCTTCGTATCACCGTTCCGAAAGCTGGACACGCGGCTTTCAATGTGGTTGGCGATCCGCCTCTGATCGACATCCATTTCTCGGTGGTTCCATTCTGCTACCTTCATTGTGATCCCGTAGCGTCCGTAGTCAAACAGATCGCCGGGCACGAAGTTAGCGAGTACTTGAGCGATCCCACGTTCCATTTCAGCGTTTTCCTGTGTCATCGGTTCGGTTCTCAGTTATCGGTCAGCATGTGGAGCACTTGTGCGGAGTCGGCCGTCGGATACACCGGAATTTGCTCATCGATATCCCTGAGACTCCGCATCGGACCACGGTGGCTCTCTTCTCGGTCAAGCAGGAACCCGATCCAGCTCTTGTCCGGGTTGATCGGATTTTTCATGCTACGGGTCCAGAGTTCATCGAAATACGTCTCTATCTTCTCTCGATACAGTTGCATCCCCGTCGTATCCGCCCACTCCCGTTCATGATCCTCTGTCACGGCATAACAGCGGAGGACCATCTCAAGCATCTCTTCGCGGTCAATGTGGCCCTCACGGGCTGCCTCCTGGAGGCCTTCATGCATGTAGACACGGTTGTCACACGTCTCTTCTAGCAATTCGTCGTAGTATTGGATGATGAGGCCAGAGAATATTCCGGGGAGGGTGCACTCAACAGCGAACTCTGCCCACCGTTCAAGCGGTGTAGCTTCAACGAGCAAGTCTTGGTATCTGTGATAGTGTTCGAATCGCGTGTAGTGGCTGCGATCACGGGCGCGCATCGCGTCAAACAACAGGAACACACTCCCTGTGTGTCGACGTCCGACGCGAGAGTACGCCTGAATATATTCGGCCGTATTCCGTGGCATCCCGAAGAAGGAGATGAAATTGAACTTGTTGACGTCAACGCCGTGCGATATCATTGACGTTGCGATGACGATGTCGATCGGCCGTTCCGGATTGTCTGATTCAAGCCGAGAGAGTGCGTCACGAACCTCGCTCATCGGCGTTTCACCGGTCAACGAGACTGGTACCAGCGATCTGTACGGGTCACCGTGAGACTCCAACTGCATGTTTATCATCGTCTTGACCGATCGCTGGAGCATATCACTATTGCTCTTCGAGATGTTGTACGAGACCTGCGTCTCGTACTCGTCCAGCAGATCGCCTAACACTTTGCGACGCTCGATCGCATCTTCTGGGAGATTCAACGGCCCATCTATCGAATCTACCGCGACGAGTTCGTCGTGGAGATCGTCTAAATCGGCTCGGAATTCCTGAATTATTTGTGCGTACTCTTTGATTACCGTGTTGATAGCGAACGTTCTGGATACGCTTCGCGGAACAGCACCGACCATTTGCCGGCCGAGCTCACGAGGATGTTCGTACGCGTAGAACGACTGCTTGAGCCTTGGTCCCTGTGAAGGGAAGATTTGTGCATCCCGCCAGTAGAGTGATTGGACCTGTTCTTCAGCACCGGCGATGGTTGCAGTCGCTGCAACGTACTTCGGATTCCACCCGCCATCTGTCACATGGTCCATCCACTCCTGAAGGAACGTTTCGTAGTGGGAATCGAAGGCCCCGAACTCCTCACGCAAGAGGTGTAGCTCGTCTTGGATGAACAGTGACGGAGGATCAACCGGCTCTACCGATTCAAGGGAACTGCTATCACAGACGACGTCGTCAGGGTAGCCGAACGCGTCACAGAGACACTGCCCCTCACCAGTAAACCCGTGATCTGGACAGCGATTTTTCACGCGACCGAACAAGGTTCGAGCGCGTCGCTGCATCCCCATGATAGCGATCTTGTCAATGGTACTGACGACGAAGGTCGGAGCGTATCGATAGACTTCCTCGTCGGTGATGTAGATCGGGAGTTCGGCGGTCTCCCCGCCTTGCCGCTGGACTTCGGAACACTCGGAATTCGTGCAGCGATGTATGATGCGAAGTCGACTTTCGTCACCCGTGATTTCGACCGACTCCTCACCACAGAATGGACACTCCGAGACGATCAACCAATCTTCCTGTTTCTGTTCGTCGTCACGAGCTTTCCGGACGTTGTTGCCCGCGTCGGAATCACCATCGATGACTTTGTTCGGTGTGTTGTTCTTCCCCACGAAGTAGCCAACACTGAATGATTCTCCCCCGAAGGCCTCACTCTCACGGCGTATCGCTTCGGCTTGACAGAGCGCATCAGCTATACGCTGGAGTTGCTGGAGTGAGAGCAGCCGGAGTGGGAACTTGGTCCACGCAGTCGTGCCGAAATCCTTCCCCCTGAGACGGTCGTAAAATGCGGTGAAAACGACGAGGCCCAGGTATGCCTCGGTTTTGCCTCCACCGGTCGGGAAGTAGATGACGTCGCCCACGTCAAGGCGATCGTCGATACCCCGATCTGGATCCGCCTGCGCGACGATGTCGGGGATGCTCATGACGATGAAAATAACCTGGAAGAGCCGCCATCGGGTGAACTCCTCGCCCATATCGGAAAACGTCTCGTTGAGAGCTCGGAACGCACGTTCAACCTGAGGGTCTCCCTGAATGAGCTCTCGTCCGTGCTCAAACCGTTCTCGTTCCTCAACAAACGCCTGCATCGCCTCCTCAAAGTCCCGGATTGCTTGCTCCGATTTATCTTCAAGAACGCCATCCCTGACAGATTCGTACTGGTCGGCTGCGCGTTCCATCTCGGTCGTGATCCGACCCAGTACCTCATCTATATCGTCTTCGGCGAGCGTCTTGAATGGAGCCGAAACAGCCTCTCGTGAGTGATACTTCGGTTGTTCGTAAATCGGGACCGTATTCGTCTCGATGTGAGTCACGTCCTCACCTGCCTCGGTTTCGACCGCCGTGTTCTCACCAAGGGCGTACATATTCCCGTCGTACTGGTACTCGTTCCGTATCTCCTCAGATTCGAACGGTTGGAAAGTCGATTTTTCGAGATTTATCGAGAGGCCTGCGTCGAACAGATAGGTCTGCCACTCCTCGTCACACTCTTGAGCATCGGCGAGATCTTCGCCGTGTGTATTGACGAGCCGTGCGGAGACCGCGATCGCGCCCTCCTCGGGTCTGGACCGGCATGTTAACCTGACCGAGGCACTCCAAGGTGTCGGAACCCGTTCGTCGGTAAAGGTCTCGTCAAGGTATTCTTCGAACGAACTTTCATTGTCTCGTGCTTTCGGCGGGACATCACGCTGTTCACGATACGTTGAATCCTCGTCCGGCTTCGTACATACTCGTTCTTCGCTTAGCTGGCTGCGTGCTTCGTCAAACGGCTCCGTGAGCGGTTCCTCAATCGATTGAGTTGATGTTGCTGCAGATTTAATTTGTTTACCCGTTAATTCAACCGACGGGATTTCCGGTTCAAGACGCTCATATACCCCCACTAGGCTCTGTGTTCTTCCGCTCAAGTCGGTTCCGCCATCCGCCTGCATCTCGGCATCTTGAGCTTCGTCTCTCTCTATCGTCTCACTAGCGTTGGCGATTTCACCGTGTTTGATCTGTTCCTCGTAAGACGGGAACTTTTTGTAGAACAGTTTGAGATCGGGTGAGATCGTGACTGTCGCATCGTCGTCTATATGATCCGAAACACGGAACTTGAGACCGATTGCGAAAGGGGCGACCTTTTTGGCGAAATTCTGAAAGACGTCCCCCTCAGCCTGCGCTTTCCGATACGGGTACTGACTAGCCAACACACCACCGAAGAACTGCTCTTGAGGGTCGATTCCGTATACCCGCTCCTGGTTTTCACCAGACCCAGTTATTCGATTTGTTAATCGTTCCGTGACGATCTTGTTGACAGCTTGGTGGCGTCTGTAGTCCGCATCTCCGGACACCTTGTAGGCATCATCTGGCGGTCGTACGTATTCGGGATCATTGATAGGAGGAATGGATTCAAATCGGGGATTCACAGCAGATAGTGTTTTCCAACTATTAAAAAGGTTAGCCTAACGAGGGGATAGTGTTCAGATAAGCTGATTTCATGCGAAAGCGAAGGATCTTAACGACTCGTCAGCAGTTTCTGCTTTGGCATTGCTACGCTTTTCCGAAGCAGATTGTTGGTCGGGTAGGGCTGTCGCTGTGAAAGCGTAGCGGGCAAGGGTGACGCAATACGCCACCCGAACACAATGTTCCCATTCGAATTGCTGAGTTCAGAGGCGAGCGCCACGAACCTGCTGCTCAAGAACGACGTTCCGAAACAGGTCGTAGCAGACCGTGCCGACGTCGTTGACAAGCACTACAATCAGATGACTAAAGAGGAGAAAATGAACAAACGGAGAGGCTATCTGAAGGGGAGATTAGATCAATCCTCGGTCACGTTAAGCGAGTATATATCACCAAAATAGAACATGATCGATACGCTGCTTCCACTACGGCTTATTTTCACATCTTTTTCATCTTCTAAGGTATGAATCAAATTCTTGTTTCCATCCTGTTTAGTTTCAATTCTCAGACCATTACTCATTAAACGAGCATACTCGTCAGTATCTGGTACTCCAGAGTCAGAGGCGGTATTTTTCATCACTTCTTCATCCGAGTTGAAGAGTGATATCTCTTCTACATTTTCGATTCTGTAATCTTGTTGTGATGCTTCAGAATCATCATCTTCCCACGAAACCTCAAAATTACTCCCGTTGATTTGCACCTGGGTTTGTATTACGACAATCATTGCTGCTATTTTGACTTATCACACATATTAGCATTTTCCAAAGAACGTAGTATTGAGATGGAGCGCAGGTAATCCAATAGCCGTCATGTCTCGTAGAGCCGTTGGGAAGCACACCAGTATGGGTTACGTATCTGTTGCCGCCTCAAAAGAAACTCAACTTCGATAGCTCAGTTCTGGTTCCGTACCAGATTTTTCGCCTTCTCCGTCGGGACGATTAGCTTCTCGTCGTTCCGTATGTAATACTCCGACAGTTCAGAGGATAAGAATTGGTAGACCTCTGAGCCCGACGAGAACCCCCACTCATCAGCGAGTTCGCTGTTGTTCGTCGGTGCAAGCTCTACAAGATCTTTCACACGCTCTATCAACTCTTCTTCAGAATCACCCGAGTTGCCGTTATCACCAGATCCCTGACGTGATTTAGGTTTCCCAGTCGTAATCTCGACAATTTCGTGAGCCGTCACGGATTCCGAGATTCTCGTGGATTCGCCGGAATTGAGGCTGTCACGGACCGAATCACGGTACGCAGAGCCCTCATTTTGATTGACAGTTCGGAATCCTTCCATCGTATTTTCAATGTCTCTTGCGTTCGTCTCTAGTTTAGTGTACCCAAATGCCCGTCCGATAACTTCGATATCGTGGTGCGAGCGCGGGCCAAGTATCAACGATGGATTCTGTGCCAGATTGACCGGATTATCGGCCTCTCGAGCGGATTCAAACCAATTTCGAACAGTCAATGGAACCCTGTCGAATTCGTCGATTTCTTTCGATACCCAGTTGTAGATCGTATTGTAGACCTCGGTATCGGAAACTTCACCCCCGGTCTCCAATTCCTCTTTCACACGGTCAAAGATCTCGTTGAGCGCGTCGTACCACACTCTGACCGTCTCGACAGCCCTCTCCGCCGCGATTTCGTCGTCATAGAGATCGGTGAGGTGTGCGTGCCAGAGTTCTTCTTCCAGATCGTTCGGGATGGTGATCAGAGTATCCCCGACAGAGAATGAATCCACACTCACCCAATCGATCTCTCCACCATCCCCGGTGGCCCGTTTTCGGAGGACGGATTCGTGATTCGTGAGCGCTATCTGCTCCCCACGACTGGTTTCGATGGTGTAGTGGCGGAGTTCCCGTTCGTATCGGTCCGAGTCCTCGCCATATTCGCTCGCAGAAACGGATCGCAACGCTTCCGCCAGGATCTCATCTTTCGACTTCGTATCATCGGTGCCAGATGCCGAATGTATCGGATCTGGGCTGGTTTCCACCTGTTCTCGCTCTTCATCTTCAGGATCTATGTCACCAAGTAACGTCGGTTCAGCGAACGGGCTGGAGTCGGGGCCTCCAATGGCGTTGTTGAGCATGTCAACGTACTCAGAAGCATGGCGGTCTATCATTTTGGCCCAGGATCTATCGTATGTCAATACCTCTGTCTGCTTAATGCGGGGATGAACGTAGAATCCAGCATGTTCGGGATGTAGCGGACCACATATCATTAGTTTGTCGTAGACACCGATATCCCGTATTTCGTCGGGTGAAACGATCGATATCTCACCTTCCCCCATCTCTCTCTCTGACACGATATCGTTTGTCAACAGTACTTCCCGGATTAGTAGCGCATTCTTTGGACTTGCGCTGAAAATTGCGACGTTCTTGCCCTCATCTCTCGCGGTTCTGATGGCATCCTTCAACGCCTCATACAGTGGATTTCTTTCACGGAGGCGGTCGTCTACACGGTCTAAAATTCCTTTGGCGGCATTGAGGGGTTGGACTGCCTGGAGATTCTCAACTACACCTGCTTTCTGCTCCACGTCTTCGATCCGTTCTTGGATGAGCGGTGGGACAAACCGATCGCCTTCCGCGTATTTTTCCCGAACCCAGTCGTCGTAATCCTGGGGAGGTATCGGTAACCGTTGGAAGAAAAGATGGCGAGAGAATATCAGGCCGCCAGCCCCCCCTGCGTCGGTATCCATGAGTTCCATCGAATTCTCGAATAACTGGTTGAAGAGCTTCGTGACACTGCCCCCGTCAATCTCCGAGATAGTGATGTCTCGGCCCTGGCGAAGCGAACGGACTTCGTCCGCACCGAGTTGCCATGAGTCCCCGTCTTCGACGTGTGTAGCTTCATCACCGGTCGAAACCTGATCAAGGAGATTTTCATCTGGAAGAACCGAAGCTGCATCTAATCCCACTGGAGGGCCGTATCGGGGCCGCCCTTCTGTATCGTTTCGCGTGTAGTAGCTATGGGCACTGACGATGTCTGTCTCGGGATGTGCGTCTTCCAGAGCAGTCACACTTTCTTGTCGATTGAGCCGTGCCCTGGATGTCGAATTGAGAACGACTGCGTCTAGATTTGGGACTTCTTCTAACTCCTCGGTTTTTTTCGTGATCACGATGCGGCCCTCTCCCGCCCCATCGGAATTATCCTTCACCTCTCCATCCGAGACGTAAGCTTCCGTCACTAACTCCGGAATAGGTGTGGCCTCTACCACTTCCTCCCTATTTTCGGAAAGAGCGTAGTGACGCAGCTCTTCACGAATATCACTTTTCATACCCCACTGTGTCTGCGAGCCCGGTGAGTACATCCCAACCTGTTTCCCGAGGTCAAAGTCTTCCAAGACGAGTGCGAGCGTGAGGATGACTACATCACTAGGCTCGTAATATGGATACACGATCGGGACGTTTTCGTTTCGATCTAGACGATCCAGAGTTTCCTCAACAATTCCTTCGCGCAGGTCACCCAAGTCGACGCCTCCCCAACGTCCATCTCCAGTCCGATTTTTCAGGAATACTTGACCCGAGTCTCGGTCGAAAACATTGACCTCTGTATCCCCCTTCAGAAGGTGCTCAACGTACTCGGGGGGTCGGCGATTCTTTCGGAGTCGCTTTCGAGCCTTCGAGGCCGCAATCGCAATATCCGAATTTCCACCCGTCAGCGAGGAAAGCGCTTCTGGAGGGGGATAGAACCCCATCTTTTCGACCGTCTCGATCGCCTGCATGATCGTCTGTCTGTCGTCGGCTCGCAGTTGTTTCAGTACGGGGTCTACAAAGGTTGCTGGGACCGATGAATGCCGCTTCGCAGCCATGCCGATCAAGTCGAGAGCATATTGAGTATCGATCGTGTCTGCACGCTGTAAGATCGTGGCAACCTCGTCGCCTCGAGAGAGTACAACCGACGGCGCACCTTTCGCAACGGCCTGAAGAAGTTCCCACAGGATGTATCGATCGTTTGCGTCGGTGGCGACTATTTCGAGTGCCCTGTCGGTGATCGACTCAGCGATTGCCCTATCCTCCCGGGTGAGCCGTTCGACTGCGGAGAAGAGTTGTTCACGGGCCTTCGAATCTGCAGACTTGACTCGGTCGAAAATTCCCTCTTCGATCGTCTGTAATTCGCTCAAAGTTGGATCGATTTGGCCTGCCTGGAGCAGCTCGGAGAAGGCGTCAATTGCCTCAAGCTGAGCTAAGGGGCCTCTCCCATCAATCGAACTCAGCACTATCGTACCGGCTTCGTCTAATGCAGCGTCACGTGCTTGCTGTACTTCGTCCAGTTCATGGCTGAAATCGCCGAGTAATATTCGCACGGCTTCCCCGGTTGCACTCCGGCCGAGTAATCGATATCCGATGGCTCGCTGGGCAGAGCTACCTTGTTTGACGATCGCGTTGACGTCATTATACTGGATCTGAAACAGTGTATCAGGATCCGTCCCATCCAGGATCGCTCCCAAGATATCCGTAGCCCAACTTGCTTTGCGATTTTCTGATGGGTCCTCACCGTTGAGGCCTCCCAAGGTTTTGTTCATCAAGGCCGATACGGTCCCGACGGTTTTGATAGCAACTCGTGGATGATCCGTCGAGATCCGTCGCAAGTGCTTGAGAGCCTGAAGCAGTGTATATGCGTTTTTATCCGAAGAAATAACATAATCGAGATCGTCAATCAAACCTTCTGCTACTTCCTGGTCAAAGTTTTCGATCTGCTCAAGCTTTTCAAGCGCATTTAATTTGTTACTTGAACGAAGGCCTTGACCGATCTTTGTAATTATGTCACTGGACATAGTTCAACTTATTTTCTGATCCCTCCAGAGATACCGACACGCCGAGAATTGTAGGCCCTAGAGAGCCCCAACCAAGATTGTGCAGAACATGTTGGACAACCACTCATGCAAGTAGCAATGTCATTGGGATATCAGATAATAAATCTATCGCAGATATCAACGTGAGGTGTCCGGTGCGGTATGGAAAAAGTACCGTACACAATACTTAAATACTAATCTCTTTCATGACATGTCATGGCCATACCTAAACTGCATAAAATTGAAGAAGGGGAATTAGTAGACCCCGAGGATCTCCAGAATTTGCTCGGTGTCAGTGAATCTACGGAAGGGCTTTCGTTCAACGTGGAAGGGTCTTTTATTGATCATATGATAAACGAATATCCGAAGATACTCACGTTTGACGTTACAGCAGATGGTGTCAATTACCACTTCGATATCGATTGGCCGAGCGAATTCCCGGACGACAACAAGGCCGAAGAGCGTAATCACGTTAGAGATGCCTTTCTGAGATCCGGGATTGCTGAGCATCGAAATATCAACGAAGTGATGGCCGAACTGCGGAATCAAGATGACGTTGTTCTCGGCGTGGACGGGAATATCCTACGAGATTGTACTATCACTTCAACCCTGTTAGACAAAATATACGAAGAGACGTATCCCAACTGGATTCTCGTCGGAATTCCAAGGTTAGTGATGAGTGGAATGGAGAGTGCAGCGAAGCAAGAATTTACAGACGGAAGTCATCCCCGGGTTGGGTGGCCAACGTACAGGGGCCGTATCGGGCAACGAGCACTTCAAGAGGTCATGGATCTCCGTAAAAAGAACCCTGACCGTCCCGGTTTGGCGATGATGACTATCGGCGAACTTCAACACGAAGCGAAGGAACTGCAGTCTGAGGACTGGAAGATCGACGCGTTAATTCGAGACCAGTTTAAGCAATTCCTTGACAACATCGGCTTTCATAAGGGGACGTTCTTCCTCAGTCAGAATCGGGTCAACGTGATGATGTCCGGTACGGAAGGGGGAGATGCTCTCTACCTCGAGAAACCAGGGTTCAATGAATTAAAAGAAGGCTCGGACGAGATATCCGCATTTACTATGCTCATCTACGAGTTGTGCCTCCAATTTGGTAGTATCCGGATTTCGCCCCAGGACGATACGGAATTGATGTTGGAACTGAATGCGTATTGGCCCGGGAAGCAGGTGGCAGACTGGGAACACAGCCGACTTAGCGTTGGCATCGCTCAATAGAGATATCCACGAGTTTTCCCTCTAACGTATGAATCCCGGATAGCCAGGTATGACACGAACTATTTAGATCTAATCTCCAGATTTTGTGGGAATCGTGCTAATCTAGCACTGATGGGATTACTCTACAACTACTTCGTTATGATATTTGAGAAAATCAGATATTATATGATGATCATCTTGTGTCACAATGTATGTGCTTGAAATGTGGTCGTCATATGCGTGAGTCACACTGTGCGTGTCTGGATTGACACTAAGTATCCCGTTGTCAAAGTCTGTATTACTTCGAAATCCGAATTCAAACAACACACCTAACAGAATATCCTTTTCTAGACTCCGAATGAGCATTCTACCCATTGCGAACTCATACCCACCGAGACACTTCCGAACCAGATTGATTGAGCGGTTGAATCGTTGTATCTCTCACCTGCTGTTGCCTACCGGACAGCGGAACTATATGGGAGAGGACACGCTGTTGGGGTAGTTCCTAGAGCACCCCATGAGAGCTCGGTAGGGTCGCTCTGCGTATCGCTGCAATCGTGGCAGGGACGCCGAGACCACTTGCGGATATTGCTGATGCATTTGAAGAAGATCCGGCCTCTGTCAAAGGCAGCAGCGATCATATTCGGAACGACATTGCTCTGTGTCAGTTCCATCATTGGGCATTTGATTCCGGGTGGTTATCATTCACCGATGACCACGAAATCATCGTCTCCCAGACCATTGACAAGAATGGTTATCATGAGGTCAACCGACTTACGGGGCAATCATTGCGGCTCCCAGAAAATGAAGACATGCACCCGCGCCCCGTGTTTCTGAGAGCGCATCGGCAGCTGTATGGATTCTGAATAGATGCTCTGTCTCCGGCAGAGGCTTAAGAACACGCCACCCGTGGCGGATCCAAATACTGTTCGTCCTAATTTCAAACACGACCCAGAACAGATCGCAAAATATAACAACCCTCATACATATGTGCCGATATGCCAAAACAAACGTGCAATGGAGCCGACCTCTACTACGAGTCGACCGGTGATGGACCGGCAAGTGTCTTACCGCACGGCGTCTTGTTGATTAGCTGGTTTTTCAGCGCGCAGCGT
>ERZ1034573.517-NODE-517-length-11482-cov-11.517721_pt1 | contig 11482 bp, 13 predicted proteins | sample MGYA00520641_ERZ1034573 | MGnify/ENA primary metagenome ERZ1034573 (study PRJEB33760, sample SAMEA4777724) | hypersaline lake metagenome | biome: hypersaline environment; feature: brines | place: Spain | collected 2014-08 | depth 0 m ...
CGTACCTGGAGGAGGGCGACGAGCAGGCCTTCCGTCGCCTGGTGGAGCGGCATCAGGACCGCATCTTCGGGTACCTAATGGGAATGGTAAAAGATCGCGCCGCGGCCAACGACCTCTTCCAGGAAACCTTTGAGCGTGTGATCAAGGCCATGCGGGGCCAGCGCGGGTCGTACGATCCCCAGGGCCAGTGGCTTAGCTGGGTGATGAGCATCGCGCGCAATGCGGCCATTGATCATTCGCGGCGGCAAAAGAAGTGGCGAGAGGTGCCCCAGAGAGAGGACGACGGGCGTTCGTTCTGGGACACATTAGAAGACGACACCCCCGGTGCCGACGAGCAGCTTCACCGCGCCGAGCAGCGCGAGTGGCTCGACGAGCATATTGAAGAACTGGCGCCCGAGCAACGTGAGGTGCTGCTCCTGCGCCAAGAGACGGACCTCACCTTCCGTGAAATTGCTGAGCTCCAAGAGGTGTCCATCAATACGGCGCTCGGCCGCATGCGGTATGCCCTGAAAAACCTGCGCAAGATGATAGAGGCGTCCAACGAAACGGCCCTCGTCGGTGCGCTCGATGCGTGACCCATGTGCACTCGAACTCCTGACCCTACCCCCCACACGACCCTCTCCCCCGATGGACGACCGGCTGCGTCTTCTGATGTATCTGTACGACGAGGAGGTGGACGAAGCGTCCCTGGCCCGGCGCCTGGCGGAGGATGAATCGTTGCGTCGGGAGTACCGGCATCTGCGCGAAGTAAAAGAGCAGCTGGACGCGCGTCCTGCCTCCCGTCCCGATCCGGCCGTGGTGGACCGGGTGGTGGAGACGGCGCGGGCGGCCGGGGAGGCGCCGAAGGGGCCGCCTTCCACGCCCCGCGCCTCCCGTCCGGCTCGTTCCCCACAGCGGTCGTGGACGAGCCGCCTTCAGACGGCCGGTGCCGCCCTGGCTGTTGTCCTGCTGGTAGGGCTGGGCTGGTGGCAAGGCCGCAGTGAGGCCGACGCCCCCGAAGCCTCCACGGGGCGTTCCGCCGTGGAGCCGCGGGCCGCCGTCTCGGAGGGGGCTGCCCCTTCCACCGCCGTGCCGGCCTGGGACGACCGTGACCAACTCGTGCGCATTCACCGCCGCATCGAACGCCTCCGGTCTCACAGCCGCCCCGACCGCTGGGGCAGCGCCCTACAGCCTGTACAACGCCCCTGAGCCTCGGTGCGCCCAGGGGCAGCCTCCCCTTCGTGTTCCCACTGGTCTATTGCTGCATTCATGCTATCGCGTTCTCCTTCATTTACGGCTCCCGTTGCCGCGGCCTTCCTGCTCGTAGGGCTTCTTTGGGGGCTGAACGGCCCGGGCGCCTCCGCCCAGCCCAGCCATACCCTCCACATCCGCGACGGCACCGTTTACGTGGACGGCCGCCCCCTTGCCGATGATCAATTGCCGGACAGCCTGGATCTGCGCGGCGTGCATGCCCGCTACCGGTTCCTTGGCATCCAGCGGCCCGTCCTGGAGCTCGATGGGCGCCTCTTTGCGGTGGAGGCTGACGGCCTCACGCCCACAACCGAAGAAGAGGTGCGCGAGAAGCGTAGGTCTGTCGTGCTCGGAGGGTGGGCCCGCGGCCCGTCCAGGCGCTCTGCGTCCCGCACGCCCGCCGCGGACGCCGGCCGGGGGCGCTACCTGAATGAGATCCAGCGCTCCAGCCGCACGCTCTACAACCGCCTCCTCCGCGAGCGACGGATGGAGCGGACCGCCCGCGACCTCGCCCACGAAATCCGGCTGATGCCGGAGGGGCCGGAGCGCACAACCCGCATCGATACCCTCCGCTCGATGCTTGCGGACATCTTTGCGCTAAAGCAGACCAACCGCCGTCGCGAGATTCAGCGCCTGCAGCGCCAGATCCGCACCTTGCAACACAACCTGCGGCGGCGAGCCCAGATGCGTGATCGAATGGTTGCCCGCCACCTCCGGCGACTGATCGACTCCACACGCACGCGGTGAGCGCGCTGAACGCCTGTCTTGAGGGCTTCCCGGGAGGAGGCCTCGAGGTGCCGCCCCCTCCGACGTTTTCCGGGGGCTGTTGTGCGCCGCTGGGGCTTTACTTTGCGGGTGCTGCGTGTCACCTTACGCAGGCCCCGCGCCTTTGCCGTGGCGATGCCCTCATGTTTGTCGGTCCGGCCTTCGCGTACCCATGCAGTGGCTCCGTCTTCTTCTCGCTGGTCCTGCCTCGCGGCTCGTAGCGCCCCGGAGGCCTTCGGGGCGCCGGCGCGGGGTCGCGTGGGGAATCCTGGGCGTGCTGCTGATGTGCGCAGGCCCCGCGCACGGTGCCGTGCTCGTCACGGATGTGTCTTTCACGGCGCGGTCGGACGGGCAGGGCTACGTGATGCGCGTGCGGACCACCGCCGCCCCCGAGGCCTACCTGCTTCGTCGCATCGACGCGCACACGCTGGAGTGGGTGGTCTACGACGCCTCGCTCCACGACGCCTACGAGCCGAGCGGGCCCCAAGGCCCGGTCCGGCGCTACACGTCCACCCGCACGGCGGGCAACCTCCTCATTCGGGTGCACCTTCACCCAGATCGGTCGATATCGGCCACTACGTACCGCGACGGTGCCTCCAGCGATCTTCTGCTGAACCTCGAGTACGCAAGCGGGGGGCGCTCCGTTGAACGCCCCGTTGCCGAAACTCCCTCGTCCACACGCAGTCGAGACGCACGTCCTTCCGCGGCGAGTGCCAGTCCACCGGCAGCTGCGCAGTTCACCCGTCGACGATCGCGCCTCGATACCGTTGTGATCGACCCCGGGCACGGCGGCCAAGACCCCGGGGCGGTGGCCAATGGGCTGCAAGAGAAGCACATCGTGCTGGACGTGGCGCGCAAGCTGGGCAGCTACATCGAGACGCGACTGGGGCTGGAGGTTGTCTATACGCGCTCCGACGATCGGTTCATCCCGCTGAAGGAGCGCGGCCGCCTGGCGAACCGGGCCGGCGGGGATCTTTTTATCTCCCTCCACGCCAATGCCTTCCGCTCTTCATCCGTCAACGGCACGGAGACCTATTTCTTGGGACAGTCCAAGACCGATGCGGCCCGCCGGGTGATGCGCGCGGAGAACAGCGTCGTCCGAGAATACGAGAACAACCCGGAGCGCTACGAGCAATACGATGCGGAGGCGTTTGTGAAGGGAGAGCTCTTTCTAAGCTCCAACATGCAATTCAGTGAGGACTTTGCGTCCATCGTCCAGCGGCAGTTTAAGGACCGCGTTCAGCGCCGCAGCCGCGGCGTGCGGCAGGCCGGATTTTACGTCCTGTGGAGCGCCTCCATGCCGGCGGTGCTCGTGGAACTGGGGTACCTTACCAACCCGCGAGAGGCCCGGTATCTAAACAGCGATCGTGGCCAGACCTATCTTGCCAGCGGCATTTTCCGTGCCGTCCGGGCCTATAAAAATGAGTACAACAAAGGAATCGCGGGGGCGGAGTAACAAGGCGGCTTTACATTCGCAGGGGCGTCTGAAGCCGTTCATCTGAGGCAGTTCGCGGGGGCCGCCCGCGCCTACACAACCTTTAAAGAACGATTCTGCCATGCAGCTCTCGTCTCGATGGATAGCGGCGATCATGCTGCCACTTGGGCTCCTGCTTGTGCTCTCCGGGTGCGACCTGTCGTCGGCGAACAGCACGGCTCTCCTCAGTGCAAACTCGGCCGTGCCGCCTACTGTGCAGCACCGGTTTGAGTACACGCGCGCAGAGGTGGCGGAAGACGGCACGCTGAGGGTGGCCTCCACTGTAGAGGGAAGGACGCTGGATGCCATTCTCGCGGACAATGGCTTTTCACGCAGCGATGTTGTCTCCGCGCGCGTAGACAGTGTCGCCGTCGTGCCCATCACAGCCCCTCCCGCGGAGGGGAGGCTCTTTCTGGGATCGGATGCGGGCGGCCCGCGCATCGCCCGTGCGACGTTTCCCGACGGCTCTACGGAGCCTGTCGTCGACCGCAGCACGACGCCGGTGACCGCGGCCGTCCGGGATGGGGCGTCATCGGTCTTTGGGCGGTTTCGAGTGGACGTGCCGGCGGACGTCCCGGAAGGAGGGGGCGTTGTGCGGGCGGTGGTCTATTACCGACTGGAGGTCGAGGGGGTCTGACCTTGTTCCAAAAAGAGGTTTCCAGGGAAAGGGCCCTGCACAGCGCGGCAAGTGCTCATCACCGAATGGCAATGCAGGAGATCTCCACCCGGGCGTTACGAGGTAGGGCCGACACTTCCACGGCTTGCCGGGCCGGGGGCTGCTCGTTGAAGTACCGAGCGTACACCTCGTTCACCTCTCCGTAATCGTTGATGTCTGTCATAAACACCTCGCAGCGGACCACCTTCTCAAAGCCCATGCTTGCAGCGTTGAGGACCGCCTCGATGTTTTCCAGAACGCGAATGGTTTCTGCTTCGAGTGTCCCCTCTACCATGCTGCCGGTATCAGGGTCGATGGCGATTTGGCCGGACACGTAGAGTCGATTGTCAACAAGAATGCCCTGGCTGTACGGACCGATGGCTGCCGGGGCGAGAGGGGTCGTCACGGTGCTGCGGGACGCGGAGGTCGAAGCAGACATGTAGGAAGGGAGGAGTGACGAAAGAAGATTGGGGTTCCTCCTAACATGCTTCTTTCCGGATTGCGGTACAAGCGAATATTGGCTAAAGAGCCGCTGCAGAGGATAGAGGGAGCGTGCTGCTGCGTTCCCTCAACGGCTGAGTGATGTGCCTGAATGCCCCACCGAGGGCTGATACCAAGTGCCGAGGTTCGGTATGCATCTTTCTCCGCCCAGAACGTTCGCATGCCGTTCGGCATGCTCGGGCGCGGTGCTTCCAGCGCTTCGCTCCCCGAACGCGTTCGGCACCCACGAACAGATCGCCGGGGACCGCTTGCGTCCTCGGCGGAAGGTGCATAGTCAACGTTCGTAGATGGTATGAGTCATCTTCTCCCGGTAGACGGAGTTTCTCCCGGTAGGCGGAGTGCACTGGAACGCCCGGGCGCAGAGACAGGTTAAAATTTTGCCCACATACGCTACTCATCAAGACGGATCCATCCCCAGGCATGAGTAAGAAGGGACGCGTACTAGTCGCCATGAGCGGTGGCGTCGACTCGTCGGTGACCGCTGTTTTGCTGAGCGAGCGCGGCTACGAGGTGATCGGCATTACCATGAAAACGTGGGACTACTCCACCAGCGGCGGCCGCGACGGGAAGGAGGTCGGCTGCTGCTCCATCGAGTCGATGAACGACGCCCGGGTCGTGGCCACCAAACACGGCCTCACGCACTTTGTGGTCGACATCCGCGAGGAGTTTGGCGACTGGGTGATTGAGCGGTTTACCAACGAGTACCTCTCGGGCCGCACGCCCAACCCCTGCGTTTTGTGCAACACGCACATCAAGTGGGCGGCGCTGCTGAAGCGGGCCGACGACCTGGATTGCGAATACATTGCCACCGGTCACTACGCCAACGTGCGCTATGACGAGTCGCTGGAGCGGTACGTGCTGAGTCGGGGCACAGATCGAAACAAGGATCAGAGCTACGCGCTCTGGGGCCTGCCGCAGGAGCACCTGGCCCGGTCCATCTTCCCGCTCGGCGCGTACGAGAAGCCCGAAATTCGCGAGATGGCCGCCGACTTTGGGCTCGACGTGGCCGACAAGCCCGACTCGTACGAGATTTGCTTCATCCCCGACAACGACTATCCCCGGTTCTTGAAGGACCATGTCGACGGGCTGGGGGAGGACGTGAGCGGCGGTACGTTTGTGCTCAGCGACGGCACGGTGGTGGGGGAGCACGATGGGTATCCGTTTTACACCGTTGGCCAGCGCCGGGGGCTGGACCTGGCCCTTGGGGAGCGTGTCTATGTCACCGACATTGATCCCGAGACGAATACGATCACGGTGGGGCCGCGGGAAGAGCTCATGGAGCAGACCCTCACGGCGCACGAGATTAACCTGGTGAAATATCCGGGGCTGGAGGAAGAGCGCCCGGCCTGGGGCACCATTCGCTATAACGACGAGGGGGCCGGATGCCTTGCGTGGCAGCCCGACGACGACACCTTGAAGGTGGCCTTCTCGGAGCCGCGCCGCGCCATTACCCCGGGCCAGAGTCTTGTGCTCTACGAGGACGACGACGTACTCGGCGGCGGGTGGATCCACGAGGTCGGACACGCCGAGTCGTCGACCGCCGCCGCGGCCCCCGCGGGGGCGTAACGAGACTGCTTGTTCCCGGCCCTTTGCTCTGCGTCTACGAAGAGGAGGCGACATTGCATGCCTTCTGCGCCAGAACGCAACAAAAAATGGAACACTGAAATTCCGATGAGGGTTCGAACACCATCGTCTCACACCAAGAACAAACAGACGCGGCGTGGAAGAGGGAGGCCTTCCCTCGTGCGTGCGCGAGCCCAAGCGTATGGAACGAACGGACCTGACGCGGATCGACGACTTCACCTGGGAGATTCCCCAGTCGTTCCAGGACGCGATGCGCGTGCCCGTACGCATCCTCGCGAGCGAAGACCTCATCGACGAGATTCTTGACCGGAAGGCGATTGACCAAGCCATCCGCACCGCAATGCTATCGGGGTTGGTGGGGCACCTCGTGGTGATGCCTGACGTGTACAGCGGACAGGGCGCGCCCGTCGGCATTGTCGCGGTATCGAAGTGGCCGGTGGGCACCATCGCCCCCGGAGCCATCGGGCACGACATTAACGCTGGGGTCCGCCTACTGGGGTCCGACATCAGTGTAGACGAGGCGGATGGGAATTTTGATGGCCTCGCCGATGCACTGAAGGCCCACATCCCGAGTGGCGTTGACGCAGAGGGACCCATGTCGCTTACCAAGAGCGAGGTGGACCATGTGGCCCAGTCCGGCGCGCAGTGGGCCCTCCGCAAAGACATGGCGCAGCAGGACGATTTGGTGCGCGCCGAAGAGGGCGGACGGCTGAACGAGGCCAACCCGAAAAAGGTGAGCGAGGCGGCCCGCTCGCTGGGGGCGCAACAGCTGGGTACGCTCGGCGGCGGAGAGCACTTTATTGAGATTCACGCCGTAGAAGAGGTTTTCAATCGCGCGGCCGCCGTCACAATGGGGCTGAAAGAAGGAACGCTCGTGGCCCAGGTTCATTGCGGCTCCCGAGGCTACGGGCGTCAGATCTGTGCCGACTACATGGAGCGGTTCCAGGAGGCGGCCCCTTCCTACGATATTACACCGCCGGATCCCAACCTCGTGTCGGTTCCCCTCGACTCCAGCGAAGCCGAGGATTACATGGGGGCGATGCGTGCGGCCGCCAACTATGCCTACGCCAACCGACAGGTGCTGGCTCATCGCGTCCGCGAGGTGTTCGATGACTTGCTTGGTGGCGCGGGCCAGCGCCTAAGGACGGTGTACGATGTGGCGCACAACTTGGGCCAGGTAGAGATGCACCAGGTAGACGGTAAGCACATGCGCTGCTACGTGCACCGGAAGGGCGCCGCCCGCGCCTTTGGCCCCGGCACGCCCGGCATCTCGCTTCCGTACCGCGCCCTCGGCCAGCCGGTTCTTGTGCCGGGCAGCATGGGGGAAGCCTCGTGGGTCATGCTCGCCACGCGCGACGCCATGCAAAAAAGCTTCGGGTCCGCGTGCCACGGGGCCGGGCGCACCATGAGTCGGCACGAGGCTAACCACCAAGCCGAGCCCGTGGCTCTCGACGAGCAACTCGAGAACAAAGGCGTTGCGGTACGCTCGGGCGAGGGGGGCGGCCCTGCCAGCGGTGTTCGTGTCAAAGAAAACATCGATGGCGTCGTGGAAACGGTGGCGGGAGCCCGGCTGGCCAGCAAGGTGGCGCGGCTGGAGCCCCTCGCGGTGATGCATGGGTAAAAGCCCTCACGGGGGATCCTGAACGCTGTGGGGGAGCAGCGAGGAGAGTAGTGCCCCCCGCTGTGCAGTGCACCCCCGCTTCCCGTCCAACGACAATACGCGACAATACGGCTCTGCAGACCCGGCTGCCCAAGCCGGGCGTCCACTCTGGCCGCATCTCCCTTCTCGCGCTCCCCTGACCTTGACTTCCTTGTCTTCCCCATGCCCGATACACGTCCGCAAGGTCCCTCGCTTCTCGTCGTGGAAGACGACAGCGAACTCAGCACCAGCCTCCTCCTGTATCTCGAGTCTGAAGGGTACGATGTCACGCTGGCGGAGGATGGAGAGACGGCCCTGAAAGAGGCGACACGTCTGCCGGGATACGACCTGATTGTGCTGGATGCGAAGCTCCCGGACCTGAACGGGTTTGAGGTGCTTCGCCAGACCCGCGACGACGGCGTGCGGACCCCCGTCCTCATGCTCACCGGCCTCGGCGACCACGAGCACAAGATGCGCGGCTTCCAAGTAGGGGCCGACGATTACCTCACGAAGCCGTTTGAGACCGAAGAGCTCGTGGCCCGCATCGATGTGCTACTGCGCCGTGAGGCGGAAGCCGACACGGAGGACGGCGTGTTTGCGGTGGGCGGGCTGCACGTGGACCTGACGGCGGACACGGTGACGCGCGACGATGCCTCCGTCGACCTCACGGACCTGGAGTACAAGCTGCTTGCGTACCTGCTGCGCCGCCGCGGCCGCACGGCCACCCGCGAGCAAATTCTCCGAGATGTGTGGGACCTGCCCACGGAGGTGGAAACGCGCACCATCGACCGACACGTGAACGCCCTCCGCGATGCCATGGACGGAGACGCCGAAGACGCCTGGCCCATTCAGAGTGTCTATGGCATTGGCTACAAGCTGGAGGGGGCGGAGCGCGTGGCCGAATCGCCGGACGCCTCCGCGTAACATGCCGGGCGGCTACTCGTCGTCAAACCGGTAGCCGATGCCGTACACGGTCTCGATGAAGGTGGGGTCGGAGGGGTCCGGCTCTATCTTTTTGCGAACCGAGGCCATGTGGCGGTCGATGGTGCGGGTGATGATATTCTCGTCGATCCCCCACACGTCGCGCAAGAGCTGCTTGCGCGTGACGGTGCGCCCCTTGTGCTGGATGAGGTAGCGCAGAATGTCAAACTCCAAGGCCGTGAAGTTCAGCGCCTCGTCGTCCCGGAACGCCTCGTGGGTGGTGAAATTGACCTCCACATCCCCAATCTCGTACACATCCATCGGCGCCTCGGCCGGCGGCTTCGTCCGCTGCAAAATGGCCTTCACGCGCGCGGCCAATTCCTCCACATTGAACGGCTTGGTCACATAATCATCCGCACCCAGGCCAAAGCCTTTGAGCTTCGACTCCTGTTCCCCGCGGGCCGTGATCATAAGAATCGGCGCGCTGAAGCCCATCTCTTGCGACTCTTCGAGGACCTCAAAGCCATCCTTTTCCGGAAGCATTACATCCAGAAGCACCACGTCGCACTTGTCCATGTCTTGCATCTTCTGCAGAGCTTCGGCGCCGTCCTCTGCCGTTTCGACCCTGTACTCCTCCAGTTCAAAGTATTCCTCCAGCCCCATCAGAATATCTGTGTCGTCCTCCACAATGAGCATGTGATAGGTCTGGTCAATCGTTTTGGGCATAGTAGCGGGGCGCAAGGGAAGATGAAGAGACAGCAGGAAGAAAGGGGACTGGATGCATAGTCACACACACACGTCTCTATTGGTTCGTGTGTCTTGATTTGTGTAGCTCGGGTCGTGCAGGGCCCCGTGGGGCAGGGCACGCGTGGGAGGCCGCGGTGGGACTCGCAAAAATTCGAACAGGGGCATGGACATCCGACCGGCACGGTCCGTACAAGATCATGTGTAGGTTCACCTCTTGTCGCTGCCCTGGTTCCTCCAATTTCCCGCTCCCGCATGACCACCGACGCGCAGTCCTTTCTCTTTGATCTGCTCGATACTCCCAGTCCCACCGGGTTTGAGGCGCGCGGCCAGCGCGTGTGGGCCGAGTACGTCCGCCCCCACGCCGATGCCGTAGACAGCGACGCCTACGGCACGGCCTGGGCCACCCTCGAAGGCACTGCCCCCGATGCGCCCCGCGTCTTGCTCGATGCCCATGTCGACGAGATTGGGTTCATGGTGCGGCATGTTACGGACGAAGGAATTCTCTACGTGAACCGGATCGGGGGGGCGGACCGCGCCATTGCCCGCGGCCTGCGCGTGCGCATCCTGGGCGACGAGGGCCCCGTGACGGGCGTTGTGGGCAATACGGCCATCCACATCCGCGACACCAAAAATGAGAAGGTGCCGAAGGTGCACGAGCTCTTTATCGACATTGGTGCCTCCAGCAAGGAGGCGGTGCACGAGCGCGGCGTGCGCGTGGGGCACCCGATGGTGTTCGATGTGGGGCCGACGATGCTGACTGAGTCCCGCATCACGGCCCGCGCCATCGACAATCGTCTCGGTGGCTTTATCATTGCCCAGGCGCTGGCCCAGCTGGCCGAGCGCCGTCCGGCTTGGGAGGTGGTGGCGGCAAATTCGGTGCAGGAGGAGATTGGCGGCCACGGCGCAAAGATGGTGACGCACCGTCTCGCTCCGGACGCCGCGATTGCGTTCGACGTCACCCACGCCACCGATTCACCCGGCATCAGCAGCACCAAGCACGGCGACGTGCAACTGGGCGGTGGGCCCACGGTCACGCACGGCACCTCAAACCATCCGCAGCTCGTGGAGCGCGTCATCGAGGTGGCCGACGCCGAGGACATTCCGCTCCAGCACGAGCCGAGCAGCCGCCGCACCGGCACCGATACGGATTCGATCTTCAAGACGCGGAGCGGAGTGCCCAGTGTTCTTCTTTCTGTACCGCTGCGCTACATGCACTCACCGGTAGAGGTGGTGGATACCACGGACGTGGATCACTGCGTGCAGCTCTACGCTGCTCTGGTACGCTCCTTCGCGTCCGACGAGGAGTTTGGCGTTCAAATATGAGTGCGGACGAATGGACAAGAGGGCAGAAAGCGCCCCCCTCTCCTCCTGGCATTCGCCCTTCCAGGAGAGCCGGTCCGTGCATGCATCCGGCCGCGCGCTCATCTCTAGTCGTACAGCCCCTAGTAGAGTGTCAAGTGTCATTCTTTGGGTATCGAGGCGAACTCAAAATCCCGAAAATCCAGCACGTCATTTCGAGCAACGTCGAGAAATCTCCACGTCGAAGCTGCCAGGCTCAAGGAGGCGTCTCGACTGCGCTCGAAGCGACCTGCCTCAGGGATTTTGAGTTCGCATAGCCCATAGGATGAGGGTTGACAGAGCACTAGTCGTGCAGCCGTCGGTGCTTGCGGACGATGCTGAAGGCCATCTCCATTGACTGCTCGTAGTTGAGGCGCGGGTCGACGTGTGACTCGTAGGCCCGCCCGAGATCGGCCTCGCTCAGCCCGCGCGCGCCCCCGATGCACTCGGTCACGTCCTCGCCAGTGAGCTCAAAGTGCACGCCGCCCAGGTGTGAGCCCTCCGCCGCGTGGATGTCCATCGCCTGCTCCAGCTCGCCGAGGACATTTTCGAAGCGGCGGGTCTTGATTCCGGCGTCGGTCTTTTCGGTGTTGCCGTGCATGGGGTCCGCAATCCAGAGCACCGACTG
>ERZ1034573.520-NODE-520-length-11469-cov-21.108639_pt1 | contig 11469 bp, 5 predicted proteins | sample MGYA00520641_ERZ1034573 | MGnify/ENA primary metagenome ERZ1034573 (study PRJEB33760, sample SAMEA4777724) | hypersaline lake metagenome | biome: hypersaline environment; feature: brines | place: Spain | collected 2014-08 | depth 0 m ...
GCTGGATGGTGGTGGAGCCGGAGCTACTGCCCTCAATCTCCAGGTAGCGCACGCCGTTGCTGCCCCCCGGCTGGTTGGTGCTCTGCGAGAACGACTGGTTCACGAGCGTCGTGGCGGTGCCCCCGCTGGTCTGGATGGTGCGCTGCGATCCCTCGTAGGCCTCGGTCGCCGGGTCGTTTCCCCCGTACGTGCTGGCCGTAACGTCCCCCTCGTAGTCCGCCACGACGGCAAAGCTGCTCGTAAAGTCGCGCTGCACCTGCAGGGTCGTAGTGGCCGAGACCGCCAGGGTGTCGGTGATGGTGCGCCCCCCGGTGGTGCGCCCCTCGATGAGAACGCTCGCCTGCGCGAGCACCTGGTCGATGTTGTCGGTCGTGAGGCTCAGGCGCCAGCGCCGCTCGCCGTCCCGGGTCGCATCGCCCTGGGTGGACACCGTGTCGATGGCGAGAATATCGGACGGCGAGGAGGCGGTGGGGGGCGCCGCGAGGCCCTGGTAGTCCACCGAGAACTCCGGGCTCAGGTCCGGCGTCACGGTGCGGCCGGTCGGCGTGTTCATCTTCTCCTGAATGTCGAAGTCCTCCACCTCAGACGGACTGCTGTCGAAGGTGTCGCACCCTGTGAGCCACCCGAGGGATGCGAGGACAAGAAGGCCGGTAAAGAGTGTGACGGAACGTCGCATATCGAACGCAGAGGGTAGGGAGAAGCTCAGTGTGTAGGTCTCGATGCAGAGGCGGCGCCGGTGCTGAGGGAAGGCGGAGGCCGCCGTCTCCTCCGCCCCCAGCGCCTGCGGCTAGTAGCCGGTGTTCTGGTCCAGGTTCGGGTTCACCTGCAGTTCCGACTGCGGGAGCGGGTACAGGGCCCGGTAGTCCGGGATGGAGGCCCCCGCCTGGTCGTTGCCCTTCCAGGACCACGTGTAGCCGCTGCCGGTGAACAGGCCGAACCGAATCAGGTCCGTCCGGCGGCGGGCTTCCCAGAAGAGCTCGCGCCCGCGCTCCTGCAGCAGGAACGGCGTGCCCGACTGGTCGAGGTCCTGCAGGTCCGAGGCCGCCACGTCGCGGCCCAGGCCGGCCCGCTGCCGCAGGTCGTTCACCAGGGAGACGGCCCGGCCGATGTCGCCGTTGCTGGCGCCCCGCACGGTCGCCTCGGCGTAGATGAGGTAGGCCTCCGCGAGGCGGAACATCGGGTAATCGGTGTCCGGGAAGGTAGGATTCACGCCCGGCTGCCCGTCCGAGGTCACGTTTTGGTACTTCGGCACCGCGTAGCCGTCCTGGAAGTTGAGCAGGTCGTTCACCTCCAGCGACTGGCCGTCGGTAAAGAAGATGCGGCGGTCGTCGGACGCTTCGCCGTACAGGTTCACGCCCTCGGGGGTGGTGCGCAGGCCGGCGTAGCCGAAGTCGATGCCGTAGGTGCTGGGCTCCATGTTGCCGCCCACGGCCGCGTGGGTCAGGAACTGCGTGCCGCCGTAATGCTGGGTCGTTTCCCCGTCGTGCGGAATGGCGAAGACGACCCCGTCGGCGGTGTGGTTATCGGCCAGGAACAGGTCCTGGTAGTTCGTCTCGAGAGAGAAGGCGCCCGAGTCGATCACGCGTCCGGCGTACTCCACGGCGCGGTTCATGGGGTCCGCGCCGATGACCTCCTGCGGGTTGTCGAGGTAGACGGGGGCGTTGAGGTAGAGGTTGGCCAGCACCATGTAGGCGGCCGCGCGGTCGGCCCGGCCGTACGGGGCGGCCCCGATGGGCGCAAGGGCCTCGCCCTCCCCGTCGGTAATGGCCCGGAGCTCGCTCTCCACGAACTCAAAGACCTCTCGGCGCGTGTTGTCCGACGGTGGGGCGCCGCCCCGGGGCTGGTCCTGTGTCACCACCGGAATGCCCCCAAAGAGGTCCACCCCGTGCCAGTAGCTGAGGGCGCGCAGGAACCGCGCCTCGGCACGCCACTGTGGAATCTTGTCCTGCACCTCCTGGCTTACCCCGCGCGAGTCGAGCTTGCCCGGCGTGGACTCTCGCAAGAACTCGTTGGCCTGCATCACCTGGAAGGAGATGCGCGAGTACATCGCCGAGAGGAAGCCGTTCGTCGACGACCAGTTGGTGCGCTGGAGGGTTTGCGGAGCGCCGCCGGCGTCCTGGAAGGTAATCACCGCCTCGTCGGTTGGGAGCTCCTGCATTTGCCACCAGAGCCGCACGTACTGCGAGAACCCCTCGTCGATGCCTTCAATGTCGGCATTGCCGGCCGGCCCCGACTGTCCCGTCACGTTCAGGCCGGCGTACAGCTTGGCAAGGTACGACTCGTAGGCCCCGTCGTCCTGAAAGATGTTGTCTCCGGAGGCCAGGCCCTTCGGCTGCGTGCCAACCTGATCGCAGCCGGAGAGCCCGACGGCTACGGCGAGCAGGAGCATGAGGCCCAGGGAGGCGCGTCCGAATATCGTCGTCATGGAAGTACGCATGGTAGTTGGTTCGGTATGCAAGAGTTGGAAGACCAGTGGACCTGCCGCTGTGCTAGAGCCGGATGTTGAGGCCGGCGGTCCAGGTGCGAGAGCGCGGGTACACGGTGTCGTCGATGCCGACCCCCGAGGAGTAGACCTCCGGGTCGGGGCCGCTGTATCCGGTAAGCACGAGGGCGTTGCTCACGCGCCCGTAGATACGCACCTGGTCGATGGACGGGAGGGACCGAATGGTGTACCCCAGGGTCACGTTGTCGAGGCGCAGGAACGAAGCGTCCTCCACGTACACGTCGGAGAGGTACTGTGGGGACTGGAAGTTCGTCTCCAGTACCGACTCGTGGACGTTCGTCGGGACCTGGTTGGTGGCAATCCGGTCGTAGTTGCCGAAGTTGGATGCCACGTTGTTGTACACCTGCTGGCCAAGCTGCGCCCGCAGCGTAAAGCTGAGGTCAAAGTTCTGGTAGCGCAGGTTCGACGTGTGCCCGAGGATGACATCCGGGCGCGGGTTGCCGGTAATTTGCCGGTCCTGTGCGTTGATGGTGCCGTCGCCGTTCACGTCCACGAACTGCGTGGTGTCCATCGCGGCGGCCTCGGCCTGCGTAAGCGGCGAGCCGTCGTTGTCGCGCACATGCTCGTAGGTGAAGAAGGAATTGATCGGCTCTCCCTCCTTCAGCACCTGCACCTGGTTGCCGATGCCGCCACTGATGCCGCCGGTGAGGATCTGCTCCGCCGCCGTGCTGATGCTGAGCAGCTCGTTCTGGTTGTACGACGCGTTGAACTGGGCGTCGTAGGAGAAGTCGCCCGAGTTTACCACGGTGCCGTCCACCGAGAACTCAATGCCCTGGTTGCGCATCTCTCCCACGTTCGTGAGCACAAAGTTGCTCAGGTTTGAGAACCCGGCGGCGGTGGTGTTGAAGAGGAGGTTGTCGGTGTTCTTGCGGTAGAACTCCAACGACCCGCTCACGCGGCCGTCGAACAGGCCGTAGTCGATCGCGGCGTTGTAGGTGGTCGTCTCTTCCCACTGGATCGTCTGGTCGGCGGCACGCGGCCGAATCGTGGTCACGGCTCCGTCCCCGAAGAGGGCCTGGGCGCGGCGCCCGCCCGTGGTGTAGAACGGCGCGTAGTTGAAGTCGCCAATCTCCTGGTTTCCGGCGGTTCCGGCGGAGAGCCGCAGCTTGAGGGAGGAAATGGCAGGCACGGCGTCCATGAACGGCTCGCGGTGAATGCGCCAGCCAAGGGCGGCGGACGGGAACGTGCCCCAGCGGTTGGCGGGGCCAAACTTCGAGGAGCCGTCTCGGCGCACCGTGGCCGTCAGGAGGTATTTCTCCTGAAAGGTGTAGTTGACGCGGGCAAAGACCGAGATCAGCTTGCTCGGAATTTCCGCAACCGTCGGGCTCACCTGGCTCAGCGAGTCGGACCGGAGCACGTCCACCCGGTTGGGCCCGTAGATGTTTGAGCTCAGCCCATTGACGTTGTACTCGGGGTATTCTTCGTTAAACTCCTGCCAGGAGTAGCCGAGCGTGCCCTCAATACTGCTGTTGATTTCGTCGACGTCGCGGGTGTAGTCGAGGAAGGCGTTGAGCCGTGTGTTTAACTGGCGAAAGCTTGCACGCGTGACCGAGCCGGGGAAGGTGCTTTCGGCCTGCCCCTTCAGGAAGGTGGGAGCAAAGAACTCTCGCTCGCCAGTCGTGACGTCAGCCCCTACGTTGGCACGCAGGCTCAGCCCAGTGAGGAAGGGCATGCGGTATTCCGCCTCGATGTTGCCGAGGCCGCGGTAGGTTTCGCCGCGGTTCTGCTCGTAGATGTAGGTCGCAACCGGGTTGTTTTCGGGAAGGGAGCGCTCCCACTCGAAGAACCCGCCGTACGGACTGCCTGGGTCGCGCACCGGCTGCGTGGGATCGAAGCTGGCGGCGTTGCCCACCATCGACCCGGGCTCGAACACGTCGCTGGTTTTCGATCCCTTCAGGCTGGTTCGCACCGTCAGGTCGTTGTCCAAGAGGTCCTGGTTGTAGTTCAGCGACAGGCTCACCCGCTCGGTGGAAGACGACTGGAGGATGCCCTCCTCGTCGAGGTAGTTGAGCGAGAGCCGAACGTCGGAGTCCTCGTACCCACGCGAGAAGCTGAGGGCATGGCTCTGCCCGAGGGCCGTGCGCTGGACGAGGTCCTGCCAGTCGGTGTTGGTGTCGCCGAGCCGGGACGACACGCTGGGCGCTTCCTGGCGCACCACGCTGCGGAACTGGTCGGCGCCGAGCATGTCGATCTGGTCGGTCACGCTGCTCGACGAGATCGATCCGCTGTAGGTAACGGTGGCCTCCCCCTCCTCGGCGTTCTTGGTCTCGATCAGGATAACGCCGTTTGCGCCGCGCGCTCCGTAGATGGCGGTGGCCGAGGCGTCTTTCAGCACCGTGATGTTCGCGATGTCGTTCGGGCTCAGGAAATTCAGCGGATTTCGCTGGGCCGTGTTGCCGTCGTTGGTGATGGGCACCCCGTCTACCACAAAGAGCGGGCGGCTGCTTGCGTTCACCGACGACGGCCCGCGAATGCGGATGAAGGACCCGGCCCCCGGCGCTCCGCTGCTGGAGGAGATCTGCACCCCGGACACCTTGCCGGAAATCAGCTTCTCGGGGCTGACGTTGGACGACTCGTTGAAGTCGGCCGCATTGACTTTGTTGATCGACCCCGTTACGTCGCGAGCCCGCTGCTCTCCGTACCCCACGACCACCAGTTCGTCAATCTGCTGGGCAGCCGGAGCCAGGGCAATGTCGATGGTGCTGCGCCCCGCAACGGCGACGGTCTGGGCCCGGAACCCCACAAACGAGAAGCGCAGCGAGTCTGCGCTGGCGGGAATCCGCAGAGTGTACTGTCCCTGTGCATTGGTGGCGGTGCCGGTGGTGGTGCCGGGCACGGACACGTTGGCCCCGGGCAGCGGCGCGTTGTCGTCGGCGCTCGTCACGGTGCCACTAATCTGCCGCTCCTGGGCGTGAACCGTGCCCACGCAGAGGGCCAGGCCCAGAAGCACAAGTGTGAAGATCGAGCCTCGGTATCGCATAGGATGGATGCTGTGTCGATGATGCAAAATTGTACGAGGAGGGGCGGCCCCCTCCAACACCGGGGCGGTGCTCGCAACTGGACGGCGCCCCTATATGGCCGGCCCGTGCTTTGTATTCGCTACAATGGGCGTCTTCTCGTCTTTTTGAAAGCGCTTTCTCCCGGAACACATCGGGCAGGCTGCGCAGGGGGGCGAGCGCCTCTTTTTGCTACGATGCTTCGCCCTGCTCCGATGCTTCGCTGAACGGAAACCGAGGCGACGCGCCCGGCTCGCCGTTCCGGGCACCACAGGTTTGCCGCACCACGAGCTCCGGTGAGAACACCGTGCTCGAGACCGGAGGCTCCCCTGAGGCGTCGATGCGCCGCAGCAGGTTTCGCGTGGCTCGGGTGCCCATGGTGCGGGCTGGCTGGCGAAGCGTCGTGAGGCCGGCACAGCGGCTCAGCTCAATGTCGTCGAACCCAACAATGGCCAGGTCGCCGGGCACGCGGAGGCCAGATTCACGGGCTGCCTGCACTGCCCCGAGGGCCTGCATGTCGGAGGCGGCAAACACAGCGTCGGGGGGCGGCTGCTGGTTCAACAGGGTGCGCATGGCCCGGTAGCCGCCCTCGGCGGAAAAGGCGAAGGGACGCTCATCGCTGGCCGCAACGAGGCCCGCGTCCACCGACCGTCCATTGTCTCGCAGCGCCTGTTCGTAGCCCTCGCGGCGGAGACGAGCCGGGGGCGGGTCGTACTCCACCGTAATGTGCCCGATGCGCTCGTATCCGAGATCAATCAGGTGCTGCGTCGCCTCGTACCCTCCCTCCCGGCTGTCGACCGCGAACGACTCGAAAGCCGAATGCTCGATGTCGACCAGCACGATGGACTGCCCGCTTTCTCTCAGGCGCTCGGCCCACTCGTTGGAGAGCGGCACGGAGAGCAGCAGCAGGCCATCGCTGCGGCCGGGCTGGAGGGCCCGCGCCATGTGTGTGTTGAGCGGCTCCGGGTCTGGCCGCTCGTGAATGCGTCCCTGCGCGTTGGCCGGCGCATGCACCATGAGGTCCATGTCTCGGTCGGCCAGTACATGCTGGATGCCGCGCATCACGTGCATGTAAAAGTAGTTGGCCACCACAGGCGCCACGACGGCAATCTGGTTCGTGTGCTCCCGCGCAAGATTCTGCGCCGAGGCATGCGGACGATAGTTGAGGGCGTCCGCCGCCTCGAGCACGTGCTGCCGGGTCTCTTCACTCACCCCAGATTCGTCGTTGAAGACGCGCGACACCGTGGCGGTCGATACGCCTGCTCGTTCAGCAATGTCGTAAATCGTTGCCGACACAAGGACGGAAGCTGGCGCGGTGTTTACCGTAAGCGCTTACATGGTAGTTTCCCCGTAATCCAATGTCAAACCAGGAGGTTCTCCCATGGTCTGCCCTCTCTTGCGTCCCTGCCCGTCCCTTGATACTTTTTCCGAAACCGCTTACAACCGCGCTGGCCCCGAATTTTGGGCCTGCCGCGGACGGGGCCCGCCCCACAGGCCCGTGCTCTCCGGCCTCGCGGCCCACCGTTTCCCCCGCGCCTCTTCAGAATTGACGCCGACTTTATGTCTCCGGATTTTCCGCTCGCTACGCTGGATCTCGCCATTATCGTCGGCTACTTCGCGATTGTGGGGGGGATCGGGTACGTGGTGGCCCAGCGCATCGAGAGTGGCGATGACCTGTTTCTCGCCGGGCGCACGCTCGCGTGGGGAACGATTGGGTTCTCCCTCTTCGCGTCGAACATTTCGAGCACCACGCTCATCGGGCTCGCGGGGGACGCCTACCGCACGGGCATTGCGGTGTCGAACTACGAGTGGATGGCGGGGGTGGTGCTCGTGTTCATCGCCATCTTCTTCGTGCCCTTCTTCATCCGGTCGGGGCTTACGACCATTCCGGAGTACCTGGAAAAGCGGTTCGACGTGCGGTCGCGCAAGTACTTTTCGGGCCTTACCATCTTCACGAGCGTCATTATTGACACGGCGGGGGGCATCTACGCCGGCACTGTGGTGCTGCGCACGTTCTTTCCGGAGCTGCCGTTCGTGCCCACCGCGCTGGCCCTGGCCATCGTTGCGGGCGTGTACACCGCGGCGGGCGGCCTCGCGGCCGTCGTGTATACCGACATCCTGCAGGCCGTCATCCTGCTCATCGGCTCCACGTTCATCGCCGGCATCACCTTCGCGGAGTTCGACTTCTCCTGGGCCAAGGCGACGGCCCAACTGCCGGAGGGCCACCTGTCGCTCATTCGGCCGATGGACAGCGAGGGACTGCCCTGGCTCGGCACCCTCGTGGGCGTGCCCATCCTCGGATTCTACTACTGGGGCCTCAACCAGTACATCGTGCAGCGCATCCTGGGCGCGCGCAACCTCAAGAATGCCCGGTGGGGCGCCATGCTCGGCGGCTTTCTGAAGCTGCTGCCGCTCTTCATCATGGTGCTGCCGGGTGCCTTTGCGCTGCAGCTGTATCCGGACCTGGGCAACCCCGACCAGGTCTTCCCAACGCTCGTAACGGACCTGCTGCCGGTGGGCGTCGTGGGGATCGTGATGGCCGGCCTCATCGCCGCCATCATGTCCACCATCGACTCCACGCTCAACTCGGCCTCCACGCTCATCACGATCGACTTCATTAAGCCGCGGCGCGAGAACCTCTCGCCCGAAGAGACCGGGCGCATCGGGCGCATCACCACCATCGTGCTCATGCTCGTGGCCGCCGGCTGGGCGCCCATGATTCGGTACTTTCCGGGGCTCTGGAGCTACATCCAGTCGGTGCTGTCGTACCTCGTCCCGCCCGTGGTGGCCATCTTTCTACTCGGCGTGTTCTGGCCGCGCACGAACGGGAATGGGGCCTTTGCCACACTGGTGGGGGGGCACGCGCTGTCCCTCGGCGTCTTTGTGCTGAGTCAGATGGGAATTATCAACCTGCACTTCACCATCATCGCCGGCCTCCTGACGGCCGTCTGCATCGGGATGCTCGTGGTGTTCTCCCTTGTGCTGGGCAGCGCGCCCGCGAAGGCGAAGGTCGACGACCTGACCTGGGCCAACCGGGTATTCGAGACCGGCCCCTCGGCCGTGTGGTACAAGAACTACCGCGTCCATGCGGCCACGGTGCTCGCCCTCACGGCGGCGATGCTGGTCGTGTTCTGGTAGCCCCCAAGCCGCGCGCTCTCGTTTTCACGAGGCCTCTCGGCCGGCCAACGGGCTTCGCCCGCACCAGGAGCGGCGTGCGTGCCCGAATGGGCGCCCAGGAGCCCGTGCCGGCCAGCGCGGGTCGCCCGCCTGCGGGCGCCCTCGGTGGCGCCAGTCCCTGTTCCGTCCGCTCCCCAGTACGCCCGACCGCTCTCCGCAGTATGTCTCTTTCTCTCTGTCTCGTTGCCCAGCACAGTGCCCAGTCGGCCCCGCCGCTGTGGCTGGTCGCTCTCCTCGCGGGAACCGTGGCCGTGGGACTCGGCGTGCTTTATCGCCGTGCCTATCAGGAGATGCACACGGGCGTCTCCTCGGACGAAGAGGAGGCGGGAACCGTCTACGTCCTCACAAACCCCGAGCACGAGCACCTGGTGAAGGTGGGCTACACGACCCGGAGTGCCCAGACCCGGGCCAGAGAACTTTCGTCGGCCACCGGCGTGCCCGGCGACTTTTCCGTGGCCTATGAGGCCCCCACCCCAACCCCGCGGGCGGTGGAGCAGGCCGCCCACAGCCGGCTGTCGGATCACAAGGTGAAGCGAAACCGGGAGTTCTTCGAGGTGTCCCCAGAAACAGCGCGCGAGGCCATCGAGGCCGAAATCGGGGCACGCTCGTCGGGCGCGCGGCGCGGACTCGGGGGAGTGCTGTTGGCCGTCGCTCTCTTCGGCGGCCTTTCGCTGGTTACGTTTCACCCGGGGGATCCGGCGCCGGAGCCCCCCCTCTCGATCTGGGACTACCTGGAGACTGATTCTAGAAAAACCGGCGCGCACAACCTTCTCGGCCGGCCGGGCGCGTGGGGCGCGTCGCTCCTCATGCGACACGGCTTCGGCTACCTGACCCTGCTCCCGATCGGGGTACTGGGACTGGTCGGGACTGCCTTCGTGCAGCGGCGTCCCCTACGCCCTCTTCTGGCGCCGGCCCTGCTGATTCTCCTCGCCACCGCGGCCACTGCCGGCCTCCTCGGCGAAATCATCGCGACTGCCCCCGTCCCGGTTGGCTGGAACGGAGCCTCCCCGTCTTCTCCCAACGCTTCTCTCTGGAGCGGGGGCTACGGACAGACGCTCGCCGCGTGGCTTCGCGGGCTCTACGGCTCGGGACGGGCCCTCCTGATTTCCGGAGCCACCGCGGGCCTCAGCACTGCCTGTCTCGCCTGGTGGGGGCGGTAGCGCGCCCCCTCGCAACTCACAAATCCGCGCGTCCGTACGGTAGATCCGGCTCGAATACTGTCGAAGAATCCCTCTCGACGACGCATGGGCGATGAGACGACCTCCCTCCTGGTTGATGGCCTCAACGGCGAAGGGCCCGGCGACATCGTGGGCGCCCTCGCGAACGAGGCGAGCGTCGACCCGGCCGTCATCGGCGCCATCGACATCGACGACGGCACCGCCACCGTAGAGGTGCGCCCCGACGTGGCCGATCGAATTCTGGAAACGCTCGACGGCGGCCGGATCGGGAACGCCACTGTTTCCATCACGCCGCTCGACGACGAGACCGAATCGGCCCGCCGGTACGCCGACCGCCTCACCGACCTCGTGGAAATGGAGCGCGCGGAAGAGATGCGGCGCCACGAGCGGGAGATCAAGACGCTCTCGGGCCGTGAGCGCGAAGACCGAGGCCGGGCCCTGCTCCGCATGCGGGGGCGGGACGAGGGGGAAGGCCTCGGCGGCCACCACGTCAAGTTTGTGCGCGCGACCAAGGGCGAGCCCCTCCCCGACCACGAACTCCGCGTGGGCGACCTCGTCATGATCTCCAAGCAGGACCCGCTCCGCGACGACAATCCGACCGGCACGGTCACGCAGGTCACGAATTACTCCCTCACCGCGTCGTTTGACCCGAAGCCGGACGGATGGGTCTTTGGAAAGGGCCTGCGCGTGGACCTCTACGTGAACGACATCCCGTACCAGCGCATGCAGGACGCGTTGGCGCAGCTCCCCACGGCCGACGGCGCGCTCAAACGGCTCCGCGACGTCAGCACCGGTGCGTCTGCTTCCACCGACGCTGCCCCCGCCGAGATCAAGACCTGGCACAACCCCGCGCTCAACGAGTCGCAGCGCCGGGCCGTGCGCGAGGCCCTGAGCACCGGGGACGTGCACCTGATCCACGGCCCGCCCGGGACCGGCAAGACGACCACGGCCATCGAGGTGCTGCAGCAGTGCGTGGACCGGGGCGCGTCGGTGCTCGCCACCGCCGCCTCCAACACGGCGGTCGACAACACGGTCGAGTTCCTGGTGGAGCAGGGCGCCGACGTGGTACGGCTGGGGCACCCCGCCCGCGTGTCGCCGGATCTGCAGGCGCACACGCTCGACGCCCGCCTTGAGGACCACGAGACGTACCGGCGTTCGCAGGAGGTGCGGGAACAGGCGTTCGACGTGCTCGACGAGCAGGACGACCACACCGTCCCCTCGGGCCGATGGCGCCGCGGCATGTCCGACCGCAAGATCAAAAAGCTGGCCGAGGAGGGGCGCGGCTCGCGCGGGGTGCCGCCGGAGCGGATCCAGGAGATGGCCGAGTGGCTGCGGCTCCGCGAGCGGGCCGACGACCTGTTTGCCGAGGCCGAGCGGCTGGAGCAGGCGGCCATCGACGAGGTGCTCGATGCCGCCGCGGTGGTGTGCAGCACCAACTCTACCGCCGGAAGCGACCTGCTGGACGGCCACACGTTCGACACCCTCGTGATCGACGAGGCCACGCAGGCCACGGCGCCCTCCTGCTGGATTCCCATGACGCACGCCCGCCGCGCCATCCTGGTGGGCGACCACAAGCAGCTCCCGCCCACCATCCTCAACCGGGACGCCGCCGAGA
>ERZ1034573.523-NODE-523-length-11462-cov-15.032436_pt1 | contig 11462 bp, 3 predicted proteins | sample MGYA00520641_ERZ1034573 | MGnify/ENA primary metagenome ERZ1034573 (study PRJEB33760, sample SAMEA4777724) | hypersaline lake metagenome | biome: hypersaline environment; feature: brines | place: Spain | collected 2014-08 | depth 0 m ...
AAGCAAGGAACGTCGCATGGGAGTGAATGCGTTGGTGAAAAGGTACCTGTGTGAGAAAGGCGCCTCGTCTCTCGGCTCTCGGGAGGCGGGGCGCTTTTTCTGTGTGATGCTACCTGTGTGATGCTACCTGTGGGGTCTGCCTGTGTGGTGTTGGCTGCGTGGGCGCGGGCGTGCAAGCCCTAAAAGTCGTACCGAATCGAGAGATTGACCTGGCGACGGGCGCCGGGGATGATGCCCGTGCTCAGGTTGGCGCCCGGCTGGCGGGGATTGGAGTGCAGCCGGGAGCCGATGTAGACGTTGTCCGTCACGTTCTTGGCGGTCAGTTGGACGCTGAGCGCATCGGAGTGCTCGTACGTTGCCCCGGCATCGAGCACCGTGCGAGAAGGGACGGGACCGCGCTCGCCGCGGTTGTTGGTCTGCTCGAGGTTTTCGAGGTCGGTGTAGAAGCGGCCCGTGTAGCTAAGATCGGTCGACAGCGTGAGGCCGATGTCGGAGAACGTCTTCGACAGGCCCACCGTGGCGGTGTGAGTGGGGGCCGCTGGCAGCTCGTTTCCACTGATGTCTTCCGGCGCGCCGTCGACGGCGCTCGTGACGATGCCCTGCACCACCGCCGACTGGAGGTAGGTGTACGACACGTCCAGCGTGGGCAGCGGCGCGGCGAGAGACGGCCCCTCCAGCAGGGTCCGCAGTTCCAGCCCGTAGCTCTCCACCACGCCCAGGTTTTGCTGAAAGCTCGTGCGCCCGCCCACCAGGTCCTCCACGTAGAGGTAGAAGCCGGTGACCTCGACCTGGCCGGCGTCCGAGCGGCCCCGCAGCCCCAGTTCCGAGTTCCAGCTCTTCTCGGCCTTGAGGTCAAAGCCGCCGTCCCCCGCCGCGGTGGCGCTGGGCGGATCGAAGCCCACGATGGCGAAGGTGGCGCTGGAGGGCGGCGTGTAGCCGCGGTGGACGCCGCCGAAGAGGCGGACGTTGCTTGCTCCTAGAGGCGCCCCCAGGTCGGCGGTGCCCAGGTTCCAGTTGAAGCCGAGGCGAGGCAGGGGCACTACGCTCACCTGATCGCGGTACTGGCTGCCGTTGAGGCGGTTGATCTGGGACTGCTCGAAGACCTCCAGCCGGAATCCTGGGGAGAGGCGGAGCGGGCCCCACTGCACGTCCTCCAGCGCGTAGAGGGACAAGGCGCGTGTCTCGTAGATCGAACTGCCGCCGATGATGGTGACGGGGCCGGGATCGGCCACCGTCCCCTGATAGAAGACGCCGTCCCGCACGCCCACCTCGTCGCTGATCTTGCGGTCGTCCCGAAAGCGTTCCCAGTGCAGGCGTCCTCCCAGCTCCAAGTCGGCATCATGCCCGAAGAGGCGGTGCTGAACGCCTACGGAGTGCTCCACGCCGGCAACGTAAAAGGTGCGCACGTTTCCAAAGTACGGCGCATCGTCGAGCGTGAGGTTGGTCTGCACCTCACTGATGCCAACGCGCATGAGCGGGCCCGGAGTGTTGGGGGGGACCGCCTCCGCGTCTACATCCGCATTCTGGTACGCATCGGCCGCTACAAACACGTCCTTCTCGCGCCACCAGGGGCGGTGGAAGGCGTTGGCGTACAGCCGCGTGGTGCCCTGTACGTCGTCGCTGTAGCGGCGGTTGTAGACGGTTCCCAGCGAGGCCCGGTAGATCTGGTAGAGGTCGTCGTCCTTGGGGTTAAAGTCCGGATCGGTGCGAAAGGTGTAGGGCGTAAGGCCGGTGTAGGTGGCGTTGAGGCGCTCGTAGTCGGCGTTGAGCTTTACGTAGAGCGAGCGATCGTCCCCGATGGCGGCCTGTAGCTTGGCCGTGCCGTTGATTTGGCGGAAGTCGTTGTTGTCCCGAAAGCCGTCTCCGCGCTTGAAGAGAAGCTGCACCTGCGGGCGCACGTCGTCGGTGCCGAAGCCGCCGAGCTCGCCGAAGGCGCTCAGGTAGCCGTTTGTGCCGGGGGTGACCTCCACGGTGCCGCCGAGGGAGCGGCGCTGCGGCCGACTGGTGACGTAGTTGATGACGCCCGCCATGGTTTGCGGACCGTGCCGGATCGTGGAACTGCCCTTGATCACTTCAATTTCCTCGATCCGCTCGATGGGCGGGTTGTAGTACAGCGGCGAAAAGACGTAGGGGGCGGGCTGGATGGGCATGCCGTCTTCCATCACCAGCACCCGCTGCGTGCGGCGCGGCTGCAGGCCCCGGATGCCCACCGACATGCGAGTCTGCGTCATGCCGTCGTCGGACAGGCCGTAGACCCCGGGCACGTGCTTAAGGGCCGCCTGCGCGCCGATGGGGTCCATCTGCTTCAGGGCGGCGGCGTCCACCTTCGAGGCGGCTCCCGGAAGGGCTGCCCGGGCGCTGCGCGTGGTGCCGGTAATTTCGAGCCCGGACAGCTCCACCGTCGCGCTCGCCAGCTCAACGGTTAGGCGAGTCGTCTCTCCGGCCGTCACCTGCACGGTGCGCGTGGTCGTGACGTAGCCCACGTGGCGCACCTGCAGCGTCGCGGAGCCGGTGGGCAGGGGACCAAGAACGAAACGGCCGTCCGCATCGGTCACGGTGCCCTGTGGCTGTGCGCTTCCCACCACACCCACCGTCGCGTCCGCGAGGGGCGCCCCGGTGTTCAGGGTGACCACGCGTCCCGCAATGCGCCCTTCGGGCTCGTTTTGGCCGGCGACGGGTCCACAATTTAGACCAAATACAAAAACGAGCAGAAGAGAGAGGCGAACGAGGCGCATGCAGGGAAATACAAGTCCGGTCCAGATTGGGCGACGGGCAGTGTGGGAACGCTTCGGCTCAGAAGCGCTCCGGGTTTGTGGGGAGGGGGCTCGGGTCTGCCGACGAACCGGGGGCGTTCGCACTCGAATCGGCGGCGCGTGCCGGGGGCGCGAGGCGGTCGAGGGCGCTGTAGCTGCCCCCTTCGCTCGGGGTGCCGTCCGACGGCCCCAGAACCGGATCGTCGGAGCAGGCCGGAAGAAGGAACAGCAGCAGAAGCAACGCCCCAAGGCTTCCTGCAACAGTGCGGTGAGGAGACGGACGATCCATGGGTGTAACGGAGACGGTAATTGCTTATTTAGACCACTTCTAAATAAGTACGCCCGTGCCGACCGTCAACGGCCGATCGTACAGAAGGTGTTAAATCGGGGGGCGGTACGCGGTCAGTCGCGAGGGGCAAGCACAAGGGCGCCGAGTGGGGGCAGGGTAAGGGTAAGCGAGTGGTCGTGCCCGTGCTGGCCGGTGGCGTCGGTGTGGACGGCGCCGGCGTTGCCCGTGTTGCTTCCGCCGTAGGCCTCGCTGTCGCTGTTGAGCCGCTCGTGCCACGTTCCCTCGTGCGGCACGCCGATCCGGTAGTTCTCGCGGACGACGGGGGTGAAGTTGAGCACGAAGATCAGTGACGCGTCGCCGCCGAGGCGCCGGTAGGCGAGGACGCTGTTCTCCCGGTCGTCGTACGAGATCCACTCGAAGCCGTCTTCGTCGTCGTTCCAGAGGGCCGGGGTGGTTTGGTAGACGTGGTTCAGATCGCCGAGCCATTCCATGAGGCCTTCGTGCAGCGGCTCGTCGGTCAGCCACCAGTCCAGCTCCTGGTCGTGGTTCCACTCGTGGTACTGTCCAAACTCGCCGCCCATGAAAAGCAGCTTCTTGCCGGGGTGGCCGAACATGTGGGCGTAGAGGAGGCGCAGGTTGGCCGCCTTCTGCCAGTCGTCGCCCGGCATTTTGCCCCAGAGCGAGTTTTTGCCGTGCACCACCTCGTCGTGGGAGAGGGGAAGCGTGTAGTTCTCCGAGAAGGCCCAGCTGAGGGTCCAGGTCAGGTCGCCGTGGTGGTGCTTGCGGTGGACGGGTTCTTTGCTCGTGTAGGTGAGCGTGTCGTGCATCCAGCCCATGTTCCACTTGTACAGGAAGCCGAGGCCGCCGTGCTCGGTGGGGGTGGTCACGCCCGGCCAGGCGGTCGATTCTTCGGCCAGCGTGATGGCGCTCGGGTATTCCTTGTAGATGTGCTCGTTGGTGTCCTGGAGCAGGCGGATCGCCTCCAGGTTTTCGCGCCCGCCGTGCACGTTGGGCGCCCAGTCCCCCTCCCGCGAATAATCGCGGTACAGCATGGAGGCCACGGCGTCGACCCGCAGCCCGTCCACGTGGTACTTGTCCATCCAGAAGAGGGCGTTGGAGAGGAGGAAGTTGCGCACGCCGTTCTTCCCGAAATCGAACACCCGCGTGCCCCAGTCCGGATGCTCCCGCATGCGCGGGTCCTCGTACTCGAAGAGGTGCGAGCGGTCGAAGTAGGTGAGCCCCTGGGGGTCGGTGGCAAAGTGGCCGGGCACCCAGTCCAGGATCACCCCGATCCCGCGCTGGTGCAGGGTGTCGATGAGGTGCATGAGGCCTTCGGGGTCGCCGTAGCGGAAGGTGGGTGCGTAGTAGCCCAAAATCTGGTACCCCCACGAGCCGTAGTACGGGTGTTCGGCGAGCGGCAGGAACTCGACGTGCGTAAAGCCGAGGTTCTCCACGTGGTCGGCCAGCGGCTCGGCCACCTCGCGGTAGCTGAGCGACTCGCCGTGTCCTTTGTGGCGCCAGGAGCCGAGGTGCACCTCGTAGATGGAGAGCGGCCCATCCAGGCCCTCCGGGCCGGGGCGGGTGCCCATCCAGTCGTCGTCGCCCCACGTGTAGGTGTCCAGATCGGTGATGATCGACGAGAGCCCCTCGTAGGTGTTTGGGGAGGGGGCTTCCATCTGGAAGGCGTAGGGGTCGGTGCGGTCCACCCACTCGCCGTCGGCGTGGAGGTGGTACTTGTATTTGTGGCCCGGCGCGGCCCCGCGGACGTACCCCTCCCAGAGGCCGCCCTCGCGGCGTTCCAGCACATCGGCCCCAAAGCGCCAGTCGTTGAAATCCCCCGTGACCTCCACCCGGTCGGCGTTGGGCGCCCAGACGGCAAACCAGGTGCCCTGCTGGTTGGGATGCGCTCCCATCCGTTCGTAGCTGTGGGCATGGGTGCCTTCGTTCCAGTAGTAGAGGTCGTCGTCGGTGAGGTGGGGCATAGGGGGAAGGGAGAAAAAAGAGAACGCGAGCGCCAACCTGCGTCTCTGAACTTAAGCGATGGGGGGCGATCGTGTCAACGACCCCGGTGGGCGCAGGAGGGCACATCGGGCACGGGAACGGGAGTCAGGCGGGAGAGTCGTGCGGCCGTGGCAGGCGCACGGTGAAGCGGCTGCCCACGCCCTTTTCTGTCTCCAGTTCCAAGGTGCCGTCCAGCGCGTCGGTCAGCTCCTGCACGATCGAGAGGCCCAGCCCCGATCCTTCGTACTCACGGTCCAGGCCCTCGGACTCCTGCTTGAACGTCTCGAAGATGTCTGGCAGGGCATCGTCGCTAATGCCAATGCCGGTATCCTCCACGTCCAGCACGGCGTCCCCGGCGTCCGTCCGCACGCACACCGTTACGGTTCCCTGCGCGGGGGTGAACTTGATGGCGTTCTCTAGAAGGTTTTCCAGAATGCGACGGACCGCCTCTTCGTGCAGCGGGCCCTCCACGGGGCCATCCGGCAGTTGCGTGTGCACCTGGACGTCCGCCCGTGCAGCCTCCGGGCGAAGCCGCTCAACAGTCTTCTTTGCGATCGGGCGCAGGCAGACCCGCTCTCGCTCCAGGTTGAACGCCCCTGCTTCGAGCCGGGACAGTTCGAGGACTGAGTTGAGCGTTTTCAAGAGCCGGTTGCTGCTCTGGTGCGCCTTTTCGGCAAAGGTGCCCAGCAGGCCTTCCAGCTCGTCGGCCAGCAGCTCGGCGAACCCAATGATGGAGGTGAGAGGCGTACGAATTTCGTGGCTCATGTTGGCCATCATCGACGACTTGAGCCGGGCTGCCTCCTCGGCGGCTTCTTTGGCCTCGATGAGCGCCTCCTCCCGGTCCAGACGGTCGAGCACGGCGGAGGCGTAGGTGGCCAGCACTTTGATGAGGCGGCGGTCGAAGCCGTCGATGGTGCCGGGCGTGGTGGCGCCCACGGAGATGGTCCCGTGCTCGCCGATGGGGACAATGGTTGCGGCCCGGAAGCGCTCCGGGGCGAATGGATCGTCGGGGGCCGGCAGGTTCTCAAACTCAAGGGTGTCTTGCTCGCGGACCGCCCGGGCCGGCCCTGCATTTGCGTCCAAACTGATGGGGGTGCAGAGGGCGGACTGAGGAGGAAGGTCGGGAGAGGACTCCAGGGGAACCAGCTGCTCATCCCGGACGAGATGCACGCCCACCCGGTAGCCGAACACATCGGTGATGAGGGTCAGGATTGAGGCGGCGATTTCTGCCGCGTCGGTGGCCCGCAGAAGTTGATCGGCCGCTTCGTAGAGCGCCTTTACTTTTTCCCGCCGCTCCCGCAGGATGCGCTCGCGGCGCTTCCGCTCCGTAATGTCGGTGTAGATGGCGTACCCCTCTTCCGGCATCGGGTCGCCTTCCCGCAGTGCCACTTGCACCCGAAAATTGCGACGCCCATCGGCGGTCATGCGCTCCACCTCACGGTCTACCGCCTTGCCCGCCAGCAGGCGGCGCCGGATCGAATCGGCACTGCCCTGCTGGTCCGGAGGCACGATGAGGGATTGAAGATCCGCCCCTTCCGCTGCCTCGGCCGCGTGGCCGAAGACCGATTCGAAGGCTGCATTCACCGACTGGGCACGGAGGTGGCCGTCGGCGTCGGGACGGCCGCGCACCACCGGGGTGGGAAGGTTGTGGAAGAGCGTCGCGAAACGATCCCGCTCCTCGCGCAGCCGGCGCTCCGCGCGCTTCTGGTCGGTAATGTCCAGCATCACGCCGTCGAGCACCAGGGTGTCGCCGCGCTGCTCGGGGGTTGAGAGACAGAAGAGCCAGATGCGGTCTCCCTCGGGCGGGTCGAACGGCACCTGAAGCCGGAGCGACGATGCGTTCCGGATGGTGTTTGCGATTGCCTGCCGGGCCCTGTCGCGGTGGGACGGCGGCACGTGCTGCAAGAAGCGCTCGTGGAAGCCGTCCGGGTCCGCCGAGATGCCCAGGAGCGACGCGGTGTGCTCGCTCACGAAGTCGTAGCGGAACGACTCGGGGCTGTCCGCCACGACTTGGTAGACCACGCCCGGGATGCTGTTGGTGAGGCCGCGGAGCCGGGCCTCCCGGTCTCGGAGTTCGCGCTCGGCCTCCTTCCGCTCGGTGATGTCCTGGAAGGCCCCGGCCACCTTGCGCACCTCGCCGTCCTCAATATTGACCGGCCCTCCGACGGCGCGCACCCACCGCTGGTTGCCTTCTGCCGTTACGAGTGGCAGTTCCAGGTCGTACGAGGCCCGCTCCTCGCAGCACGTCCGAAGGGCCTCTCGGACTTCGGAGCGGGCTGCGGGCGGAAAAAACGAGAAGGCCGTCTCCAGGTCCAGGTCCGTGTCGGGTGGGAGATCGTGAATCCGGTAGGTTTCGTCCGACCAGGACAGCGCATCGGTCCGGAGGTCGAGCTCCCAACTGCCGGCCAGTTGCTGAGTCTGCTCCAGAAGATTTCGCTGCCGACGAAGGGTCGCTGCGCGTTCCTTCCGCTCCGTGATGTCCTGGGCGAAGCTGAGGCCGGCGTAGATGGTGCCCGCGGAGTCGCGCAGGGGCGTGGCCCAGACGCACCAGGTGCGCCCGGCGTACTCGGTTTCCACGTGGTCGGTCGCGCCTTCTGCAATGGCCGCGCGGAAGAGAGGCACGAGGTCGCGGGCCGTCTTCTCTGGTAGCGCCTCCGGCACGCGAGAGCCCTCCAAGGCCTCGGCCGCCGGCAGCGTCTCCCCGAGAAGCGTCCCCTCGACCAACGTGTAGCGCAGGTCTCGGTCGTACACCCCCACGGCCCCATTCGGAAAATTCTTGGCCAGGGCCCGGTACCGGGCCTCGCTCTCCCGGTGCTTGCGCTCGGTCTGCTTCTGCTCGGTGATGTTGAGAGAGGCGGTCACGACGCCGGTCACCGCGTCGCCGGGGCCCTCCCGAAGAGGCGTGGCCGTGACGTCGTACGCGTTGAGTCCGTCGGACCGATCGAACGTGATTTCTTCCCGGATCTGCGTGCCCGTCTCTATGGCGCGCCGCTTGAGGTCCATCAACTGGTCGATCCCCGGGCCGGAGTCGAGTTCGTCGTCTCGCCTGCCCACGACCGCATCCGAAGAAAAGTCCTCGTGCGGGTTGTAGATCCACTCGTAGCGCAGGTCCGCGTCCACCTTGGCGAAGAGCACCGGCGAGTGCTTCAGGGCGGTTTGGTAGTGCTGCGCCCCGCCCGATAGAGATTGCGAGGGAGACGAGTGAGCGTCCTGGGTGGTCTGCTGTTCGAGAATCCGGCCCACGCCCTGTGCCAGAAGCTCCAAGAACGTGCGGTCGTTCTCGCCGAATGGTGCTTCCCGAGGGGCAAGGTCCGCGAAGCACACCACACCGTAGGAATCCCCGTGGGCGTGCACCTGCGTCCCGATGTACGTAGCGAGCAGCGACGAGGCGTACGCCGGCTCGCCGGGCCACGCCTGGCCGGGCGCGTTTGTCAGGGCCAGCGGTTCGCCCTCCGTCGCGACCATTCGGCAGTAGGTGGACAGAAGATCACCGGTCAGGCCGCGGGTGAGGTCGGGAGCCGACGCGCTTGCCGCATCAACCGTGCAGGTGTCGCCGGAGGGAGGCACCTGCACGAGCAGGCCGCGCTCCACCCCGAACCAGTCGGCCCCCAGCCCCAGAACCCGCCGGATGCGCCCCGCGGGCTCGTCGTCTTCCTGCGAGAGAATGCTGCGGAGTCGCTGTCGGTAGTCGGGGCGGGCACTTCCGCCACGCTCCGTGTCCGCCGGGGCGCTCATCATGAGCGAACGCGGAAGGTTGTGAAAGAGGCATCGACAGGCAGCCGCATCTCAATCGCCCCGTTTCATCACCGAAGCCCGGCGAACGAGAAAAACGGTACGTCTTCTGCATTCGTTCACAACTACATGAACACAAGAAGACGTTGTTTTCTGAGAAAGAAGATCTTAAATCCAGGAGGTACGGCGAGCCAAGACGTCCTCGTGGGGCGCCACAAACCAGAGAAATGCAGAGCCAAATGCGTGGCATTTGAGGGGGGCGCCCTGAGACTGGGTTCTCAGCGGGGGACGGTGCGCGGGCCCGTGCGGGCCAGCTCGCGTCGGTGTGCGGGTTGTCCGCAGACGTTCCCGTAGCGCCTCGCCTCGATGTTCGAGCCGGTGGTAAATGACGCCTTCGGCGGCCCGGAAGAGCCACTCGGGATTGAGGCGGACGGTGTCTCCGTGGGCGGTTCGGCCCCAGAACTCATGGCACACGATTTCTGGGGGCCATCCACTCCCGTACACCTTCCACGAGGCAAGTGGAAAGGTTGCCCTGTTGGTATCAACAATCTGTGCGGGAAGGAGAATCCCGAGAAGCGTAGCGGTCGTCCACTGGTAGACACGAGGAGGGCGCGCCGTGTATGCCCGCAGGGGCGCTTCGGGCTACGACTCCGACAGAGAAGACGTTGCTTCGGCCTCGGGGTGGAGGAGGCGCTGCAGCCCGTGGAGGGGAAGCCAGACCCAACTCGGACGGTGGTTCAACTCGTACCGAACCTCGTACAGAGCCTTGTCGAGAAGAAAGGCCCACAGGAAGGAGTCGCGGGCAGAAGCGGGGGGCAGGAAGGGGGCATCCTCGGCGGTGTCCACGTAGGCGTTTAGGAATGTTTTTTCCACCCAGTAGAGCAGGGCGTTCACCCAGTCGGAGTAGGCCGGGTCGGTGTCTGCGTGGTCTTCCCAGGCGGCGAGAACGGCGTACTCGAGCGAGCGCATCATGCCCGCCACGTCCCGCAGGGCGCTTTTGCGGCGGCGGCGTTCATTGAGGGAGCGGGCGGGCTCTCCCTCGAAGTCGAGGATGTACACGTCGCCCTCGGCCCGCAGGAGCTGCCCGAGGTGGTAGTCGCCATGAATCCGGATGTGCTTGTGGGGGCCGGAGACGGAGGGGAGGCGGGCAATGCGCTTCTCGGCCTCCGCCCAGGCGGCGTCGGTCGGCACCGACGCGTGGGCCTGGAGGTCCGACTGACGGTCGAGAAGGGCACGGGTGTCTGCCATTTCGGAGCGGAGACGCTCGGCCAGGGCGGTGCTGGCGCTGGGGGGGGCGTCGACGGGCCGGAGGTCGCTGGCCTCCGCCCGAAACAGCGCGCGGTGCATCTCGGCGGTGCGCACGCCCAGCGTCCGGGCGAACGAGATCATCTCGGGGGCCACCTCTTCGAGCCACACCGGGGCCGACGCGGCGGACTGGCCGTTCATGGCAATGCCGTGTGCCGCGAGGGTATCGGTGGACCGGGCCTGCTCGTGCGGGAAGGGCGAATTTTGCACGCGGTCCAGGACGTGCATCGTGGAATCGAGGGCGTAGGGCCAGGCGCCGGTGTCCACGTTCAGGGCCTCCTGAAACACCCCGAGGGTGTAGCGGCGGTGCTGGCGGCGAAAGTGGAGAGTGCCGTGCAGGCGGGGCGAGAACTTGAAGCCCACCTCCGTGAGGTGTTCGAGCAGTTCCTTTTCGGGGTTGGGGCCCTCTTCGAGCCGTCGATAAATCTTGGCGAAGTAGTCCCCGTTGATGAGCGCCGAGGTGTTGCTCTGCTCTCCCGTAAGCAGCTCGATGTTGGTCGGCTCGTCCTGCTTGGCCGCCTCGGACGGGTCGGCCGAGTAGACGCCCTTCAGGGAGCGGCCGCGGCTGCCCTGCTTCCACCAGCGAAAGAGCGTGGCCCAGAACTCCGGGTCCACCGTGGCGTCGTACACGAGCCGCCGCTCGCCGGTTGCGTCCACCTCGAGCCAGGCGACCGCCGCGTCGGGGCGCTCCTCCAGCACGGGAGCGGCGTCTGCCTCGGGGGCGGCCATGAGGGGCAGCGTGTAAAACGACGTGCCGGTGTCCAACTGCACCTCCAGCACCGCGAGGTAGATGGCGGGGGTGGAGTGCAGGCGCACCGCATCCTCGATGCTCACGGACTGGATGACGTCGCCCTTGGCCCCGAACCACCGCTGTTTCTTGATAAACTCGGGCAGGAGCGACTCCAGCTGCTCGGGGCCGCGGCGCCGGGCCATGGTGGGCACCAGGAGGTTTTGCAGGCCTTCGGCCACGGGCAGAACCGGGTGGGAGCGGCCATTGGTCTCCACCTCCACGGGCTGGAGGCCGCTTTGGCGAGAGTGGTCGCGTTGGACGTCGTCTTCGGGCACGAGCTTAAACCAGTAAAAGTGATGGGGGCCAACGGTGAGGTGGTAGTCGTCGTCGCCGATGGGGGGGAAGGCCGACTGGCTAAACAGCTCCACCGGGGCCATGCCCTGCAGGTTCTCGCGGGGGGGGAGGAAGGCGGACTGTGCGAACCGGGACAGGTTGGCCACCACCAGAATCTGTTCGCCTTCGTAGGTTCGGAGGAACGCGAAAATGGAGGCGTTGTCCAGGGGCAGCAGTTCGAAGTCTCCGCGGCCAAAGATTTTCTTGTGCTGTTGGCGCAGGGCGATGAGGCGGCGCATGAAGTGCAGCAGCGAGTGCG
>ERZ1034573.524-NODE-524-length-11440-cov-46.326921_pt1 | contig 11440 bp, 9 predicted proteins | sample MGYA00520641_ERZ1034573 | MGnify/ENA primary metagenome ERZ1034573 (study PRJEB33760, sample SAMEA4777724) | hypersaline lake metagenome | biome: hypersaline environment; feature: brines | place: Spain | collected 2014-08 | depth 0 m ...
GATGGGTGATGAGAAAGCGGGACGCGGGCATCGGGCCTCCACGCGCCACGATGAATGCTCCGACGCTAGGCGTCTTCCCCGGCCTCGTCGGCCTTCCTGCGCATCTCGTCGGCCTTTTCCTGAAACTCGTCGGCCCGGTCGGGCTCCTGCTCGGCCAGTGCGGCGTAGATCCGGGCGGCCTCCTGGTAGTCGTCCTGTCCCTCGTGAATGCGGGCCAGCGTTTCCGAGACGATGTCCTCCGTGTCGTCGTCCGCCGCCATCCCCGCCTCGTCGTCCACGTCTGGGGGCGGGGCGTCGGCGTCGGCCTCCGGCTCGATGCGGGCCGACTGCAGCTCGTTGATGAGGTGGTCAAGGTCGTCGGTGTCGCCCTCGTCTTCGAGCTGTTCGACCTGCTCTTCCGGTGTGGGCGGGGCCTCGTCGGGCGAGGACGGGCGGTCGGACGAGGGGGGCGCGTCGGACAGCCCCGGGCGGGCGCCGCCCTGCCGGGCCTCCCGTTCGGCCTGGCGCCGCAGCTGGGCCAGGCCGGAGTCCGCGTCGTCGGGCGGGTCCTCCGCCCCCTCGGCCGGGGAGGCAGCGTCGTTGGGGCCGGCGTCTGGGTCGGCGTCGGAGGGGGACGAGGTCTTGAGGGACGGGGGAAAGGCAAAGGTGAACGAGGCGCCGTCGTGATCCTCCAGGCGGCGAAGGACCCGCTGGGTGCCCGCCTCGGCGATGGGGCTGTTCGGCATCAGGAAGCGCGCCTCCGCCCAGGACTGCAGGGCCTCCGCCCAGCGTTCCTGGGACTCGTAGGCGTGGGCCAGCAGCACGTGCGCCCCCAGATGCGCCGGCAGGGCCCTGACCGTGTCGTGAAGCGTCGCGATGGCGGCGTCGTAGTCCTCCTGTTCGAGCAGGGCAAGGGGCTCTTGAAGGTCGGGCACAGACATGACGGGGGGCAGGAATGCGCTCGGGACGGAAGAGAGGACAGAGGCAATGAGAGGCGCCCACGGGGGTTCCCGACGCAGGCACGGTTGCAGCGAGCATCCGTGTGCCGCCGGAGGGGGACGCGCCTTGCAGGAGGCCCCGAGGGTCAGGCGGCCGGCGACGAGGCCGGGGCGGAGGCCGTCGGGCCCTGCTGGGCCGTTAGGGCCTGCCGCAGGCTCGACGCGGTCACCAGCGCGAACCCGAGGGCGAACAGCGCCTGAAACGGGACGGCGGCCCACTCGCCGAGGCCGACCACGACGCCGAGGCCCACCGTCGAGTAGACGGCCAGGGCCAGCTCGCCCCATACGACGCGGGGCACCTCGCGGATGGCGTAGCGGCTTTCCCACCAGCCGTCGCCGCCGGCACTCCCCACCTTCGGCGTGCGGATGAACGCGGTGTCGGTGCCCCGGAGGGCCTGCCACACGGCGCTCGTGTTGCTGAGCGAGAGGCCCATGGTGCCGGCCATGAACGGCACGAAGAGGCGGAGGCGCCGTCGCCAGTCGGGGTGCAGGGCGCGCTGGGCGAACAGCTGGGCGAGGAAAAACCCGGCGAACCCGAACAGGCCGAATCCCATGACGGCGAAATAGACCTCCCCCGGCCCGTGCCCGATGCCCTTGAGCAGCAGGAGCGGGGCGTGGGTGAGGGCGGCGAGCAGAATAAACGGGAAGGCGAAGTGGGCGGTGAGGTGGAACGTGCCCTCCAGCTTCACCCGCCACGGCTGGGCCGAGCGCCAGAGGCGGCCCGTCAGCTTGAGGGCCGTTTCGGCGCCGCCCTTCGCCCACCGAAATTGCTGGGCGCGGAGCGCGTTCATGTCGGGCGGCAGCTCGGCCGGCGCCTCCGCGGCGGGGACGTACGTGAGGCGCCACCCCTGCAGTTGGGCGCGGTAGCTGAGGTCGAGGTCTTCGGTGAGCGTGTCGTGGGCCCAGCCGCCCGCGTCCTCGATGCAGGCGCGGCGCCAGACGCCGGCGGTGCCGTTGAAGTTAAGGAAGCAGCCCGCCAGCTCGCGCACCCGCTGCTCGATCGCGAAGTGGGCGTCGAGCCCGAAGGCCTGCACCTTCGTCAGCAGCGAGTCGTCCCGGTTGAGGTGGCCCCAGCGGGCCTGCACCATGCCCAGGTCGGGGGCGTCGAAGAAGCGCGGCACGAGGCGGCGGAGGAACGACGGGCGCGGCACGAAGTCCGCGTCGAAAATCGCGATCAGGTCCCCGCGGGCACGCTGCAGCCCGTTGGCGAGGGCGCCGGCCTTGTAGCCGGTCCGGTCGTCGCGGCGGACGTGCGTGATGTTGACGCCCTCGGCCTGCCAGTGGGCGACGCGCCGGGCCACCCGCTCGGTCGTCGCGTCGGTCGAGTCGTCGAGGACCTGGATGTCGAGCCGGGAGCGGGGGTAGTCGAGCTGGACGCAGGCGTCGATGAGGCGCTGGGCCACTTCGGCCTCGTTGTAGAGGGGCAGCTGCACGGTCACGACGGGCCAGTCGTCGTCCGGCACCGGCAGGTCGTCGGGGTCCGGCACGGGGCCGTCGCGAAGCCTTTCGCTGGCGGCGTGGACGAGGGCCAGCCACAGCAGGTTGCCGCCGTAGGCCGTGAGGACCACGATGGCGACCGCGTAAAGTGCCGGAACGGCGACCTCAAGGGCTGCAAGCATGCGCGTTGATCGTTGGACCGTTGAAGGGTGAACGGGGGCCGCTGGTTACGGAGGCGGGGAATCCACTCGCTCATTGCTGTGCCCCCATGCTCTCGTGCCCGGTTACCGGTTGCGGCCGTAGGTCTCGTGGCTGGAGACCCAGTCGGACGACGAGATGGCGGCGCCCAGCGACAGCTCGCCGGCGAGGGTGGCCGCCGCCACGATCTCGGCAAACTTGTGGACCTTGCCTTTGCCGTAGCACCCCATCACCTCCAGGCACTCGCGCTGGGTGGGGAGGCCCGTGCCCCCGCCGTACGTGGCCACGATGAGGGACGGAATCGTGAGCGAGATGTCGAGATCGCCGTCGTCGGTAATGTCGGTGTAGAGGACGCCCGCCGACGATTCGGAGACGTTGGCCACGTCCTGCCCGGTGGCGATGAAGAGGGCCGTGATGGCGTTGGGCGAGTGGGCGCCGTTGTTGTTGGCGCCGGAGAGGAAGGCCCCGACGGTCGACACGCTCCAGTGGTGGTGCAGGGCCTCGGGCTCCACCCGCATGTGCTGGGCGAGCGTGTCCCGGTCGATGGTGGCCTCGGCCGTCACGCGCTTGCCCCGCGTCCGCATCACGTTGACCTGGGAGGCCTTCTTGTCCGTCGCGAAGTTGGACTCCAGGTAAAAGTGTTCGACTGGGCCCGGGTACTGGTCCATGATCCAGCCGCAGGCGGCGAAGGTGGCGCGCCCCACCATGTTCTGCCCCGCCGCGTCGCCGGTGCGGTAGTTGAAGCGCAGGTACGCGAAGTGGTTCGACAGGTAGTGGTCGATGTAGAGCAGCTCCGCGACGCTGGAGGTCGACTCCGCCTCCGCCCGGATCGCGTCCATGTGGTCGTCCACCCAGTGGGTGAAGTCGCGGGCCGCCCGGGCGTTGTCGAAGATGAAGACCGGGGCGCGCTGCATGCAGTCGCGGGACACGGTCGCCTCGATGCCGCCGCTCAGGTTGCACACCTTAATTCCGCGGTTGTAGGAGGCCACGAGCGTGCCCTCGGACGTGGCGAGGGGGATCAGCACGTCGTCCTGCGCGTGCTCGCCGTGCACCGTGAGCGGCCCGGCAAAACCGAGCGGAATCTGGGCGACGCCGGTGAAGTTTTCGATGTTGCCCTCCGTGACCGCCGGGTCGAACGAATAGTGCGGCACGTGGTCGAGCGAGGTGTCGCCGTAGTCCTCGACGAACTGCTGCCGCTCGTCGATGATGGCCTGGCTGCAGTTGTCGTCCGGGTCGCGGGGAATGCGCTCCAGGGCCTCGTCCTGCTCGGAGATCGAGTCCTCGACGGAAAAGGTGAGCGTGCCGAACGGGTCGGCCCGAAAGGTCAGCTCGAGGTTGTGCGTGCCGCTCTCCAGCGCCGGGCGGTCGGCCCGCAGGTGAAGGGTGCGGCGGAGGGGAAAGTCGAGCGCATCCTCGTCGGAAATCTCGTCGGCCGCGTGGGTCTCGCCCTCGCCCATAAAGAGATGCACCCGCTCCGGCGGCACCGTGTCGCCGTCGATTTTTACGTCGAGGAGGCCGGTGAGCGTGGCGTCCTGCAGGCGGTTCTTGAGCGCAAACTCGACGCCCCGGTCGGTATTCTCGAGGCTGCCAAACGTGTAGAGCTGCTTCAGAAGGGCGTCGGGCACGGACATGAGAGGTCGAGAGTTCGGACGGAAGCGGCTCGGACGAACGAGACATCGCCCTCAACGGAGAGGGCCCGAACGGGTTCGTGGGGAGGGCGTGGGGGTAGCGAGCGTAGAGGGATGGGAGCAGGAGAAGAGGGACGTGAGCGGGCACCCTTCGATCGTGTTCAATTCGAAGAGGCTTCGCCATCTGGGGTGAAGCGGACCCGGAGCCATCCCTCCTCCAGGGCGGCACTCGTCATGTGGTAGTAGTTGAGGAAGTTGGGGAGGATCACGTTGGACCGCTGGTTGGCGACCTGCACGACGAGCTGATCCCCGAGCTGGCGCACGTCGACGTCGGCCTCCGTGGCGAACGCGAGGCGCAGGTTCAGAACGTAGGCGTCCCCGTCCTCCTCCACCGTGAACGTGGGCTCGTCGTAGAACACGTCCGTCGGGTTCCGCTCCGCATACATCGCGTCCCCGATGCGGCCCAGGCGCTCGGCCCCGAACACCTCTTCGCCCAGGTGCGGCACCTGCAGGATGGGAAGGGGGCGGAAGCTCTGCTCAATCTCCTCGAGGTATTCGCGCTGGCTCTCCACGTAGCCCTCGAAGAACGAGTCGGCCGGCACCTCGTCTTCCGGCAGCACGCGGTTCACGACGACGCTGTCCACGCCGTAGCCGTACAGCTGCAGGTACGTGAAGGCCCGCCGCGCCTCCTCAATCACCATCTTTTCGGGGTTCGTCACGAGCCGGATCGAGGTGGTCGACGGGGTGGCGAGCACCTGCTGGACGCGCTCCAGCTTCTCGAAGATCACCTCCAGTTCCTCGTAGCCCTTGTCCAGCGGAATGCCGGTGGCCTTGCGGACGCCGAAGCCGAGCGACTTGACCGCCATCTTCTGGAAGGGAAACGCCTTGGCGAGCCACCACTGGGTGACCTGCGGCAGGGTGAGCAGGGTGAGCGTCTCGCCGGTGGGCGCGCTGTCCACGACGATGAGGTCGTAGTCGGCCTCGCGGAGGGCCTCTTCGAGCCACAGCAGCACCGATCCCTCGTTCATGCCCGGCAGCGCGGCGAGCTCCTCGGCGGCAATCTGGTCGACCCCCTGCCAGCGGAAGACGGTGAGCATCAGCTCCCGCATGTGGCCCCAGTGCTTCTTCATCGAGTAGTAGAGGTCCACCTCCTGGGCGAAGAGGCGGTCGCGCACTTCTCGCGCCTCGGGGCCGAGCTCCTGGTCGAGGGCGTCGGCGAGGCTGTGGGCGGGGTCCGACGAGAGGACGAGTGTCTTGTGGCCCTGCCGGGCCGCGTGCTGGGCCGTGGCGGCGGCGCAGGTGGTCTTGCCGGTGCCCCCCTTTCCCGTAAACAGGAGGATGCGGGGGGCGTCGTCGAAGGGCACGTCGTCGTCGCTGGCGGGGAAGAGCATGGGCGATACAAGCGGCAAGGGAGAGCGGGAAGCGACGATCAGTCGCGAAACCGGGGCGGCAGCACGTCCACGAGCTTGTGCGAGCCGGTGAGCAGCAGTCCGTCTGCGGGGGGCGCGCTCCGCTCAAACGCGTCGAGCGCGTCGGGGAGGGGCTGCGGGGCGTTGACGGTCACGCCCTGGGCCCGGAGGCGCTCGGCAATCTCGTCGGGCGGGAGGGCGCGCTTCGTGTCGATGGGGATGGGGGTGACGACGGCGTCGTGGGCGGCGAGCAGCCGGGCCGTCTCGTCGAGCTGCTTGCCGCGCACGGCATTGAGGCACACGTGCAGCGTGCCGCCGCGGTCGGCCACGACGGGGGCCACGACGTCGAGGGTCGCGGCGATGGCCGGCGGGTTGTGGCCCACGTCGACCACGAGGAGGGGCGCCTCCCGGAGGACATCGAGCCGCCCGTGGAAGCCGGTGTGGCCCCGCACGTCGCCGAGCCCGTCCCGCACCGCGGCGTCCGCCGCTGCGTCGTCCGCGTCGGCGAGGACGGTGAGCTCCGCGGCCCGCACGGCCAGGGCGGCGTTGCGCTGCTGGTGGGGGCCGGCGAGCGACAGCGAGAGGCGGTCGTAGTGACGGGCCGGGGTGTCGAGGCTGAATGCGCTCCCGGTCAGGCCCGACCGGTGCGTCGTCCAGGTCGCCTCGTCGTCGAGCCGGTGGAGCGGCGCGTCCTGTGTGGCGGCGACCTCGGCGATGGCGGCCTGCGCCTCGTCCGGAGTCACGGCGCTGAGGGCGGGCGTCCCGGGCTTGATGATGCCGGCCTTTTCGCGGGCGATGGCGTCGAGGGTGTCGCCCAGCATGTCGGTGTGGTCGAGGCCGACGTGCGTGAGGACCGACAGGGCCGGAGCGAGTACGTTCGTCGAGTCGAGCCGCCCGCCCAGGCCCACCTCGATTACCGCCAGGTCCACGTTCTGCTCGGCAAAGTAGCGGAAGGTGAGCGCGACGGCGAGCTCGAAGAAGCTCGGCCGGACGTCTTCGACGAGCGAGCGGTGCTGCCCCAGCGTGTCGGCGAGCCAGTCCGTGGGGGCGGGCGTGCCGTCCACCCGCATCCGCTGGGCGACGTGCGTGAGGTGGGGGGAGGTGTGGAGGCCCGTGCGCAGGCCCGCCGCGGTGGCGATGGCGGCGGTCATCGCGGCGGTTGAGCCCTTCCCGTTCGTCCCGGCCACGTGCACGGCCCGGAGCGCCTCGTGCGGGGTCCCCATCCCGTCGAGCAGGGCCCGCATCCGGTCCAGGCCCGGGGCGAACGCGTCGTCGGCGACGTCGGCGTACTGGGGGCGGTCCAGGAGAAGGTCGAGGGCGTCGGACATCCGCGTTGAGGGTTGACGGGTTGAGGGGAGAGGGTTGAGCGTTCAGCGTTGAGGGTTGAGTGTTCGGCGTTGAGCGTTGCGGGTCGTTGACCTCGGGGTGCTTCCAAGAGAGGGCGCGGTCTGGAGGTTAGCGGTCGTCTTCAGAGGAAGAACTGTCCGGGGCGCCGAGGGTGACGCGGCGTGTCGACGGGGCGACGTGATGGAACTGGAGGGGGACCGTGTCGGCCGGGAGGAGGTCGGCGACCCGACCGGCCCACTCGATGCACGTAAGGCCGTCGCCGTGCACGTACGTCTCGAAGCCGAGCTCCACGAATTCGTCGGGGGTCTGCACGCGGTAGGCGTCGAAGTGGTAGAGCGGCCGGTCGCCGTCGTCGTGGACGGCGAGGATCGTAAAGGTGGGACTGCGGACCTCGGCGGGGGGCAGCCCAAGGCCCTGCGCGACCCCTTTTACGAAGTGGGTTTTGCCCGTCCCCAGGTCGCCGTACAGCGCGACCACGGCGCCCGGGGGAAGCCCCTGCGCGATGCGGGCCCCGAGCGCCATGGTGTCTTCCACCGAGTCGGTCGTTCGGGGGAGGCGGTCCTGGATGGCATTGGTCTCTGTAGGGGGCATGTCGGGCATGAGCCGTGAGGCGCGATGTGTGAGGCATGATGCGTGAGGCGTGCACTGCCTCGGGTGCCCGTCATGCGTTGCGCATCACGCATCAGTGGGCATGCATTTCGACCACGGGCAAAGCGCGGGTCTTCAGGACGATTCCCTCGGCCTGAGCGTCGCGACCGGCAGGATCATTTCCTGCATGGAGGCCCCGCCGTGCTGGAGGGTGTCGCGGTAGAGGTTTTCGTAGTGGTGGAAGTTGGTGGGGTACACGAAGTAGTAGTCCTGCTTGGCCAGGAGGTAGGTCGTGTTCATCCCGTAGCTGGGCAGCCCGAACCGCTCCGGCTCCCGGACGAAGATGGCGTCGTCCTCGTCGCACTTCAGGTTGCTCCCGTACTTGTAGCGGAGGGCCGTGGAGGTCTCGCGGTCGCCGATCACCTTGGTCGACTGCAGGCTGCGCACGGCGCCATGGTCGCTGGTGAGGACGACCGTGCAGTCGGTGTTGGACAGGGCCTGCAGCATGTCGAGGAGCCACGAGTGCTCGAACCAGGTGCGCGTGAGGGCCCGGTAGGCTTCTTCGTCGGGGGCGAGCTCCTTCAGCACGTCCGACTCGGAGCGGCTGTGGGCGAGGATGTCGATGAAGTTGACGACGACGGCGCTCAGGTCGTGCTGCGTCAGGTTGGCCGCGTCCTGGGCCAGCTGCTGGCCGTCCTCGCTCGTGATGAGCTTGTCGTAGCGGATGCTCAGGTCGTCGCGGTGGTGCTGGTCGAGCTGGTGGCGGAGCAGGGCGTCCTCGTACTGGTTGCGGCTGTGCTCGCTCTCCTCGCCCGTCTGCCACGCCTTCGGGAAGCGATCGACGAGGTCGACCGGCAGCATGCCGCCGAAGATGGCGTTGCGGGCGTAGGGGGTGGCCGTGGGCAGAATGCTCATGTAGAAGTCCGTGTCGACGGTGTAGTGGGGCCGGAGCAGCTCGGCAATCTCGAGCCACTGGTCGTACCGCAGGCAGTCGATCACGAAAAAGACGACCGGCTCCTCGCCCGTCTCCGGCAGCACGAACTCGGGCACCACCTCGTGGGACAAGACGGGGCGGTCATTCCCGGGCGCTTCGTCGACGCGGGCCATCCATTCCGGGTAGTGCTCCTCGACGAACACCCCAAACTCGCGGTTGGCCTCCTCGAACTGGTCCTGAAAAACCTGCCGGGCGCCCTCGTCGTCCGTCAGCTCCAGGTCGTACTCCACGAGGGTTTGGTAGAGGTCGATCCACTCGTGGGGGGAGAGGGCGCCGCGGAGCTGCTGGGAGATCCGATTGAACGACTGCAGGTACTCCTGCGAGAGGGCCTCTTTCCGAATCTGAGACTGCTCCAGCAGCCGCTTGCAGGTGAGGAGGATTTGACTGGGGTTGACGGGCTTGGTGAGGTAGTCGCTGATCCGGTTGCCGAGGGCCGCCTCCATCAGGTCCTCCTCCTCACTCTTCGTCACGAGCACCACCGGCAGGGTGGGCCGCTCGTCCTTAATCGCGTCGAGCACCTCCAGCCCCTCCATGCCCGGCATCTGCTCGTCGAGCAGCACCACGTCGAAGGGGCGCTGCTGTACCAGGTCGACCGCGTCGGCCCCGTTCGCCACGGTGGAGACGTCGTAGTCCTTCTCCTCCAAGAACATCACGTGCGAGCGGAGCAGGTCGATCTCGTCGTCGACCCAGAGAATGTGTGGGCTGCTCATGGGGGGAAGGGACAGGTGTCGAGCCCCGACCGAGAGAGGCCGGGCAGGAACGATGATGGGTGGCGCTGGGGCCCACGACGCGCAACAGTGCCTTGTACCCGGGTCGTCACGTCGCGTTCGGGGCACGCAACCGCCAATCCGAGAAGGTCCAGTCCGGCGGGTTCGTTCCGCCGTCCCGCCCGGATGGGCCCCATTGGCGAGAACGCCACTGACCGGAATGCCGGCGGGCGGTCGAAGGGGGACCCCAACGTTATGGCGGGGCGGCCCTTCGTGTCTCCCGAGTCCCGAAGCGGGTCGCCGATTCGTCCACGAATGCTCCGTCCGCCGCCATGTCCAAGCCCGAGAACACATTCCAGGAGCTTGCAGGGGTGCCCGTTCACTACGACCGTGCCCCCAGCGCCGGGTACGGGACGCGTGGCATTCCCTACACCTTTCACTGCACCGAGCCGTTCGAGGCGACCCTGCACGCGGCGTTCGAGGCGCTTTGGGCCGCCTGCCCGCTCGGGACGGCGGAGGTCATCACCTCGGCCGGGGCCTACGTGGACAAGAGCGGACTGCACGGGGCGGGCCGGGCGTTCGACATCGACGGCATCTTCTGGCCCGACAAGGCGTTCATTACAAACCAGTACCCGAGCGACCGCCGCTTCTACCTGGCCGTCGAATCGGTGCTCCGCAAGCACCTCGGGACCGTGCTCAACTACAAATTCGACGCGGCCCATCAGGATCACTTTCACGTGTCCGGGCGAGGGGAGCCCGGGTTCGTCCCGGGCCACGAGTCGCGGGTCCTGTACTGGCAGATGGCACTGACCCACCTGTTCGATCGGCCCGTGACGGTGGACGGGCTCACGGGGCCGGAAACCAACGGCGCCTCCCGGGCGCTGCTCCGCGCACTTGACATGGCGGAGGACGACGAGATGAGCACCGCTGGCGCTCTGCACCGGGGCCTCGATCGCGCCTGGGAGGACCTCCTCGACGCGGCGACGGAGCGGGGCTTTCGGGGCGTGGCGGGCGAGGCGGAGCAGACGCCGCTCCAGCTTCTCGAGGCCCTCTACGCCACAATCGCGGACGAACTGGACGGGCAGGCGAGCCGAAAGGCCGTCGAGAGCGCCGTGACTACGTTCGCCCAGCACCCCGACACCGACGCCTGGCTTGACCAATTCCGCGACGCCCCGTAAGGGGAACGGGGGCGTGCGGTCGAAGAAGACCACCGAGGGGGGCTCGGGGCGTGTGCCCCGTCCGCCTTCCGCGTGTCGAGGGGGCGCGACGCGAATGGGGCGGCACAATGGAGGGGGTTACGGCAGCATCGTATTTCGCACGAACGGACAAACGGATTTCCGCAATCGACCGCGGTGGGCCGGAGCGGGTTCTGCCGTGGCGACGTGGGGGGAGGGGTGCCCGTGCCGGCCGCCGCGGAGACGAAGCGGGGAACGTTGCCCTCGCCACGTCATGCGGTCAATGCCACTGTACTCACTTCTCCACCCACCCCACGATGTCTACCCAGTCGATCGGCCTCCCGGACGAGCTGCACGAGTATCTCCTGTCCGTGTCCCTGCGTGAACCCGAGGTGATGCAACGCCTCCGGGAAGAGACGGCCGAGCACCCCCGGTCCAACATGCAGATTGCCCCGGAGCAGGGGCAGTTCCTGCAGTTCCTCGTCCAGCTGATTGGGGCCCGCCGCACGATCGAGGTCGGCGTCTTCACCGGCTACAGTGCGCTCGCCGTGGCGTCGGTCCTGCCGCCGACGGGCACCCTCGTCGCCTGCGACGTGAGCGAAGAGTACACGACGGTGGCCCGTCGCTACTGGGAAGAGGCGGGCGTGGCCGACCGCATCGACCTCCGCATCGCCCCCGCCGAGGAGACGCTCGCGGCGCTGATCGACGACGGGCAGGACGGGACCTTCGACTTCTCGTTCATCGACGCGGACAAGGAGGGCTACGACACCTACTACGAGCAGTCGCTCCGGCTGCTGCGGCCCGGCGGGGTCATTGCGCTCGACAACGTGTTTCGCAGCGGGCGGGTCGCCGACCCGGACGTGGAGGACGAGAGCGTGCGGGCCATTCAGCGCCTCAACGAGAAGATTCACGACGACGAGCGCGTGGACCTGAGCATGCTCCCACTGGCCGACGGCGTGACCCTCGCGATGAAGCGGTGA
>ERZ1034573.525-NODE-525-length-11433-cov-17.905607_pt1 | contig 11433 bp, 10 predicted proteins | sample MGYA00520641_ERZ1034573 | MGnify/ENA primary metagenome ERZ1034573 (study PRJEB33760, sample SAMEA4777724) | hypersaline lake metagenome | biome: hypersaline environment; feature: brines | place: Spain | collected 2014-08 | depth 0 m ...
GCTTCTTTCGGTCCATGCGGGCGAACCGGCGCTTCGACTCCCAGGCGCCGCGGTACGCCGTTCCAATGCGCTCGCGGAGCACGCCGCTCGTCGCTGAAAGGACAAACGACAGGGGCGCGAGTACGGTGTGCGTGACAAGAAAGCCGACGAAATGCGGGCGGGACTGTGGACGTCCAAAGACGTACGTTTCGACGGCCATGTACATCGTCCACAGCGAAGCAAGCGTAACGTAGAGTGTCATATATACTACCTCGTTTGTTGGATAAGAAAATGGAAGATATGTGTCCGCCGCTGCCTTCCGAAAAAGACGGAAAAAGAGGGCGGAATGAAGATCAGGTGCCGAGAAGGCTCAAGCCTCTTCTTCTTTCCTCTAAGAAAGCATTCAATGCAACGAAGCGACGGGCCATTGGTTTTTCCCTCGCCGGATCTTTACGACCACGATCTTCGGATGAAGGGCGTAGATTTATGTTGGCGTACCATGAAGGAGTATAGTCAAATCGTGTCTTCTTTTTGCGGAAAGATTCCCATTGGGGACACCGTTCTCCGCGGACCAGTGCGTTTGCGAGAAGCGTGCGGGATCAGGGGGGCTGCGCAGGGGGGCGAGGGCGTTTGGTGGCCGGTCTCGTTTGGCAGGCGGTCTGGAATACGGAAACCAGATGGATCTGCCGCTTGGATAGAACCCCACCCGCACGCACGCATTCCGTAGGGCCCCTCTTTCGGGACAAAAAGCGCAGCCGGCGGGCGTCCCTCTGTCGCGTTCTCCTCACGATCCACGCGTTGTTATGTCGTCTCTACGGTCGAGTCGCCTCCTCCAAGTGTTGTTGGCCATCGTTGGGGTTGTGCTCACCGTGCTGCTCGTCACGCCAGAGCTCGTTGTGGAATATCTCTGGCTGGGAGAGCTCGGTTACTCTGGGGTCTTTTGGACGATTCGGGGCACGCAGATCCTGCTGTTCGTCCTCGTGTTCGTACTGGCGGGGCTCTACTTTGGGGGTAATTTTTACGCCCTGATTCGCAACATCCCGCCCCTTTGGGCCTCGCAGTGGGCGCAGGAAGGCGAAGCGCCCGAGGTCGGCGGCAAGCCGCTTACGCGCGGACGCCTTCGGCGCCTGTCGTACGTCGTCGCCGGGGTGCTCAGTCTGCTCTTTGCGGCCGGGTTCTCCGGCCGCTGGAATGAGCTTCTTCGCTTCTGGTACGCCGGCAGCTACGGGCAGAGCGATCCCGTCTACGGCGTGGACCTGGCCTACCACATGCTGGAGCTCCCCTTCCTGCAGGCCGTGCAGAGCGGGGTGGTGGGGCTGGCCTTCCTGGGGCTTCTGGCGCTGGTAACCGGCTACGTGATTGCCGGGCAGGTGGGCATTCAGGACGGCGGGTTCGAGGCCGATGCGGGCGCGCTCCGCCACCTTGGGGCTAACCTGATTCTCCTGCTGCTGGGATGGGCGTGGGGCTTTTACCTCGATCTCTACGAGCTGCTGCAGGAGGGCGGCGGGGCGGTGTACGGCGCCGGGTATACCGACGTAAATGTCATGATCCCGGCGCTTTGGACCATGGTGGGAGCCACGCTCGTGCTCGCGGCCCTCATCGCGCTTAACCTGTTTCAGCGGCGCCTGCGCCTGCTGGGCTTCGGGGCCGTGGGGTACGCCGTGCTGCTGGTCGGCGGACTTGTGCTGGCACCGTCGCTCGTGACGCAGCTGACCGTGCTGCCCAACGAGCTGGAGCTGGAGCGCCCCTACCTGAAACACAACATCGACCTCACCCGCGAGGCGTACAACCTGGACAAGGCGCAGGTGCAGTCCTACCCGGCCCGCCCCAACCTGACGACGCAGGACATCGAGAACAACAAGGAGACCATCGAGAACGTCCGGCTCTGGGACCCGCGGCTGCTCATCGACACCTACAAGCAGCTCCAGCAGATCCGTACGTACTACGAGTTTTACGACGTGGACGTGGATCGGTACACGATTGACGGCGAGTACCGGCAGGTGATGCTTTCGGCGCGCGAGCTTACGCAGCGGCTGCCGCAGGGCTCCAACAACTGGGTGAACCGCCATCTCCAGTACACGCACGGCTACGGGAGCGTGGCCAACCTTGTGGCGCGGCAGGGAACGGAGGGCTCCCCCGAGTTTCTGGTAAAAGACCTTCCGCCCGTCGCCACGGACTCGACCCTGGCCGTCGACAACCCGTCCATCTACTACGGCGAGAGCGTGCCGACCTATCGCCTCGTCGACACCAAGTCGCAGGAGCTGCACTACCCGAAGGGCGACGAAAACGTCTACACCACCTACGAGGGCGACGGCGGCGTGGACATCGGCAGCTTCTGGCGGCAACTCCTGTTTGCGTACTACACGGGCGATTTCAACATCCTGCTTACGGACTACCTGACGGAAGAGAGCCAGATTCAGATCTGGAACAGCCTGCGCGAGCGGGTGCGCCGCGTGGCGCCGTTTCTCCAGTTCGACGGCGATCCGTACTTCGTCCTGAGCGACAACCGCCAGTACTGGATTCAGGACGCCTACACCACCACCCGGTCGTTCCCCTACTCCGAGCCCATCCGCGACCAGCGGGGATTCCAGGGGACGCGCTACATCCGCAACTCAGTGAAGATTGTCGTCGACGCTTACAGCGGCGACGTATCCCTCTACGTTACCGATGTGGAAGACCCCGTGATCGAGGCGTACAAAAACGCCTTTCCGGACCTCTTCCAGCCGCTCGATGCGATGCCGCAGGAGCTCCGGAAGCATGTCCGCTACCCGCAGGACCTGTTCGAGATTCAGATCGAGCGCTACCGGCGCTACCACATGACCGAGCCGCAAATCTTTTACAACAACGAGGACCTGTGGACGCGGCCGCGCGAGCAGTATGCGGGCCAGCAGCGCATCATGGAGCCGTACTACATCATGACCAAGCTCCCCGGGCAAGAGAAGCAGCAGTTTATGCTGATGTCGCCCATGACGCCCGAAAACCGCGACAACATGATTGCCTGGATCGCGGCCAAGTCGGACCCGCCCAATTACGGCGAGTTTGTGGTGTACAAGCTGCCGAAGGAGCGGTTGATTTACGGGCCCAACCAGGTGGAGTCGCGCATCGACCAGGACACCGAGATCTCCCGCCAGCTTTCCCTGTGGGACCAGCGGGGATCGAACGTGATTCGGGGCAACCTCATCGTCGTCCCGATTGAGGAATCCTTCCTGTACGTGGAGCCGATCTACCTGCTTGCGGAGCAGATTCAAATTCCGCAGATGCAGCGGGTGATTGTGGCGTACGGGGAGCGCGTGGCGATGGAGCAGACGCTGCGGCAGTCGCTCAACACGGTGATGGGCGAGCAGGTGATGCAGACGCGCCAGGAGGCCCTGGCCGCGATGCAGCAGACGGCGCGGCAGGCGCGGACCGCGGCGCCGCCCGGGCAGGTGGAAGACCTAAAGCGGGCCCAAGAACTCATCCAGGAGGCACGAACGGCCCTGCAGGATGGGGACTTCGCAGGCTTCGGCAACCGGTTCGACGAGCTGGAGCAGATCCTCAACGACATTCCCCTTCCCACCGACACGACGCGGGCAGCCGGCCCGCCGCCCACAGGGGCCGTCTCGGAGACGGGGGGCGGCACAGAGGCGGGCAGCGGACCGCAGGAATGAGAGGCGCCCGGCAGCTCGGAGCCCCCGAGACGACCAACCCGAGTCGACTACTCTGAGGCGACCGAGGCGCCGGACCGGCCTCCTTACCGCTTCTGGATGAGAATCCAATTGTTGCCGGCTTCATCGCGATACAGGTGCACGTCCACCAGCGTAGGACGCATTTTGTAGGTGAACGTGTACGTAAAGTGCTCGTCGAGAGCACCCTCCTCCACCCCGTCGGTGAACCGGCCCAGGAACAGCGGATTGTTGCTGCACGGCGCCAACTCGGTGAAGAAATTGGTCCCGAGGGCATCCTCGGGGTCCACGCCGCTCAGGTTGGATTCATAGCGGTTGTAGAACTGCACCACCCCGTCGTCATCGATCTTAATGATGCCGAACGGAGCGTCGTTGAGCGCCTCGGGGCTGGCGTGCCGCAACTTCTCGCCGACGTCTTCGTCGTCGAAGGCGAAGTCTGGCGCCGACGAGTCCTGATCGGCGCTCTCCTCCTGGTGCGGGGGCCCCGAGGCATCTGGGCCGGGCTCATCTTCGCGCAGGTACGAGTACGGATCCTGGGAAGTGGGCATGGAGGGGCGGGGGAGGCCGGGAAACTGTGTGGGAGGCATGCGCTGCCGCCGGGCTCCGGAAAGATGTCCGGCATCCCTGCATGAGCGGCACGCGCGCCCCGCGACTGGGAAATTCTTGTATTAGTCGTGCGGGGCATCGATCCGTCCGTCCGAGAAAAACCCACAAAGGCAGTCCGTCGCCATCAGCAAAAACCGACGGATGTAACCAAGTCGCTATGAACCTCCGAACAAAATAACGGGCAAGAATCCTCGGCTTGGTCCTTCGATACCACAAAATGGAACGCATCCGGCATAGCTACAGGGGTTCGCGTCTTGATGCGGGTGCTTCACGAAGAGCCTTCGTAGGACCAACGCACCGACCGCCGCTGGACGTGACCCACACACCCACACAGGAAAAGCACGCATCCACAAAACAGATGCCCAACGGGGCCGCAGACGTCGAATCGGAACTGGAAACCCTTCGAAACCGCGTTGAAGCGGCCCTCGGCACATCGCTTGATGAGCAGTGGGACGAGGTGTTGGGGCAGTGGGAGGAGGCCTCTCCCGCTGACCGGGACGAGGTGCGCGCACAGGCACGTGCCCTCCGCGACCGCCTTCTCGACAGCCTCCGGGCCATCGGGTCGTTGGAAGAGCTCAAGCGAGGGCTTGCCATCGGCTACATCGAGATGAAGTGCCACTGGACCATGCTTAACACCCGTATTCAGCAACAAACGGCCCAGCACGGCCGCCCCAAGGAGCCCCTCATCTACCGGGCCACGTGTGTAAGCCTCATCGTCCAGGGCCTCGAACCCTTGCTCAACCGAGAGTATGTGGAGGGTGTCGCCGATCTCTTGGCCGATCCCCTTTCTGCATAGCCCCTTCGGAGAAAAGGCACATGCTGAAGGTGACGGGCGAAGCCACCTCCGACTTCGTCACCCCCGATCTCATAGGGAGCTTGCGTTGGAACGCGCAAGGTCCCTTTTCTGCGTTCTAGGCAGGAGGCACGTCCCCGCAGCCCAGTTTGTTTGCGGAATGCACGTGCCCAGGCGTGACTGTCTTACGGGTGTACCTGTATTGCGGGTGCATCTGTATTGCGGGTGCACTTGTCCTACGGAGCCGAGGCGCGAAGCACCCCGGTTACGCGAATCGAGCGGGAGGCTGGGCGGCCCCCGTGCCGGCTGCGCATGTCCACGCGAAGTCGCGCACCAACTGCGTCTGCGTTCAGGGGCGTGATGGAGAGATGCCCCTTCGTGCCGACAAACTGGGCGTTCCCGGTTGAGAGAATGACGAGAGCCTCCGGAGGCCGAGAAGGGTTGGGGGGAAGGCCGTCGGGGTAGAGGCCGGTGGCGACTACGTTGTAGCGGCCCGGGGGCAGCCGGTTCGCGGGGTCGTCACGCGTTTCCGCCACGAGTTCGATGGACAGGCCGGGACCGTTGCGCGGGCCTAGTTCGAGGCCGACGCGGCCCTGCTCTCGAAACTGAAGGCGGGCCGTTCCCCGAAGCGTATCCGTAACACTGCCTTCCACGTATAGTCGGTACCGGCCCGGGGGCACATCGGGCCCGGCGTCGGCCCCGCAGCCGGGCAACAGAAAGACCCCGAGAAGCAGAGCCCAGTGGACGGCGCGGCGAGGCGGCATGAGGCAGGGCGGGCGGGCCCGGAATCTAGCGCGGCTGAGTCTCTACCGTGCGGAGGTGTTCTTTCACCTGCTGGTCGACCTCTTCCACCTCCATCGGCACATCGTCGGCGATAGGGACCACGTCGAGAATGAGCCGGGCGCTCCGGTTGTACGTAAAGTAGTTGTAGGCCCAGTTCACGAACGCACTGAGGCGGTTCCGGAAGCCGACCAGCTTGGCGATGTGAATCACGACCCACAGGAACCAGGCGAAGGCGCCCCGAAACGAGATGCCTCCGGCAAACTCGGCCACGGCCGCGTTGCGCCCGATCGTGGCCATCTGGCCCAGGTCCCAGTATTCGAACGACTCGCGTGTGCCGTCGCGGAGGTCGCGCTGGATTTGCTTCGCGGCGTGGCGCCCACTCTGGATGGCCACCTGCGCCAGTTGCGGTTCGTAGCCGTCCTGTCCCGCAATGGCCGCCATGTCCCCCACGGCGTATACGGTGGGGTGGTCGGGCACGCTCAGATCAGGGTTTACGACCACGCGCCCGTCAGGGGCCTGCTCGGTCCCGACCATCCCGGCCACCGGACTTGCCTTCACCCCGGCCGCCCACACGAGCGTCTGTGTTGGGATGGTGCCGCCCCCCTGCAGATGCACGCAATTGGCTTCCACTCGGTCCACGGCCGTGCTCGTACGCACGTCCACCCCGCGCCCCTCAAGCACCGCCTCTGTGTAGGTGCGCTGCGGCCGCTCGTACGGAGGAAGCAGGCCGTCTTCCATCTCCAGAAGAAGGCAGCGTGCCTGCTCGCGGGTGTCGAACTTGGCGAAGTCATCGTTCAACGTGTCGAAAAGCTCCACGAACGCCCCGGCCATTTCCACCCCGGTGGGGCCGCCGCCCACGACGACAAAGGTGAGGGCCCCTTCGCCGGCGGCGTCGCGCTGCCGGTCGTACCGCTCAAACTGCCGCAGCACGCGGTTGCGCAGGTTGACGGCATCCGGCACGTTTTTGAGCGGATAGGCGTGCTCCTCCACGCCGGGAACGCCGAAGTCCGTCGACACCGCACCTGCGGCTAGGATGAGGTGGTCGTACGCGAGGGAATCGCTGCCGCGGAGGTGCACCTGCTGAAGGACGGGATCGATGTCGGTGACCGTGCCGAGGCGAAAATGCACCGTTTCGTTGCCCTGGAAGATGTTGCGCACGTTGTGCGCAATGTCGTCCGGCTCCAGCCCGGCCATGGCCACCTCGTACAGAAGCGGCTGGAACTTGTGGTAGTTGTTGCGGTCGACCAGCGTGACGCGCACCGGGGCGTCGCGAAGGTCCTTGGCGGCCTCGAGGCCCGCAAAGCCGGCCCCCACAATGACGACGTGGGGCCGTTCAGCGGCTGGAGAAGGGGTGTCGAAGGGCATGGCGGAGAAGAAATGTAACAAGAACCGTGTAAGTGCCGCTTAGAGCCGTTTACAACTGTGCACCTGCCACACCGATCCCCGACGGTCCCCGTGCCGGTAGAAAACAGGAAAAGGTTTCGGCATCTTCGCATCTGCCCCTAGGCACCAGTTCACCGGAGAACGGCAGCAAAGGGAAGGGGACGAGAAAGAAGAAGCAAATGCGTTACGTGTGGACTCCGTTGCTGTTGGGCAGGCCTTTTCTGTTAGGCAGGCTTTGCTGTGCCGAAAGAGAGCGTCAGTCCTGCTGTGCACGGTGCCACTCAAGGGTGTCGCGGATGGCCGTTTCGTAAGGCGTAACAGCACCCCCGAACGCCTGCTCAAACTTGCTCGTATCCATTACAAACGAGTTTTGGAACTGGTAGAGCACGTCCTTGATCTCGCGGGCCTGCGCGTTGAACAAGCCCGCGAGCGTGAGTGCCCAGGACCCATAGGCACGCATTGAAGGGGACGTGCCGAGCGTCGCGTACACCTTCTCGATGAAGCGGCGTCCCGTGATCGGCGGATTACTCGGCAGATGCCACACTTCGCCGAGCGCCCGCGGATCGGATCCGAGCGTGACCAGTCCCTCCGCAAAGTCGGGCAGGTACGTCATGGTATGGGGGGCGTCGAGCGATCCTAGCCACGCGGCGGTCTTTCCGTTCAGGGCTGCCTCGAACACCAGCTCACGCGTTGAAGAGTGGGCGTGCGGTCCGTAGAAGTCGGAGGCCCGGCCGATGGCCACCCGCGCTCGCCCCTGCTCGTGGGCGTTCCGAAGCATGGTCTCCAGCTCTGCGCGAAGGGCGCCTTTGGTCCCCTGCGGTGTGCGCGGCGTCTCCTCCGTCATGGGCCCGTCGGTCGGGCCGTACATGTAAAGGTTGTCGGTCATGATGAGAGGGGCGTCGGCGTGAGACGCGGCCGCGATGCTATGCTCGGTGAGAACCGGGAGCTGGTCCGCCCACTGCTCGTAGGGAACGTTCAGGCAGTTGTATACGACCGCGGCCCCTGTGCAGGCCTCCCGGGCCGCCTCCAGATCGGTGCAGTCGGCCGCAACGACCTCCACCCCATCGGGAAAGACGCCATCCCCGCTGCGGTGGACGGCGCGGACCGGGAGCGAGCGGTTGACCAGGGCAGTCACGACGGCCCGGCCCGCTCCCCCGGTGGCCCCAAGAACGACGTGTGGGCGTTGAGACGAAAGGGACACGGCACGGCGCGACGAGTGACATGCAGGGAGCGACGGTGCAGGCAGGGCGGCCAGAACGAGAGGGGGGCTGGCCGTCCGGGCGCTACGAGAAGTGTAGAAGGAATGTTAAAATTGCGAGTACGGAACCGAGGTTCCCGGGCGTACTAAATTTGCTGAAATCGCGTGCAGGCCTCTCGCCTTCGGGGTGGACCTCGGGGGTGTCAGTGCCTACGTTTGAACACCGCGAACTCTTCTCTCATCGGTTCTCCTGCCCTGTGTCCTCGGCCGCCCCCATGACCCTCCGTTCTCCACGCATCTACATAGGCGTGCTGGCCCTTACCCTGCTCGCGATTGGGGGTGGGGTCTGGGACAGCGTTGCGCTCGGGCCGTGGGCGTTTGCCATTCTGTTTGTCGCCGTCGTCGCTACCGGCATTCCTCACGGCGCCATCGACCATCTCGTAGCGGCGCGCCTGTGGGGACTCGAGGCCACCTGGGCCGATCAGGCGAAGTTTTACGGCGGCTACCTGGCCGCCATGGCCCTGTACGCAGGGGCCTGGATCGTGGCGCCGGGCTGGAGCCTGGCGCTGTTTCTGGGGATGACCATGTACCACTTCGGGCAGGCGGACCTGGCGTACTGGCGGCTTCCGCCGGGGCCGGCCCGCCTCCTCTACCTCTCCCGCGGGCTGTTTCTGATTGGGGGCCCCATCGCCGCGTTTCCCGGCATCGTCGATCCCATCTTCGAGGCCATCGGCGGAGTGCATCTGCTTGAGTGGCCGGGCATTGCCACCGTCCCCACGGTCCTGTTCGCGGGCCTTGTGGGGCAGCACGTCGTGGCCCTCGGGCTCGCCGCGCTGCGCGCCTCTCCGCGGGTTCCGTGGGCCCTGGGCCGGGAGGCACTCAATGTGGCCGTGCTCACGGCCCTGTTCGGACTCGTGCACCCGTTGGTGGCCTTCTCGGTGTACTTTGGTGGATGGCATGCGCTGGGCCACATCCTGGAGCTGCTCCGCTTCTTCCGGCGCCGGGGCAACGACATGTCCCTCCGCGATTTCTACCGCGAGGCGGCTCTCTTTACCGTGATTCCGTTCGTAGGGCTGGCGGGACTGTACGTCGCCACGCAGTCGTTCGGCCTCGAAAACCAGATGATTGCCCTCCTCTTCATCCTCATCGCCATCATGACCCTTCCCCACATGGTGGTGGTAGAACGCCTCTATCAGGACCGCGAGGCGGCCCGCGCCGCCTGAGTGGTCCTGGATTAGAAGAATCCCGGGACCAACAGCACGAAGGAGGGGGAACAACGAAAGGGCGTGGCCCAACGACCACGCCCTCCGTTCGGGACAGAACACATATGTGAGAAGGGAGGGAAAGAAGCCTACATGTCACCCTCAGCGGATTCCTCTGGGGGCAGCAGAACGGTGTCGATGACGTGGATGACGCCGTTCGAGGCTTCAATGTCGGCCTGCGCAACGGTGGCGACGTTCTGGCCCATCACCTTCACGGTGCCATCGTCCACCTGAAACCGCACAGAGCGCCCTTCGAGCGTGGGGGCAGCGTCCATGCCGGTTACGTCCGACGCCATGGCCTTTCCGCTCACGACGTGATACTGCAAGATGGCCTGCAGCTGTGCCTTGTTCTCTTCCTTGAGCAGAGACTCAAGCTGGCCGTCCGGCAGGGCCGCAAAGGCCTCGTCCGTGGGCGCAAATACCGTAAACGGGCCATCGCCCTTCAGGGCCTCGACGAGGTCGGCTGCCTTCAAGGCCTGCACGAGCGTGCTGAAGTCCTCGGCCTCGACGGCGGTGTCGACAATGTCGGGCTGATCGGCGCCCATGTCGTCTTCCTGAGCCACGACAGGGCCTGCGGCCAGGAGCAGAAGGGCAGTTGCAGTGAGAGCAGCGCGAAAAACAGTTCGGTACATGATGCTGGGTGGAAGAATGAGAGGAAGAACTGAACACGCACATAACTCCACGCCCCCACCCGTTATTTTATCGGAGGCCCGGAAAGACGCCATCGTTACAGGTGAGGCCGCGCCCTCACAGGTTTGTTGCATCCAGGGGGGCCGCCCGGACGAGGCGTGAGCGGGCGCTCCCTACGCCATTTCACTGGATGTCTGTTAGAAACGGTGCCAAGCGGCGAACACTGGTCCCCGCACCGCGTTGCAGAAAACTGATTGGTGCTTCTCGCAACCCCTTTTGCAACAGACCAAGACAGCGTCGTGGCACAAGCGAATGAAGGAGATGAAGTCCAAGTCCACTACACGGGCAAACTAGAGGACGGGACGGTGTTCGACTCCTCGGAAGACGGGGAGCCTCTCAGCTTCACAATCGGTGAAAACCGGGTCATCCCGGGCTTCGAACAGGCCGTGACGGGCATGGAGCCGGGCGACACCAAGACGGCGGAAGTGGAGCCGGAGCAGGCTTATGGCGAGCACCGCGAGGACATGGTCATGGAGATGGATCGTGACCAGATTCCGGGCGAGGTGGACCCGGAGGTTGGCCAGCAGCTCCAGCTGCGGCTCGAAAACGGGCAGACCGTCCCCGTGCTCATTACCGCCCTGGGCGAAGACACCGTTACCATCGACGCCAATCACCCGCTGGCGGGGCGCACGCTCATTTTCGACATTGAGGTGGTCGACGTGGCCGAAGGAAGCGGTTCGCCGGGCGAGCCGGGCGGAGAGGGCGGAAACATTGTCACCCCGTAACATCGGGCGTCGCACTCCAGGATCCGAAATCGCTTCGTCTGAGTAGCATCTTCGCCCCTGCATGGGTTTCTGTGCAGGGGCGTTGCTATATGAAGTGGTTTTGGACCGGGAACTGCCGCGCGCGCTTCGTTGCACAGCACGGCGTCGCTGTCTACATTGGCGTACGCTGTCAGTTGGCGTGTGCTCTCGGAAGTGTCGCGCGCTGGCATCCCGGCCGTGTGTCTCTGGCCTCCGTGAATCAGTTGCTCGATCATGTCCGCCTCCCAGTCCTCCGCCTCCGTGGATCGTAGCCAGCGTCAGTACAACTTCTCGGCCGGCCCCGCCACGCTTCCCGAGGAGGTGCTCCTCGAAG
>ERZ1034573.527-NODE-527-length-11392-cov-48.038723_pt1 | contig 11392 bp, 6 predicted proteins | sample MGYA00520641_ERZ1034573 | MGnify/ENA primary metagenome ERZ1034573 (study PRJEB33760, sample SAMEA4777724) | hypersaline lake metagenome | biome: hypersaline environment; feature: brines | place: Spain | collected 2014-08 | depth 0 m ...
GTAGGCACAGATGGAATGACCTACGTGCCCGGCGCCACGCTTACAGATCCCGAGCAGGTGGACGAGGCCGTGGCCGCCGCCCGAGAGGCCGACGTGGCCGTGGTGGCCCTAGGCGAGGGTGCCTACGCGGAAACCCCGGGCAACCTCAACGACATGGCCCTGCCTCCCGCCCAGCGCACGCTCCTCCACCGGGTTGCCGATACGGGCACGCCGGTGGCCCTGGTGCTGATTCAGGGACGCCCGCGCCTCTTGAACGATACGGCCGACCTGCCGGACGCCGTGCTGACGGCATACAACCCGGGTCCTGAGGGTGGGCAGGCACTCATGGAAGTCATGTACGGAGCTGTCAATCCCAGCGGCCACCTGCCCTACACCTACCCGCGCTCGTCGGTAGGCATGCGGACGTACGACCGCAAGTACAGCGAGAACCAGGACCGGCAGGGTGGCATGAGCGGCTTTGACCCGCTCTTCTCTTTCGGGCACGGGCTGTCCTACACGCGCTTCGACTACAGCGACCTCACGGTGAGCCGCGACTCAATGACGACCGGCGCGCTCCAGAACGGCGGGCAGGTTGAGGTCGAGGTCACCGTCACCAATGCCGGCGAACGGCGAGGCCAGGACGTGGCCCAACTCTACCTGAGCGACCTCGTCGCCAGCGTCACGCCGTCTGTGAAGGAGCTCACCCGCTTTGCGAAGATAGATCTCGCGCCCGGCGAGCGCACGCGACTCTCGTTCTCGCTGCGGACCGACGACTTCAGCTTCATCGGGCGCGACGGTGAGCCAGTGGTAGAGCCTGGGACCTTTCGGGTGGCGGTTCACAACCTCAGCACCTCCGTGGACCTCGTTGGCGACCGGTTCCTCACGGAGGGGCCGAACCGTTCTCCGGAAGAGCAAGGCACGACGTCCTCTCTTAAGTAACGGCTCTTACAGTAACGGCAAGTCGACAGGAACGGTGCATGTCAACGTGCCGGGCGTGAACGGTTGCCTCCTGAGCGGTGCTGCGACGATGCAGAGACCCGGCTACAGCCACCCGGCCACGGCCTCGTGTAAGCGCGCTGCTCTCTCAGGAGGTGCCGTTCCAGCGTCGGCTCTCCCCAAATACCCGTCCGCCCCTCGCTCTTTTCGTTGCAGTCGATTCCGTCATGCCCGACCCCACTGCCGACTCCTCTTCTGAGGCCAATGAGGAAGTACTCACCGGAAACGTCCTCAAAATCGTCCTCTTGTCCCTGTCCGCTGCGCTCGGCGGGTTCCTGTTCGGGTTCGACAGCGGAGTCATCAACGGGACGGTGGAGGCGATCCAGAGTGATTTTGGAGCTGGGGAGGTCGTCACGGGCTTTAACGTGGCGTCGATGCTATTGGGGAGCGCGGTGGGCGCCTTCTTCGCGGGCAACTTGGCTGACAAGGTCGGCCGGCGGCCCACGCTCATCCTCACGGCCCTCGCCTTTATGGTGAGCGCCTGGGGCTCCGGGGCCGCAGGGGGATCGGTGCCCTTCGTGGCCGCCCGCCTGATCGGCGGGCTAGCAGTGGGAGCAGCGAGCATTCTCGCCCCCGCCTACATCAGCGAAATTGCTCCGTCCAGCATTCGGGGCAGCCTGGCCACGCTCCAACAGCTCATGATCGTGGTGGGGCTTTTCGTGGCCTTTCTCAACAACTACCTGATCGCGCAGGCTGCCGGAAGCGCCGCCAACGCGTTCTGGATGGGCTTCGACGCGTGGCAATGGATGTACTGGATGGAGCTGATTCCCGCCAGCGTATTTTTTCTTTCCCTCCTCGCGATTCCGGAGTCTCCCCGCTACCTGGTGGCCGCGAACCGGGAGGAAGAGGCCGCCTCCGTGCTCGACAGCCTGGGCACGGCCACCAACGTGAAGGAGAAGCTCGCCGACATTCGGTCGACCTTGAACGACGAGCGGCGCCCGCGCCTCACGGACGTGATTCAGGAGCACACCGGTCGGATTCACCCCCTGCTGTGGGCCGGCATTGGGCTGGCGGCCCTGCAGCAGTTGACCGGAATCAACGTAGTGTTTTACTACGGCGGGACGCTCTGGCAGGCCGCCGGCTTCACCGAGGCAAGCGCTCTGCTGACGAACGTCGTCAATGGCTCGGTAAACGTCGTCTTTACCTTCGTGGCGATTGCCCTGATCGACCGGGTGGGGCGTCGGCCCCTCCTGCTCGTGGGCTCGATCGGGCAGGCCCTCATGCTCGGCGTCATGGCGTACGTCTTCGCCACGGCGGCGCAGGGCGGGGCTGGCGGCATCGAAATGCAGGGGAATCAAGGGGTCGTGGCACTGGTGGCCGCGAACGCATACATTGCGTTTTTCGCCTTCTCCTGGGGCCCGGTCATGTGGGTTATGCTCGGCGAGATGTTTCCGAACCGGTTCCGCGGCGCCGCCCTCTCGATCTGCGGCCTGGTGCAGTGGCTCTCCAACTTTCTGGTCACGTGGACCTTTCCCATTCTTCTGGGGTCCATCGGGCTTGGCATCTCGTACGGCATCTACGCGGCGTTCGGAGTCGTGGCCTTCGTCTTCGTGAAGCTGTTCATCGACGAGACGAAGGGCCGCTCGCTGGAGGACATGTCTCGGGAGGCCGAGGCGGCCGCGTAGGCCTCCGTCTCTGGGTTCGCCCCACCGCCCTTCCTACGTCCCGTCTTCAACTACAGAAACCGAAGCACACTCACGCCGACGCTCAGGCCGGACGCGTCGAGCCGCTTGGTGAGGTCGAGGCGCAGGGTATCCTCAAGCAGGCCGTTGACCGAGAGGCCCACCTCGTGGTGGAATCCGTCCGCCCGTTGAACCGCAGCGCCGCGCCGTCGAAGCCGCTGCTCGGTGCCGTCGTCGATCCAGGTGCGCCCGTGGCCGCCGTGCAGGAGGAGCTCAATGTCCTGCTCGACCGGCGCCTGCCACCCGAGGAGCTCGAAGGGCACCGTCCGGAAGTTGTGCTCCCAGAAGAGGGCCACGTGGTGCTCGCCCTGGTACGGGCGGTCGTCGAGCGTGCGGAGGGCCCCGAACGGCGTGTAGGGCTGCGGGCTCGCCTCGATCACGCCGAAGCGCTGTAGGGGGAGGGCCCCAAACGAAGCCCCGGCGTCGACCCGAAGATCCAACGCGTTGGGACGGAAGCGGCGCTGGAAAAACGTTTCGATGCGGGCGTCGGCCACCGCCTCCAGTCGCGTGAAGTCAAAGTCGCTCGCCGCAAGCCCTGGATCGCTGTGCTCCACGGACACCTGCAGGCGGTTGATGGGGAGAACGCCGAGCAGCCCGCCGTCGCCCAGCGTGGCGGTGAGCGCGACCGACCGCAGCCGGCCGTCCCCCACCGAAGGGTTCACCGGCTGCGTGACGGAGCGGCCAAGGGCATCGTAGTCCGTGCTCTTCGCGACGGAGAAGTGACGCTCGTTGCGGAGCTGGAGGGCCAGCCCCAGGTTGGGACTGGAGAAGGCGTGCCGGACGGACACGTGGAGGCGCTCATTGCCGAAGTAGTCGAAGTAGTCCGGCGCCCCCGCGAGCGTCCAGAGGCTGTTTGAGAGGCGTGCCCAGAGCGGGGCGATGCGGGAGCGGGCCCGGTAGCGCGGCTCGATGCCGTAGTGGTACCCGGCGGACAGGTCCGTGTCGTCGCCCAATGGCAGGGTGGCCTCGCCCCCGTACGACCACTGCGTGGATCCCGACGGGCCGGTGTTGTAGCCGCCCCGCCCCGTGACGGCGAGCGGCCCGACGCCGAGGTCGAGCCGCAGGCCGAAGTGCCCCCCCTCCACGCGGTTGAAGCGAAGAACCGGAAGCCCGCCCTCCACGTCGACGAACGAGGCGGTTGCTTCGTCGCCGGCCCCATCCGTCGTGTCGGACGCGGCCGTCTCGTCCGCGTCCCCTCCAAAGCTGAGTCCCTCCTCGACGAGACCGAGGTCCTGAAGCCATCCGTAGAGCCCGCCCGGATCGAACGCGTCCTGCACCGTGTCGGTGCTGTCGATCTGCTCGTATGCCGTCTGCTCGTCCTGCGAGTACGGCACGAACGGGCCGCCCCCCAGCGAGTCGGGCTGGGCGCTGGAGAGGGCCTGAATGCCCACCGTGCTATCGGCACGCACCGCGATCTCGTCGCCCCCGCCGTCGGCGTCATAGAGCGAATCGGGAAGCGGCTCGTTGATCTGATACTCGTTCAGGCGGCTGACCTGGCGAATACGAATGTCGGAGAGCGAAATAAGCGCGGACAACTGCGCGTTTAGGTCGCGCCGGGCCCGGAAGTCGACGGGCAGCCAGTACGGCCCGCCGAAGTTGGAGAATTGCTGCTCGAAGGTGATATCGACCTCCTTCAGCACCCGCGGCGTGCTCAGCGAGGGGGTGGGGCGGAGTTGGGCCTCGAGCAGGGCATAGGTGCTGTCAAGCACCGTCACGGTGCCCCGGAACGTGGACGAGAGGCGATTGGCCGGCTCCACCTCGATGCGGAAGGCCTGCCGTCCGTCGATGGCGCGCGTGGTGTCGAGCGTAAAGTCGTAGTAGTCGAGCGCGTCGGGGTGGGTGACGCCGACCATCTGATTCCCGAAGACCCCGACGTTGTCCTCGTACAGGTTGAGGACCGTCGCGGCGGCGGGGAGGGCCGACTCGGCAATGCCTTGCAGGTTGGCGGTGCCGCGCTGGGAGCGCACCACCTCTCGGGTGCCCCGCTCCGCGTCCCAGAACGCGGTGGTCTGGCTTTCGGCCACGGCGACAATCGCCGTGTCATTGGCCAGCGTGAACCGGTTGTACGCCTCCACCGAATAGCTCTTGAGCGCCGGCCACCACTCCTGCTTGTTCTCAATGACGCGCCGCATGATGGTCTCGCCCGGATTTCCGGAGCCCGTCACCCGTACCTCCTCCATCTGCACGGTCGAGGGCGCCAGGCGGAAGGTCTGCCGCGGCGGCGTGTCGGCGGTGATGCGGCGGCGGACGGACTCGTAGCCGACGTAGCGCACGACGACGGTGGCCGGCAGGCTGTCGAGCGCCAGGGTGTACTGCCCGTCCACGTTCGTGATGGTGCCCTGGTACGTGTCCGCGATGCGGAGATTGGCCTGCGGCAGGGGGTCCCCGGTCTCCGCGTCCACCACGCGTCCCTCCAGAAGAGCGGCGGTCGTGTCCTGCGCGTGGGCGGCGGCAGGGCCGACCGCCAGCAGGAGAAGGGGCAGTAGGACGAGGTAGAAAAGACGCGGGGCAGTGCGTCGGGCCATGGGTCGGCTCCAGGGATCATCCACGGGAATCCAGTCGAGGGCGAGTGGGTCGCGTCGCCTATCCAATCGAGATGTCCGCGCCCGCCAGCGCCGGCTCCTCCACCGTTTCCTCGCGCTCCAGCTTTCCGTCGCGGAGGTGGATGACGCGGCGGGCGTGATGGGCGATGGCCTCCTCGTGGGTCACGAGCAGAATGGTATTGCCCTGCCGGTGGAGCCCCTCCAGGAGCTCCATGATCTCGTCGCCGGTCTCCGTGTCGAGGTTGCCGGTCGGCTCGTCGGCCAGCAGGAGCGCGGGGCGGTTCACGAGGGCCCGGGCCGTCGCCACGCGCTGGCGCTGCCCCCCCGACAGCTCGTTGGGGCGGTGGTCCAGGCGGTCGCCGAGCCCCACACTGCGGAGCGCCTCCGCCGCCCGCTCGCGCCGGTCGCGCTTCGACATGCCGGCGTAGATGAGCGGCAGCTCGGCGTTGCGCAGGCAGTTGACGCGGGGAAGCAGGTTGAACGTCTGAAAGACGAACCCAATCTCGTGGTTGCGAATCTCCGCGAGCTCGTCGTCGGAGAACGTGCTCACGTCCTCGCCCCGGAGGTGATAGGTGCCGCTCGTGGGCGTGTCGAGGCACCCGAGCATATTCATGAACGTCGACTTCCCCGAGCCGGAGGGCCCCATGACGGCCACGTAGTCGCCCTCTTCGATCGAGAGCGTGACGCCATCGAGCGCCCACACTTCCTGGCTCCCCATCATGTATCGCTTCTTCAGCCCATTCACTTCGATGAGGGCCCGGTCCGACGCGTTGGTCGGGGCCCCGTTGGTGGCGAGTGCTTCCATGGCGGTTGCGGGTGTGCTATGAGCAAAACGGGTGCGCGGACGTCGTGTGTCCAGTCTCGGTCGCCCTCGGCTGTAAGGTCGGAACCCCGGCGGGGCCATGCACCCGCCCCCGCCGGGCTCCTCCTACTGGGTCATGGCGATGGTTTCGCCCGACTGGCCCTCCTGTTCGCCGGTTTGGATCTTCATCCCGGGCTCCAGCTCGCGGCTGACGGCACTATACGGCCCGGTGATGACCGTCTCGCCCCCCTCCAGGCCGGCCGTAATTTCCATGTACGTGTCGTCGGCGATGCCGGTGTTCACCTCCACCATCCGGGCCGAGTCGCCCTCCGCCACGAACACGACGCGGCGCAGGTCCTCCGCCGCCCCGTCGCCCTGTGCGGCCGCGCCGGACGCATCGCCGGAGCGGGTCTCGGCGAAGTCGCGCACGGTGACGGCCTGGATGGGCACGGCCACCGCCGCCTCCGCGGTCTCGGTGTAGATGTCGACCGCCCCACTCATGCCGGGGCGAATCACCGGCGAGCGTGCGCCCTCGCGCGGGACCTCGGGGCGCGCAATGGCGCCCTCGTCGCCGCTCGTAAGCCCGGTGTTGGGGTTGTCGAGCACCCGGATCGTGACGGGGAAATTGGTTACCTCGTTCTGGCTTCCCTCGTTCTGGATGCGGGCCGAGTTGGCGATCTCCGTGACGGCCCCCTGAAAGGAACGGTCGGGGTGCGCGTCGAACTCAATCGTGGCGGAGTCCCGCGACGCGACGTTCACCACGTCGCTCTCGTTGACGTCCACCTCCAGCTCCATCTGCCCGAGCCGCGACACGCGCATCATTTCGGTCCCGGCCCGCTGCTGGGTCCCCACCACGCGCTCGCCCTCCTCCACCTCGAGCCGCGTAAGCGTGCCCGACATGGGGGCATAGATGCGGGTCTTCTGGAGCTGCTCGCGGGCGTCCTGGAGGTCGGCCCGCGCGCTCTCTACCCGGAAGCGCGCCGCCTGCAGCTGCGCCACGGCCTGCTCGTACGTGGACTTGGCGTCCTCGAAGTCGCTCGCCGAGACGACCTCCTTCTCGTACAACTTCTTCTGTCGGTCGTAGGTGCGGCGGGCCTGCACCGAGTCGGCCTTGCGCTGGGCGAGGGTGGCCTTCGCCTCCGAGACGCCCGCCTCGGCCCGCTCCACGGCGGCCCGGTAATCGTCGGCCTTGAGGCGGGCGAGCAGGTCGCCCTGCTGCACCACGTCGCCCTCCTTTACGGGAAGCTCCACAATCTCCCCCGACACGTCGGGGCTGATCTCGACCTCCACCTCGGGCTGGGCGCGGCCGAAGGCCGTCACCACCTCGGTGATGGTGCGGCGCTCGGCCCGCTCCGACTCGACCTGCAGGCCGCGCTCACCGCCGCCAAACCACCCCAGTTGCCACCCGAGGCCCCCGGCAACGAGGAGGACGAGCAGCAGGCCGCCGCCCGCGTACAACATGCGATTCGAGGTGCTCTTCGAGGAGGCCATGGCTGAGAAAATCTCTGTTCTGTAGAGAGGCACGAAAAGAACGGTGGGGCTCTACGGCTCGGCCGGCGCGCCCAGGAGGGGCGCAGACGGGGAGAGCCGTCCCACATTGTAGTCGATGCGCTTCTGCTGGAAGAAGAGCTCGTATCGGGCCCGGACCTGCTGGCTGGCCGCATCGACGTAATCGCGAATCGCGTTCTGCAGCTCCACGATGTCGGCGGACCCGAGCTCGTAGCGCTCCTGGGCGGCCGTGCGGGCCCGCTCGGCGGCCCGAAGGCGCTTGTTCGCCGCCTCCAGCTGCTGCACCGCATTCCGGTAGTCGAGGTACGACTGCCGCACCTGCAGGGCAATCTCCTGGCGCTGGTCCTGGAGCGCGTACTCGGCGTCCTGCGCCTGCACCTGGGCCTGCTCCACTTGGTTGCTACGCTGGAGCCGGTCGAAGATGGGAATACTGATGGACAACGAGAGGCCGCCGCCCCGGTTTACGTCGAGCTGATTGGTGAAGTCGTCGCTCACGTTCCCCCGCACTCCCTGGCTCGACCAGTCCGTCCCGTAGCTTCCGCTCAGCGACAGGGTGGGGTAGTAGGCCGACCGCGCAGACCGGACGCCCTGCTCGGCCGCCCGCCGCTCGGCCTCCGCCACGCGCAGGTCCAGGCGCTTCTGGAACGCCTCGTCGATCAGGGCGGGCAGCTCCTGCCGGCTGGAGTCCAGGGTTGCCCCCTCCAAATCGGGCACCCGAAAGTCGTAGGCCTCCCGGGGATTGAGCTGCAGGGTCTGGATGAGCCGGGTCTGGGTGACCTCCCGCTCGCGCTTCCCCTGCAGGAGCTGCTGCTCGGCGTCGGCCAGATCGGCCTCGGCGGTGAACAGGTCCGACTCGGGCCGGGAGCCCGCCTCCACGAACTGCTCAATCTGCCGGAGGCGCTGGCGCTGGGCCGTCACCTGTTCCCGGCGGACCCGCACGATCTCGCGGCTCTCGACCAGCGAGATGAACTGGTCCATCACGTCGAACACCACCTCCCGCCGCGTGCGCTTCAGGTTGGTCTGATCCGCCCCCGCCTGCTCGCGGGCCCCCCGGAGGGAGGAAATGTTCTCGAACCCGTTGAAGAGCGTGATGCTCGACCGGCCGCTCAGGTTGAAAAAGTCCGTCGACTGCGTGGTGAAATCGCCCGTCACCTGACTAAAGTTGCGCCCGACGCGCCGCGTGACGTCCGAATCGATACTCAGATTGGGCGCAAAGTCCATCCACTCGGACCGCACCTGAACGTTGGACTGCCGGGCCTGGGCCTGGGCCCGCTTGATGTTGGTGTTCTGGTCGAGGGCGGTGCGCACCGCCTCGTCGAACGTGACCTGCGTGGTGTCCTGCGGCGGCTGCATCTGCGCGGTCGCCGGGGCGGCCCCGAACGCGAGGAGAACGGCGAGGAGGCTCAGCCCAGTCGAGACGGGACGGAAGAGGGGAAGTCGTCGCATGGAAACTGTCGAGAATGATGGGAGAACGCGAATGGTCGGCGCCGACCGCTACTCGTATCGGAGGGATTCGATCGGATCGAGACGGGCGGCCTTGTAGGCCGGGTAGCCGCCGAAGACGATGGCCAGCAGGGTGACGCCCCCCACGGCAATGGCCGCCCACATCCACGGGAAGGAGGGGCTGATGTCCCAGTAGAGGGCCGCTAGGTTGCCGCCCAGCCCCCCCAGCACGATGCCGATCAGGCCCCCAATTTGGCACAGGATGATCGCCTCCAGCAGAAACTGGCCCAGGATGTTGCGCCACTTCGCCCCCACCGCCTTTCGGATGCCAATCTCTTTCGTTCGTTCGGTCACGGAGACGAGCATGATGTTCATGATGCCCACCCCGGCGGCCAGCAGGGAGATGAGCCCCACGAGCGCCCCGCCCGTCGTGAGCGTGCTCGTGAACTGGCCGAAGGTGCTCCGGAGGAAGTCGCTCGACTCGATGTTGAACGTGCTCGGGGCCCCGGGCTCCACCTGCCGAATGACCCGCAACTGGCTTCGCACCTCGTCTTCCGCGGCCGTCAGTTGGCGGGGCGAGGCGGCCCGGATGCGCGTGTCGTCCATGTTGCGGCCGCCGCTTCCGTACGCCCCCGCAAGGTGCGTGAGGGGGGCGTACACCCGCGTGTTCGGGCTCCGAAACAGCCCCGCCTTCTCGGCCAGGACCCCCACCACCTCCAGCCGCACCCGCCCGATTCGCACCTGCTGGCCGAGTGGGCTGACGGCCGGGAAGAGCACGTCGGCCACCTCCGACCCGAGAAGGGCCACCGGGCGCCCCCCCTGCACGTCCTGCTCCACGAAGGGGCGCCCCGCCCGCATCTCGTAGCCGAAGTTGGACAGGAACGCCTCGTCGGTGCCGTAGAGCGACACGTTCGGGTTCGTCTCCTGCCGGTCCGACTGGGCCTTGACCCCGCCGTCGTACCGTTCGCTCACGCTGACCGTCAGGTCGGTGCCCACCCGTTCCTTGAGGCGCAGAACCTGGTCGTGCGTGATGGGCGGATGGTAGCGCCCGGGCCCGTCGCCGCCCCCGTAGTCGTACCGCTCCACCGAGAACGTCGACGCCCCGAAGCCCTGAATCGAGCTCTTGAAGTACTGGTCGATCACGTCCACGGCCGTCACGGCGGCGATGACCGCAAAGACCCCGATGACGATGCCGAGCAGGGTGAGGGCGGAGCGCAATTTGTTGGCCCGGAGCGCCTGAAGCGCCTCCCGGATTGTCTCGAATCCGCTCATGGAAACAGTGATCTCATTCGGAGAGTGCAGGGGCCCGCACGGCACGGGCCGCTACTCGTATCGGAGCGCGTCGATGGGGTCGGCCGTGGCGGCCTGCCAGGCCGGCGCGATGCCGAATAGGATGCCCACCCCGACGCAGATGGCGAAGGCCAACCCCACCGTCTGGGCCGGCAGGGAGGCGTTAAGCCCCAACGCGCTCACCCCCATCGTCCCGAGGGCGGAAAGCCCGAGCCCGAGCACGCCCCCGATCAGGCACACAATGACGGCCTCGACGAGAAACTGGAACAGAATGGTGCGCCGCTTCGCCCCCACCGCCTTGCGGATGCCGATTTCTTTCGTGCGCTCCCGCACCGACACGAACATGATGTTCATTACCCCGATGCCCCCGACCACCAGCGCGAGCCCGGTCAGGAACAGCCCCACCCCGTAGATGGCGATTCGCACACTCGCGAAGCTGTCCATGACCTGCTGCTGGTCGTTGATCGCAAAATTGTTCTCCTCCCCCGGCCCCACCCCGCGGGCCGTCCGCACGATGCCGGTCAGTTCCTCCTCGGCCCGGTTCATCAAGGCCGAATTCCCGACCTTCGCCATGACGGTCACCCCCTCTCGGCGACTGACGCCAAAAACCTTGTCGTAGGTGCGAAACGGCATGAGAATGCGCTCGTCCGGCGACCCGGGCCCCCCGAACATGCTTTCTCCCTTCTTTGTCTGCACCCCCACGACCGTGCAGGGGACCCCTCCCATCTTGACTTCTTTCCCGAGCGGGGTGATGGCCGGAAAGAGCTCCTCGGCAATGGTGGCCCCGATCACGCAGACCTGCCGGCCCGCCCGCTCCTCGGCTTGGGTGTAGAATCGGCCCTGGCTGAGTTCGACGTTTCGAATTCGCCCGTACTGGGGCGGCGACCCCATAACCTCGGCCTCAACCTCTCGCCCCCGGTAGGTCGTCTGTTGATCCGTGTCGATCATCGGCGCCGCGGCCTCGGCAAAGCGCGAGCGCTCCTGGATGGTCTCGGCCAGGGCCGGCTGAATGGCGGGGCGATTGCGCAGCCGCCACCATTCGCGATCGGCGTTTTGCCCCCACGGAAACTGGTCCACGTACAGCACGTCCGTGCCGAGCTGCGAGAGGGCCTTCTCAAATTCCTGGTCGAGCCCGTTGATGACGGTCG
>ERZ1034573.532-NODE-532-length-11375-cov-5.732509_pt1 | contig 11375 bp, 11 predicted proteins | sample MGYA00520641_ERZ1034573 | MGnify/ENA primary metagenome ERZ1034573 (study PRJEB33760, sample SAMEA4777724) | hypersaline lake metagenome | biome: hypersaline environment; feature: brines | place: Spain | collected 2014-08 | depth 0 m ...
ATCTTACGATATTGGGTATCGGATTAGTATTATTCCTGATCCTCCATTACCCGCGTCCTGATTACCTCCTTCTCCAGTACCACCACCTCCACCACCTGTATTCGGCTGACCACTCTCTGGATTTGTTACATTTGAGTTGCCATCCGCATGACCCCCGTCTCCACCACCACCAGCACCGCCAGTTGATGTTGGTGAACTCTGCGTTCCACCTCCACCTCCACCAGCGAAGAGTCCGTTGTCACCAAATTGTTGTGTGAATTCATCAGAGTAATCCTTCCCGTCTCCGCCATCGCCCCGTTCTGATGGAGTCTCAGGAGATTTACCTCGTTCTGATGCTCCGCCACCACCCCCGCCTGGATACGGAGGGTTTGTTCCATTTTCGCCTTGTCCGCCATTACTTCCAAATCCCCCGTTTGGTGAGCTAGGTTGCAATGCTTCACCACCAGTTGAATCGGCGTGACCTGCACCTCCCCCAGATCCTCCGTCTCTTGCGGTTTTCCTTTGTGGGGCTGCACCGCCACCTCCTATGGCAGTCAAACCAAACCCCGTCGTATCTTCCCCTGACTCACCGAATCCTGATGAACCTTCAGGTGCTCCTTGACCACCATTACCTATGTTTAGGGAATACGTTCCTTCACTTACGGCGAGATTAGATCTGTATATTAGACCACCTGCCCCGCCTCCTCCACCGTCATTTTCACCCCCTCCACCGCCTCCAGCAACTAGTAATACGTCTATACTGGAGTTAGATGGTGATTTATTGATCTTAAAGCTGCCTGACCCTGTCGATTCGAATGCATGTATTCTGTATTTTTGCCCGTCAATTGTCTCGTCAGTTACAGTTGTACCGCCTTCAGCTTCGATGAATTCAGCGGCTGTTATTGCGAATTCTTGATTGTATGTCTCTGTAATGTCGGGGTGTTCTAGTTTTATCTTCAGAGTTCCTTGAAGTACGGATTCGTCGGTTGGTATGCTTAGATCGTCTATTGTGATTGGGTTTATGTTGTCACTCTGCACAGGATTTGACTCTCCATTTTTAATTTTTACAGTATCTGTTCTCTGTGTTGATTTGTATGAGTCTAGTTCAAGCGTTACTGTTATTTCAACCGCTTCTGATTCATCTATATATGAGGGTGTAAGTTGTAGTTTTTCGAATTGTATTGTTACGGACTCCACCTCACTTGGTTTCTTCTGAGGTACACCTGTTACTTCGAACTCCAGTCCCATAGCGGAGTTACCCTCTCTCATTACGGTTGAGGCTGAGATAACTGCTGAGCTGACAAATGAGAGAAAGGATCTTCGTTCCATGATTAGAATATATTTTGTAGGATTATAATTCTACTGACAGTTATTATCAATGTGTTTTTCAGAAATTGGGATCCCAGTACGAATGCGAACAATTATATTGATAGTCAGGCTCCGACAGAGTATTAGTAAAACAATACGTACATGGTTGTATGAACCGTCGCCGTTTTGTGTTGGCTTCTGGAGCAGGTTTTCTAGGTTCAAGTATAACCAGTCAAATCCAACAACCTGCAGTTGGAATTGATTTTGAACTTTCATCGGATGTTAGTTTTAATCCCTCTGGTGTTGAATCATTAGTGATTCACTTTTCACAGTTCGAGATAACTCCTTATTATTTGAATTCAAACAACAATACAGCTAATATAACAGTAACTGCTGATATTGTCGGCGACAAAACTGAAGAGAAATCCGTTAGAGAGAACTTGGTTAATGGAGTTACGGTGACAAAAGATGAGTTAGGTGGTCTTTCATCCATCCAACTTAACGATTTAACGGTTGAAAACTCTGTTTTAGAGGGTAGTGTCAAGATTACTGTGGATCATCCTGATGTATCTGAATCGTATAGACAGCCATTTTTAATAGAGAGTAACCCTGACGATATTGTAACTGACGGTCTGATCTCGTACTGGTCTTTGGATGACGCTGTTTCTGGAACAGGAGGTACAGTTACGGATTCTGCAGGGAGTAACAATGGTAGCACGGTTAATGGTGTTAATACAGGAGTTAGTGGAGTAGTTGATTCTGCCTTCAAGTTTGATGGAAGCAACTTTGTCAGAGTTCAGAATTCGTCTAATCTTAACCCAGAGGAAATTACTGTTTCAGCTTGGGCGAAGTACGACAGCCTGCAGGATCAACAGGGGGCTATTGTTCGTAAGAATCAGGCGTACGTATTATACGCCGATAATAGTGACAGAGGTATGCAGTACTATAACTGGAACACTAACACGAGAGTTAATACTAATGTTAAACCTACGATTGGTGAGTGGGAGCATTGGGTTGCGACGAATAACGGCTCGCGTATTAAGGTTTATAAAGATACAACCCCTGTTGCGGATGTTGAAGATTCTACTAATGGCTCGTCAAACGATAACTTAGGAATTGGTGCTCAGGCAACTGAGGATGATGGCGCCGGGCTTTTCCCGATGAGCGGTTCTGTTGATGATGTACGAATATACAATCGTGCATTAGATGATAAAGAGATTGAAAAATTGTACAATATAGGAATCTGAAAAACCACACTATCAGGATCTTTCGATCATATCCACAACTCTGTCAACGGATTCTCTCTCACCCATTAGGGTTAACTGGTCACCGGCGTTTAGTTCCGTGTTCGCTGTTGGAACCTTTGATTCTCCGTCTTTAAGTATAAGCGATACTATGACGTTTTCAGGTAGTTGGTCACCGAGTTCCTCTATGGTCATACCGGCGATCTCATCGGAGGATACCGTAACATCTTGAACATCACCTCTATCCTTGAGGTCATCCATCCAATCGGTTATCACAGGTCTCTCGATGAGATTGTCAACCGCAGTCGCTGTGGCACTTGGAGCGGCGACGGTTCTAACACCTAGTTTCTCGAATGTGTCAACCCGTTCTGGATTGTTCACTCTTGACATTACTGTCTCAACTTCGAATTCTACATCCCCAAGCTTGGCTGCTAGAAGATTAGCATCGTCATTCTTCGTCATAGCCGCTAGAATCTTGGCTTTTTCAGCACCTGCTTCTCTTAGAACCTCGGAGTCGGTTCCGTCTCCGTGTACAACTGAGTAACCTTGTTTTCTAAGTTCTTCGACGCGTCCCTCATTTATCTCAACAATTGTTATATCCTCGTCTCGTGACGCCAGATTATCAGCAAGTTCTTTCCCTGCTGTTCCACCACCGACGATTATAACTCTCATAGGCATAACATTGAGTGCCTCGGCGATATATTTTGCGGGTCCTGCTTGAAGTAGAACGGTGGTGAATATAACAAGGAATACTGTGCTTACAAGTAGATCCGCTCCTGCGGTGAATGTACTGGCTTCACCGCATAGCCTCATAGCTTCCTGTCCGATGTCGCTTTTTGTACAGACGCTTCCAGCTTCGAAGGAGCCTGAGGCGTTCTCCGTTGCGGATGTAGCTGCTTTTTCCCTAAGTGATGATGCTTCGTTACCGAGCTTCACAGCGAATAGTGTCGCAACCGATGCTGGAATAATACCCCGTGGTCCGACGAATGATATGAAGAGCTTCTGAGCTCTAGTGAACGAGGAGCCGAACGCGGATATGAAGACCAGCAACGGTCTGATGACGAATATGATAAGCAACACAACACCGAGACCGCCGAGTCCAAGAGCCAGAATTGTTGGTATTTTCACTAAAGCGGCTAGTGTTATGAAGGTAAGTGATAGGACAACAGGTGTTATATCTCCTTTGAATTCTTCTATATCTTCTTCGTATGGAAGGTCAACATTTCCGAGGATAATACCTGCGACGGCGACAGAGGCGACGCCTGCTTCACTAGCTACTGTGTTAGCCACGGTGAATATTCCAATCGCACCGACTAGAACTACAAGTCGTGAGTTCTGTGACGCGTTCTCTGACTTTACAATCATTTTAATGGAGTAGTATATTATCGCGGAGCCGACGACACCAACTAAGACTCCTACACCCATTCGTTGTATGAATTCAGCGAAGAACTCCTGTGGTGTGAAGTCGGAGAGAACTACTGCTTCGAAGACAACTACTGCTAGAATCGCTGCTGTTACGTCGTTAACGATACCCTCCGTTTCCATAGCTGTTTCCACTTGCTTCGGTACGGAGACTACGCTGAGTATCGGCGTGATAACCGTCGGGCCTGTCGCTACCAGTAGTGATCCGATTAGGAATGATATATCCCATGGTGCGTTAAGAAGGAACTTGACGGCTACTGAGGTTCCTACAAGAGCTATTAGAGCACCGATTGTAACCAGTCTGAACGTTGTGGATGTGGCTTGGCGTATGTTCTTTGTTTTCAGGTTGAACGCTCCTTCGAAGACTATTATGGCGACGGCGAATCCGACTAGTGCACTAAGTGAGGATCCGAATGTTTCCTGTGTGATTATACCTATTCCGCTCGGTCCGAAGATTATCCCTGCTATGAGCAGGAATATGATGCTGGGAAGACCGTATCTATCTCCAAGTGCTTTTGCGGCAACTCCTGTTATCAGTATTATTGAGAGTAAAGGTAGTATTCCTGTTGAACTCATCTTATACTGATGTTTTTCTGTGGATAATTAATTCTTGTGTTGTAAATGCACTATACTATTCTCCAGTTGTCGTAGTAGTTGAAGTGGTTTCCGTTATTGTCGTATACACCGAACCCGAACCCACCTGATGAGTACGTAGTGTCCTGTACTGATAGACTATCTATTTCACTCCCTGAAGTATCATACACTCGGTAGGTTATATCACCTGATTCAGACCATTCAATTCTGGTTTTAAACCAACTACTAACGGGGAGAACTCTACCAAGTGAGACCGTTTCAAGTTGTGTTCGACTTCCGTTTTCGATTACCTCGAAACCTATCCCTGAACCGTTGCTTTGGCTTTTTGTTGCGTAGTGATTATCCTGATCTTGGAAACCGAATAGTACGACGGGCCACCAGTCGTTCTCCGTGTCAGAGTACACATAACCTTCAAACGTGTCACCTGCGGACGGATAAGCGTTTAATCCAGATTTTGAGAAGATCCCATGGAACCGATTCCCTTGAGAGTTCACATAACCAGAGTAAGAACCGTTTTGAACTGTGGTACTGGATACGCCGTTCTCCCCTGATCCGGACTGAGTGTCTGCAAATATGTATCCGCTGGAATAAGCTGATAGGTTACCGTCTTCAAATCCTTCTATTAATGTCGTACCTTTATTTATGCTGAAGCTCTGACTGTATGTCTCGGAACCGATGCTACTGTGTTCAACGGTGATTTCTATCCTGCCGTTAACAGAGCTTTCAGAGAACTCTAACTTATCCATGACGATTGGAATTTCTGATTCTAGGTCTTCTGAATTTACTGTTTCTCCGTTGGTTACGGGTACTTCTTTAGATACGGGTTCAGAGTGTTGACCGATAGTTACGTCTATTTTGATGACTGCGTTTTTTGAATCGTTCAGATATTGAGGCGTGAGTTTGAATTTTGAGAAGTCGATGAGCACGGATTCAATATTACTGGGTTCCTTGTTAGGAATTGTTGTCAGTTCGAATTCAAGTCCGAATGCTGGTCTTACTAAGTTGGATACGGTTTTTCCAGCTAAGACTGTGGAGCCTGAGGCAATGAGGAACCGACGGCGTTTCATCTTGTTTAATTACTTGGTTTCCTAATCCATTAGTTTACTGTCTGAGAGTATTTATGTAGGACAAACAGTAAAATTACGGTTAATTACAGCTCCCAGGTAGTTCATAGGATTCTAACACCGTCCCAGTACGGACCTTCTTTGTGATCCGCTCTGAAACCTATATTTCCACTGTCGAACGCTTGGTCAGTATAGGACATAACCCCGATTTCTGTCCCATCTGGCTTGTAAACAGTAGTCCGTATTCTATCAGACAGCCAATCAATTACATACCGATACCAGATATCAGATGAGAATGAATGGTTTATTGCCCGAAGATTGTTAGTTTGCTTCTGGAATATAGCTTTACCGTCGCTAATATCTAAGTTTACGGAATATCCTGAGTCCCAACTACTGTCCTGCAATCCGAACATGAACCTCGGTTGTGCGTTACCATTTGTCCCACGCATCCGTAGCTCAATTGAGTCTCCGCGACTTGGGTAGTTCTGCAGTCCTCCTGTCGAAACAATCCACTTGTTAGGTCCGACGGATGAGTCAGTCGTTCCTTTAAGAGCATAACTTCCCTCGTATACTGGTGAAGACACGATACTGAAGTTCTCTGTATAACCGCTATCGTAAGGAGAGAGATCTCCTCTTTCAAAGTTGTCAATAATATTTGTCTGACTAATAGTGAATCTCTTCTGATATGATTTATCCGATATGTCAGGATGACTAACTAGGATTCGTATATCTCCACCTAGGCTTGTAGATTTATTGAGTTCATCTACTGATAAGAATGATAAGTCTTCGCCAGACCTCCTCTTAATCGTGTCTGCATCAATTATTTCTCCATTATTGAATGATAATCCAGATACGGTTTTTTCGACAGGCTTTCTGTTCTCTATATCTAATTCCGCTTTAATATCTATACCAGTACTCTCATCTAGGTAGTTAGGCATAATCTTCAAATCTGTGAACTCAATGAGAATAGAATCAACATTAGAAGGATCCCGATTTGGGGTTGCGGATAACTCAAATTCGAGCCCAAGCACAGGGCGCTGTAGCAATCCGATACCATTTCCCGCTAGAACCGCACTACCTGAGGCAAGCAGAAACTTCCGACGTTCCATTACAACTGCATCAACTAAGCGTACACCTATTAGTGTAACTTCAGTTTATTTTTCTGAATGTTTCCGTAAGAGTTCTTCAATCGACTCGTCCTCTGGAACATCCTTATTCCTGTAAGTGGAATCAACGATCTCTACTACTTTGTTTTCTTCAACAGCTCCATCTAGTGACAGTTCTGCTAGTGCTGACATCGCTCTTAGTGAAACATTAGTATTATCCGCGTTTGCCATTTGTTTAAGAGTCTGAAAGGCTAAATCCTCTCCTTCTCCACCTGATGTGCACACGGTTTTAAACAGTTGGATTGACCTGATAACTGTTCTTCTATGAAAAACAGGAATTCCTCCCGCTATTGATTCGACCACTTCCTTAGGAATATCACGGTCGGATTCATTTAACACCGACAACCATCCTTTTATAGCGTGCTTAATTGTGGATTCTTCTTTTCGTGCCTCTGTTTCCCAGTACTTTTCATCCCTTATTCTAGTTGCTTCAGTCAATCCTTCAATTACATGCTTATTTATACAATTACCAGATTCTGCTAGATTTTTAAACGACTTGGCGAGTTCGAATCGAACCGACGGATCTTCTAAGGATATGAACATCTCGGCTAGTTTATCCGATCTATCACATATCTGTTCCGGGTAATCTTCTGACAAAGACGATATCCGCATCGCAGTAAAACCAGTTAAATCTGGATCGTCTGACTGTAAGTATCTGATCAGTCTGTCTTGCTCCTCATCAGTTTGCGTTGGATTTTCTCTAATCTTATTACTGAGTGAATGAACCTTCTGCTTTTGATCATCCATGTGAAGATCACCACTATACGAAGTTATAGCTTTTACGACGGAACAAAGTGATCAGTACAATTGACGGTTAATAGTCGTCTGTATAGGTTATTATCTTTCAGACCCGTATTGACCAATGCCTACCGCAATCAGTAGCAGGATAAGAACAATCGGTACGTAGGAGAGTTCTCCCGAATAAGCCATCAGACCTAAGAACATAACGATAATGAAGATTGCGACATTTTTTTGAATGACTACTAATTTTTTCATACCTGTATTGGAGTTATATGGTTTTAACTGTTTATATTAGCTTTTTGCGTGGCTGTTAGTGTATTGGAAGGTTGATCTGGGTATTGATGTATTGTTGATTCTGAGCTTATTCTTTATTTGATGATTTCTTACCTCAGTACCTTCTTGTTTCGAGATTAGTGTAACTAAGTACTTACACTCAGCATTAAAATGGAGTATTCTACTAATTGTTATTTAGTTCTGCATTAATGAAAACTTCCGATTCTTTATCCATTTGTCGGAGTCTCCGCTATGCTTGAAAGTGATACTCTTCACGTCTTTGTAAACTCTTTTGTATAACCAGACATGGACACGTAGGAAAGAACTCTACCCAGAGTTCCCACAGAGCACTCGAATCGGTGGTGTAAAACAGTACTAAGTTCTATTGTGGTTTAATAAACAGACTACGCCTGAAGAAGTTGTAGAGTCTTCTGACTTCATTATATAAGAGAGAAATTAAGTGAACACCTTGAGACAATCTGTTTTCTCTGCAGGTTCTATGTTTATATATCGATATAGCTTAACCCGCTACAGTATAGTATCCGAAGAATCGCCTTATCCCATCCTCTGTTCTCCCAGCAAGCTTTATTTTTTCACCTTGTTCAACATTCGTTATTTTAACTTCTTCGCCCGCAGAATCGATAGTTTCTACGGATGTTTCATTCACTGCGTATATAGAATAATATTCGTATACACCTTCATGGGGTCGTAAGACTGTAATATTATATGTGGAACTATCGGTATTGTATATTTCACTAAATTGCAACGAATAGGAACTGACCTTACATTCTTCTTCATCCCACATGACACCCATATCACAAGCTATTGAAGGACCTGCATCTGGGTAAAACAAGAAAGCATAACAGAAGAAAGAGAATAAAACTATTAGAGTAGCTAACCCGACTGAGGATAGCATGACTTTTCGTACCGTGTGTGTTTCTTCTATCCCGCTTTTTTGTTTATATTGACGCCATATTATTATTACAGATATGATGACACAAATTGAAAAGATCGCAGAGAACATATAATAGGTATCTGGAACATAATGGTCATATAGTGCGTCTTCAGTTAATATGTAGAGTTGTGGTCCAAAGAAAATAGAAAGAATTCCGAATCTAGGATACGTGGATCTTAGAGTAGAAAAAAGAGATCCCCCGCGTCTTATTTTATATATCATGCTTAATAGAACAGATGGAATAAGTAGTACTATGAGTACAAGAACTAAGTATGACACAGAACCTACAAGATAGTTTGTTACCTCTTGTAAATGCGTCATAAGCATTATTATTTGATAGATCCACGTATCCTAAATTTCTATGGTTATACCTCTACCATTCCTAAGTTTACTGCAGTATATTAGGAGAGACGAATCCAGTAAACGGTCGAAGGTTGATAAAGATTGAAATACGTCGGTCATATTGTATCCCTCAAACCCGTTTATCGTAAGAGAAAGTACCATTTTACTGTTGCTTGGAGTGAAGCACGATATCATAAGACTAATATGAATTATAAGACATATTTTATATTGTGAGACGACGAAGATTCTTGCTCACATCAGGAACCGCTCTACTTGGTTCAACAGTCACAGGATCCAGAAATCCAGTAATGGGTCTCAATTTTGAACTCCGAACCGATACCGCCAACCCGTCAACCGTTGACACAATAATGGTTGATTTCGAAACTTTCGAACTGTTTCCAAAATATATTGACGAGTCGAAAGAGTGTAGTATCACTTTTATTCTAGATATTGAGGGCCACCCCCGTGTAGAGAAAACTACAAACGTCAGTCCAACCAACGGAGAAAAAATCACGTACAACGATGTCAGTAGCAAACTACCTATTTCAAAAGACAATATTAGTGCTTCAAATACCAGCTATCTAACCGGAGAAATCGAGATCAAGATAGATCATCCAGATGTTTCCGATTCGTATCAGAGGTATTTCAGTATCGGCGAGGCTGATACAGCAGTCTTAACTTATGTACCATCCGACTTTGTAGAAAGTACAAATACTTGGGAAACATCTACTGGGACAAATCCGTTGTCGTTTTACGTCAGCACCCCGTCAAAAACGACATTTCCTAATGGAGATACCGCGATAAATAGCAATGGAGGGTTAGGAACTTTTGAACCTCCTCAGACATTAAATGGTTCGTCACTCCAACAAATGACAATTGAAATGGATGTAAAGGCTGATGTTGGAGGTGACCCAAGTCCGTGGGGTTTTGGTGATAGTAATGGAAAAGCAATACGGTTGAATTTCAATGAAGGTAATAACTTCTACGTGGAGATGAGAGATGAAAATGGTAACAAACTCAGAGCAGAACCAACCAACACTCTAGAACTTAGTGATGGTGTAAGAAGAAAAGTAACAGTATCAATGGATGGCCCTTCAAACAATGTGAAGGTCATCGTAGACGGTTCTGAGATTCAGATGGATTACACCTCAGAACAATCACCGTCTATTTCAACAGATTTATCTGATGTTGAATTCGGTCTTATGGGGTTAGGTCTTCACTACGAGAACGGGGGGAACTCAAGAAGAAGTGCTGGTGGTTTATACGGCGTATTTAAACTGCACGATGAGTTCCTGACAGAACAAACAATATAGAAAAGTCTCAGTTATAGGTCGATTCAAATCGGTATCTTCTAGGGACATAGATTATACAAAGTTCTACACCTTTCAAAGATCAATGACGACAGTAGATTTCTCAACAACTCTATCTGCCAGATGATTCTTCAGATAATTGTCAGAGTTCAAATCATCGACAGATTGCGGATCTATTTCTATAACTATCCGATTGTAATTATCCTGCATATACTCCGCAAAACGTTCAACAAATCTGTAAGCCTCCTCTGAACCTCTCATTGTCTTATCAATATATAACTCAGTTATCCTTACCGTTTCACCTTCCAGTTCATATTCCGCATAACCCTCATTACCGTCCGCCCAGACTTTCTGATCTGTCAAGTTAACCATATTAACCATTAGTAGATATAACAATAAATAATTTATCAACCAATATCATACCACGTAAAAAATAAGATGACCAGAAAAATCTCTAATTCATCACATTATTCTACCGACTAAATAGTCATAAATTACCGTGAAAAATAACTAAAATACGCTACTTATTTAACTCAGCGAGCAGTAGAAGGTCTCTGTTGAACTCTCAGATTCCGTATCAACAATACGTATATCAAGGTCACTCCAGATACTACGAATATGCTCTTCGTCATAACCCCGAATATTAAACTCTTCCGAGGCCGACACCACCCTATCAGTTTCACGGTCATGTATCTCGTAATCCATACTAACCGTGAATACTCCCTCAACCTTATCCTTGGGTATAGTAGTCTCAGAATACCGTTTTATACTATACCTTTCACCCGACCATGAGTAGCTGTCGGTTCTGCTAGGGTCAATATCCTTTCTAGTGAATGTATTGAATACAAGCTCCGTTCCAGAACCAGCATTCTCATCCAAGGTTTCACCGAGAGCATAGAGTCGCTGATCCGTCCGCAGATTGGATACCACCCGCCCCATGCACGCAATAGAATCAACATCGTTATATTCAATAAAAG
>ERZ1034573.533-NODE-533-length-11365-cov-12.112202_pt1 | contig 11365 bp, 12 predicted proteins | sample MGYA00520641_ERZ1034573 | MGnify/ENA primary metagenome ERZ1034573 (study PRJEB33760, sample SAMEA4777724) | hypersaline lake metagenome | biome: hypersaline environment; feature: brines | place: Spain | collected 2014-08 | depth 0 m ...
AGACACGAACTGAAACAGTCACCTTTGAGATCAGTGACGACCCGCAGTTTGAACTAACGCGGGCCGATGATACGCAGTTGCGAGCCGACGAGACAAGTCTCTTCCCGGTAACTGTGGAGAATACCGGGGGTAAAGCTGCGGAGGATGTCGCCGTGTCACTCTCCTCACAGAGCCCAGAAATTAGATTCGGGAGTGGGACAGGTGCTGTCTCACGCATCGATTCACTCAAACCGGGTGAGACGACAGAGGTTACCTACGAGGTTACGGTCGGATCAGGTGCCCCAGCAAGGTTATACAACCTCAACGCGCATGCCACGTATACCGACAAACAGGGGATCGATGGCCGAGATGAGGATCTCTCAGTCGGAGCCAGAGTTGCCCCACAACGTAACGATTTCAACGTCGCTGTCGAAGACTCCACAGTCGCGGTCGGTTCCGCTCGGCTGGTAGCGGTCACAGTAACCAACAACCGCGACCAGCGACTCACCGATATCCAAGCGAGTTTGGGCACGAGTGCCCCGCTCGATAGCGATGATGACGATGGCTATATCGAGTCACTCGACCCCGGTGAATCTGCGACGGTAACGTTTGGGCTGTCCGCAACGACCGATGCCAACCCGAAAACGTACGCCGCAGCCCTCGACTTCAGCTACGAGGATGAACGGGGCATCTCTCGGATGTCAGAGACCTATCAGCTTCCGGTTGATGTGACAACCGACGATGGCGTCCAACTGCTCTCGATCATTCCCTTTGCGGGGGGTGGACTACTACTCGCAGGAACAGCAGTGTACGCCCGGCAGCGACCGGAGATCCTCCCATGGAGCTAACCACTGTGTCCCACGCTGTCGAAATAGTCGATACTAGTGACTCACCCCCAGCCATACGCGATCGGTAATCTATGAGCGATCAATCGCAGCCACTTCGTGACGGGCTCGAACGACTCGGCCGGTTTGCCGCAACGAACCGCCGAACAGTGTTTAGTGCTGTTGCTGTCGTCGCACTGCTGTCGCTCGTTGTGGCCGGGGCGTCCGTCCAGATGAGCCTGGGAATGGAGCTGTACATCGACGACGACTCACAGACGAATCAAAACTGGCAGGAGGTGAAAGCCGATGACAGCTTCGACGTTGGCAACAACGTCTTCGTCATGGTCGAAACGGATCACCTGTACAGTCCAGAGACGATACGCACCATCGATCGACTCGATCAGAACTATGCCGACTCCGGAAGGTTCTCGAGCGTTACCAGTCTCGCAGATGTAGTGCGACGGGGGAATGGCGGCACCATTCCAAACACAGAAACGGGGGTTCGGCGATCAATCGACCGCGTCGAATCGATGGGGACGAGTGCTGAAGCGTTGGTCAACAACGTCAACCCCGATGATGAAACGGCACTGTTGGTTGCGACGTACGGTGAGGCTGATGTCCCTGACGCAAATGATCAGTACTTCGGCTTCCTCCCGGGGACAGCAGCGGGATTCCTCACCGACACGGTGAATGATAAGACGGACGATGTGCAGATTCCGCCACATGTCGATGTCACTGTCACCGGCGCGCCGGTCTTCGAGAACGCGGCGTTCGGGCTAATGTTGCCGGAGATGATCCAACTGTTTGCGGTCGCCTTTGGCATTATCTTTACCGTCGTCTTCCTCGTGATGCGCGGTCGGTTACGACATACCTGGAAGGTGTTCCTGCCGGTTGGAACGGCCCTTGTCGCACTCGTCTATATGTTGGGCATGATGGGAGTTGTCGGCTTCAACTTCAATGCGATCATGCTCGGTGTGTTGCCGATCGCACTGGGGCTTGGGATCGACTTCAGTCTCCAGTTGCAGACGCGATATATCGAGGAACGGGAGGCAGGCCGCCAGCCTGTTGAGGCCGCTGCCGCCGCCGCGCGAGTAACAGGCAACACGCTGCTGTTGGCCATGGCAACAACCTCGATCGGGCTCGGCGCGTTGCTTGTCTCTGCGGTGCCACCAACCCGACAGTTGGGCGCGACCGCGGCGTTCGGTGTCATCGCGGCGACGGGCCTCTCGTTGACACTGCTTATCGCCTTGCTTGTCCACTTCGATACCGACGAGTATCCGGCTGAAAAGCAGGCGACAGACCCACCGAGCGACGGGGCATCGACAGCGACTGACGGCGGATCGCAGTCCACCGCCGAGCAGCCGCTGTTTGAGCGGGTGGTGGGCTATCTCGCCGACGGGATCGCCGCCTCACCGGTGCTCGTGGTGTTGCTGTTGGTTGCGTCGATCGGCGGTGGGGCAACGGTGTACCACGATGTTTCAACGACTCAAGAGATGCTTGACTACTGGCCGGATATCGAGGAGCGTGATGATCTGACCTCCCTCGAAGAGACCGCTGAAAGCCCGAACGTCATGTATCTCGTTGTCGAGGGACAGGACACCTACTCACCAACCACGTTCCAACGGGCCGCAGAGTTTGAGTCCGCGATCGAAGACCATGAGGATGTCAACGCCGCGATGAGCCCCGTCACGGCCGTCGAGATGACACACGGGAGTATCCCACGTGATCGTGAGACCCTGCAGACGATCGTCGACAGGCAGGCTGAATCAGAGCTGATGCCGATCGGCTCGCGGGCGGCGACGCCGAACCGGTTTTTGATTCAGTTGTTCGTCGCTGATATCGAGGGCAAGGAGGTTCGGTATCTGATTGACGATACGGAGGCGATCGCGGATCGTCATCTCTCAACCGAACGGACAGCCGTAACCGGGAAGCCGGTTGTCAACCGAAACGTCATCGAGAACGTCACCTCCGGGCGCGACCCGATGACGGTGTTGAGCTTCGGGATGGCAACGCTGTTTCTGATGATGGCACTCCGGTCGGCTCGTGAGGCGGTGTTGCTCATCGTGAGCGTTGCGGTCAGTGCGGTAATGTTGATCTCGATGGCAATGTACGCGCTTGGCATCCCATGGAACCCCTTGACCGTGGCGACAGGGTCGATCGCGCTGGGAGCCGGGATCACATACGGGATCCACGTTCACCAACGGTTCAAGGAGGAGCTATACGTCCATGATTCCACCCCGGCAGAGGCGATGTGGGAGGCGATGGTACAGAAATCACGGCCGGTTGTCGGCTCGGGTGCGACCACGCTGTTTGGCTTCGGCGCGCTCGGCATCTCACAGTTCCCGGTGCTCGCCAACTTCGGGATCGCCGTTGCCCTCGCGATGACGTTCGCGCTTGTAACCGCGTTCGTGTTCTTGCCTGCAACAGCACTCCTACTGGCACGGTGGACAGACACCTACAAAGAGACCTGATCGGTTGACAGCTCGGAAAGCCCACACCGATCAAAAAAGCCGATTCAGTCGTCGGCGCGGGCCTTGTTGAAGCGATCAGACGGGAGTTTGAGATCGGCGAGATCATCCCGCTTTTCGAGGTTGTAGACGACCTCTAGAGAGTCGCTTTCTGGTTTGCCGTTACAGGAGAGCCGGATCCCCTCATCGATGAGTTCGTCGGGCAGAATGTGGTCGACGAGCTGGGAGAGTTCGCCGTCGGTGACCGCAACCGCACAGTTTGCACAGGCACCACCGCGGCAGGCAAACGGCCAGGCGTGACCGCTGGCCTCAGCGGCATCGAGCAGGCTCTGCTCGTCTTCGACGGTGAACTGACCGTAATCGACCTCATCGAGATCGGCGGCCGCGGCTTTCTCGAAGAGATCGTCGTCATCGAGCGACCAGCCGTGGTCGGCCAACACCGCGTAGTTGAGATAGGTGACCTCGGTATCGGGCTCCGGCTCGGGCTGTGGCTCTTGCTCAACCGTCTCCGCGCCGAGATCGTCGACAAACGCTTCGGCGTCGTCGTCGTCGACATCGCCCGCTTGGATCGCCTCGTAGGCGTCTTTGACCCGTTTGAACTCGGCATCGCTGCCGCCGCGATCGGGGTGGGTTTCCTTTGCCCGACGGCGGTAGGCCCGCTTGATTGTCTCGTCGTCAGCATCGCGGTCAACACCGAGCACCGCAAACGGATCCATTACTGGAAAATAGTAGGCGACAGACGGGGATTAAACGTTCGCTCACAGCCGATCGGTGCCGAGGAGTCATACCCTTTTCGTAGCTGGCCCATCACCTCTCGGTATGCCTTCCGTCGATGCCGGTGGCTGTGGGATTCACTACACGCGGGCCGGCGAGAACCCCGATGCGCCAGCCGTTGTGTTCCTCGGCGACCTCGGCTTCGGTGCCTGGGGGTGGAGCTGGCAGTACGGCGCGCTCGCCGGCCCCTGCCGGGTTGTTGTCATCGACACCCGTGGGGCGGGGCGCTCGGACGCCCCTGATGGCCCCTATGCGATGGCCGATCTTGTCGGCGATCTCGAAGCCATCTTGGCCGACTGCAGTATCCGGACGGCCCATCTCGTCGGCTGTGGGCTGGGCGGTGCGGTTGCATTAGCAGCCGCCCGGCAGACGAACCGCGCCGAAAGCCTCACCCTGATCGGCACGCCACCGAGCGGTGAGGCGTTCGATCCCGACCCACTCAGTCCCGATCCGACCGACAAGTCGGCCCTGCGGGCGTCGACAACAAGCCTGTTGTCGGCGGCGTTTTGTCAGCGTGAGGACGCGCCGGTCGAACAGATCGTCGAGTGGCGCGGCGAGGAGGACGCAACACCGGCCGCCAGAGAGGCGCAACTGGCCGCACTGGACGGATTCGATCCCGAGCCGCTGTATGAGCTGACACTCCCAGTTCGGGTCGTTTTCGGCGGCGCTGATCCGGTTGTTGACCCAGCGGCAGGCCGACAGCTGGCCGAGGAGCTGCCAAACGGGGAGTTCAAACTGTATCCCAAGGCGAGCCACCTCGTGACGGTCGAACGGTCGGCCGCGCTCAACGATTTTCTGCTTGGGTTTGTCGAGTCGGCCGCCGATCACTGATGTTGGCGATCTACGGCTTTAGATCGGTGAATTCGGGTAATCTGACACGCACAGCCGGCTCCGAGAGAGCGGCAGCCCTCGCGGGCGACCCAAGGCACTTGCCGCCGGATACCTGAAACGGTGGCAATGAGAAAGCCCCGGATCGCGCTGCTGGAGGCAGCCAACAACGACGACAACAACATCCGCAACTTCCGTCGGGAGCTCGACGCCGATCTCGTTGAGTTCGACGCCGCCAACGGCGAGCTCCCGGCCTCGACAGCCGGCTACGATGCGATCGTCATCACCGGCTCGCGGGCCTCGGTCTACTGGGATGAGACGTGGATCGATCCACTGATCGAGTTCATTGCGACGGCGGTCGACGATGGTCTCCCCGCGCTTGGCGTCTGTTACGGTCACCAGGCGCTTGCGGAAGCGCTGGGCGGCCGGGTCGCCGGGATGGACGACTTCGAGTTGGGGTACAACGAGATCGAACGCGTCGGCGACGACGAGCTGTTTGCAGGGATCGACGAGCGAGTTACCGTCTTTACCAGCCACGGCGACACAGTCGTCGATCTCCCACCGGGGGCGGAGCTGCTGGCACGCAACGATCACGGCGTCCACGCCTTCCGCAAAGGTCACGCCTGGGGCGTGCAGTTCCACCCCGAGTATGACATGCAGACCGCCCGCGAGATCGCTGAGGACAAACGCGAGCAGGTCGGCGACGCACAGGTCGACGCCGTCTTGGAATCGATTACCTCAGACAACTACGAGGCGGCCTGCGAGGCCAAAGGGCTCTTCGAGAACTTTACGCAGTACGTTCGTGAGGTCACAACCGAGAGCCACCACGCTGAGGCCACGGCCTGACGGCGGGCTTAAGTGACTGACACACCCAGCGTTGGTAATGGCGATCGATCCGAACTTTGATCAGAACCGCGACCGCGTCGGCGAGGAAAACGGGGTGACCGTCTGGGGCCCCGTCGACGAACCCGATCAGTTGGGTATCCACGGCACCCATGTCGCCGTCGACTACGACATCTGTATCGCCGACGGCGCGTGTCTCGAAAACTGCCCGGTCGACGTGTTTACATGGGTCGATACGCCCGGCCACCCGAAAAGCGAGGAGAAGGTTGAACCGACACGGGAGTCCCAGTGTATCGACTGTATGCTCTGTGTCGATATCTGTCCGGTCGATGCGATCGATGTCGACGGTAGCCGGAAATAGGCGTTAGCTGCTGTTGGTTGTCGTCGAGCGGCGTTTTGCTGTTTTCACCCACTCGTGTTCTGGAAACGGGGCTGGCCGTACCTGATAGCTGTAGTTGGCGGTGGCGTCGGTGCCGTCGAGCGTGAGATCGTAGGCATAGATGAGGCCATCGTCGACGCCGAGTTGGAGCGTTCCAGCCTCGGCTGGCTGGGCGCGATCAGCGTCCGACCGCTGGCCGGTGAGTCGGTAGGTGATAACAGGGACGCTGTGGTGGGTTGTCGTGTTTACTGCTTCCCACGTGTAGGCGGCGACGATGTCGGTGTGGCGACCGATCGTTGTCGGCGCAAGCTTGCCGTAGCGTGGATCGTACCGGTAGTACGTGTCACTGGTGTTGTCGTATGTGTATGCCTCATCGGCAGCCAACTCCTCGCGGTGGCGGTCAGTCGGCAACGCTCCAGCAGGCTGGCGGAACGCGTAGATCGATCCGCTGCGGTAGGCTGTCGCACCATGGAAGCGATCAGTAATGATCTCACCGGTTGTGGCGTTGATGTAGTAGGTGCCTTCTACCGGCGGTGTGTCAGGTGTCTCCGTGAAGCCGAGAACGTAGCTCTCCCAGTGGGCACGCGGCGTATGCGTGAGATTCGTCTCGACGGCGTCGAGTGCGGTAACGTTGATCCCGGTCGGCCCCGCACCCGGCGGATACTGCTGGTCGGCAGGGAGAGCGGCGCTATCACTCGTTGGTGCCGGCACTCCAGCGACGAGCAGCCCAACGCCGGCAACAACGGCGACGGCGAAAACGAGTGGCCATCGACGCTGCATATCTCACCCTCTCCGACCGGCAGTAAATGCGTGACGAAGGCACAAATCGGGTTGGGGTGGATACTCAAAGACCCAGCAGATCGATAACAGCAACCCCAACAAACCCAATCGACAGGAGCCAAACCGGCACGTCGAGACGACTAAACTGGAGTCGGGGGAGCGTCGGGTTCCACGCGAAACAGCGCGCCTGCAGCGCGATAGCCAGTTGATCGGAGCGGCGAAGCGCGCGATCAACCAGCAGCACCGTGAGTCGCTGGCTGCGTTCCCACAGCGAGCGGGTGTCGCCGTTGCGTGCCCGGATCGCATCCCGCACCGTCCGGAGATCCGCACGCAACACCGGCACATAGCGGAAGGTGAGCCCAACACCAACGCCGAGCAGTTGGCCCGGCCGGCCGGGGATCGTCCGCTGGATCGCCGCCCGCGTCTCGCGGATCGGCGTGGAGTGAATGAAGGCCGCGCTCACAAACAGGATCGGGATAATCCGCGCGACCGAACGCAACGAGATGAGTGCGGGCGCAAGCCGGAGCCACGGCGGGCCGAGTGTCACCGCAGCAACCACCGGCCCAAGTGCCAAGATGAGGATAACAACCCGGTACGCACGCAACACCGTTCGAACCGACACCGAAGCCAACCGGAGACAGCCAAGCCCAACGACGAACAGCCCGAGCAGTTGTGGCGCGGTCGACGCTGTGAACGCCACAAGCGCGAACGCAAACTGAAAAGCCAGTTTCGTCCGTGGATCAAGCCGGTGGACGAGCGTTGAGCCGGGCGTGTAGGTGAGCATCGCTAACTCGGCGGTCGCACGTCGATCTCTGGAAGGCGGTCGCGGGCCGCATCCGGCGATAAATCAAAGCGAACCGAGCCAGCCTGCAACCCGATCACGCGGTTAGCTCGGTCAAGGAGGTCACGGAGGTCATGGCTGACGACGACGATGCTCATGCCCGCCGCGTACCGGTCGTCAAGGTGTTCCAACACCGATCGCTGGGCCGGCCAGTCGAGGCCGGTAAACGGCTCATCGAGCACGAGATGATCCGGCTCCATCGCCACCGCGGCAGCGATGGCGACCCGGGCCTGCTCGCCACCTGACAGCGCGTCGATCCGCTCGTCGCGACGGCCGTCCAGATTAACGGCCGCAAGCGCGTCATCGACACGGCGGTCGATCTCGTCGTGATCGAGCCCGAGGTTTTCAGGGCCGAAGGCCACGTCCGCGCCGACGGTTGCGCCAACAAACCCCTCTCGCGGCGACTGAAACACCATACCGACGCTGGTGCGGGCAGCCACCGGGTCGTTGGCCGCAGGTGTTCCGTTGACCCGAACCATCCCGGCATCGGGTTCAAGCAGAGCGGTAAAATGCCGGACGAGCGTCGTTTTGCCGCTGCCGTTTGGGCCGGCGAGGACGACCCACTCGCCGTCATCGATCGTCAACGACACGTCGTCGACGGCGGTCGTCGCGCCGAATGCGTGTGTGAGGCCGTCGACGGTGATCATCGTCGGTCGGCCAGGAGCCCGGTGCCGCCGGCAACGACCCCGGTCGTGATCGCCGTTTTAAGCAGATCGCCGACAACAAAAGGCGCCATGAACGACGCCGCCCGGGTAAGCGTCCACCCGTTAACGGTCGCAAGCCACGGCAACCCGATCAGGTAGATGACGACGAGGCCGGCAAGCAACGCGATCGCCGTCGGGATCACCGAGAGTGAACTGATCGGGGTCGGCGTCAGCGACCGGTGGGCGACAGCACCGATGACAACGGCGGCGACCACAAAGCCGGCGAGGAACCCACCGGTCGGGCCGAGCACATAGCCAAGGCCGGCGGCCGCATTTGAGTACACCGGCGCGCCAGCCAGCCCGACGAGTACATAGAGGCTGATCGAGAAGCCCCCCCACACCGGGCCCAACAGGAGTCCGGCAACGAAGACCCCAAACGGCTGAAAGGAAAAGGGAACGCCACCCGGAAGATCGATCGAAAACTGTGCGAGTACCGCCGTCAGAGCGGCGAGCATGACGGCCGCGCTCAACTGCCTGACCGTCTCGGCGTCAACAAGATCGATCGACGCCGTCTCTTCACGTGCCATACTGGATCCGCCGTTGTCAACCTGATTTAATCTGTTGGTTTACGAAGCACGGCCACATCACGGAGACAGGGTTTTATATCCGCACCCGCTGGGGTTCGATCCATGGACGAAAAGACCGAAGAGCTCCGGGACATCTTCATGGAGACAACCGACTCGGAGACCGTCACCGAAACCCAATCGGAGTCGCCGGGGTCGCTAACCGACGACGAAACCGATGTCGGCGATCGACTCCGGACGCTCATCGATCGAATGCGCGACCAGTACGACTTTCAGACATCGCTGGAGACCGACGACCTGATCGCGGTGCTGCGTGGCTTCCACAACGACGAAGACGACGAGTCGATCGCGGCGACACTGGACTGTGAGCCGGCGACCGTGCGACAGGCCCGGCTCGATCTCCATCTGGTTCGGGATGCCGAGCGAGAGGCCCCCTTCGAGTTCGACCGACTGCGTCAGCTGCTGGCGGAGGACATGTCGCTGGAAGACCGCGCTGAGCAGCTTGCTGTCTCCGTCGAGACCGCCCAGCAGTATAGCGAGGTGGCAGCTGCCGACCGGCGATCAACACGGGCCAACAGCCGCTTCCGCGATGAGTTTGCCGAGCTGCTGACCGACGCCGATCTCACGAATCGTCTCGCCGCCGATGCTCACGAAGACGGGCTTCAGGAGGCAACTGAGGACATGGAAACTGACGTCTCGTTCTGAGCTGCACCGTTCGTCGGAACGGCGGTTGCGCTCCGAGGGTTCAAATACCAAGCCGCGGCCATCCGGAGCTATGCCGACGTTCAGCGAGCTAAGCCGGGCGGCGTACTGTCCCCGCCAACTCTACTACGCCCGCAAACACGACGACGAGGGGCCGCCAGCGTCGGTCGAAAACACACAACAGCTCGCCTTTCGCTACCGTGAGCTCCGAGAGGCCGACGACGAGACATTGGCGGCGGTGCCGATCGAGCGGTCGCCGGCGGCCTACCGCGAGGCGCTTGAGTCGCTGTCGACGCGACCGATATGGGAGGGGCTCTGTGAACCTGCCGAGACCGACTACTATGTCGAGGGGAAGGACTGTGCTGGGATACTCCACAAGATCCTTCCCGGCGAGCCACCGACGCCGACACTGATCTCGCCGGGTGAACCGCCCGATAACGGCGTCTGGAACCCCCAGACCGTTCGGGCGGTCGCCGCCGCCAAAGCCCTCGCCTGGGAACGAAACGAGGAGATCCCACGGACGCTTATCGAGTATCCGGCTGTCGGCGTTGTCCGAGAAGTGCCGCTGACGACGCGGCGCACAGCGACCTACCGGCAGGTGTTGCGAACGGTTCAGGCGATGGATGGGCCGCCGCCACGCGTCAACGACAGCAGATGTGAGTCCTGTGAGTACCGAACGGAGTGTGGCGTATCAACGCGGTCGCTGAAATCGCTGCTCGGGTTGGAGGGTGATTAGTGGTCGGCGAGCCATGTCTCGATCTCTCCGGCCAGCGGGCCGCGGCGGTGGATCTCGCCGGTTGCGACGTCGACAACGGTACTCTCGCCGCCCGGCGTCTCGCCGGTGTCGACGACGGCACCGACGGCGTCGATGATCGTCGCGTCGAGGGCGTCGACACGGCGAACGCTCGGCGTGCCGCTTTCGTTCGCACTGGTGGCGGTGATCGGGCCAGCGCGGCGGGCTAACTCGCGGGCAACAGCATTATCCGGAATCCGGATGCCGACAGTCGATTGCCCGTCGACTAACACATCCGGAAACACACCGTCGCGGTCAAACAGAACAGTCACCGGGCCTGGGAGAAAGCGGGCAATGAACGCTGTCTCGCGGTCGGTCGGCGTGACATAGCTTGTGAGCATGTCGCGATCAGCAACACCGACAGAGAGCGGCTTCGATCGAGGGCGACCTTTGATCTCGAAGAGCCGCGCGACCGCGTCGGCGTCGGTTGGGTCACCACCGAGCCCGTAGACAGTTTCGGTTGGGTAGACGACAGCCTCGCCCTGGTGGATCGCTGCGGCGGCCGCAGCAAGCGCGTCATCGACAGCAGGAGAGAACGTGTCGGTCTCAGGGGCTGGATCGGAGCGATCAGCAGGGGGCATACTGTAGGGTCGCCGGGCGGGTGAAAAAAGGGTGCTGATCGACCCAACCGGCGCGTTCCAAACCGTTTATACTGGCTCCTCGAAAACAACAGGACATGCCACGAGAGCAGAAGCAGGTTCGTGATCTCCAAGAAGGCAGCTACGTGATGATGGATGACGCGCCGTGTACGATCAACCACTACAGCACGGCCAAACCGGGCAAACACGGGAGTGCGAAGGCCCGCGTCGAAGGGAAAGGCGTCTTCGACGAGCGAAAGCGGAGCTTCAGCCAGCCGGTCGACGCGAAGGTCTGGGTGCCGATCATCGAGCGGAAACAGGGCCAGGTCGTCTCGGTGACCGGCGACG
>ERZ1034573.534-NODE-534-length-11361-cov-104.188042_pt1 | contig 11361 bp, 10 predicted proteins | sample MGYA00520641_ERZ1034573 | MGnify/ENA primary metagenome ERZ1034573 (study PRJEB33760, sample SAMEA4777724) | hypersaline lake metagenome | biome: hypersaline environment; feature: brines | place: Spain | collected 2014-08 | depth 0 m ...
CGGTCGGCGAGTTCACCAGCGTGATGGCCGACCACTTCGCGCTGTCGCTCGCGTCTAACGCCGGGCTCACCCTCCACGCAGCGATCGAGTGCGGCGACAACGCCCACCACGAGGTCGAAGCGCTGTTCAAGGCGCTTGCACGGGCTCTCGACGACGCAACCCGGCTCGACGAGCGCCGCAGCGACACGCCGAGCACGAAGGGCGCGCTCTAGGCCAGCCACGAGACGCCCCACAGGCGAAGCAGTCTTCTCACATCGACGAAGCAGTCTTCTCACATCGACGAATCGTGACATGAATTTATCACGATTGCGCGACACGTGTCACCCGATCAGTATGAACCTCCGCTGTGCGGGGTGTGCCGGGTGTTGTGTCGACTGGCGGCCCCTCGATCCGACGGCCGCCGGCACCGACCGCACCGGCGACCGCCACCCGCTCGACGACGACTACGACCTGGTGCCGCTCAGCCGCGACGAGGTCGCCACGTTTCTTGCCGATGGGCTCGGTGACGTCCTCCAGCCGCGGTTGTTCACCCCGGCACCAGCCGACGATCGCGTCGTGATCGATGGAATCGACGTCGCTGCCGTCGACGACCGACCGGTGTTCGCGGTCGGGCTCCGCAAGCCACCGAAGCCGGTAGCACCGGTCGGTACCGACGCGATCCGCTGGCTCGACGCCTGCGTCTTTCTCGACCCGACAACGCTCCAGTGTCGGATCCACGACACCGACCGCTACCCGCGTGCCTGTGGAACGTACCCGGCTCACTCGCTCGAACTCGACGCTGAGACCGAGTGCGAACGCGTCGAGGCAGCCGGCGGTGGTGACCGGTTGCTCGACGATACGCCGCCCGCCGATACCCCGCCGCTCCCGTTCGGCCCGCACGCGGCCGGTGCGACCGTCTTCGCGTACCCCGACCCCGAGGACCTCGACGGCGTCGTCGATCGTCTCCGGGCCGGCACCGAAACGGCCACCGATCGCGCTCAATTCGTCGGCGCGGCCGTCGGCTCACACCCCGGGTCACTCACGGTCGACCCTGACCGGGCCGCGGACGCACGAGAGACGGCCCGAACGGCCGACTCCTGGGCTGGCCGCGCGATCCGCGCGTGGCATGATCGAGCCGGTGTGGACGGCGAACTGGTCACCGCCGACCGCGCCGACTGCGACGCGCTGGCTCGTCGGCTCGAAGACGATGCGGGGGCGCCCGGAACACCCGGGTGGGACTGATACAATTCTGGATGCGCGTTCGCGCGTACGCGTGCGCGAGGCTTAACCGTCCGCGGTGTCACCAACGACATATGCCCGAATCAACGGCTGAAGCCGCGGGCGAGTCGATAGAATACGAGCGCACGGACGTCTCCGTGCTCGTCGTCGGTGCCGGTGCAGCCGGCGCCAGAGCCGCCATCGAGCTCACCGAGCGCGGCGTCGACGACGTGCTCGTGTTGGGCAAGCGTGGCCACGGCGACGCACACACCACGTGGGCGCGCGGCGGGATCAACGGCGCACTTGGCACGCACGATCCCGAAGACTCCCCCGCGATCCACGCGGCCGACACGCTCAACGAGGGCCACCTGATCAACGACCCGGCGCTGGTCGAGACGGTGACCGAGCAGATGCCGGCGCGGCTCCGCGAGCTCGACGAGTGGGGGATGGACTACTCGCGGACCGACGATGGCGCCATCGACCAGCGCTACTTCGGCGCGCAGTCGTTCCGGCGCACCGCCTTTGCGGGCGACCACACCGGTGAGTCGCTTCTCGACACCCTCGTCGACCGTGCCCAGTCGCTGTCGATCCCGTACCGCGAAAACGTGATGATCACGAAGCTCGTCGCCGACGGCGACGCGGTGTACGGCGCGGTCGGCTTCGACATGGACACCGGCACGTTCCAGCTGTTCAACGCCGGCACCGTCGTGCTCGCCGCCGGCGGTCACGCGGCAATCTACAACCGACACACCTCGCGCGACGACGAGAACAACGGTGACGGCGCGGCGCTGGCGTACGACGCGGGGGCGACCCTGATGGACATGGCGTTCATCCAGTTCCACCCAACCGGCATGGCCGTCGACGAGACCGACCCCGAGTGGGAGCCGTGGAGCGGCCGGCTCGTGACCGAGGCGGTCCGTGGCGAGGGCGGTCGGCTCTTCAACACCGAGGGCGAGCGCTTCATGCGTCGGTACTCGCCCGACCAGATGGAGCTCGACGCCCGCGACGTGGTCGCGCGGTCGATAGCCGAGGAAGTCGCCGCGGGCCGCGGCACCGAACACGGCGGCGTCTACCTCGACATCTCACACCGCGACGCCGACTTCATCCGCGAGCGGCTCCCCCGCATGTACGAGCGCTTCCAGGAGCTCGGCGTCGACATGGCTCGGGAACCCGTCGAGGTCGCACCGACCTCCCACTACGGAATGGGTGGCGTCGCGGTCGACGAGACCGGTGAGACCGACGTCGACGGGCTCTTTGCGATCGGCGAGACGATGGCGGGCGTCCACGGCGCGAACCGCCTCGGTGGCAACTCGCTCGCCGAGACGGTCGCGTTCGGCGTCGTCGCCGGCGAGACCGTCGCCGACCGCGTCGACGGCCCAGGAGCGATCCCGGCTGATCTGCTCGACACCCTCGTCGACCCGCACCTCACAGACCTCGCGTCGACGGCGAACCGTGACGGTGACGCAGACGTTGAGGCCGTCCTCGCCGCGCTCCGTGACACGATGTGGGAGCACGCGGGCATCCTCCGCGACGAGGAGTCGCTCCGTGCCGGTCTCGACGCACTCGAGGAGATCCGCGAGCGCGCGAGCGACCTCGACGTCGGGCCCGTCTCGAGCGAGTCGTTCGAGTTCGCCGTCGACCTCGGCTTCTCGCTCACTGCCGCGGAGGCGGTCCTGCGCGGGGCGCTCGAACGCGAGGAGTCGCGCGGTGCACACTACCGCACCGACTACCCCGAGACGGACGAGGCGTGGCGGCGCAACGTCACGATCGATCGCGCCGACATCGGCGGGATGGCGCTCTCGACGGAGCCGGTCGACGAGCCGAGTGCGGCCGTCCAGGCGGCCCTCGACGAGGGCCACGAGCTCGACTACCACCAGCTCGAGTAGCGACCCCTCCGGCTCGACTAGCGGCTCACACTCTACTCGCCGCGCACGCGGTACCACACCCGCTCGCCGACCGGCGACTCGTCGGCTTCGAGATCTAGCCGCCGCACGAAGAGGTCGCGGACTGCAAGCGTGACGACAAGGTCGACGGACTCGTCCGACACCGGTGCCGCTCCGGTCGACATCGGGTGCACCGTCACCACCGCGTGACCGTCCCGTTCTTCGATCGCTTCGATCCGGCCGACCGTCCAGCGGTCGACGTGGTGGCTCGGTTCTCGTGCGTGTATCCGGTCGTGGGGCACAGTCGATCCTCGTCGCTCGCAGGGACAACTCTGTGGGTCGGTCACCGCATCGACTCAGCCGCCAGCGCTGGCGGGCAACAACTCGTTCGTGAACAACGTTTCCGATGGCAGCTCCTCCGCGGGAATGGGGTCGCCGTCGACCGTCGTGAGGATCGACTCGTCGGCGAGCCACTCGACGAACGCGTCCCAGCGTGCCGTCTCCATCACGCCCCACGTGCCCTCCGGAGTACAGTACGCCTCGGCAACACGCCGCTGGCTCTCGCGGAGGAAGTCTGGGTCGTCGACGTCCAGTCCATCGGCCGCCTCCCGCAACGCGTCGGCTGCGGCCGCAGGCGCCGTGGCCGCCTCGCGGTACCCCCGGGCGGTCGCCTCGAGGAAGGCCGCGAGCTGGGCTGACTCCTCGTCTATCGTCTCCGGTCTCGCGAGCACCACCGGCGTGTAGCCGTACGGAACATCGTACGCGTCGAGTCCGAAGCTGTTCAACTCGATCCCGTCGCGTTCGGCGCGCAGCCCCTCCCAGGGGGTGAACACCCACGTCGCGTCTGCATCCCCCTCAAGGACGGTGTTCCAGATGCCCAGCTTCGGTGGTGTCACCGACTCGATAGTACCCTCACCGCCGTCGTTGCGGATCAACTGGGCGACGATGTGGTCCTCGAAGCGCGCGTCGTACGAGGCGTACCGCGCCCCGTCGAGGTCGGCCGGCCGGTCGATCCCACTCGATGCGAGCGTCACGATCGCGCTCTGGTCTCGCTGGCAGACGGCCGCCACCGCGGTCAGTGACGGGTAGTCGGGATGCGTCTGGTAGCTGATCACGCTCTCGGAGGGGCCGATCGCGAGGGTCACCTCACCCGTCGCGACGCGCATCGCCGGCGTCTGCTCGTAGTCGTCCGCGGCGGGAGACCGGATCGAGACGTCGAGTCCTTGGTCGGCGTAGTAACCGGCCTGCTCGGCCAGGTAGAACCCGGTGTGATTCGTATTTGGCGTCCAGTCCAACACGAGGTCGATCGAACTCATTCATCGGTGGTACTCGCTCGTGGTTGAAAAGTGTCGGTCACCGCATCGACTGCCACACGCGCTGTCGTCCGTCGAGCCACGCCACCACCGCGACGTGCGGGAGCGTCATCGCCGCGATGGCGACGAGTGAGACACCGAGGACGTCGCCCGGCGCGGCGACGCCCGACGGCACCGCGATGGCGACGCCGCCGACCACGAGGAAGCCACCGAGCGTGAGCGGCGCGGCGTCGCGCGCGAACCGTCGCAGCGCACCCCGGACGTCGCCGTCGGCCAGCGCCGCCGTGGCGGCTCCGTCGACGAGCGCCAGCCGACCGACGTGTCGCAGCGCGTGCCACGCCGCGAAGTACACGCCGACCGCGAACACCGGCGCGGCGAGCAGGAACCACGCCCACAGCGTCGCCGTCTCGCCGACGTCTCGCAGCCATCCTCGCCGGCTCGCGCCAGCACGGACCTGCCGGTAGCCGAGGCCGACCGACACGAGCGTCGCGCCCGCCATCGACGCACCGACCGCGATCCGGGTCGCCGGCACGAAGAGGGGGTCGACGGCGGCGGCCGCGTCGGCGACAAACAGCCCGATGACCCACTCGGTCACCACCCGGTACTCGCTCGGGTGCGCGAGAAGCGGCACGCCCATCGGGAGACCGCCGCGGACAACGAGCGTCAGCACCCGCGTCGCAGGCGTCTGCAGGTGCTCGACGCCGGCGACGACGAGCGCGGCGACGTCGCCTTGCCCCCAGTGGAGCCAGGTGAGCGCGATGAACCCCACGAACGCCACGACCGGGGCGGTAAAGAACGCGACGACGACCCCACCACCGAGTACCGCGTAGACGACCGAGACGACCGCGATCGACCGCCGAAGCGACGCGTCGCTCGCCCGAAGCGGCACGAGGTGGTCGACCGCGCCGTGTGCCATGCCGACGACGAGCGTCCCGAGTGCGAACGTCGCGACCCCCACCTCGACGGGAAGCAGTGGGGTGAGCGCGCCAAGTGGGAGAACCACCGCGAGCGCGATCGCCGGGTACCGGGCGAACCAACGGTCTGCGACGGCGAGTGCGGTCTCCTCGCGGGTCGACGCGCCACCACGATGACGGCTCGCGATCGGATCGCTCGTGGCAGCGCGGTCGGTCACGCCTCCGGGCGATCGAGCCGGGGATTCAGTCATCGGTCGGGTCGAACTCGTCTCTGTCGGGGTCTCGATCCACTCCGGCCGAACCAGACTCGTTCGGTCCCGAACGATCGGCCGCACCGGCTGAGGCCGTACCGACCGACGACGGCGCAGTCCGCCGGTCGTTCCAGTCGAGGACCCACTCGAACAACACGAGTCCGTTCACCGTCATCAGGTTCGCGGAGGTGAAAAAGAGCATCTCCTCGACCGGGAGCCCGAGGACGGCGACCCCGGTGGTGAGCTCACTCGAGAGGTACCAGGTTCCCATGCCGATCGCGATCCGGTCGACGATCCAGAAGTAGACGGCCGGCACGAACGTCACCGTCAGCCACACGCGGGGCGTCCGCGCGAGGTAGCCGCCACCGACGCCCCACTGGAGGGCGAGCACGGGCCCCACCCAGGCGAGCAGTCCGCCGAAGTAGAGGTACGACGGGTCGCTGAAGACGAGCCACAGACCGACCGGCACCATCGCGATTCCGACGGCGACCCCCGCGATACGCGGCCCCCAGTCGAAATCGCCGGGACGAAATGCCGGGTCGAAATCGAAGATGTACAGCGCGAACGCGGCGATTATCGTCTGGATGGCGAAAAAGAGATACTCGCCGAGTGGGATCGACAGCGCCCGAACGAACACCGCGCCATCGGCGTATCCCCACGCGCCGCGGCGGATCATGTAACTGATCCATGGCGTGGTGTACGCGTACGCGATAGCGACGAGGATCGCGATGCCGAGTGTCGCGCGGCGCCTGCGAACCCGGTCGTACCGCGGCGCGAGGTACCAGAGGAGCGCGAGTAGCGGGAGCGTGAACACCACGTGGAACTGGAGGTACGTCAGGGTCGGAATCATCCCCGCCTCCGCGCGATGACGACCATATCCCTTGGTTTGCTCCGACCCTGATTAAGCGTTTAGGACTCCGCCGAGAGCACGCCGTGTGCTTCGAACACCCGCTCGAGCCGGTACATCGAGGCGACGACCGCGTCACAGACGGGCCTGACCGCCGGCTTCGGGAGGAACCCGACGGCGAGTCCAGCCACCTCCAGCATCGGCAGGTCGTTCGCGCCGTCACCGACAGCGACCGTCGACACGAGCGGCGCGTCGAGTTCGGCCGCCAGCTGCTCCAGTGCGTCGTCTTTCGTCCCCTCGATGAGTGGCCCCTCAGCGTCGCCGGTGAGTGCCCCGTTTGCGACTGGAAGCCGATTTGCAACGATCGTGTCTGCCTCGACGCCCTCGCGCGCGAGCGCAGCCTCGACGCCGCGCTCGAACCCTCCGGTGAGCACGGCGACGTGATGACCGGCCTCGCGGAGCCGTGCGATCAGCGCTCCCGCCCCGGGTCGGAGCCGAACCGCGTCGAACGCGTCCGTCACCAGGTCGTCGTCGAGCCCGCCGAGCAGCTCGGCACGCTGATAGAGGCTCTCGGCGTAGCTGAGCTCGTCGTTCATCGCCCGCTCCGTGATCTCGGCCACCTCGTCGGCGACGCCCGCCCGCTCGGCGAGCAGAACCGTCATCTCCGAGTCAGAGAGCGTTCCGTCGAAGTCGAACGCGATGAGGCGCATGCCGGAGCATCGACCCCGAGCGGTTTGTACCCGTCTACTCGCCGCGACGCCGACGGAGCTTTTGCTGACTCACCCGAGCGTCCGCCGTGTTCAGCCTCAACGTTCCGTTGCCCCCGACCGTCGACGGGATCGGCAACCAGCTCGCCGATAGCTCGGCGTCGCTCGGCCGGATCCGGACGCGACACACGCTCGTGTGCAAGCGATTTGCCGACGGCGACGTCCCCGATCCGGCCGAGCTCCCCGGTGTTGCTGGCGCCTCCAACTCGGTCGATACGCCGTCTCCACCCAGAGAGGCCGCCCTCGAGCGACTGTGTACAACCCTCCGCGCACACCTCGCGTCGACCGACCCGTTCTACCTCGCACTCACTGGCGTCGACGCGTTCGAGACGCCTGCGTCTGGTGCCGGGCCGGTCGTCTACCTCGCCGTCGAGAGCCCGCCGCTCGTCCGACTCCATCGCCGGCTCTGCGCCGCGTTCGGTGCTGCTGACGGTGTCGAAGGCGACGCGTACGTCCCGCACGTGACGCTCGCTCGCGGCACCGACCCACCGGCGGTGCGCGACGCACTCGATACCGACCTCGAGGCAACTCCGGTTCGCTGGCGTGCGGACGCGCTCTCCGTCTACGACGCGCAGTTTCGCGAGGTCGCGGCGACGCTCGCGCTGTGACCAGCTCTCGCGACCGTCTCCGCCTCGAGTCGTCCACTACTCGTCGGCGTCGACCGCGTGGTGTGGACCGACGGGCCCGTGCGTCGGACACACGCCGACGATCGGGGTCGCGTTGAGACAACACGCCCGCCGTCCGCTCGCCACCAGCCCGCGCACGAGCCGGGCTCCACAGCGCCGACAGCACGCGCCGTCGGCGTCTCCTCGCGCTCTTTTCGACCCCATCGTTCACCGCTCGGCGACGCGCATCGGTACCGGGTGGTCGGGGTGCATCGTCAGCGACCCTCGCAGCGAGAGCTCCGGCCCCTCGTACTCGAGTGCGTACGACGAACAGACGCACGCGAGGATGAGCTTCGCTTCGAGCAGCGAGAACGCCTTGCCGATGCAGTGACGCGGTCCCCCACCGAACGGGAAGTACGCGAACCGCGGGCGCTCGCTGCGGCGCTTCGGCGTCCACCGCTCGGGATCGAACGTCTCCGGGTCGTCGTACCACCGCGGCGACCGGTGGACGACCCACTGTGAGAGCATCAGCGCGGACCCCTCCGGGATGCGGTAGCCGTCGACGCGCACGTCGAGTTTCGGCTCGCGGAACATCGTGTAGACAGGCGGGTACAGCCGCATCGACTCGGTGAGGACCCGCTCTGTGTACGCCATCTCGCGCACGTCGCTCGCGTCCGGCGGCCCGTCGGCCGTCGCGGCCGCGGCCTCTGCCTCCACGCGCTCGCGAACCTCGGGGTGTTTCGAGAGTAGGTAGAACGTGTAGGTGAGCGCGAGCGCGGTGGTGTCGTGTCCAGCGAGTAGCATCGTCACCAGCTCGTCGCGCAGATTCTTGTCCGTCTGCTCGCCACGGTCGCGAGCACGCAACAGAACCGACAGCAGGTCCATCGGCACGTCGGCGTCTGGGTCACCTGCCGGACCGCGAACCGAGACGCCAGCCTCGCCCGCGGGGTCGACGGACGGGTTGTGTTCGGTCCCTCGACGTCGGTCGACGATCCCGTCGATCACCGCCTCGAGCGTCTCGATGCTCTCCGTGAACGCCCGGTTTTCTCGGGTGGGCACCCAGTTCGGGATCAGGTAGCGACGCGGGTCCGGTTCGAAGCGGGCCCCGAGCGGTTCGAGGTGTTCCTGAACGGTCTTTACCTCCTCGTCGGTGACGTCGGTGCCGAACATCGCCGAGACGATGATCCGCACGGTGAGCCGTGCCACCTCGAGCTGGACGTCGACGACGTCGCCCGGCTCCCAGCCGTCGAGCTGTGTCGTCGTGTGGTCCACCATCGTCCCCGCGAGCGCCCCGATTCGCTGGGTGTGAAACGAGGGGTTCGCCAGGCTCCGTTGTTGTCGCCAGGTGTCACCCTCGCTCAACAACAACCCGTCACCGAGCAGCGTGGTGATGGCGTCGTCGCCGAAGTTTGGCTTCCGATATCGTGCCGCATCACCGACGAGCACGCGCTCGATGTCGTCGGGGTTCGTGAGCATGTACGTCTCGCGGGGCCCGAGATCGAATCGCACCACGTCGCCGTAGCTGTCGGCACACGCGCGCATGAACGAGAACGGGTCGTCGGCGAATTGCCGACCGTTACCGAAGAGCGGGTCCCCGATGGGCCCGGGCGGCGTCACAGACATACGATTACTGGGGACCGAATGAGGTTAAACGTTCGGCGGCACCGGACGACTCACCTCTTCTGCTCGTCGGTCACGTCGTCGTTCGAGCCGACACGTGGCGTCCACCGCCTGCCCGTAGCGTTCAAACGCGTCGGGCGGCTACCGTGGATCGATGGACGCCGACGCGGTTCGTGCACGTGCGGCCGACCTCCCAACGGAGCCTGGCGTGTACCAGTTTCGAACCGGGGAGACGACGCTGTACGTCGGCAAGGCCGTCGACCTCCGCGACCGTGTCCGGTCGTACGCCGACCCGCGGTCGGGACGCATCCGAGGCATGGTCAAGCGCGCCTCGCGGATCGAGTTCGCCGTCACGGACACCGAGACGCAGGCACTCCTGCTCGAGGCGAACCTCATCAAGCGACTCCAACCGCGGTACAACGTCCGGCTGAAAGACGACAAGTCGTATCCACTCGTCGCGTTTACCGACCACCCGGTCCCGCGGATCGAAGTGACACGCGATCCTGATGCCGGTGCCATCGCGTACGGTCCATTCACGGACAAGGGCCGCGTCGAGACCGTGGTGAAGGCGATTCGCGACGAGTACGGCCTGCGCGGCTGTTCGGATCACAAGTACGCCGACCGCGACCGCCCGTGTCTCGACTACGAGATGGGCATCTGCACGGCTCCGTGCACCGGTGAGATCGACCCCGAGGCGTACACAGAGGATGTGATGGCCGCCAAGCGATTCTTCGACGGCGAGACGGGTGTCCTCGCCGACCCGCTTCGGCGCCGTATGGAGGCCGCCGCGGAGCGCGCCGAGTTCGAACGCGCCGCGAACCTCCGTGACCGAATCCACGCTGTCGAGGCGTTTCACGGCGACGGCGGCGAGGCCGTGAGCAGTCGCTCCGACGACCGAACCGTCGACGTGCTCGCCGCGGCCGTCGAAGGCGACGTGGCCCGCGTGGCACGGCTCCACAGTGAGCGGGGCCAACTCGTCGACCGCAGCCGACATCAACTCGACGCGCCTGCGATCGAGGCGGCTCGCGACGGGGGAGCGACGTCACGTGCTGATACCGACGGCGGAGCTGCGAGTACCCCTGCTGCGGTGCTCTCGGCGTTTCTCACCCAGTATTACGCCGAACGGGCGTTTCCGGACGCGGTGTTGCTAGCGGAGCGACCGACCGATCCCGACGTCGTCGACTGGCTCGAAGCCGAAGGCGTCACGGTTCGGGTTCCGGGTGCCGGCCGTGAGGCAAAACTCGTCGAGCTGGCGCTCAAGAACGCTCGCAAGCGAGGGGGTCGAGACGACCCAGTCGGGGCACTCGGTGACCGGCTCGGCCTCGACCGCCCGACACGGATCGAGGGGTTCGACGTGAGCCACGCGTCCGGCACCGCGGTCGTCGGGTCGAACGTCTGTTTTGTCGATGGGAGCGCCGAGACGGGGGCGTACCGTCGGAAGAAACTCACCGAGCGCAACGACGACTACGCCAACATGCGCGAGCTAGTTCGCTGGCGGGCGGCCCGCGCCACCGAGGGGCGCGACGATAGACCAGACCCCGACCTGCTGTTGATTGACGGCGGCGACGGTCAACTCGGCGCGGCGCGTGATGCCCTTGCAGCCGCCGGCTGGGACGTGCCGGTCGTCGCCCTCGCGAAGGCCGAGGAGCTCGTTGTCACTCCGGACGGGCCACGTCGATGGCCGGACGACGCCTCGGCGCTGCACCTGCTTCAGCGGGTTCGTGACGAGGCACACCGATTTGCGGTCCAGTACCACCAGCGTGTTCGTGACGAGGTGAAGACGGTGCTCGACGACGTTCCTGGTGTCGGCCCGGCGACCCGAACGCGACTGCTCCGTCGGTTCGGATCCGTCGAGAATGTCCGGCAGGCCTCTCTCGACGACCTCTGTGACGTCGACGGCGTCGGCGAAACGACGGCCGAGCGGCTCCACAGCCGCTTGTAGTGGCGAACAGGCGGCACCCACC
>ERZ1034573.535-NODE-535-length-11349-cov-13.921728_pt1 | contig 11349 bp, 12 predicted proteins | sample MGYA00520641_ERZ1034573 | MGnify/ENA primary metagenome ERZ1034573 (study PRJEB33760, sample SAMEA4777724) | hypersaline lake metagenome | biome: hypersaline environment; feature: brines | place: Spain | collected 2014-08 | depth 0 m ...
ATCGCGTTCATCCTCCGGTTTATGGACGCGTACAAGTTCTTCGACAAGCTGTTCATTATGACCCGCGGCGGTCCAGGAACGCAGACAGAGCTTCCGACGTTCTACACCTACATCGTCGGCTTCAGCGAGTTCAATATCGGACGGGCCGCGGCGCTGACGTGGGTTATCGGACTCGGGTCGATACTCACGATGTTGCTGTTCTGGCGGTTTATGAACACGGAGGGGTCTGTATGAGCACCTCACAGACGAACGGGTTCAAGTGGGCAGGCCGGGGACTGCTCGCGGTTTACACCCTGTTCGTCGCGTTCCCCATCTACTGGACGCTGAATACCGCGTTCAAGCCGCTGAGCCAGATCGGGACGTTCCCGCCGACGCTGTATCCGAAAGGGTTCCAGTTCGATGCGTTCGTGTGGGTCCTCACGAACTCCCGCGCTATCGACGCGATCCTCAACAGCCTCATCATCGCCAGCGGAACGACCATCCTCTCGGTCATTCTGGGATCGCTCGCGGGGTACGCGTTCTCCCGGTTCAGCTGGGTCGATCCCGGGGGCCACGTCTCCTTTTGGCTGCTCTCGACCCGGATGTTCCCGCCGGTAGCGGTGGTGCTGCCGATCTTCTTCATCTACGGCCGCCTCGGGCTGCAGGACACGCTGATCGGGCTGATGCTGCTGTACCTGACGTTCAACCTCCCGCTCACCACGTGGCTGATGCGTGACTTCTTCGACAAGATCCCGACGTCGTTCGAGGAAGCGGCGTTCGTCGACGGCTACTCACGGTTCGAGACGTTCCGAAAGGTGATCTTCCCGCTCGTGCGCCCGGGGCTGGTGGCGACGATGATGCTCGCGTGGGTGTTCGCGTGGAATGAGTTCCTATTTGCGTGGATCATCACCGGAAACAACACCTCGACGTACACCACGATCATCCCCACCCTCATCGAGTCGAATCAGATCCAGTGGAACAATATTATGGCGATGGCCGCGGTGGTGGCGACGCCGCCGACGCTGATCCTGATCGCGTTCCGGGACAACATCATCGAAGGGATGACACTCGGTATGACCGATATCTAACAATGGCGAAGGTAGAAATCGACAGTCTGACAAAGCGGTATGGCTCGATCGTTGCGACGGACGACGTCTCGTTGGACATCGAGGACGGGAGTCTGACCGTCCTCGTCGGCCCGTCAGGGTGCGGGAAGACGACGACGCTACGCTCGGTCGCGGGTCTTGAATCTCCGACTGAGGGGACGATATCCTTCGACGGTGTGGACATCACGGACCGACCGCCGCAGGAACGTGACATCTCGATGGTGTTCCAGGATCTGGCGTTGTACCCGCATATGACCGGGCAGGAGAACGTGGCGTTCCCGCTGCGGGCGGAGAAGGGGTACAGCGAACCGGAGATCGAGGAGGCAGTCCAAGAGGCCGCGGAGGTCACCGACTGTGACGGGTTCATAGATAAGAAGATCACCGAACTCTCGGGTGGCCAACAGCAGCGCGTCGCGTTGGCTCGTGCGCTCGTCCGCCGCCCGGAGGTCTTCCTGATGGACGAGCCGTTCAGCGATCTTGACGAGCTGCTGAAACGCCAGCTCCGTGCGGAGGTGGTCCAGCTGCAGCAGGAGTTCGCGGTGACGATGATCCACGTCACGCACGACCAGGAGGAGGCGATGACGATGGGCGACGACCTGGTTGTGATGAACCGGGGGAACGTGGTCCAGTTCGGGAACCCGGACGAGGTGTTCAGCCGCCCGCGGACGCTGTTCGTCGCGATGTTCATCGGGTCGCCGCAGATCAACCGCTTCGACTGCGACCTCTCGTGGGACGGCGATACGGCCATCCTCGATTCGGGGGAGTTGGTGTTCGAGCTCTCCGGGGAGGCCGCCAGGCCGCTACGCAAGGCAACCGAGACGAGACTTGCCGTCTGCGTCAGGCCACAGCGACTCTCGTGGGCGGAGACCGAGCCCGAGGACCGCCTCTCGATCCCGGTCACGGTCAACGTCACCGAGAAGATCGGCACCGAAGACATCGTCCGGTGTACGACCCCCAGAGGCCACGACGTGACCGCCGAGGTCAACTCGGGTACACTCAGCGAGGGGATGGACGGGTATCTGGTCTTCGACCCCGCCAACATCCACCTGTTTGACGGGATCGATGAAGAGGCCGAACGCCTGAACTGACGGCACCACCCCTCCGGGTCAGTCTTAGTGCTGCCCGTAGTCCTCGAATATCTCCCGCAGATCCACCAGATCCGACTCCGTCATCGGCTCGGGGTCGCCGATACTCAACGCTTGGTAGTGGACCCGAGCCACATACTCGACGACGATCGCGACCTCAAGCGCCGCTGGGAGAGTCTCCCCGACCGCGACGACCCCGTGATTCCGGAGTAGACACGCGTCGTGTTCGGCTCCGAGCGTGCCGGCGGCGAGGCGCCCCAGCTCCGCTGACCCGGGCGGGGCGTAGCCGGCGACCGGGATCTCCGTGCCCGCCTGTGCGATCAGGTAGTGGGTGCCCGTGATCGGCCGGTCCAGCACGGCGAATGTGCTCGCGTACGGCGAGTGGCTGTGGACGACACCGCCGACCTCGGGTCGGTGCTCGTAGATGGACGTGTGCATCGGGGTTTCACTCGACGGTGGGTCCGAGCCGTACACCTGCTCCCCGTCCATCGATACCACCGGAACGTCCTCCGGCTCGATCTCCGGATACGGGACACCGGACGGACTGATGGCGACCGTTCCGTCGGCGGTACGAGTGCTGACGTTGCCGCCGGTCGCCCGCGTCAACCCTTCCTCGAGCAGCTGTTTGCCGACTCTGCTGACTGTTTCTCTTTCGGCCTCAGTCATACACGCACCTCAGAGCCTGCCGGCATACGAGTACCGGTCTTCTACAATCCAGCGAATGCGGCTCCCTACCAGTGTGGCGCTCCCGATATCCGCGAGCGGGTTCTGTGTCACCAAACGTAATAGTACGGGCTCAAGTACTACTTGACGGCCCTTCTATCGTCTCAGCTGGATTTTTAGGCTCCATTGCTGCGTTCTATATGATAGAAAAATTATTTACACGTACGATCATACAGTATTTGTATGGGAGACGAGGCAAAACGCCCGGTGAAAGCCACCGCCCGGACGCTCGAGATTATCGCGGCGCTGAAGCAACTCAATTGGGCTGGTGTCACGGAGTTGGCCGATCAGCTTGACACATCGAAAAGCGTCGTCCACAACCATCTTAGTACGCTTGAGGAGCACGACTACGTCGTGAAGGGCGAAGACGGCTACTCCCTCGGGCTTCGGTTCCTCGAGATGGGAGGGTACCGCCGTAACAAGATGACACTCTACCGGATGGGAAAACCCGAGGTCGACGCGTTGGCCGAAGAAACCGGGGAACTGGTCAATATCGCAGTTGAGGAACACGGTCAGTGCGTCTATCTGTACCGTTCTCGGGGCTCACAGTCGGTCCATCTGGACATTCACGCCGGTGAGCGTGCGGCGATGAGCACCACAGCTCTGGGTAAATCGATGCTGGCGTTTATGAATGACGACCGAGTCGATCAGATTCTCGGGGATGTGTCGTTGCCGGCTATGACCGAACACTCCTTGACTGATCCCGAGGAACTCCGGGAGGAATTGTCAGCAACGCGCGAACGAGGATACGCAATTGACGATGAAGAACGGTTGGAGGGACTCCGCTGTGTGTCGGCTCCGATCAGACAAGACGGGGAGGTTCTGGGCGCGATCAGCGTCTCCGCGCCGACAAACCGACTAAAGGGTGACCGGTTGGAGGAGACGATCCCAGACAAGGTTGTTAGTGCCGCGAACGTGATTGAGCTGAATAGCGTTCACTCCTAACCGCGTTCTTTCATATAGAACAGACTGATCTATACTCCGTCACCAGGATGCAGCGAGCCCCACCTGAATCGAGTAAGATAGAATAATAACAGGTGTACAAGCGTTATTTGACGCTGGAATGAATGATATGCGTACGCTTGTTACAGGAAATTGGTGTGGTGTTAACGTCATATCGATTGTTACTACGCTAGGGCTCTATACACGAGTTGGTCGAATAGGAACGGCAGCCTGAGATGCACGTGGCTACCCATACCGCCGGTATGGCTGCTTCTCAGTGTAGGCAATAGGCAAATCAGATATGTTCTACATTACAGAACAGAAATTTACTCAGGCTGACCGGGCACAAGCCATCTCTACAGCCACATCAAATGCGTCGAGGAGGCTCTGCTCGGAGGCTACTCCTGTCCCCGCAATATCGAATGCGGTCCCGTGGTCCACACTGGTCCGAATAATCGGTAGCCCTACAGTCACGTTGACACCGGAGACCGCCTGTCCGCTACTGAACCCTAGCATTTTGATCGGAATGTGACCCTGATCGTGGTACATCGATACGACACAGTCGAATTCGCCCTGTGCCGCACGAACATACACCGTGTCTGGAGATTCTGGACCGACTGCGTCGATCCCATTATCTTGAGCCTCTTCGACAGCCGGTCCGATTTCAACCGCCTCTGTGTCACCCAACAGGCCACCATCGCTGGCATGTGGATTCAGGCCAGCGACACCTACAGTCGGATCCTCAACTCCGAGGTTCGAGAGCGCATCGGCAGTTAATCGGATTGTGCTCAGGACGCTCGACATCGTAACCTGCTCGCAAGCCTCGCGTAGTGGAACGTGCGTACTCACGTGCGTGACCCGAAGGTCTGATTCGATGAGCATCATCGCGTACTCGGTGGTGTCGGTCCGATCAGCGAGTAGCCCGGTGTGACCTGCGTACGTACTGCCGGCCTGCTTCGTGGCCTGCTTGTTTATAGGGGCCGTCGTGATCCCGTCAATCTCACCGCCTTGCGCTAATTCGATGGCTCGCTCAATATACTCCAGACTGGCAGCACCGTACTCCTTCCGGACCTCGCCAGGGGCCAACGTCTCAACGTTGTCGAGATTAAGTACTGGGATCGCGTCGGGGCTGAATTGCGCGTCGTTCACCGTCTTCACTCGATCAATAGCCAGATCAATATCACAAACCGCAGCCGCCTCGGCGAGTACGTCTGCGTCGCCGATAACAATCGGCCGACCGAACTCAAGGAGCTGTCGGTACGCCTTCACGATCACCTCCGGGCCGATGCCCGCAGGGTCGCCCATCGTCACACCAACAGTTGGTTCTGCGTCAGTCATTGTTCATCATCAAGCATATCGAGGCAGTTACTGATAGTCGTTTCGTCGCCGAATCCACCGGCCTTGGTTATCAGTGGAACGTCGGGCACGACACCGTCAACCAGCTGCCCTAACGGAATCCCGTCTTCGACTGTCGCCCCGGTTAGCGAGACTGTCGTCGCCTCCAGTGCACGCAGCACCGCCACAGCCACCTCACCACCTGTAACGAAGAGTCCGGACGGACGTGTGATCCGACATACGTTCCCTGCGACGGTAGCTAGCCCTGTGGCGATCCGGTTGCCTATTTGTGCCTCCGAGAGGCCACGGTCACGGCCGACGCTCAGTGTGTCTTCGACGGTGGAACGATCGGATGCCGCTGTGAGCACGGTTGGAACGCCGCGATCCAGTCGGCCGGCGATGTCAGCCGCCTCGTCAGTAGCCCCATCTAACAGGCTATGTGGATCGAGGTGGAACAGCTGCGCGTCGGGAATCTGCGTAAGCTGTTCAAGCGTGGTTTCGCTGACACTCCCGACAATAGCGAGTGGATTTCCGGGTTTGGTCCGTGGGACCGTTGGTGAGGTATCAGTAGAGGTGTCCAGACGTAGATGGGCGGCGAGCCCTCCACTGCCGACGAACAGTGCATCGAACTGAGCCCCGGCGGCGGCGATCGTCTGCAAGTGCGCTGTGGTGCGGGCGTCGCACACGACGATCGGCGGTCGATTATTCTGTGTGACGGCTGCGCTGAAACGCTCCGCAACTCGATCGGCGCCATTCGAGACATCGGTTCCCTCGACACGTTCGGTAGGAAAATTCTGCTCTGCAAACAGGTCAATAACCGCCGACGAGGATGGGTCATTCCGATCGGCAGCGAATTCAGTTTCGCCGATGGGTGTCCGGTCAACCTCGTGGATTCCATTCCACGTTCGCCGGCCGGTCGCCGGGAATGCGGGCGCGACCACAGCGAGTTCTGCCACTGTGGCTCGCAGCGCCGCAGCCACTTCCGCACCGATGTTGCCTCTGAGCGTCGAGTCGATCTTCTTGTAGACAACCGACGCGCCGACTGCCTTGACACTCCTCTCGACGGATTCAGCCGCGTTAGACGGCGGAAGGTATCGGCTATCGGTGTTGACAGCGACTACTGTCCCGTCCGGTGGCGACGCGTCGGGGATAGCGACGACGACTGTCTCGTAGCCACGTGTTGCGACTTCGCTGGCAGTATCCATCGCGCCGGTGAGGTCATCAGCTATGATGCCGAGTTCTGGCATTCTATTCTCCATCACCAGCTACTGAGTCGTCGACTGGTCCGTACCACTTCCACCGCCACAGGTTGGCAGGAGTGAATTCGATCGCCGAAACCAGATATAACAGCCGAATTATGTACATACAGTTTCGTTCACGTGAGTCGTATCTAACCTTTTTGCCCGCCGAGAGTAGCAATCCGTTCAAGCGTGGGAGGCCCATCGCCCAGTATACGATACATATAAATTCAGCTGTGCACCAGGGAGTAACCGACCGCAGTCACAGCAAGTTTCTTATCGTGTCTCTTGGTCACAGACGGTATGCGGTATTATCAACGACGACAGGACGGCCGAACGCGACTACTGGCAACAACCGACGGCGAGGCGTATGATCTCACGTCCGCAAAGTCGGGGCTCGATTCATTCAGAGCGCTGGCTAGGGCTGCGGATGTGACCGACCGCACACTCAATCAGGTTGCACAGCCGTTGCTCGACGGAAGTGAGACGATTCCGATACGACAGATCGACCGCAAACCTGAATTTCCACTCGTCGCTGAGGAGGTGTGGGCTGCGGGCGTCACATACCAGATCAGCGAGGAGGCACGGAGTGAGGAGAGTGGGATGCCGGAGATCTACGTCGATGTCTATGGCGCCGACCGGCCGGAGCTGTTCCTCAAGTCGACGCCGGGCCGGACCGTCGGCCCGGGCGAGGATATCGGGGTCCGCGGCGACTCCGAATGGAACGTCCCGGAACCGGAGTTGGGCGTCGTCCTCTATCGGGGAGAAATCGTTGGCTACACGATCGGAAACGACGTCTCCAGCCGGTCCATTGAGGGCGCGAACCCGCTGTACCTCCCGCAGGCCAAGATCTACGACCGCTGTTGTTCGCTTGGGCCGTGTATCGCAACGGATATTGACGACCCCCACGACTTAGGAATGTCACTCAGCATCTACCGCGACGACGCAGCGGTGTTCGAGGGGCGGACCTCGACGGGGGAAATGGTCCGAACCTGCAAGGAACTGGTCTCGTATCTCACCCGGCACAATGCGGTGCCGGAACTTACAGTACTGCTCACTGGGACATCGATCGTCCCCAACGATGACTTCTCGCTGCGGCCAGGCGACACGGTCGTCGCTGACATTGAGGAGATTGGCACTCTCCGGAACCCGGTCACCAGCGTCTGAGTGCGCCGAGGTGCGGCGCCAGCGCCCGCCTCAGCGGTCGCCAGCCAGCCACCGGACGGGCCCTGCCCACAGCCCCGGATAGCCGTCCCACTCGACGAACTCAGCCGGACCCCAGTGCGGCGCACGGTCGCTGGCGAACGCCGCCGACCGTCCTTCGTCGTGCGCTCCGACCGTCACCAACGGATCGCCGTCAATCAGGACGAGCTCCTCAGCGTCGACGTCCGTCTCGAAGCGGTTGTAGCCGAGGAAGTCCGGCCAGTCGTTGCCGACATCCGAGAGGACCGGATGCGCCGCGGCGACGACCTCTGGGTACGCCCCGTCGGGGCGCTCAACCCGATCGTCCCCCTGCTGCAAGCTGACCGGCAGCGCGTCCTCGACGGCCGTTCCCGCGTAGTTTGCCCGCCCGTTGATACCTTGGAACGAGAGGGACCCGCCCACCATCAGGAACCCGCCGCCCTCGCGGACGTACTCCTCCAGTAGTCGGAGTCTGTTCGGCCGTCGGGCCCCCTCACTGAACGTCTCCGGCGGAATCGCCATCGTATTGTATCCAATATCACTGAAGATCACGACATCGTACTCTCCCAGCGCCGCCCGGGACTCGGGAAACTCCTCGGCGGCGACGTGACAGGGCTGATACGTCGTCTCGATCCCGTCCGCCTCCAGGGCCGCCTCCAGTACTCGCCGGCTTCTGTGTACTCTGCGTTGGAGAACATATCGAACCCCTTCACCTGGAAGGAGATCGTCTGCCAGGACTCGCCGACGAGCAGCGCGGTCGTCTCGGCCATACCAAGTCAACTGAGTACCACAATTTAGTTCCTTGGCCGGGCAGCCTCAGACCCGAGCGAATGTCTTTGTGCTTCGGGGTTATCCGTCGGGGTATGGCTTCGGTACCAACGCAGCCCCTGCCGAGTGGCGATGAGATTCCGATGATCGGCTTTGGGACGTGGAACCTCTCCGGCGAGACGATTAAGTCGTCAGTCAGGACGGCGCTCGACGCCGGATACACCCATATCGACACTGCCGAAGGGTACAAAAACGAATCGGAGATCGGGGAGGTTCTGACCGACTATGACCGCTCTGAGCTGTTCCTCACCTCAAAAGTACTGCCGAAGAACCTCAACTACGAAAGCGTCGTTCGCGCCTGTGAAGCGTCACTCGACCGGCTCGGCACCGACTACCTGGACCTGTACCTGATTCACTGGCCGAACCCAGCGATCTCGCTGCGGGAGACGCTGAACGCGATGGAGACGCTCCACGATGAGGGCCTCGTACGTAACCTCGGTGTGTCGAACTTCTCGGCGTACCAACTCTCGTGTGCAAAGTACATCAGCGACGTCCCCATCGCCGTCAATCAGATCGAGTTCCACCCGGTGTATCAGCAACACAAACTCCGGGAGTACTGCCGCGAGACCGACACTGTAGTCGAGGCCGCCGCGCCGCTCGGCCGGACAGAGATTCTCGGCGAGCCGATCATCCGGGAGATCGCTGAGAAACACGACCGCTCGCCCGCGGCGGTCGTCCTCCGGTGGGCAATCGCCCGCGATACCGTGGTGCTGCCGAAGTCGACGACACCATCGCATATCGAAGCAAACCTCGAGGCGTGGGATTGGGAGCTCCCTGAGTCAGACCTCGCTGCGATCGACGATCTAAATCGGGACGAGCCGGTGTACCATCAGGCGGCGTATAGTTGGGGACGCGACGTATATGGGATCTCAGAGTGAGGACCCATTAGGGGTCGATGACACGGATTAACTATCCCTGAATTATATATCGGTCCGTTCCGTTGTTATGATTATGTCCTCCTTTGACGTTGCAGAGACGCCGATCTACCACGAGGCCGACGCCACGCTGGAGCCGCTCGACGAGGCGACGGTGGCTGTCGTCGGCTACGGGAACCAGGGCCGTGCACAGGCCCGGAATATGCACGAATCGGGCCTCGATGTGATCGTGGGAAGCCGCGAAGACGGATCGCACAAACAGGCCGTCGACGACGGCTTCGACGTCTTCTCGATTGCCGACGCGGCCGCACGGGCAGACGTGGTCCTTCTGTTGATCCCTGACGAAGCACAGCCCGAGGTCTACGACCGGTACATCAGACCCAACCTCAGTGCGGGCGACACGCTCGTTTTTGCCTCCGGGTACAACGTCACGTACGAGCGCATCGATGTCGACGACGACGTGGACGTGGTGCTTGTCGCCCCCCGGATGATCGGTGCGGTCGTCCGTGAACTCTATGTGGACGGCCGCGGGGCCCCCGCGCTGCTCGCCGTCGATCAGGACGCCTCCGGTGCAGCCCACTCATACGCGCTTGCCGTTGCTCACGCGATTGGAGCGACGCGCTCCGGTGTCGTCGAGACCGACTTCGAGACCGAGACACGCACCGACTTGATGAGCGAGCAGGCCCTCTTTCCTGTCTTCGCATCCGCACTGCTGGCCCGGTTCGAGGTGGAGTCGGAGGCCGGCGTTCCGGCGGCGGTGACGCTACTCGAGTCGTATCTCTCTCGAGAGATGGCACACATCTTCGAGAAGTGCGCCACTCAGGGGCTCGTCTCCCAGATGGACCTCCACTCACAGACGAGCCAGTACGGACAACTCCTTGGACTCAAGACGTTCGATCGCGAGCCGATCCGCGAGTTTATGCGCGACCGCCTGGCAGCCATCGACTCTGGCGAGTTTGCCGCCGAGTGGGCGGCCGAACAGGAAGCCGACTACGAGCAGCTCGACAGCCTCAGGCACAAATACGAGTCCTCGGAGTTCGTCGAAACCGAGCAGGCGACTCTTGACGCGTTCGGGTTGCGGGATCTCTGAGAACGTCTCTCCCGCCCCCGAGCAGGGGTGAAAACTAAGAGGATTCCGAAACCACGGTGTAGTGTATGTTCGACAGCCCTGATGAGATCATTGATCTGACCAACCCGATCGATAACGGCATTCCGGTGTGGCCCTCGTTCCCGCCGATCGATCTGAAACACGAGTCGCTAGCGGCACGAGACGGCTTCACGATGGAGAAGGTGACAATGCGGACGCACACCGCGACACACATCGACTCCCCACGGCACTTCATCCCCGAGGGGCAGACGCTGGATGAGTTCCCAGTCTCGAAGTTTATGGGTGAGGGCGTCGTCGTAGATATGACCGACGTCGGGAACTCCGCTGCGATCAGTGTAGATGAGATCGCCCGGCACGAAGACGACATCCGATCCGGCGACGTCTTAATGTTCAACACTGGCTGGGATCAGTACTACGGAACTACAGATGAGTGGATGTTCGAGTTCCCCCACCTGTCGGGCGAGGCCTCCGAGTACCTCGCTGATCTCGAGATGAAGGCGGTCGGGATCGACACGCCGAGCGTCGGCGGGTGGTACGATGAGGTGCCCGGACACGGCCCGAGCACGGACATCCACCCCGCGGACTCACACCTCCCGCTGCTCAAGAACGACATCATCCCGATAGAGGAACTTCGCAACCTCGACTCGGTGCGTGGCGATGCAGCAACGCGCAGGGCGTACTTCTTCTACCCACCGCTGAACTTCCAGGACACGAGCGGCTCGTCGGTCCGAGCGTTCGCGTTCCTGTAACGGTTCAGAAGTTCTCGTAAACCGTCTTCTCGATCGTGTAGAAGTCCAGACCGGCGTCGCCCTGTTCGCGCCACGTCTCCGAGGAGGAGTCTTTGAACCCGCCGAACGGGACGTGGAGTTCGAGGCCGGTCGTCTTCTCGTTGATCTTTGCGACCCCAGACTCGATCTCCTCGGCAAAACGGTTGGCCTCGGTGTGGTT
>ERZ1034573.540-NODE-540-length-11327-cov-25.125887_pt1 | contig 11327 bp, 11 predicted proteins | sample MGYA00520641_ERZ1034573 | MGnify/ENA primary metagenome ERZ1034573 (study PRJEB33760, sample SAMEA4777724) | hypersaline lake metagenome | biome: hypersaline environment; feature: brines | place: Spain | collected 2014-08 | depth 0 m ...
GGGCACAGCACAGGAGCAGTCTTCATATTAAATATCTTGGAGAGGCTGGATTTGGAGATAGAAGCAGCCTTCCTGATCTCCGGGTTTACAGGCCCTCTCAACGATGAAAGATTCGACCCGTTGAACGAAACTTTTGCGGAAAGAGGATTCGACTTCGAAAAGATAAAGGCCTCAGCAGGAGAAATTTTTGTCTACCACTCTGCCTCAGATCCGTACGTTCCTCTGGAGAAAGCCGGGGACCTCGTAGATGATCTCGATGCGAACTTCGAACTTGTCGCGGATGCAGGGCATTTCAACACAGAAGCAGGTTACATAGAGTTCCCGGAGCTGTGGAAGAAGCTGCAGAGGTTTATTTAGAATAAGAAAATGTAAATGTAAAGGCCTTTTTCAGGCCTGAAAATTTAAGGCTCCAGTCTATCTGGTGTTCTCGGGAAGAGGATTCCTTCCTTGACGTTGTCGAGCTCTGCTACCTGTTTGACCAGTCTGTCAAGGCCTAGTCCGTATCCTCCGTGTGGTGGCATGCCGAATTTGAAGGATTCGAGGTAGAAGCTGATGTCTTCGGGGTCGATTCCTTCTTCCTCGACTTTTCTCATCAGGCGGTCGAAGTCGTGTTCTCTCTGTCCTCCTGATGCGAGTTCGAGGCCTTTGTAGATGAAGTCGAATCTTCTGGACTGGTACTCGTCTTCTTCTCTTGCTTCTCCGTAGTAGAACTTTTCCTGTGGGTATCCGATGACGAAGAATGCTGGATGTCCTTTTTCCTGGAAGTGTTCTCCCAGAAGTTTCTCTCCTTTGGTGTCGAGGTCGTCCTCGTCCTCTGGTTCGTAGTCGTACTCTTCTTTGAGGATTCTGCGTGCTTCCTCGAACTTGATGCGTGGGAAATCGTCTTCAGGAACTACAAGATCGATTCCCAGAACTTCCAGGTCGTCCGCGGATTTCTTCTCTGCTTCCCTTATCGTGTAACGGAATGATTCCTCGAGTACGTCCATGACGTCGTGCTGGTCCTCTATGAAGGCTAGCTCAACGTCAAACATAGAGATCTCTGAGATGTGGCGTGAGGTTGCGAATTCTTCTGCTCTGAATGCTGTTCCTGTCTCGTATACTTTGTCAAATCCTGCTGCCATCAGCATCTGCTTGTAGAGCTGTGGGCTTTGACTTAGGAAGGCCTCTTCATCGTAGTAGATTACTGGGAAGAGTTCTGCTCCTCCTTCAGCTCCCATCTTTGCGATAGTAGGGGTCTGGATGTTTATGTAGTCGTTCTTGTCGAACCATTCCTCCATGGATTCGATAAGGTGGGATCTCAGGGAGAAAACCGCGTGAACTTCCGGTTTCCTGAGGTCTATGAACCTGTTGTCAAGTCTTGTGGATAAATCGGAGTCGATCTCTCCGGAAACGTCCATAGGAAGAGGTGACTCTGCTTCTCCGATTATCTCAATATGTGTAGGCTTTAGTTCGCGATTTCCGGGAGCCTGGTCGTTCTCGTCAACGACACCCTTGATGTGTACTAGGTCCTCCTTCCCAACGTTCTGGGCCTTATTGAAGAGTTCCTCGTCGTCATCCTCTTTGAAAGTTGCCTGGATTTGACCTTCTCTGTCCCTGACAACAATGAAAGTGATTCCGCCTAGGTCCCTTATCTCATGAGCCCAGCCGGCAACGGCGACTTCCTCGCCGTCTTGGTCAGGTGTAATATCGTGTGTATAGTTTCTTTCCAACATACAGGTTCACAAAGGACAAAATCGCAGGCCAGTTTTTTATGCGCTTTGAGACAAAGACAGAAAAATCAGAAAAAAAGGAAAGAAAAAAAGGCCTTTAACCTGTAATCTCGATACTATAGGAGGTCTCGTCAACTGTATCTCGGCTATGCAGAGGCCCCGACCACTAATATAAGGCCGTCAGTAAAGCTTTTCGTCTCATATTCTAGGGGCATGCAGTTCGCCATATTAATTATTACAATACCTTAAAACAAGTGAGAAACGCCACAATAAACAAGGTTTATGACTGCTATCCGACCAATACCAATCATAATATGACACTGAACAGAGAACAGCTCGAAGAGTTAATCGAAGAACAAGGCCTTATCCAGGACTACATTCATCTTGAGACACAGCTAACACCGCAGGGATTCGACCTCACAGTCGATGAAATCCACAGGATAGAAGGTTCTGGAAGGCTGGATTTCTCCAATGATGAAAGAGAGATACCGGAATCAAGGCCTATCGAACCAGAGAAAAAAGATCCGAAAGATGAGTATGGCTGGTGGGAACTGGAACAGGGGACCTATAAGGTCGTGATGAATGAAAAAGTCGATATACCGAACGATATCACAGGATTCGCTTTCCCTAGAAGTTCGCTGCTCAGGATGGGAGTTACTATTGAAAACGCAGTCTGGGACTCGGGATTCACAGGCACAGGATCATTTAAGATATCAGTCGATAACCCTGAAGGTGTAGAGATCAAGGAAAACGCACGGGTGAACCAGATAGTCTTCGAAAAGATCAAGGAAACAGAAGAAGGCTACAGCGGCCGGTACCACGAATAAAACAGTTCCCTGAGAAAGGTCTTATGTGGCGATGATGAGCTTTTATGACATCGTCTGAACCGGGAAACCGGGATGATGACAACGAACACCTCTGAGCTACAAAATAATTTTACCTCATACTCTTTCTGGATATCTTCCCTAGGTTATTTTTAATAACGGGCAACCGAATTCTTTCACATGGCTTCCGAACAGGATCAACTCTATGTCAAGATAGAAGGCCAGGACACAATCGTAAATGACCTAGAATCAGTCGAACAGATAGTAGAAAACATCAGAGAGGCCTCAAAAGTCCTCGAAGAGGCAAGACAGGTCAGGAAACAGTCCATAGAAAGCATCCAGAACAACGTATCCAAACTCAATGGATCCCTGCAAGGCCTGCAGAATTCTCTTCCAAAGGTAGAAGACAAAACACAGAAACAAGAGGTACAGGTCGAGGAAACACCGGAAGTCGAGACAGAAGTCGATGGATCTGTACAGGAACTTCACTCAGAACTTGAGAACCTTCAGAAAGAGCTTTCAGACCTTGAAAACATCCAGTAAAGGCCTACAGAATATAATTCCTTAGACTCTTTCACCTATCAGTATTCTTCCTCTGTTTACTCCATCCTCATTAAAAGCCTATTTCCTTCAAGTAAAAACCGTGGATGCCGGGGACAAGATTTGAACCCGAAACTCTGCGAGTTTCTTGTGTTAAATCTTTCCAGTAATAGAAAGTGTGGATGCCGGGGACAAGATTTGAACTTGCGAACCCCTGCGGGAATGGATCTTGAGTCCATCGCCTTTGGCCACTTGGCTACCCCGGCGTACTGTGTCTTGCCATTTATGGTATCGGGGTTGGCAAGAGATACTTGGCTACCCCGGCGTTGTGATAGTAGGTATCTAGAAGTTTATCGGCAGATTTTTTGAACCTAGGCCTTTTCCAGAAGTAATCCTGGTTCAGAACTTGATGCTTTTTCTCATCCCGGCTCTGGAAGGATCAGGACTGACAAGTTCGTAGGCATCGTTTTTCACTTCTGCGAATTTCCCGCATTCAGGGCATTTCGTGTAACCTTTCTTGTTGTTCCCCAGCTGTTCCCGGTAACCGCAGGAGCATTCAACTCTTGTATCAAGTTCCTCTACATGGAGATCGATCCTCTCAAGAATAGTTCCACGCGTGAAATGACCGAACAAGGCCTCGAACTGCTCCGGCTCGCATAGCTGGTCGTTGACACGTATATGTGCCTCTCCGTTAGTCGAAAGTCTCGATAGGTCCTGCATGAGATTCACAAGTACTGTCCCTACCTTCTGCATAACTTCGTCCACCTCATTCTATTATTGTTCTCCATCACGACCTTCGAATCGGTTGTAATGTAATACAAGGTATCATCCTTATTTAAGTTAACGGATTCACAGCAATCAATCTCGGAAAGTTCACGAAAAACCCAGAAACCATTCAAAGGCCTCAAAAAAGTTCTTGGAAGACAAAAAGCCAGGAAAAAAAGTTTGTGAAAATCTAATGCCTAAAACAAAGGCCTTTAACATATAGAACCGTGAAATATCTATCGCAGAAAGTCTAGGCCTTATCTGTAAAGTCTGGGATACTGATCTCTGCTGAGTAGTTTTCCGGAAGCCATGCTCTTCATGGCTTGAGGGTCATCAGGCCCTTTAGTTGCGTGGATTCGAACCCGAAACTCTGTGAGTTTCTCTAATCAAGATCCACGCAAGAATTATCTAATATAGCGGGGCGTGGATTTGAACCACGGACCTCCGGGTTATGAGCCCGACGAGCACTCCTGGCTGCTCCACCCCGCTGTAGGATAGAATTCAAGAAGTGAATATTATAAATGGTGTGAAAGGCCTTTCTCTGGTTTTTTCAGGTAAGTTATATTCTTGGTGTTCTAATTTCTTGGTTATGGAGTTTGGCGGTGATTTGCTGTGAAGGTTCTTGGTTTGGATGAGGCTGGTAGAGGCCCTGTCATTGGATCGATGTTCATCGGAGGTTTCCTGGCTGATGAGGTCGATGTCGAACTTGAGGATCTGGATGTCAAGGATTCGAAGAAACTATCTGATAAGAAGAGAGAAGGCCTTCGTTCCCAGCTTGAACAGTATGGAGAGGTCTTTCTGAAGGAGGTAACTGCTTCGGAAGTGGATGATCTTAGAGAGGTTATGAGTTTGAATGAGATCGAGATACAGGCCTTCGCTGATGTGATCGAGAGGGCTGATCCTGATAAGGTAATAATTGATCTTCCGGAACCTGATGCCGCAAAGTTCATCTCCAAGTTGAAGAGAGAGCTTCCAGAGAGGTTCTCTGAAAGAGAGTTCGTTGCAGAGCATGAGGCAGATGATAAGTATCCGATAGTTTCTGCGGCCTCTATCGCCGCAAAATCTGGGAGAGAGAACCATGTCGAAGAGCTGCATCAAAAATACGGATACGATTTCAAATCCGGTTATCCTCATGACAAGCCGACTATAAATTTCCTGGAAAAATACCTTGAGGAGAAAGGTGAGATGCCTCTGGAGACCAGGATGTCATGGAGCACATCTCAGAGGATCGTGAAAGAGAGTTCCCAGAAAGGCCTGGAAGATTTCTAGTATCCTGTTGCGGTTTTGTTTAAAAAGTTCTCCAGTACTTAATATTTCATGATAGAGGGCTCGCTAGTTGATTCCCAGGTGAAGGTCTGGGATGAGGAAGATGCCAGGAAGATACATGATGAGAAATACTACGGCAAGATCCTGGATTCTGGCGAGTTACAGCTCTCCCTCTCAGAGGCCTTGCATTTAGTAGAGCGTGATGAGATAGAGGTAGTTGAGGAAGAAAAGGCCTTTACAAGGGAAGAACTTTTCGAGAGATGTGTTTCTATGGATGATGAGTTCCCTCAGAAGTTCTCGGTCTACAGCGATCTCCGTGAACGGGGCTACATCGTCAAGAGCGGTTTCAAGTTCGGCGCTCACTTCAGAGTCTACCCGAGAGGTGTCAATCCCTACGTTGACGGCCCGAAGGACAACAAACAGCATACTCAGTGGGTTGTCCACGCCGTGCAGGAGGACAAGACCATGAGTTTCCAGGAGATGTCCCGCGCTGTTAGATTAGCTAATAATATCCGCGCTACGATGCTCTGGGGCGTCGTTGACTCTGAAAACGGTGTGACTTACTACGAGGTCGACCACGTCAATCCTTAAGTTCCTCTATCTTCTCAGCCTTGAAACCTAACTGTCCGTCATAACCTTTAGTTGACATCAAAACAGGGTAGAAATCCTCTTTAGCTACCAGTTTCTCGTCTTCTCGCTCGGCAAAGCTCTCGCCCGCTCTGACTTCTTTGAAGTTCTCTGCAGTGAACTCCCAATCTCCCTCGACTGTCTCGTAGTACCTGAAGATATTCGGCTCACTTGTCTCAAACTCTCCTTCGATAACCTCCTGTGCTGCCAGGAAGTTCTTGATAACTCCGACAGCGTTCGCCTCCGCCTGAGAGGTCTTCTGATGTCCGGTCTCTACAACTACAGCATTCAGCTGGCCGTTCAAGGTACCGGTATGTTCGGGGAAATAAACCGCATCCTTCACACCTGTAGACCTGAGAAGGCCTCTAGTAACATCGTTCAGGTTAGAAAACGTTGCAAACGGTTGAGGATACGAATGAGTCGTATGCAGATCCAGAACCTTTGTATCATCTACCAAGTCCATGATCTCTGCAGCAAGACGCTCTTCAAAACAGTCGCTCTCCTCATCTCCCGGAAAAACACGGTTCAGATCACACTCAGTATACCTCACATCCTTTTCCAGAGCCCGCTCATTAGCGATTATAAACTGTACAGGCCTCTCGAACTCAAGGCCTTCCTCAAGAACCTGCTCGATAGCATTCTTGCCTGCAGGTTCATCTCCGTGCAGAGAACCTACAACAGTATATTCGGGATCACCTTTTCCTCTCTTCTCAACTCTCATACAGTAAAAAACCTGCAGGAATATTCAAAAATCATAGTGCCAAGCCAGTAAAACTGCCTTGAAGGCCTTCTAATACCCTAACGGATTGAAAACAGATGTACGCCTTCTTTGCTTATCTCTCAGCTTCCTGCCGTACCACAGACCTATCAAAAGACCTGCAAGGTGGGCGGAACTGGCAAAGTTCCCGATAACAGGTAAACTGTAACCCATGAGCTTCGCCGCGAGGTTAAAGGCTTCAAGGCCTCCGAAGGCATACACAGCGGTTTTTATCTTCATAGGGATGACGAAGTAAAGCAAGACCTCTGCCTCGGGGTAAAGCATCGCTACAGCTCCGACGAAAGCGACTACTGCTCCAGAGGCTCCTACTGCAAGGCCTAAAGTATTCATGCTGGCGAACTGCATGCCGAAAAGGCTCTTCGCAGCGATTTCAGCTCCGTAAATACTGTAAAGAAGGTTCCTGAAACCTATGAAGCCCAGACTGGCGACAACTCCTGCTCCGATATAAAGTTTGAGTAACTCCTTCCCTCCGACTGCTTTCTCGACCGGTGTTCCGAAGAAGTAGAAGGTTATCATGTTCGCAAGCAGGTGGAAAAGGCCTCCATGCAAGAGCATCACTGTCAATATAGTCCAGGGCCTGTAAAGCACATGGTTAATGGCAGGGCTTAATGCGAAAAAGTTGACTACCAGGCTCTCAGGCAGCATTATCTGGAGGAAGAAGGCGAAAACAGTGGCTGAGATGATCGCAAGGGTGTAGTTTGACTTCAGGCTGTTTATTATACTTTCTCCAAGGCCTGGCTTGGATCTTCTTGTCGATGCGTTTACTGTCCGGGTTTCCTGTTCGTCTTTAGATTCCTTGTCCTCGAACCATTTTTCCTCTGACTGTTCTTTTTCCTTCTCTATCTCTTCTTCAAGGCCTCCGCAGTCATGATTTTCCGGGAGTCTGTGCTCTGCGCAGAACTTTTCTCCACAGTAGCGGCATGTGAAAGTCATCGCTTTCTTTCCGCATTTGGAACACTCTCCCATAGATTTAGCTTATGTATCTAGGTTTAAATGAATCCTTAACTCTGTCCGCGGTAGGCCTTTTTCTTCATAAGGGTGTCAGTGATGTATCCTTCGTGAGGTTCTGTAAGTCTAAATTCGCAGGTTGCTGCTCCGTCTGTGTAGACTTTTTCCACTTCTGGATGGTAGAGGGCCTGTTCCCTGAGATCTTTATCCTCAGTGAATAGTGCGAGAGATAAGCTCTCTGATATAGCGTCCCTGAATTCTTCCTCTTCTATCTCTGCTACTGTCATGTACTGGAAAGGTAGCTCGGTTGCTAGTTCGGAGTCATAGGAATCCAGTTCGACGACTGTAGGCCTCAGATAGGTTCCTCCTTTATGCTCTACGATTCTCTCATCTCCGCTGTTGTTTACCTGTTCCGGGCTGGTTCTGGAGGAGAGGAAATGGTTTATCTGTTCTGCAGATTCTGTCACTTTGAATGCTGGTATCTCTGCTTTCGGATCAAGAACGTCCTTCACTTCATAGTTCGAGGCTCTCTCCGCTATCCTCTGAGCTACCTTGCTTGAGTCTCCGTTAGTAAGTACCTGGCTGGCGTTGATACATCCTCTCCCTCCATCTCTCATCATGGCTTCTTCTACCACGTCATAAACTTCTTCGCTGTCTATAAACTCTTCGTCGATGTATATGGTGCTTTCACCGGGTCCAAAGACGTGTACCCCCTCTTTTCTTCCGTAGGATTGCTCTAACTTTTCTCCGCCGAAGGCAATTGTCTGATCGGAGTGTTCTATGACTTTCTCTGATACATCACGATTTCCGGGCAGTAAGTAGATCGAGTCCTCAGGAGCTCCGGCCTCATAAATACTTTCCACCAAGGCCTGTGAAGTAAATACATCATCTTGGGCGGGCCGGATAGTTAGAGGCGTCTGAGTTCCGAGAGCAGTAGTAGGCAATGCCATAACTGAGGGGTGGTTGCTTGGAGCGATAATACCCAGATTCTCTCCTTTCGGCACAAGAGCATAGTTATCCTGTACGGGATCGTCTAAAACTTCGAGGCCCTCTCCAGGTAACTGTGCATCCATTATCTGGTCCATATCTCTGAGTGCGTCCTCTATAGCCTGGACTGAATTATCTACTGAGCTAACCGGGTTGCCTGTGGATCTTGCGATATTCTCAACCAGGTCGGTATTCTCTCTTTTTTCCTGAAGGTTATCGGCAGCTTCCTCCAGGGTTTCCATCCACTCTTCGATCTCAATATCTCTTAGCTGTTTTGAGGCCTCTTTATTCTGCTCTACATCATCGCTTACTGCTATGGAGGGGTGTTGTTCGACTTCTTCAATCACTTCTCCTCTGTAGTCTACGATCTGTTCTTTGTTGAAGGCCTCTGACTTTTCACCGCCCTCGTTGGAGTGAATCATTTAGTAGACACCGGTTTCAATATCTTCCTGTTCCTCTTCTGGTATGTGAGGGTTTCCTACCCAGTCCCATTCGTATCCGTCCCGGGATTCGTGCCTGGTGACTGCATCGTCCTCTAGGAAGTTCGGCAGGAAATATTCTGGTGTAAGCCTGTGAAGTAGTAGACGACCCTCCTCCCCGTAATCCACTGTTTCCTCAGGGTTCTCGGGATCCCGCACTTCATATAGTGTCACTGGTTCAGGTGAAGGGTATTCCACTGTTCCATCTTCTTGTATCTCGCCGATGCTTCCTCCTGCCATTGTGTTGCCGTAAAGCATCATGACTTCAGAGTCTGGCAGTACCTGTTCGTCCAGATAACGCAGGTTTTCAGGCTCTATAGGTGTTCCAGCCATCATAACTGCTGAAGGATCGAGTTCCTCTAACTGGCCGGTCTCCGCCATTTGCTCGATAAGAACTGGCGTGGAAAACATTATCCAGTCGTCATTTGCCTCGTACTGTGTACTTACAATATCCTGTACCTGTCCCTTGATATGTTGTTGGTAGGCCTTACCTGCATCCTTCATACCTTCATCTCTCGTTTTTCTGACCCATCTTGGGTCCAGATCAATGTCAAAGAACATCTCTCCTCGTTCTTTAGCTGCTTCACTCATCGTTCCTATCAAGTGAGGTCCACTAGGCCCGATATAAATCCAGTCGGAACCTTCAGGAACCTCTCTCTCATCTAGCTCATCAACGAATTTCTCCTCCGTGAAAAAATCATTAACTTCATCCGAATAAGCTATCCATTTCGGCGAAGAAGTCCTACCTCCTGAAGCAAACTCCTGCCCATCGCCAGGATCGTAGGACTCTGGAGTAAGCCTCCTCAATGGGGTGTTCCGTATAGTATCTGAGGATATAAATCCAAGTTCATCCTCCAGCTTCTGAAGGCCTTCCTCCGCGCTTTCGACTTCTCTTGGATCGAAGGAAAGCTCCTCTTCAAGTATCTCTCTCCAGAAGGGGGAACCTTTTTCCTCATCAAAAACAGTTTCAACAGCTTCAAAGTACTGTTCGTCAACGGAGTCTTTTACCATAAACTGGTTTTATTTGTCTTCCAGAATAAAGATGATGGAAAACTTTTTGTATAGCTAGAAAGCTTCTAGGAATGTGAAAGTATCAGAAGAAGTAGTTCGGAAGAAAGATGCTGATGGGAAAAAGGCAGGAAGACAGTTAGGGAAGAAAATAGGGGAGCATGAATTCGGATTTCTATTTGTATCACCTCATTTCAAGGATATAGAAGGCCTTGTAAGAGGATTTGATGATCAAGCTGATGTTGAAAACTATATAGGAGCCACAACCTGCGGTGAAATATCGTCTGAAGGGTCTACAAATGATGCTGCAGTTTTTCTAGGTGTGGCTTCAGATGAAATTGATTTCTCGGTAGGGAAGAGTGATAAAGGGTATTCTGCTCCCAGAGAAGCAGGAAAAGAGGCTATTAACAGAGCTCAATCTGATAATTTCCCGCAGGAAGAGAAGAATAACCTAGTTTATACCATAACTCCTGGTCCGACACTAAATAAAGAAAATAAGGACACAGATGTTCTGAAGGGTATTTTATCAGAGGCGGGGGATGTTTCGGTAGTTGGAGGGAGTGCCGGAGATGATTACGCACTGAAAAATACCTACCAGATTATGAATGGAGAGATCAGCAATTCCATGGTCGTAACTGCTACTATAACAACTGAAAAGCGGATAGAAACTGGTAAAGAACACGGTTTCACCGACAGGAAGGTCACAGGTCTAGTCACTGAAACTGAGGGTCATGAACTGAAGAAGGTAGGTGATAAACCTGCTGCGGAGTTCTATGCCGACGCAATAGACGTTAATAGAAAAGAACTAGCTCGACCTCTAGATGTGTCTGTCTCAAAGCAGCTAAAGATGCTTCCGAGAATAGTTTACAGCAAGCTTACAGGCAAAGATCCTATTGTCCCCAAGAAAGTGTTCGAGTACTCTCTAGACCATGCTTTTGCAGATGAAGTTGGGAATGATCTCAGAATTTTGACTCCTTACGATGTCACGGATGAAGGCGGTCTGATCCTGAACACAGAGATTTCGGAAAACAAAGCCATATATGTCGTCCAGGGTGATAGAGATCAGATAATCGGGGCTGCTGAAGATATATTCGAAGAAGATAATTCAGAAGAATCATTCGCCGTGATTAACGACTGCTCAGCAAGAAACATGATGCTGGACGACGACGAGCTTGAAGATGAAGTTTCACGGATAGAAGAATCGATAAACGGACCGTTAGTAGGATTCTATGGCATGGGGGAAATAGGAGGCAAAAATAAAGAACTATGCACAGTACAGAACTCTACAGTATCAGGCTTCATGATCTGCCAGAACTGAATAATCACATATCCAGAGACTCCACTATACCACTCATATCTCCAAAACTGTCGTACCAGGACTCCGCATATTCCTCTG
>ERZ1034573.542-NODE-542-length-11269-cov-18.087212_pt1 | contig 11269 bp, 10 predicted proteins | sample MGYA00520641_ERZ1034573 | MGnify/ENA primary metagenome ERZ1034573 (study PRJEB33760, sample SAMEA4777724) | hypersaline lake metagenome | biome: hypersaline environment; feature: brines | place: Spain | collected 2014-08 | depth 0 m ...
ACGTCGGCATCAACGACGGTGAGTTCGGCCACGTAGGTGTGCCCCGGACTGCTAACGGAGCTCGTGAGCGTAACCTTGACTCGGTCGTCTTGTGGTGTGATGGGGACCGAAAGTGTCTGCGGGGTTGGTCCATCGAACGAGTCAGCATTCGTCGCTGTCCGCCCGGTGAGGCTGACGTGATCTACATCTGTGGATTCCGATACGGAAGCGAGAGAGACACGGACGGCTGATTCTGTGGGGGAGTCTCGAGACCCCGGAGTCACAGTGACCTCGGTACGCTCAGTAAACTCGCGCAACTGCAGAGTGACGGTGTAGAATTCGCCGAGTAGAAACAACCCGAGCGCCCCCCCAAGCGCGAGGACGAATCCGTTGTTCGAGATGACACTCAACAGGAACGCACCTCCCATCGCCCCGAAGAGAAGATACCCGCGTCGAGAAACGCGCAACACCAACTTCGAGGGATACGCCGAAAGCACCACGTGATTCGTCATCGGGAGTCACCACTAGCCGGCGACTGGACGGTCACCAACAGCCGCGTCTCACGGTACGGACTGGGAAGCTCCTCGAAGCTGTCCGTCGATACTGTAGGTTCTGCCCGATACAGGCGGTAGGTGAATCGCACCTCACCGGGTGTCTTCGGGGCGACGAGCGTCGTCCGAAGCCGCTTCGTCTCACCGTCCGCAAGTTCGATCGGCTCTACCCCTAGGATCACCCCCGAACCGTTCCCCTGCTCGCGCGTCACGACGAGGGTGTACGCTTGTGTCGTGTCCTCCTCGTTGCGTACCGTCGTCACTACAGTGGCAGACGTCCCTGGAGTGAGGGTCTCCGGATAGTCGTCGGCAGTGAGTCGCCCCTGTTCCGTCTTCGACAGCAGACTCAGTTCCGTGTAGGTCTGCTCCGGCGCCGGTGCCGCCAGTAGACCGATAAACAGTATCGTTACCACGCCGACCAGCGCCCACTGCTGCCGGGAATCCCGATTGAGAGCGGTCGAAAGCGTCGGTCTCGGCAGACGGTCGGTAATCCGTCGCTTCGAGGTCCATCCGCCGTCAGCCGTCGGGTTCGGCGCTCGCTGGCCTATGCCGAGGGTCTGGAGTAGCGACACGCAGAGGAGCGCGCCGGTCAGTAACACCAACGCCGTGAGCAGCCGACCGAACGTGATCCGCCCCGTGACCTCGTTGATCATCAGCGCGACCAGGGCGACGATAGCCGGCGACGTACCGATGGACGCCGCGAGACGCGTCCGGGGCGAGAGGGTCTCGTCGCCGGTCGACTGGAACAGCACCGTCTGGAGTGCGTAGCCGGGAAGCAAGAACACCAGCAGTGTCGCCGCAACGAGGCGGACCGACGATCCGGATAAATACGGCTGGAATGTCACTGCCGCCGCGACACTCAGAAGCACCAAGCCACCGGCCTGCACGTATGTCAGCGCACGAGTCCCACTCACCTCACTCACCACCGTCAGTAGCGAGCGATGCATCGGGTGTCGGTGTCGATGGCGTCGTGGGCAGCGTCGTCGCGTCTACGACCTCGTTGAGTAAGTGCCGTGCCGCCTCGGTGTCACCGTTTGTGGCCTGTTCGACGGTGATCCGGTGACAGAGTGCGTCGACAGCCACCTGCTCGACATCCTCGGGGAGGACGTACGACCGCCGCTCGATTGCGGCCCGTGCCTTGGCGGCTCGCTGGATGCCGATGAGCGCACGCGGCGACGGTGCCGCAGTGACGCGGCTGTCCGCCTCGAGTGACCGCAAGAGCGCGACGAGATACTGCTTGATCGGGGTAGAGACGTGAATCGCATCGACGAGTCGTTGCGCGCTGCGCACTGCCGCCGGCGTCAACGGGTACTCTGATGCCTGGTGACGGCGACTTTCCTCAGCCCGCTCACGCTGGTCGGCAGTGGTTAGAATATCCACCAGCGCGTCGTCACTGCTCGGCGCCGAGACGGTGAGATGGAACATAAACCGGTCGAGTTGCGACTCGGGTAGTGGATACGTTCCTGCCATCTCGAGTGGATTCTGTGTTGCTACTACAAAAAACGGCGTCGGGAGCGAACGTGTCTCGCCGTCGGTTGAGACGTGTCTTTCTTCCATCGCTTCAAGAAGGGCTGCCTGTGCCTTCGGCATCGTCCGGTTAATCTCGTCAGCGATGACGGCGTTGCTGAACACGGGTCCACGGCGGAACTCGAACGCCCCCGCCTGCTCGTTGTAGAGTTGCGTGCCAGTGATGTCTGCAGGCAGGGTATCCGGCGTGAGCTGAATACGGTTGGCCGGGAGTCCGGCCGCGGTTGCAACTCGCGTGGCGATGGTGGTCTTTGCAACACCGGGTGCCCCTTCGAGTAGCACGTGTCCGCCAGCGAGAAGCGCAGTCGTCAGCTGCGTGACGACCGCCTCCTGTCCCACGACTGCCTCGCCGACAGCCTGTTGAAGCCGCCCGTGGAGCGTTGCTGGTGTGAGGTCAGCGGAGGCAGGTGACAGCGCACGCTCCTCGGACATCGGGTAGACGAACGGGTCTCTGCCTACGTCGCGGCGAGACGTTCGAGGCGAGGTGTTCTCGGGCATCGGGTAGGGGTATCCCTGCGTACAGTAGGTGACGGCGTATACCCTGCGTCACTCGCAGGTGGGTGCAGAAGGTTACCTCAAGGTGAACTTGAGCACCGCACTATCCGAACCGGACTCTCCGTCCCGAGTGGAGATCCAAGCACCGAGCCAGACGAGCACGACACCTCCACCGCAGAATAGCAATAACCCGAACAGCGCCCCGCGCGGTGTGTCCAGACCGAGGCGGAGTCGCGTGACAGGGGGAAAGCCGGTCGTCTGCGGGTAGACGAGCATCGCGCCGTCCTCGGTCAACGCGCGAGCCAGTTGTCGGTTGCCTTCGACTTGCCACTGGCCGTTGGTGAGCAGACTCGCATCGCCCACGACAATTACCTGCCCCACTCCAACCGGCTCCACGACCGCGACCGGGTAACTCCCTCGTGGTTCGGCCGCTCCGAGTTGCCCGTCGCCGTTGAGGTCACGCCCGGCCGGGACCGACCACGCGAGAACCCGTCTCGTCGTGCCGTCGCTGGAGTCGGTGACGCCGAGCGGCTTCGCAGCGTTGACTTGGACACTGGTGAACCCGAGGGCGTCGTCACCCCTATCTGCTACGACAAACTGTGTGGGACTCGCTGATTCTTGCTCGGTCGCGAGGAGATAGCCAGCCGCGATTCGCGTTTCCACGTCCAGTGCCGCGAGCAACTGGTTCGACCGCTCGTCCTCGGTGAGTATCACGACCTGTCCTCCGCTATCGAGATGACGGGTGAGCGCAGCCACGTCGGCGGTCGTCACGTCGCCACCGCCTCCGACTATGATTACCGTTTCCGGCGTCGCCTCGCCGTCTACACTGGTGTAGGATAGTACGACGCCCTCACGGCTAGCATCGACGAGCCGACTCGTTCCTGCGTCACCGTGGTTGTACGGATCGAGCGGTGCATCCGTCGCGGTTAGTGTTCCGACGAGTAATATGAGTACGACGATGGCGAGTCCGACGACGAGCAGTGCAACCCGCCGCTCGGTTCTGTATCGACTCATCCGAGTACTCCGGACTCTCGGACGAGTCGCACTACCTCACTCGCCAACACGAGGGCGACAACGATACCTGCGCCCTGTATCACGCGCCGGACGCGCCGTTCCCACCCGCTCGCTGTTTCCGTCGGGAGCTGGAGTTCCGCCACTACTGCACTCAGCACGTACACCACGAGGAGATACGCCGGGAGAGACTCGACGCCCACCGCAGCTAGCGCGAGCAGCGCGCACCCGGACACGAGGAACTGAGCGAACAGAAACGACTCCTGTGACCTCGTGTAGCCGTCCGGGCTCCGTCCTCGATTCAGCATCTACCAGCAGCGACACCACACTCAACGGCAACGAGTAGGTATTCTCGAGGTAACACGCACGGATAGGGTTGAGCCAACTCCTTGGCTACTACTACCCCTCTTCATCAAGGTGTATGAACAGGTCGCAACGTCGACTCCCCGATGTTGGTGGCTTCCTTCGCGAGACGGCGACCGCGATTCGTCGAGAGGGAGTGGCCGGACTCTCAGTGCCAGCCCGTGCAGTCTACCACAAACTCCTCCAGCAGGGCTCTCGAATCACCTCTCCCGGTCGCTCGATATACGAGAAAGATTGGGACGTACTCGTCGTCCTCGATGCCTGTCGGTACGACCTCTTCGCCGCCGCCGTATCGTCACCCGACACCGACTTTGCGTTTGTCGATCGTGGCTCACTTACCTCGACCCGCTCGGTGGAGAGTGCGACTCGCCGCTGGATGCGCCGCACGTTCGGCCCGGGGGTCGAGGGGGTCGAACAGACTCACTACGTCGTCGGGAGCCCGTGGTCGTCACTACAACTCGATGAGTCGTGGTTCGCATCGCTCGACCCCGTTTGGCAGGATGCGTGGGACGACGACCACGGGACGCTCCTGCCGGAAACAGTGACCGATCGGGCACTCGCTGCCGGCCGCGAGGTGGACTTCGACGCCGGAGAGCGACTCCTCGTCCACTATATGCAGCCACACTGTCCGTTCATCGACAGTCCGGACATTGCGACGCCGAAGGCGGCCGACGGCTTCACCGATGCGGCCGAGCGTGACGTCTGGACGCGGTTACAGGCAGGCGAGGTGAGCCTCGATGAAGTCCGGGACGGCTACCGGGCCAACCTCGACCTCGCGCTGGCCGAGGCTGAGCGACTCCTGCACGGCATCGACAGCGAGCGGGTGATCATCACCTCCGACCACGGCAATGCAACCGGGGAGTACGGCCTGTACGGTCACCCCGAGTCGATGCCGTTTGACTGCCTGCGAGAGGTTCCGTGGTTCGAGACGACCGCCACCGACACGGGAGAACGCCCATCGAGCGGGCGTGTGCGCTCGGACCCCACGTCGGAGGAGCCGACCCATAATGACATCGAGGCTCGGCTGCGGGCACTCGGTTACCGGTGACACACGATGAGTGAAATCCAGCCCCACACCGACGCGGCGACGTTCGACGGCCAACACATCTGCTTCATTACCAACCTCTATCCACCGGAGACGATTGGTGGGGCCGAAACCTCCGTCCGAACGGTCGCAGAAGCACTCGTCGAACGGGACTACGAGGTGTCGGTCATCACGACAGCCACCAGCGACGATGCCCGGGCCGGCGATGGGTCGTTCCGTGAGCGACAGAACGGCGTCTCCGTCCACCGGTTCACGCCACGGAACCTCTACACGCCGTTCGAGTACCGCGAGCAACCCGGCTGGAAGAAGCCACTGATGCACCTGATCGACCTCTGGAACCCACAGGCTAGCCGGACAGTGAACCACCTGCTCGGTGACCTCGCGCCCGATATCGTCCACGTCCACAACTTCGGTGGGCTTTCACCAGCCGTGTTCAGCGCAGCGGCCGCTCACGCCCCCGTTGTCCAGACACTCCACGACTACCGTCTGCTCCACGTCGATCCTGGGATGTTCGTGGGTGGCGCACAGCGAGAACTCAACGTGTTGATGCGCCCGTTCCGGGCGTACAACCGTCGGACTGTCGAACCCTATCTCGATCGGGTGTTGGCGCCTTCTCAGTTTATGATCGACCAACACGAGGAGGCGGGGTTCTTTGAGGACACCCCGACGGCCGTGCTTCGCCTCGGGGTGCCCCGTGACGACCGTACGACGCCCGGAGCCGTGGCCGACCCACCGCGGATTCTCTTCGTCGGCCAACTCGCTCGCCCCAAAGGTGTGGATGTGCTGCTTGATGCGCTGGCACATCTCGACTCGGACATCCGGGTGGACATCGTGGGGCGTGGAGAGGCCAGAGAGCAACTCGAAGCACAGGCAGCCGGAGACGAGCGGGTGACGTTCCACGGGTTCGTGAGCGAGACCGACCTCGCAGCGTTCTACCGGGAGGCAACCGTCACCGTCGTCCCGTCTCGCTGGAACGATAACTCCCCGATGGTTATCTATGAATCGCTGGCCCGGGCCACGCCGGTCGTCGGCAGCGATATGGGTGGGATTCCCGAACTCATCGACACGCCAGGCGACGACGCATCAACGACGGGACGCGTCGTTCCGTCCGAAGACCCGGTCGCGTTGGCTACCGCTATCGAATCGGTCTGCCGGACGGCGCCGCACGTCGAGAGTCAGGCGGCATATGCACGGGCCGACGACTACACGCTGAGTACCCACCTCGACCGCCTGCTTGCCCACTACGCGGCCTGTTTAACTGAGTCGATCGGGGTACCCGACACAACGGACGGCAGGAGCGAGCGCACAGTACCGCAGAACGGGCCCCCAGCGTCGATCCGCTGATGACGAGCGAGCGACCGCCCGACGCAGAGACGGTACCCCCCTCACTCGGAGCAGTCGCGCTGTACCTCGGGCTGTATCTGCTCACCACTGTCGTCGTCTTTCGTGCCGGTTCGTTCGTTCCGGAGGGTACCGGATACGTCCTCTTAGTGGCACTGTTCGTCATCCCGCTCGGACTGGCCGAGTGGGGCCACCTCACGCCGGCGTGGGAGGTGTTCTTCCTGTTTGCGACGCCGCTGCTCCCTATCCTCGTCGTGATCGACCCGTTCGAGGCGGGGCTGTTCGGCTACGATGCGTACTCGTTCACCGTCCCGGCGCTCGAGTACCTTCGGAACGGTGCCTCGATCGGGGCGTTCGTCAACGCCGACGGTGACTGGCCGGCGTTCTATGCCGTTGCCCTCGCGTTCCAGCAACTCGCCGGCGTCGATACTGGGTTCCTGTCCAAGTATCTGCCCCTGTTCGTCGTCGCCATCCCGTTCGTCGTCTATGCCGGGGTCGAACTCCTCGCACCCAGACGCATCGCGTTCTACACCGGAATGGCCGTCGCCTCGACCCGCACACTCGTCCTGTTCGAGGTGAAGTTCGTCGACGAGACGATTGCGGTGCTGTTGTTCTTTACCGCCATCCTTTACCTCGCACTCGCCACACGCGAGCGTCGAGCGGTCGTCGGGTTGGCCGTGGTGATCGCCGCGCTGGCGCTGACACACCACGCCACCTCGGCCTTCTTTGGTATCCTGCTGGCGTGTATGCTCGGTGCGAGTCTCATCGAGCGGGTGCCACTTCCGGGCGTGCTTGCCCGCCGCCTCTACCCACGACGGGGGAGACCAATCGACATCGGAATCACCGGCACCGTCGTCGTGGCGTTCGGCGTCGGGGCCGTGTTCTTCTTTCTCGCCCCACAGGTGACGACAGAGCTGGTGAACACGGCCTACGGAGCACTCTTCGAGGGACAACAGACGGCAGCTCCGGCCCAGTCCGGCGACGGCGGCGGTATCTTCTCTGTGAGCGGGGTTCCTCCGCGGCAACTCGTTTCTCGCGCGGCGATTTTGGTGTTCGCGCTGATGGCCGGGGTGACGGCATTCGGCGTCCTGACGCGGTACGATGCGGCCTACTGGGAGGTCGGATGGGTCGGGGCAGCCGGTATCTTCGCGACGCTGTATTTTGCCTCACTCGTCGGCGGCCGGGTCGTCCCACTCGATCCGATCCGGATTCTGTTGTTTCTCGTGGCGACTATTACACCACCGGCGCTGAGTGTCATCTCGCGGGCCCAGCTACCGTCCAGACTGTCCCGATTGGCGTCTGAACGACGCGTTTTCTCCGTCATTCGGAGTGTCGTCGCAGTTCTCATCGTGAGCGCCCTGATACTGACCCAAGTCGCTGCGTTCGATCCACATGTCCTCTACACGAACCCCGACGAGACGGTGATCGGAGAGGGCCATCATACGAGCGCCCAGTTCGGGGCGAGTCAGTGGACGGAGCGCCACTACTCCGGTGCGGTGCTCGGTGCCGAGCGGAGTCTCTGGGTCGCGTACGACAACAACTATCGCAATCCGATACACGGTGAGGGTGCCTGTGAGTCGCTTCTAACCGTGTGGCGACCGGAGACTGGTGACGCTCGCCCGTCGGACGTGTCGGTAGTCTTTGACAGTACAGGCGTCTCGCTAACGCGGGCTGACACCGAGCCGTACATCCCCGGGAAAGCATCGAACACGCAAGCATCACCGAATTACAACTCCGGGCCACCGGAGTGTGGAACGTTCGTCCGCTCGAAGTTCGCAAAGGGAGAGCACGCGGGAACGTCCCGATGAACAGCTCTGAGAGTGTATTGACCGTCAGTTCAGTATCGTCAACGACTGTGTATGTCGTCAGTGTCACCACTATTTCGATAGCTCCCTGCCACGCAGCCGGCGAGTACGGTACGTGCCGTCCACACCAGTGATATGTTCCCGATAGAACACTTCTTCGTCGCTTTTTTTCCCGTGTTGATGTATGTCCTCGTAATCGACAGACGTCTACCCAGGGTTCGTCTCGCGGCCGTTGCGTTTATCCGGAGTCAGTTTCCCGACCTGGTCGACAAACCCCTTGCGTATCAGTTCGGTCTGATACCGTCCGGACGCGTCTTCGTGCACTCACTACCGATCGCGCTGCCGTTCTTGATTGGTATTATCATCTACGGGTGGAAGACGGAGCGAAATCGCCTAAGTGTGGGATTTGCCTTCGCGTACGTGTCTCATCTTGTGGCCGACAATTACGGCCCGCTGTTCGGGCCGCACCCACGGATTCGACCGGATCTTCTGTGGCCGTTTGCCGATCCAGTCTCGCGACCCGACGTTCCGTCGTGGGCTGGCGTTGGCGGGATATATACAACGCTCTGGACAGGGATTTCACTTCTCATCTTGTTCATAACCGGGATCATAGTTCTCGTCGATCTGTGGCGAAGACTCCGGGGGAACACACACGTATCCGTGACGGGCGACTGATCAGTAGACAGCCCGGTTTCGCTGATCGTGTTCACGCGGCAGTTCGGTACGACTGTACTCCGGCTTGCTACCACCCAGGTAACCTACGGGTAACACTACGCGGTCTCCTGTACCGTACCGCGTGGCTGTGACGCTTCGATAGGATCGTTCAATTATAGTGGTCGTCTTGGACGCCGTCGTTTCGATCGTTTTGTGGGTTGTGACCAGCTTCTATATCGCCGGTAATATGTACTGGGTCTATCAGTTGCTGGCCGGGGTTGTAACGTACACCTCCCCGGCGTCATTACACGGCGGATACGCGGTTGAAGTCCGGATTGTGACAATCGGTAACGAGTCGGCTGTCACTGAGACGGTTCGTAACCTTCCGCCCGAGCTGGACCGTCGATACGTTATTTCCGAGGAGCCAATTGAGGTTCCGGGAGCGGAGGTGTTGGTTGTTCCCGACGAGTTTGAGTCCAAGGCTGTGAATAAGGGAAGAGCGTTGGAGTGGGCACGTCAAGCGGTGCCGTGTCAGCGCGAATACGTTCTGTACTTGGACGAGGATAGCCATATGGACGGGTTTAATGGCATCCCTGACAGCGACATCGTACAGTTCACCGAACAGCCACGGCGGACGACAAGCCTCCTAGCCCACCTCTGTGAGATAAACCGTATGGGATTCCAGATCGAACAGCGAGGATTCCAGTCGGCCACTGTCCCACTTTACACGTGGGGTGGTGGCGTGGCCATCCGCAGTTCCATCGAGGATGCGGTGACGTGGGACTATTCCACGCTCATCGAGGATACGGTGTTCACGTGGCGGGCGTTCGTCGAACTGCCCGAGCGGCCGTCGTTCAGCGTGTTGTCCGACACGATATCGGGCCAGTCGCCACCAAGTCTCTCCGAGATGATACGCCAGCGTCGTCGGTGGATCAGTGGTAGTCGAGAGGACAATACGATCCTCTCGTTTGATCGGGTCATTATGTATGGACTACGCGATCTGTCGTGGTCGGTCACGGCAGTCGTCCCACTGTTTTTACTCTTAGGAAATCTCCCTGGCGTAGACGTGTTCGCGTGGCAGATACATCAGGGGATTTCAGTCGCGTTGCTCTCGTTCGTGTTTGTCTGGGTTGGTATCGGTATCTGGCAGGTGCGTCCGACGCCTGCTATTGCGGGTCTCAGCCTTGTACTGGCGCCTGTTACGAGTGTTCTCCACTCGGTTGGCGCGTTGTGGGGACTCGTCTCGCCTCCCGACTCGTTCGACGTGACCACGAAGGCTGACGAGGTGACCAATCAGCCACCGCAGCACCACCGCACGAACACGGACGGACAACCCCCACGACACCATTGTCGGGACACGAACGATGACTAAACGCATCGGCCAGTCGGAACATAGTAACGTGTTACTCGGCGTATTTCCCGGCGAATCGGAGCGTCTCCGGACGATTCGCGCGTTTCAGGCGTGGCTCAGCCGTTCACTTGACGTTGTGACGACGTTCATCAGGACCGACGTCCCGGCGTCGTATCGACGGGAGTTCGTCACGCGGTATCTCTCAGCCATCGTTGATGCGGACCTCGTACCACTCCTTACGTGGGAGCCCTTCGGCTTCGAGACCAGTTCGGACGCGTCTCCCGTTCGATCGATCAACGAAGGCCGCGTGGACGACGAGATACATCAGTGGGCAGAGTTGCTACGAACGTGGCTCTCCGAGTCGCCCAACCGCACAGTGATCTTTCGGCCCGCTCACGAAATGAACGGTACGTGGTATCCGTGGAGTGCCGGTCACGGCACCACCCCCGAGGAGTATACCCGAATGTGGCGTAGGCTCTTCGAGACGTTTGCGGACGCCGGTGTGCCGAGAGAGCGGGTTGACTGGATGTGGTGTATCAACGTCACCGACGGAACGTGTGTGCCCCCATTCGAGTATTTCCCGGGCGAGCAGTACGTCGACTGGATCGGGGTCGACGGGTACAATTTCGGTGACAGCCAACCGTGGAGCTCGTGGCAATCACCGGACGCAGTGTTCGAGCAGACGTTAGCGGCGGTGAATGCCGAGACGAACCTGCCACTCGCGATCCCAGAGACCGGATGCTCGTCAGCCTACGGTAGCGAGCGCCGGCCGCTCCGAAAATCACAGTGGCTTGTCGACGCGTTCGAACTGTTCAACGAGTACGGAGTGGAACTGGCCGGGTGGTTCAATATGTCGAAAGAGACGGACTGGACGGTACTCGAACCGGTCTCATCAGACACGGCAACAATCCGCAAACGAATAGAGTTGAACGGTCGACAGTACGATTGTTACCCACGATTTAACCAGGTCTCCGCGCGCATCTGTGGCAAGGACTGACCAAAAGAAGTGCCGGATACTGACACTCCTAGCAAATCGGCTGCTGACCGGACATCCGAAGACTCACGCAACGTGTACAATGTAGCCTGTTCTAAGATATCTCAGTGACTCTTGAGCCCAAACTGCTCCCGATGCGGCCGTATGCATTGA
>ERZ1034573.543-NODE-543-length-11239-cov-92.683476_pt1 | contig 11239 bp, 8 predicted proteins | sample MGYA00520641_ERZ1034573 | MGnify/ENA primary metagenome ERZ1034573 (study PRJEB33760, sample SAMEA4777724) | hypersaline lake metagenome | biome: hypersaline environment; feature: brines | place: Spain | collected 2014-08 | depth 0 m ...
TGGAAGATAAGGCAGTACTATGAACAGGAAGAGATAGTGGAAAAGTTCCTGGAGCTAGGTCAGTACAGAGAGGTAGTGCCCACGTATGAGAACGGGTATGGAAGACGTCCTGACGCAATAAACTTTCCCGGAGACTTTGAGCAGTTTGTGGAAGAAGGGGCTGTAGCCTTCCACGCCTCTGTAGAGAGATGGAAAAACCCTCTGCTTATAGACTCAGTATCAAATCTTGACGACCTCAGAAAGAACTGGGATCTAGTTCTTGATATTGACTGTGACGATAGCTTTGATCTGGCAAAAGAGACAGCCAAGCTTGTGATAGACGAACTTCACCAGCATGGAATCGAGAACGTATCCGTCAAGTTTTCCGGAAACCGTGGATTCCACATTGGTGTAAGAGCAGAGGCACTGCCGGAAAAGGTAGATAACAAAGAAATACCTCAGCTATACCCAAGCCTAGGAAGAGGAATAGTCGACTACCTGAGAGACCAGTTACACCAGAGGATGGTGGAAAAAGTAAGAGAATATGGACACGAGGAAGGTATGAAAACCGACGATGGAGAAGATCCATACCAGGTCGCGGATATAGAAAACGACTGGGGGCAGAGACACCTGTTCAGGATGCCCTACAGCCTACATGACGGATCATGGCTGGTATCCCTTCCAATAGGTGAAGACGAGATCGATGAGTTCAGTAAAGAAGACGCAAAGATAGAAAACGTCGAGGTCGACAAAGATTTTCTAGGCAAGTACGAAGAAAACGAAGCTGCAAACCTTGTGATACAGGCCATGGACTTCATGGAGAAGAGAAGAGACATTAGAGAGGATCAAAAGCCTTCCGAAGATGAGGAGTTTGAGACACCGGACGAAGCTATAGCTGAAAAACACTTTCCACCAACCATCAAGAACATCTTGGAAGGCCTAGAAGACGGTAGAAAACGCGGCTTGTTCATATTGATCAACTTCTACCTGACAGTAGGCTACGACATGGAGAATATAAGGCCGAAGATATGGGACTGGAACCAGAGAAACGAAGAGCCGCTACGTGAGGCATACGTAAAAAGCCAGCTGAGATGGCATCAAAACAGGGAGGAAACTGTTCCACCACCCAACTACGACTCAAACGGGTACTACAAAGACATGCAGGTCTACGAAGGAGACAATCTAGAAGAAAAGGTAAAAAACCCTGTCAGCTACACCTTCAGAATGGCCAAAAACAGGAACACTGACAAAGAAGAAAAAGAACAGGATGACCTTGTCTGTCCCTACTGTGGGAAGGAGTACGAAATGGAAAGCTACTATAGGAAACATGTTCAAGAGTGCTTTGAGTAAGTAAACCGGAGTTAAAAATATTGTAAATGAATTCTAGGTTAAGATGAGCGAAGAGGAAGACGTGCTGACATTCAGTGAGATCAGAAGAATACAGAAGGAGGAAGATCAAAAAGAGCAGATCACCGATCTGGGGAACAAGTTTCTTCTCAAAGTATCAAACTACTTCGACAGGAAAAAACAGACAGAAGGAGAAGACTCCAGAGAGTACAGAAACGCAAAACGGGTACTAGACAAGATAATATCACTGAGAATGGAAAAAATCGTAAGAGAAGCAAGACTCTCAGTCAAGACAAATAAAACAAATGAAGAGATACCTCTGCTCCCAGAGGAACAGGAAGTTTTCAGGGACCTCAAACACGAATTCAAATCACACAAACAGAAGATTGAAGAAAAAATAGAGAATCAATCCATGCCTTCAACAAGTACATCAAAAACCGATAAGACTGTCGAGGATGATATAGAGCAGGAAGACGACACAGAGCAAGTAGACGAAGAAGAACAAGAAATGAAAAACAAAGAACAGGAAGATCAGGAAGCTGATTCATCTGAAGAGGGTTACACACTGGTTGAGACAACTTCCTCGGTTCCAGAGTTTATGGGAACTGACCTAGAGGCTTATGGACCGTTCGACGAAGGAGAAGAAGTTAAGATACCTGACGACAATGCCGAGATACTGGTAAACCGAGGTAACGCAGAGAGGATTGAAACATAATGAAAAACGACACAGTAGTATATGCTGTAGGCGGATCTGTAGTACAGGAAAACCTAGATCAACTACAAGAACTTACATCTGCGCTGCAGTCAGATAGACAGGTGGTGGTTGTCACAGGAGCAGGTGACCTGAATCGCTACCAGGCCGCCTCCTCGGGAAATAAGGGAGAAAAAGATCTCATAGGGATAAAAGCAACAAGACTCCACGCACAGACTGTACTGACGGAAATGGATGAAACTTACGGCAAGATACCGGAAACACCTGAAGAGATCAAGGAAGCAGCATCAACCGGCCAGAACATCGTGATGGGTGGCCTAGTACCAGGATACTCAACAGACGCCGTCGCAGCAACAGTAGCAGAGCTACTGGACGCAAAACTCTACATAGCAACTACAGTTGACGGAATATACACAGACGACCCTCAAAATAATCAGGAGGCCGAAAAACTCGACAAGATCAACATATCACGACTCATCAACATGGTCAGCGGGAAAAACAAGCCAGGCAAGTACTCGGTTATAGATGAGTCAGCGGCCAGAATCATACAGAGATCCAAGATACAAACCCTTGTATTCAAAGCAGAGATAGAAAACATTTCGAGCCCTGAAGAATCAAGCCATACACGTATAGAATTTACAGAAGAGGAGTAGACCGGTCTTATAAAAATTAGTTCAGAACGATTATCTATGGTTAAGATTCCTAAGGAACAAAACCGGTACTGTCCAAGCTGCGACACATACACAGAACAGACAGTGAAGGAAGTAACAAACAGGTCAGGAAGCCCCTGGAGCAAGAAATCCAGAAAGAGACAGAGAAAGATAGACAACGGATACGGAAGCTTCCCGTTCGAAAACCCGGCAAACAGATCAAGAGGAGGATCAAACCCTACCTCAAGCAAGAAAGACCTACAGTTCACATGCACGGAATGCGGAAAAGCATGGAAGCCAAGAAACACGTTAAAAGCAGCAAAGTTCGAGATAGAGAGGTAGAAACACAATGCCAAGAAACTTTATCAGAGCAGAATGTACAGAATGCAGCAACCAACAGGTAATATTCTCAAGACCTGCACAAAAAGTTGAATGCCTAGTATGCAGCAGCACACTAGCAGAGCCTACAGGCGGAGCAGCCGACATAGAAGCCAACGTAGTAGAAGAAATAGAGGTAGAGTAAAAACCTCTCTGCATGACAAGGAGCTTAATAATTAGATTATGAAATATTACAAGGATCAGCCTGATGAAGGAGATTTTGTCGTAGCAGAACTTACAGACATAGACCAAAACTCTGCGTACGCAGACCTAGAGAAATACGACGATGTAGATGGACTTATCCACATATCCGAAGTCTCACGCTCATGGGTTCAGGACATGAGAAAGGAACTTGATGAAGGTGAGAAAACAGTAGCACAGGTAATAGATACTGAAGGAGACTCTCTAACACTATCCCTCAAGCGTGTAAACGACAAAAAGAAGCGTGACATTATGGAACGCTGGAAAAAAGAGCAGAAAGCCGAAAAGTTCATAGAAAGCCTGGCTGACAAGCTAGAAAAAGATAAAGACGAGGTCTACAAGCAAGTCGGCTTCAAGCTCCAAGAAGAGTTTGAAACCAGTTTCCACGGATTCGAGATAGCTGAGGCAGAAGAAGACCTTCTAAATGAAATGTTCGATGAAAAGATTGTCGAGGAGATTCAAGAGGTATCACGTGAAAAAATTGACCTCAAACAGGAAAAGCTCGAAGGTAAAATAGAGATGACCTTCCCACAAGGAGACGGCCTAAAACGTATAAAAAAATCTCTGAACGACATAGACGAAGGCGTAGAAATAAACTACATATCAGCACCAGAGTACTCAGTTACAGCATGGGGCAGAACACAGGAACTTGCCAAGAAAAGAATAGACTCAGTAGTCAAGACAGTAAGAAGCAAAGTAGATGACCAAGACGGGCAGTTTGAGTTCTCAAGAGCATAGGTGAAAAATCCCTTGATTAAAAAATGCCCAAAGCACAATAACTATACATTAGAGGACAGCTGTGAGGGCGAAAATACGTTACCTGCAAGACCGCCCAAGTTTTCACATCCGGACAGACACGGCAAATACCGCCGCAAGACCAAAAAAGAGGTTGAATAAAACATGGAAACTACAAGAATAGAGATGGAACAAGAACTCGACGCAGAAAAACCTATATTTCTAGAAGGACTGGCAGGAATAGGCCACATCGGAAGAAACGTAGTAAGCTACATAGCCGAACACACCGAATCCGAAAGAATAGGCGCTATATACTCACATCACTTCCCACCGTTTACGATGGTAAATGAGGATAAAACCGTCAGAACAATCAGAAATGAGATCTACCAGCTGAAAAGAGATGAAAAACAAGACATAGTACTGCTGGAGGGTAACGCACAGGCAAACACACCCGAAGGACACCACGAAGTTGCCGAAAAACTAATGGAACTGGTTGATGATATAGAGGCCTCACAGATAATAACAGTTGGCGGATACGGAACAGGAGACGTTGTAGAAGATCCAAGTGTATTCGGCGTGACAACATCAACAGAGAAACAGGAAAAACACAGCGACGCAGGAATAGAATTTGATCACGATGTAGGCCAGATCGTAGGAGTATCAGGACTACTACTGGGAATGGGAGAGGAAAGAGGGTACGAAGGAATATGTGTGTTAGGTGAGACGCCAGGATTCCTTCTCAGCGACCCAAAATCAACCGAAGAAGTCCTAAAAGCAGTAGAACAGCTTATAGAGGTCGACCTAGACTACTCAGAGCTAGATGAAAAAGTTGAGGAATCACAGGACATACTGAAAAAAGTACAGAACCTGAAGAAGAACTCACCTTCACCAAACCAAGAAAACCAAGGTCAGAGCGGCGGAAACGACCTAGGATACATCGGATAAACCGTACTGAAATAAAAGATTTTAATCAGAGACTAACAGTATGACAGACTACACCAGATATGAAAGAGCCAGGATCTTAGGTGCCAGAAGCCTCCAACTCGCACAAGGTGCACCAGCATTTGTAGAAGCAGAGGAACACGAAAAACCTCTGGACATCAGCAAACGGGAAATGAAACAAGGAAAGCTACCCATCACTGTAAAGTAGTTTTAGGTCATTTCTGCTATCTCATTTATTTTATCAGCAATTAAGTTCTCCATCTCTGGATTGTCAACATCCTTCAGATAACTTTCCACCAGTTCATCCAAGTTTTCGGCTATTTCAGGCATTCCTGCTCCCTCATTAACACTTTCTTCGACCATTTCAAGTAACATGTAGAGTCTTACACCTCTCATCAAATTCATATCCATACTTTCAAGATTCTCAGCTGCTTCCTTTGCACTAAACTTCGATAGCTTCTGGAATATTTGAATAGCTCCTACTGAATCACCTGAGGCCACCTTCCTCTTGAATCTCCTCAAGTAAATAGCAAACAAAATCTTGAATATATTAGCCCTGACTAAGTTAATGAATCTTAGAGAGATGTTTTTACCTCTCATTAGAATATTATTTGATACCGAGAGTAAAACAACTCTGTAGTAGAATGTTATAGTGCTAAAGAATAGTCCTCCTATCATAATTACTGCTAGAGGGAATAGAGTCTCAGTTTCTGTATTTGTTACCTCCTCAATCTTGGTCTCACCCACATATGAGTATGAGGAGTTAAGATCTCCACAGTTCACCTCAATATCTGACTCGCCATATGCTTTAGAAATGGGTATGGATGCCTGATCGGAAACAGATTGATTTAGTATCTGATCCCCATTCAAGAGAACTACACACCTTGCTCTTCTATTTACATTTACATTCACATAAAGATCCTCTTGTTCTAATCTGGCTATATTGTAATCTACTTCCATTTCAAGAGGAGGTATTTCCCTATATTCTATTACCGTGGGAGCAGAAAGATTCCTTGAAAACTGATACGTTATTGAGACAGGTTCAAAAGGCTTTCTCAGCTTATGTACATTCAAACTGCGATTGACTTCATCCAAAATCAGAACTCCATCTGCTTCGCAGTTATAATTAAAGGTCAAGGTGTTCCTATTTTCCAAAACATTTCTACGAGCGGTAAAACAGCTTTCATCGGATAAATTAAACCTCTTCAACGTAGTATTTATTCCTAAACGCTGCAAGAATGAGCTGTTGGGCTCGTATTCACTTGGATTACTGTCGTATTCGATTGTATAATTTTTAGGTTGTATGGTGATTCCGCTTCCTCCTGCACCTCCTGAAGAAGATTCCTCGCTGCTGTCTGAATCATCGCTGTCAGATTCTGTTTCAGCCTCTTGAACTTGGAGTGATCTCTGCAGAACTTCTGTCAGCCCGTTCGAGGACTCAATGTTACATATAGCTGTCTGTCTGCCCTGCTGGCTTCCCGTAATGTCCCAAGTTACGGTCGAAGTATTGGTATAGTTTAAGTCTCCTGTTTGTTTGGAAATATTGCTTGACGTGCTCAATCCTTCGGAAAGACCTAAAGAAAACTCTACATTTTCCAGCGTGGTGTTTGGCAACTGATTCGTCAATGTACAGACGCTTTGAGTATTCTGCCCTATCGTTAGTGTATTACTACTTACTGAGAAACTTTCATTGGATTTCAAAGTCACGGGCGAGTACCTAGAGTATTCCATGAAGAGCTCAGTCATCTTGCCCTGAAGACCTGGGTTTTTACAGGAGAAGTCGTCCTTACCAGGACCGCAGTCACCTCCAGATGTTGTTTTCCCATTCAAGAGAGTTTGATAGTTCTCAAGATATGAACTATTTCCGTGAATATATCCATCTCTATACATTTCACCTGAAAAGTAGTAATTCAGAACTGAGCAGTTATTGCCGTAACAGCTCTGAGATTTTTTGGCTGTAATGTTCTGAGCGGACTTTTCAAAAGTCTTATTTGAGGTAAGGCTGTAACTCTGCCATTGTGCAGATGCTAATTTTCTGGAAGGTCTCATATCAAGTGATTCTTCGCTCAGATTCAACGCAATCTCTCTGTAGGTGGAGTTTGATGTCACCTCGTATGCCTTCCAGTAGCCTTGAATCATTGATGCTTGGCCTTCTGAGCTGTTACAACTAAATGAATTATTCCATACATTGCAGTCACTGGGTGAATTAACAGCATATTTTTTCGCTAATTCATACGGCTCTGGCTCCTCTGTGGCAGCATAGAGGGAGAATAGAGACTCTATCAGATTACCCTGTCTCACACTACCTGTCAATGATTCCTGAACACTTGCAGTATCACAGCTGTAGTCTCCGGCTTCCGGTCTACAAGAGAATCCGGACTGTGTATCATCTCTGAAAATCGGGAGTCTACCAAGTTTCAAAGCCTTCTGTCTGTAAGTAAGATTTTCGGTATTTCGGAAAGATTCTGTAATTCCGTTGATCATTGATGCCTGATAGTTTTCTTCCTCACAGCTGTAGTCTCCGCTCCATATGGTGCAGAACGCATTAAGCTCGTTGTTAGTATCTGCAAACCCTTTAGCTGTTTCAGTTTTTTCATCGTTCTGGATTGAAATACCGGTTTTGAAGGTACCGTTTGCACCAGGAAACCTGAGTCCGGATGAGTTCACGTAAAATTCATAAACTGCTTGCTCAGATATCTGAGATGAATCTATTTGACACCCATCGAAGAAAGATATCGAGCAGTTTGAATAGTTACCACCTCTCTCCCTGAATTTAAGCGTAGGCTGTTTAACTTTTCCCTGCATTTCGAAGTCAATTGTAAGATTTTCACCCGTAACAGGTCTTTCATCGAAATCCGGGTCGCTGATTCTAGGCCTCAGATCCTTCTTATCTGTAAATCCCTTCAAATACATAAGACTTGCCAGTGACTGCTGGATAGGGGAAAAGCAGGTATAGTTCCCTGTGGCTGCTGAACAGGAAAAGTTAAGCCTGCTAGTGTTATAGTCTAGCTGTCTTATACCATTCCTATAGAAACCGTACTGATTAGTAGCTTCCGAAGCCTCAAAAAGACCTATACCTAATTCAAAAAATCCTGATGAACTAATATTTTCTGTTATATTAGAGGTGATATTTCCATCAATTCTGCTTATGTAATCCTTCACAATTCTCTCACTTTGATTGATGTAAGTAGAGTTTCCGGTTGATTCATATCCAGAGATGAGACCTCTCATCACTGTCGGCGATGTCGAATTGAAAGTGAAATTCGTAAATGACAACTTTGATGCCTTCTTCCTATACGTTTCGTTTCCAGTGATCTGATATGCATTCCAATAGCCTTGCATCATCGAGCCTTGACCCTTCGCACTACTACATACGTAGTCGACCTCACCAAATTCTGTATTATTCCAAACAGCGCAATCCTCAGCAGCGCCAAGAGTGTAATTCTTGGCTAACTCGCGAACAGTTTGATTTTCACTAGCCTGGAAAAGATTCCAAAGTGAAGATATCAGCCTACCCTGGCTCCGACCGGAAGTAGTATTCACCCCGTCACCAACAATTACTTTCGTATTACAGTTGAAGTCACCTGTAGTATGATCACATGAAACCCTGTTCCCAGTCTTCGTGTAGCTGGAGATCGAATAATTAAGAGCTCTGTCAAGATAAGAGCTGTTTGAGGTTATCTCATAAGCCATCGCGTTTTTGCTAATCTTCAGAGCCTGAATATTTTCGTATCCACAGGAAAAATCATTCTGTTTATAGCTGCAGAAGGTTTCTCTACTTCTCTCTGAGACATTCTTGGTGAATCTCAAGGAGTCATTTCGAATTGATTCATTTTCAGACGGGATGGTAAAACCCAGGTTTTTTGCAGGGAACCTCGAATAAGATCCGTTTTTAACAATCCACCTGTAACGATAGTGAGCAGGTTCATCAGGTTCAAAAGAGATATTTACCACAAATGTTCCATTTCCGTAGCTCGGTGTGTAGCCAGTCCAATTTGCCCTCAACGGCTTTACCTCAAGCTCTGTAGAAACAGGTGATGAATTTCTAGGATTCAAAGAAAGTGATACGTTTGTGATATTTTTAGGTTCTAAATTAAGCTCAACATTGGAGCTAGGATTCAGTGAAAATGCTGGTTGTAAAAGAAGCATCGCCAAACTAACTGTTATAAGTAGTTTTTTGGAGGCTGAAACAGCAAGCATATTATTCAAGATTTATGCTTTGATTCGACTTAAAACTAATAGGTGAGCTTATTATTGGAATACAGTTGAATGCACAACGAAGCCATGTTTAGTTTTTTATACAAGGAAAATGAATTACTGACTGAGTGAGATACAGTAACCTTCTAAATAAGAAGTTGGGATTGGACAATCCTCGAAGATCCGCAGTAACAATCGTTACAGTTTTCATAGCTGTCACATTATTGACTGGTGGCGTAGCCAGTCAAAACTTCTCTGATCTCAGAATAACCGACACAGACAGAAACTTTAGGATAGAGAATAGTCAAGATTCCGGTAACTGGACGATAAAGTTCAATAGCACTCTACGAGGAACACTTGAAGTTGAGGAGATAAAAAATGCCAGAGACATCTCAAATGTCAGGATATACCAATATAGAGACGGGTCTTACGTTCAGAAAGCAGCCTCAGTTGCAGGAAATAAGGTAACCACATCTTGGAACGGAGAAAAATATCCTGGAGGAAAAATTGTATATCAGGTAGATGGTTTTGAGGTTTTCAGGGCAAACATTACTCTATCAGGTGTTTCTGAAACCATTCAGAGTCCAGGTCGTATAAGACGTGATAGTCAAAATAATATCTTCAATTTAAGGGACGGAAGAGTGCCTAGTTTCAAAACCTGTTCATTTGAATCAGAGTTTTGGCTCTGTGATCCCCACCCTGACGAGCCAGGATATTCGGGCGAAGTTATAGACCTTAAGACCGAGAGGAAGAAGAAAATAGAAGTCCCCAAGAACTCAACACTAACTAGATTCAGTGTGGATTTGAGATCGGTAGAAAACAATTCGATCGAAAGCTTTGACGGTCAAGGAGTTGTATTTTCTGATATCAGCGGAGATAAGGATGGAGAAGAGAATAAAGAGATTATAACCTTTAGTGGAAGAGAGGTAAAGGCTTACAGAAGTAACGGTGAAAGTATTTGGAATTATACGACCCAATTTGCTGTGAACGACCTTGGAACTAGCAATAGTAATATTTCAAACAGCAACAGCGAGATAATAGTTGCCACAGAAAATGCCTTGATACTTCTGAGTCCACAGGGAGAAAAGATTTGGAGAGAATCAGGATTTGAAAACTTTGATGTCGCATCTGGAGAACTTTCGTCGGACAAGAATCGATATGCGTTGGACGATGGTAATGCCGAAGATCTAATTCGTATTAACAGTGGTGAAGATGAGGCTAGGTTCGAGACACCTTACTCTATTGAGAACAAGGATGGCACAGTATTTGTAGAAAGTGCCTTGAATTTTAGAGGCAGCAAGTCCGGCAATCTGAAGTTCGGTCTTGGAGGTGAGAATTACTCAGTTGATAAAGGTCAAGTAAGGGAGTCAGCAGTTTTCAACCTCAAAAGAGGTACAGGTAGCATTGACGACATGGTAAAAATTGATAATAACAGCACAGTAGAGGCAGAATCATTTGTCCCTGATTTCGAGGCCAAAAACGTTTATCTAAACCTGCCTCTGGCAAAAACCGGTACAGGCGGAAACCTGGAGATAGAATTAAACGGTAGGAATTACAGTTTAGATTCCTCTAGGGTTAAACAGATCAATATTGACACAGATTCTTCCGGCAGCACTCCTACTAACGTATCCGAAATAAGTAGCAATAATCAAGCAACTATTACAAGCCAGTTTAACCCTAGTAGGAATACTTCAGTGTACCTTGGTGGCCAATTCACCAGAAAAGGAGGAGAAGACGATAACATACGGGTTGAAGTGGGCGGCGAGCCTTACTCAATTGACACTGAACAGGTAGAATCGTCAAATCTAAAACAGTTTGATGATGATGATGGAGTTCCAGAGGACTCTTTCCAAATTTCTGACAACACTAATGCGACATTCAATATTCATTACGACATACCGCAGAATATCGAGGCAGAAACCGTGTATCTGAGAACGGCTTTAAACTTCTTTGGCGACAAGTCTGGTGATCTAAGTGTTGAGTTGAATGGCCAGAGCTATGATCTAGATGAGAAGCAGATTAACGAGTCAAGTAAGGTCACAACAGCCTTGAATGATGGAAGTAGAGAGGAATCTCTGAAGCTTTTAGGATCTACAGA
>ERZ1034573.544-NODE-544-length-11233-cov-18.812399_pt1 | contig 11233 bp, 13 predicted proteins | sample MGYA00520641_ERZ1034573 | MGnify/ENA primary metagenome ERZ1034573 (study PRJEB33760, sample SAMEA4777724) | hypersaline lake metagenome | biome: hypersaline environment; feature: brines | place: Spain | collected 2014-08 | depth 0 m ...
GAGATGCAACGTCCGCTCTGCCGTGAGGGCGAAGGCGGCAGAGAGAGGATCCCACGCGGAAGTCCTCTGTTAGAAGGTCTCGCAAAGATGCTCAAGACCCAGAACATCCCCAGCGTTCATCCGGGTTGCGATGGCGCTGGGGGCGGAAAACGCAGCCGGTGGGCGCTTTCCGCCTCGTAGACGCCCTTCTCGTCCCCCTCGACGTCCAATCCCATGTGGCGCACGGCCCTGTCCATAACCGTCCTCGCGTTCGCACTCGGCACGGGTGCCGTGGCTCAGCCTGCTGTTTCGGTGCGGGCAAATGCGGGGGCTGCCTTCTTTCAGTCCCCAGAGGGACTCAACAATGTGTTGAACTCCGGCGTCGACCTTGGGCTTGGGGCCGGGGTGGAATTGTACAGGGGCCTGGAGCTTGTGCTGGAAGGAGGGTACGATCGGTTTACGCTGAACGGGGACAATCTTGCCCTCCTCGACGAGACGTTATCCGTGGAGACGGCCGACATCGAAGGCGGGGCCCTGAACGTGCTCAGCGGCACCCTGGGACTGCGGTATACCGTCCAGGCCACCGGGGATGTGCGTCCGTATGCGTCGGGCGGGGTGGGGCTGTACCATTCCGTGCTCGAACGCATAGACGTCCCGCAGCGCGAGGATCCATCCTCCCGGCTGTCGGCCACGCGGCAGGGGTACTACGCCGCCCTCGGGTCGAAATTCCGGGTCAACTCTACCTACAGCTTTTTCTTCGAGCCGCGGTACGTGATCGTTGATACCCGTGGGTCGGAACTCGACACCCGCACGTCCACCCGCTACGTAACCGTCCGGATTGGGGTCGACGTTCGCCTCTAGGCTGTTTGCCGGAGGGAACGCTCTGCCGGAAGAATGCTCTGCCGGAAGGAAGGCGCCGAGAGGAGAGAGGGACGAGAGGAAGGGGGCGGCAGAAGACTACGCCGCCGTTGTGGCATTGACGGCTTCCACACGCTTTACCTCGGGCACCGAGCGCTTGAGCGCCTGCTCGATGCCAGCGCGCAGGGTCATCGTGCTCATGGGGCACGAGCCGCACGCTCCCAGCAGCTCCAGTTCTACGACGTAATCGGAGGTTACGTTGAGCAGCCGCACCGACCCGCCGTCGGCCATGAGATACGGGCGAATCGTGTCGAGCGCCTCTTCGATTTCGTCGCGCAGTTCGGGGTCGATGGTCGGCGTTGTGGACGCGTCGTCAGACATAAGGCGTCGGAGCAGTTACGGACGGCGGTGCGGAGAGCAGGCCTGCCAAAAACGAGGGGCTAAGAAACAATACGCCTCTCAGCATCAATGTGCCTAACGGACGAAGGAAGGGTCCGTTCTGCGGCGCGCAGGCCAGACGCCGTGTGGCACGAACTACTCGTACAGGATCTCGATCTTCTGCGTGGGGTCGTCCTCGGCGTTGCGAAGGTCTACCTGCTTTACAAGCTGGTCGGCGATGTCGTCGAATGCCTGGGCCGAGGCGCTGTCGGGGGCGGACTGGACGAGCGGCGTGCCTCGATCGCTGCTCTTGCGCACCTTCTCCTCGATGGGCACTTCGCCAAGGAAGGGCACATCCAGCTCTTTTGCCAGTTCCTGAGCCCCTTCGCGCCCGAACAGGTAGTACTTGCGGTCCGGCTGGTCGGGCGGCGAGAAGTAGGCCATGTTCTCAACCACACCCACGACGGGGACGTTCACGTTGTCGAACATGGCTTTGCCCTTGCGCGCGTCGGCCAAGGCGAGGTCCTGCGGCGTGGAGACAATGACGGCGCCGGTGAGAGGAATGGTCTGGACGATGGTCAGCTGCACGTCGCCCGTGCCGGGCGGGAGGTCAAGAATCATGTACTCGATCTCGCCCCAGTCCACGTCCCCGAGAAACTGGCGCACGGCCTTCGTCACCATCGGCCCGCGCCAGACGACCGCCTGGTCCGGGTCCACCATAAATCCCATCGACAGCAGCTTGATGCCGTGCTGCTCCAGCGGGACCATCTTGCGCTCGTCATTCACGCGCGGCTTTTCGCCCTCCATGTCCATCATCTTGGGGATGGAGGGGCCGTAGATGTCGGTGTCTACGAGGGCCACTTCGTAGCCCTGTTCGGAGAGGGCCATGGCCAGGTTGACGGCCACGGTGCTCTTGCCCACGCCGCCCTTGCCGCTGGCCACGGCGATGGTGTTCTGCACGCCGTCCTCGCCGCTGGTTTGCTGCTTCTCCCCACCCGGGTCGCCCACCGTCAGGTCGTCACCGAGCGGAATCATCTCGCTGTCCACCTCCACCTCCACCCCCAACGAACGGCTCACCTCTTCGTGCAGCACGCGCCGGCAGGCGTCCTCCACCTGGTTGGCAAACGGGCCGTCCGGCTGCTTGACGATGACGGTGAACGACACCTGGTCGTCCTCGATCGTCAGGTCCTTCACCATGTCGAGCCGAATGATGTCCTTGTTTTCCTCCGGATGCGTGATCTTGCGCAGCGCGTCCAGGACGTCTTCGCGGGCGACGGGCATGAGAGCAGCGGGCTGGTGAGGCAGGAGAAATGCGTCGGTACAGCCCACCACAGGAAAGGCGGGAAGTTCCTGCGGCGTGGCGCTCATCGAGGCGAATTACGCCATTTTGCGACGCTTTTTTCCCTGCAGGGCGGCCTTGTTGGGGGTGGCATTGGGGAGTACCGGGGCGTTCCCGTAGGCGCGCGCTAAAACGCATGCCGGAGACAGAAGCATTCCGCGGAGGAGAGTGGAGGGTCACTGGGAGTGCGACCGACGGGCGAGCGCTCGCAGGGCCAGGCCGTGCCGTAGTTCGTAGGGGCTGACGCGGAGCGTGTCGCGGGCGTACTGGGTCATGATGCGGTCGAGCAGGAGGACGCCGACGGAAAAGACATCGGCGCGGCCGTCCAGGGCGTCGGGGTGGAGGGCGCGGATCTCTTCCACCGAATGCTGCAGGAGCCGATCCCGCCACTGACGCACGTCGGCGTGGGAGAGCGAAAAGCCCCGCCCGTGCAGGGCGTCCCACGTGCTGTCCGGGCCGGCGTGCACCAGCGCGAGGGCCGTGGCGGTGCCGGCCGTGCCGAGGAGCGCGGACGACGCCCCGAGATCCAGCGGGTGCGCGTCGAGGGCCGCGTCGATCGTCCGCTCGGCCGTTTGCACTGCCCTGCGCGACGGGGGCTGCGACGCAAAGCAGCGCTCTGTGAGGCGGACGCACCCCACATCGAGGCTGGCGCGATCCGTAATGGCGTCCGGGTACGAAGGGCGGTGTCGCGACGGGTCCGTCCCCGCCACGAGTTCCGTGGAGCCCCCGCCGATGTCCACCACCAGGCAGGGGCCCGTCAGGTCGTCGAAGGCCGCACAGGCCGCCGCAAAGCTCCACGCCGCCTCCGCCGAGCCGGAAAGCAGGTCGACGGAGAGGCCCAACTCGTCGCGGATTGTTGCGAGGAGGGGCGCCCGGTTGTCGGCATCCCGAAGGGCACTCGTCCCCGCCGCCGCAATCGCATCGACGTCGTATGCCTGCGCCGCCCGGCGGTGCTCCCGGAGCGTACGCAGCAGCCGATCCTGTGCCGCCGGCCCGATGCGTCCGTGAGCGTCCACCCCTTCGCCCAGCCGCACGAACCGCTCGGCCACATGGAGACGCCGCAGCCCCGCACCGTCGCGCTCCGCCACGAGCAACTGAGCGGTGTTGGTGCCGATGTCGATGGTGGCCAGGCGCATGGGGGCGCGGTTCTTGACGTGGTTCAGGAGGGCGGGGCCATAAAGCGGGCGGCCCACCAGCCGTCCTCCGTCTGCTCGGCGTCGAGGTGCAGGTCGTGCGCCTCGGTGGCACCGATCAGTTCGTCGCGCTGGGGGCGGAGGAGGCCAGAGAGAAGCAGGATACCGTCATCGTGGAGGCGCGACACCAGGACCGGAAGCAGGTCCAGTAGTACGCTCCGGGTGATGTTTGCAGTGACGAGGTCGTAGGGAATTTCGGGGACTACGTCCATCGAGCCATCCTTTACGGTCACGCAGTCCTCTACACCGTTTCGACGGACGTTTTCCCGAGCGTTGCGCACAGCGTTGGGGTTGGTGTCCACCCCCAGCGCCGCAGCAGCGCCGAGGCGGCAGGCGGCGATGGCAAGCACGCCCGTGCCGGTGCCCACGTCGAGAACGCGGCGCCCCGTCAGCGGCCCCCCGGCCAACAGTTGCAGGGCGAGCCGCGTGGTGGCGTGGTGGCCCGTGCCGAAGCTCATTTCCGGGTCGATGCGAAGCACCGTCGCGTCGGCCTGCCCCGGCGGCACGTCTGCCGACGTGGGACAGAGGAGAAAGGGCCCGGCGCGGACGGGCGAGAGGGCATCCTCCCACACTGCATTCCAGTTTTTGGCGGCGAGGGCGCGGGTCGTCAGGGCATCGGGGTAGCCGTCGGCGGCCAGGCGGGCCTCCAGCGCCTCGTGATCGGCGGTGGCCCACCGGTCGGCGGGAACGTAGGCTTGGAGTGCGGCGTCGTCTTGCACGAAGCCGGTGGCGACCGCCTCCAGGAGCGCCAGGTAGCGGTCGTGCTCGGAAGCGGGAAGGGCGAGCGTGAGCTCGAGGGTATCCATGCCAGAGCGGCAGCGGTGCGTGCGGCGGGGGACGATGGGGGCGTGAAACGAGCAAATCGTGAGGCGCCACGCTCTTCAGGGCTCCGGCCCTTCGGCCCGAGAGGGGCCTACGGCGTCCGGGGGATCTCACCGCTCCACACGTCCCCGGTAGAGCGAGGCGATCCCGAACGTGAGGGGCACCCACGCCAGGTCGACGAACCCCACGCCCTCCATGCGCCGGAGGAAATCGTGCCCGTCCGGGAACGCGGCCACCGAGTTGGGCAGGTACTCGTACGCGCCCTGGTCGGGACTCAGCAGCCCGCCGATGCGCGGCAAGATGTGATGGCTGTACCAGTTGTACAGCTGCTTGATTGGGGCGGTGCGAGGGCTGCTAAATTCGAGCACGACCAGCGCGCCGCCCGGCCGCAGGACGCGCCGAATATCGCCGAGCCCAGCGTCGAGGTCCTCAAAGTTGCGCACCCCGAAGGCCACAAAAGCGGCATCAAAAGCGTTGTCGTCGTACGGCAGACGGGCCGCGTCGGCCTTGCGGAGCGTGATGCGGGGCGAGAGGCCCTTCTGCGCAATCTTGTCGCGGCCCCGGTCCAGCATCGCGGTGGACAAGTCGATCCCGATTGTCTCGCGGGGGTGAAGGGTGTTTTCGATTCGAATCGCCAGGTCGGCCGTGCCCGTGGCCACGTCGAGCACGCGCCGGGGCTGTTCGTGGGCGAGCATGCGCACGGCCCGCCAGCGCCAGTAGCGATCGACGCCACCACTGAGGACGCGGTTGAGGAGGTCGTACCGCGGCGCCACGGCGTCGAACATGGTCTCGACCGCTTCGGCCTTGCCGTCGGCTTCACCAATGGGAGGATGGCGTTCAGGCATATGGCGTTCTGGAATGCAGGCGTGCGGATTTCGCGGAGGGAACGGGGCTGGTGTAGGCACTTGGGGGCTCCGCGACACGCCCCCGCAATACGAGATCCATTGAGAGGCATCTCGAAGCGGGAGGCATCTCGAAGCGGGAGGCAGGGCCAAGGGGCAAGGGGCCCTCATTCAGCTGAGAATCTGCGTCAGCTTCAGCAGGTCGTAGTCGATCGACTTGCGGCGGCCGTAGACGTTGCGGAGGGGGGTAAGCTTGAGCTCTCCGTTTGCGAGGCCCACCATCACGTCGGCGTGCCCGTCCAGCAGCGACTCGACGGCCCCAACGCCCAGGCGGCTGGCCAGCACGCGGTCGCTGGCCGTGGGCGCGCCGCCCCGCTGCGTATGTCCCAGGATGGCAGACCGGAGCTCGATGTCGGAAAACGCTTCGTCGTCGCGCAGGGCCTTCTCGATGCCGTGCGCCCCGCCCAGCTCGTCGCCCTCGGCCACCACCACAATCGTGGAGCGCCGCTGGGCGGTCATGAGCGACAGGATGCGCTCCTTCACCATGCCCATCTCCGTGATGGTTTCGGGGATAAGAATCAGCTCGGCCCCCCCGCCAATGCCGCAGTTGAGCGCGATGAAGCCCGCGTCCCGTCCCATCACCTCCACGAGGAAAAGCCGGTTGTGCGCGTCGGCCGTATCGCGGATGCGGTCGATGTTGTCGATGGCCGTATTGAGGGCCGTGTCGTACCCAATGGTCTGGTCGGTGCCGTAGAGGTCGTTGTCGATGGTGCCGGGGCAGCCGACCACCGCAATCCCGTGCTCGTCGTACAGCTTCGAGGCGCCGCGGAACGTACCGTCGCCCCCAATGGCCACGAGCGCATCGATGCCGTGGGCATGGAGGTTGTCGGCGGCCTTTCGGCGGCCCTCCTCCGTCTTGAAGGCCTCCGAGCGCGCGCTTTTGAGAATGGTGCCGCCCGACTGCACGATGTTGGACACCGAGCGGCGCTCCATCTCCACGAAGTCGCCGTCGATCATGCCCTCGTAGCCTCGGCGAATGCCCATCACCTCCAGGTCGTTGGCGAGGGCGGTGCGCACGATGGCGCGGAGGCAGGCGTTCATGCCGGGGGCGTCGCCGCCGCTGGTGTAAACGCCGAGGCAGTCGATCTCCTGCATAGCCGTGGAAGGGGGGTCGATGAGCAGTCAGCGAACAGCGCGTCCAGCCGCACATCCCGCATGACGCGGGCCAGGTGGGGTTAGGGAGCCGAACGCGGACGGGCCACCACCATACCGATTTGGCCGTCGATCTTCTGAACGTAGCGTTGAAGATCGGGCGAAACCACCACGCCCCCGTCCAGCGAGGCGTGCAGGAGGCCGCGCCCCCCGTCGTCGCCGGCGTACACGAGCCCCGTGTGGGACACGTTCAGGCCATCGACCGGGGACACGAGCGCGACGACGTCGCCGCCCCGGAGCTGGTCGTAGACGGCCCGGATGGAGTCCTGTGGCACGTACCGCACAGGGGCGTGGCGCTGCGTCGTGCGGAGGCGGCGTTCGGCGGCGCGTACGCAGCCGAACAGGCTGTCATTGGCGGCCATGCGCGGGTAGGCCGACCGGTGCGCGGTCATAAAGTTGAGCGTATCGCGCAGGGGGCGCCCCTTCAGCGCGCCCCCGAGCCGCTGCAGAAAGCCGCGCTCGGCATTGTTGGTGAGCCACTCGGTAAAGTAGTGCAGGCGGCCGCAGTAGCCGACGCGGGCCCCGTCGCGGTAGCGGTGCTGGGCGAGCCGACGGGCAAAGCCGGCGTAGCTGGAATCGCGGGCCTCGGCGCTCCGGGCAAGGGCGAGCGCCGTTTCGAGAAAGGTCACACAATCGAACCCGTCGAACCGCACCACGAGCGTTTCCGACGAGGGGGCGTCGAGGGTGCCGGTCAGGTAGGGCCGTCCCCGGAAGTGAAGCCCCACCGCCTGCGCGAGCGCCCCGATGGACGGAGCCGCGGCCCGGTGGGTGTGTGCCGCCTGCAGGGCTGCGCGGAAGCGGGCCGCGGTCGTATCCGGCGGCGACAGCACGCTGTCCGAAAGGGCCGGGGCCTGCAGAGAAGACGCGGGGGGCGCCGGCGCATCTGCCGCGGAGGTGCAGCCGCCCAGAAGAGCGAGGGCCAGGGCGAGGGGCCCCGTCCACGCCACGCAGCGCTGAGTCAGAGACCGAGGCATAAGACCGGTGGGCGAGGGGATTAGGCGGCGTCTTCGTTGCACCCATCGGCGCCGGATGCGTTTCCGGGAGCGTCGGCACCGGCCGCGCCCCCGTCCGTCACGGGAGTGTTCAGGGCCGCGGCCTCTGCGTCCGACAGGGGCCACCACGAGGCCTCGCGGTTGAGGGCACGGCCCAGTCTTTCCTCGAACGACGCCCGGGGAATTTCGACAACGCCGAAGCGCTTGAGGTGCTCGGTCGCGTACTGCGTATCGAGCAGCACAAAGCCGCCGGCCCGCAGCTGGCGCACGAGGTGAACGAGGGCGACCTTTGAGGCGTTGCTCACGCGAAAAAACATCGACTCGCCGTAGAAAGCGCCCTTCAGGGCCACGCCGTAGAGCCCTCCGGCCAGGGTGTCGTCTTGCCAGCATTCCACGCTGTGGGCGTATCCGCGCTCGTGGAGGGCCGTGTAGACCCGAATGATGCGCGGAGTAATCCAGGTGCGAGACCGGTCGGCACAGGCCCGGATGACCGTCTCGAACGCCTGGTCGGCCGTCACTTGGAATTCCTGCCGCCGCACCCGCCGCCGCAAATTGTGCGGCACGTGGAAGTCGTCGAGCGGGAGATGCGCCCGCGGGTTGGGGGCGTACCACCGCACCGCTCCGGTGGCGTCGTCTCCCATCGGAAAGAGGCCGCGGGCGTACGTGCGGAGCAGAAGATCCGGGGTGAGAGGGGGCGCATCGGACATCGTTTGGGGCGGGAGTGTTGAGGAAGGCAGATGCTCGAAAGCGTGAATGCGCGGGCGGTGGGGCAGTTGTCCGGGGCCAGGTCTCCGGGGCCAGGTCTCCGGGTCTCCGAGGCGTTCGGGCGTCGAGGGCCTTTGTGCACGGATAAAACTATGCCCGCGGGTGCGAGTTTGTCTTGTGCATTTGCGCTGCTTCCCCCGCCTCGCCTCGCTGCCCATGGACCCCCAAGACGGACAGGTGTACCGTGCGCTCGTCGACGATCGCGAGTACGACATCGCCATCCAGGACGACCGACTGGTCGTGGATGGCGAGCCGAAGGACTATACCTTTGAGGTGCTTCGGGAGGGGTACGTGTCGATGATTGTGGATGGGAAAAGCCTCCCCGTCTCGGTGGAGCCGATCGGGGAGAACACCCTGCGCGTCACCATCGACGGGCGGCGGACGGAGGTGCAGGTCAAAGACGAACGCGACCTGCTGGTCGAGGAGTTTGGGCTGGGGGACGATGCCGCGGCCGGGGGCGAGGTGCGGGCGCCCATGCCGGGCCTCGTGCTGGACGTGCTCGTGGACAAGGGCGACGAGGTGGCCGCGGAGCAGGGGCTGCTGGTGCTGGAGGCGATGAAAATGGAGAACGAACTGAAGGCGCCGTCCGGAGGCATTGTCACGGCGATTCACGCGACGAGCGGAGATGCCGTGGAGAAGGACGCGCTCTTGATTGCGATTGAGGGGCAGGAATGAGCGGGGGGCAGGGACTCCGAGTTTTGCGCGCAGACGAGAGACGACCTCGATGAGCAGTGCCGAGACAGTCTTGGTGACCGGAGCCACGGGCTTCGTTGGGTCGGTCCTGACCCGCCAACTCGTCGATGAGGGGCGTGATGTTCGGGTTTTTCGTCGCGACACCTCTTCCCTGAATCTGTTGGGCGTGTACGCCGAGCGCGTCGACCACGCCGTGGGCGATGTGACCCAGGCCCGGAGCCTGTACGAGGCGATGCAGGGCGTTGACCGGGTGTACCATGTGGCGGCGAAGGTCAGCTTTGCGCCGGGCGAGCAGGAGGCCCTTCGGCGCGTGAATGCCGACGGCACGGCCAACGTCGTCAATGCGGCACTGAGGGCAGGGGTCCGCCGCCTCGTCCACACCTCCAGCATGGCCGCATTCGGGCGCCCGGAGGAGCCGGGCGGTACGATTGACGAGACGACCGAGTGGCAGGGGGCGCCCCACCGCTCCGCCTACGCCCGCTCCAAGCGCCGCGCCGAGCTGGAGGTCCACCGCGGCATCGCCGAGGGGCTCGACGCCACCCTCGTGAACCCGTCGCTCGTCTTCGGCGTGGGCGGGCCCGATACCAATACGCGCCGGATCGTCGACGCTGTGCGCAGCGGATGGCTCCCGGCCGTGCCCCCGGGCGGCACGAATGTCGTGGACGTGCGCGACGTGGCCGCAGGCCTCCGCGCCGCAATGGAGCACGGAGACACGGGCCGCCGCTACTTCCTGGGCAGTGAGAACTTGTCCTGGAAATCCCTCACCGGCACGCTGGCGGAGGCGTTCGGCGTCGATCCGCCGCGCCGCACCGTGCCGGGGTGGCTTTTGACTGCGGGGGGCGTGGTGGCCGAGGGCCTGAGCGTCATCACTCGCACTCGCCCATTCCTAACCCGCTCCACGGCCCGCACCGCCGCCCGCACCTACCGCTACGACAACACTCGGGCTCGTCAGGAGCTTGACTGTTCGTTTCGTTCGTTCGAGGCAACCGCCCGCCATATCGCTGAGATCTTGGGCCGTGAAACGTGATGCGTGAAACGTGATTTTGCTGACGCACGTGATTTCATCCCTCATTCCTCACCCCTCACGCTTCACGCATCAATCCCCCATGCCCGCCACCGCCCACGGCTGGATCGACCACCTCGATCTCGACGCGCACCCCGAGGGGGGCTATTACCGCGAGACGTACCGCACCGACGCATCCATCCCGGAGACGGCGCTGCCGGATCGCTTCGACGGGCCGCGCGACGTGGCGACGCTCATCTACTTCCTCCTGCCCGCCGAGTCGTTTTCGGCGCTGCACCGCATTCGGCAGGACGAGATCTGGCACTTCTACGCCGGGGCGGCCATCACGCTGCACCAGATCGCCCCGGACGGCACCTACACGACGCAGACGCTGGGGCGCGATGTGACGGACGGCCAGAAGCTTCACACGGTCGTCCCTGCCGGGACGTGGTTCGGCGCCACGGTGGACGCAGATGCGGGCTACGGCCTCGCCGGGTGCACCACCGCGCCCGCCTTTGAGTTTGACGACTTCGAACTGGGGGACCGCGAAGCGCTCACGGAGGCGTTTCCGCAGCACGAAGGCGTCATTGAGCGGCTGACGCGGTGAAATCCTACACCAGAAGACCGCCCACAATCGCGCCCAGGAGCAGCGGCCCCACGTGGGCCAGTCCGAAGAAGGTCACGCCTGCTCCGGCAAGAAGGCCGAGCAGGGGGAGGCCGGCAAACGTGCCTCCGACCACGAAGACGAGGACTCCCAGCAGGACGGAGGGAAGCAGCGTCGCGACGATTGCGGGGAAAAGTCCCCCGGCCTTCTGCCCGCCCACAAATCCCGCGATGACCGGACCGACCGCCGGGAGCCAGAACAGGAGAAGGGACAGCAGGGCCATCCAGAAAATTGCACTGAGAATGCTTCCCTCGGAATCGGGCATGGGGGCGTGTGGGGGGATGGGAAAAAAGCGGCGGGCGCTACGCGGCGGTGCCGTTTCGGCGCCCGTTCAACTGCACCACCAATCGCCGTGCACTGGTGAGTACCTCGGACTCCAGAATGAGATTTCGGGGGGGGACGCCCAGGTCTGCGAGGGGGGCGGTCACGTCCAGCCCGTTCTCGGCCTGAACAGTCGTGACGGCCAACAGGTGCTCCGGGGCGACCCCCCCCG
>ERZ1034573.545-NODE-545-length-11221-cov-84.422712_pt1 | contig 11221 bp, 11 predicted proteins | sample MGYA00520641_ERZ1034573 | MGnify/ENA primary metagenome ERZ1034573 (study PRJEB33760, sample SAMEA4777724) | hypersaline lake metagenome | biome: hypersaline environment; feature: brines | place: Spain | collected 2014-08 | depth 0 m ...
GTGAACGACACTGCACAGTGACACCCGGGCACCGCTTTCAGCCACACCCTCCCCAGCCGATTCTGTACGTGTGTGGTGGTTGTATGATCGAGACGACCGCGCGGCACCCGGACACCTCTTTCAGCCACACCCTCCCCAGCCGATTCGCTCGTCGCCGCCGGCGACTCGCTCATCCCTCGCACGCGCTCGCGAGCCCGCCTTCGGCGTGCTCGTAAGGCGCGCGCCAACAGCCCAATCACTGGGCCACTTGGGATTGGGGGCGACCAGTGCTGAACTGGTTGTTCGTCTGCCGGCGCACAGGCCCGAACGTTCTGAACGATATACTGTGGTGAGCACCATGCTGTTTGGCCGTTCGCCCGTTCGTGAGGGAGTGATACTGCGAGTCGTCTCGGTGCCCAAGCGGGCGTAGCGCCTCATCGCTCGTCGCTTCGAAGCCACTGCCGTAGTTCGGACTGTGCGTCGAGGTATACCTCGTCCGGGTGCGGCGCTGTATCCTGTCGAATGAACGCCCTGACACCGTCGAACACTTCCTCACAGATCGATGTTAACCGGGCCGAATCCTCGCGAGAGTCGTCGGTCATGATCGGGAACTCGCTCCGATCGGATGCGGCCAGCTCGTCGTAGAGCCGGCGGGCGAGCGACTCGTAGCGCGTCGCAACACGGGCCCAGTCGGTGTGCCCTTCGAGTGACTGCCGCCGGTACTCCGGGTCGTGACAGACCTTCTCGGCGAAGTTCCACATGTACGGCTCGGCCTGCTCATCGAAATAGAACCACCGGTTTATGACCCACTCTGCATCCGCGTTGACGGGAGTGACGATCATTAGATGGTCACTCCCGACCGGGCCACCGGTGTCGAACAGCAGTGTCGCGGTACATCCGTTCAAGATTCGCTCCGCTATCACGTAGCGCACAGGCCTGTTCGCTGCGGCATCGCACAAAAATCGTCACACGCGGGGACACGGCTCGGAACGAGACACATAGAGGACGACCGAACGGTCGAACGAGAGACCGCGAGAGGAGCCAGGGCCGCGATTTGAACGCGGGAAGTCTCGATTACAAGTCGAGTGCATGAACCGCCCATGCTCCCCTGGCACGGGCAACCGTTCTCGGTCCGAGTATGAGTGCGTGTCGCTTTCGGCGAGCCGGTTCGGTCAGGAACCATCCCTGTCGTCGGGCGTCTCGTTCGGGGTCTCGTCCGTGGTTCCCACCGACTTGCGCAGTTCGACGCGGTGGAGATCGTATCCGTGCTCGGCGTAGAACGCGCGAGCCCGGTCGTTGGTCGCGAGCGCCTCGAGCACCACCGCGTCTGCCCCCGCCGATGACAGCGCTTGCTCAGCCGCGTTGAGCAGCGCCGACCCGACACCCTCACTGCGCCGGTTGGGAACGACATAGAGGTTACTGACGACACCGCGGGTACAGTCTCGATCGTAGCCCCCGTGCTCGAGTGTGAAGCCGACGAAGCCGAGAAGCGCCGCTGTGGCGTCGGTCTCGCCGCTATCTCGGGCCACAAACAGCTCACCAGTGACTGCTCGGCTGGCCGCCCACTCGCGGACAGCGGTACGGTTCGCGGCCGCGAGCAACGTAGACCCATGTCGGCGCTGGTCGGCCGCGAGCGCGACCCACAGGTCCGCGACGGCGTCGGCGTCGTCGGTCGCCGCCGGAGCGATTCGCACTCCCGGCGGTCCGGTCACGGACGGTTCGTCGCTCACGAGTGCTCGTTTGTCGCCGTCGGCGCTTGAGCCTGCCGGCCGCTCGTCGCGCCGTACGCGCAGACGTACGGTCGTCACGACGAACCACGTGCGTTGAAGCCCCTCGGGCTCACACGCCCGGTATGACCATCCCCTCGTTCGTCATCGGCATCGCGGGCGGGACCGGCGCGGGGAAGACCACGGTGACCAGACAGGTCACGCAGAACCTCGACGACGACGTCACCCGTATCCCCCTAGACAACTACTACGAGGACCGGAGCGAGCTCTCCTTCGACGACCGCGCCGACCTCAACTACGACCACCCGTCGGCGTTCGAGTGGGACTTGCTCGCGACACACCTCGAGTCGTTGCTCGAGGGACAGCCGATCGCGATGCCCCAATACGACTTCGAGACCCATACACGGCGTGACGAGCGGGCGACCGTCGAGCCGACCGACGTCGTCGTCGTCGAGGGGATCCTCGCGCTGTACGACCCGGACCTCACCGAGATGATGGACCTCCGGCTCTACGTCGAGACGGACGCGGACGTGCGCATTCTCCGGCGCATCCGGCGGGACGTACTGGAGCGCGGTCGGGACCTCGCGGGCGTCATCGACCAGTACCTCTCGACGGTGAAACCCATGCACGAGCGGTTCATCGAGCCGACGAAAGGCGACGCCGACCTGATCATTCCGGAGGGGGCGAACAGCGTCGCCGTCGACCTCATCCAGGAGAAGCTTCGCGCCGAGATCGACGGGGACACCACACGCACGTGGGAGCGGGGGACACTAGAACAAGAGTTCGCGACCAAACGGTCGCCCGACATCGGCTCGGATCGCTGAGAGAGCAGCGTGAGACGCCTCTCACGGGCAGTGAGGGCAGAAACACCGGCGTGCGTGGGGTCGTGCTTCTCACACGGCCACGCCGACTAGCCGAGTCGTTCGTCGAGGATGAGGCGTGTCTTCGTGGATTTCACCTCATCAAGCTCGCGCGCTTGGGTGATGAGGTCGTTGACCGCAGTGGTGTCGACCGCGTCGACGACGAGGACGACATCGTCTTCGCCGGAGACCTGCCAGACGAAGTCGACCTCGTCCCATTCGACGAGTCGCTCGCTGACGCCTGCGGTGTTTACGTTCATCTCGACGGAGATCTCGATCATCGCCTTCACGTTTCCTGTCCGGGTGGTCACCGTGAAGCGCTCGATGACACCGTCTTCGGTCAGTCGGTCGACACGGTTTCGAACCGTCCCCTCGGAGGTGCCAACGCGCTCTGCTATCTCCGTGTACGGAGTTCGCGCGTCCCGACGAAGGATCGAGAGGATACGTCGGTCGAGGTCGTCCATGCCTCGTCCACGGCGAGCGACGACTTACGACTTGTGAATATCGTAGTCTCGCTTCGAACTCCACAACGATACGTCTTGTTGAGTTCGATCTTCGGAAGTATACGACGAGAATACGGGCACTCTGCCCGGATGCGTACCGTCACGTGCGCAGTTCCGGCACTGGTGACCGAACGAGACGGCAGCGCGTCTGCCATATCTTCGATATTCGTAATTAGACTTCGAACGACGCATTTAATAGTAGACATCTATACGTTTCTCGTAATGTCGGATGCCTATCTCGCACTGGCTGACGGACGCGTGCTGGAGGCACGTGCCCGTGCACCGGGGACGACACGCGGGGAGCTCGTGTTCACCACCGCGTACACCGGCTACGAGGAGTCGCTGACCGACCCGTCGTACGCCGAGCAAGTGTTGACGTTCTCGTACCCGTTGATCGGGAACTACGGCGTCCGAGACGAGCGATTCGAGTCGGGGACGGTCCAGCCTCGTGCTGCCATCGCTCGGGAGATGACCGACGAGGTCGCCGCCTGGCTCGAGAGCGAAGCCGTACCCGCCATCGACCATCTCGACACCCGCGAGGTCGTCACGACGGTCCGCGAGGAGGGCGCGATGGCCTGCGGTATCGCGGCCGGAGACGACGTCACGCCCGAAGACGCGATCGCAGAGATGGAGGCGTGTGAGCCGATGAGCGCACACGTCGACATCGGTGCAGACGTCTCTGTCGCGACACCGACGGTCCACGAGGGTGGCGGCGAGGTTACCGTCGCACTGATCGACTGTGGCGCAAAAGGGTCGATCATCGACTCGCTCACCGCCCGCGGAGCGGACGTACACGTACTTCCGTACGACGCTACGGAAGCCGACGTCACGGCCGTCGACCCCGATGTACTCTTCGTCTCGAACGGTCCCGGCGACCCAGAGAACTACGTCGACGCCCAGGCGGTCGTCGACGCCCTCGCCGGGAAGCTCCCCATGGCAGGGATCTGTCTCGGCCAGCAGATAATCGCGAGCGCGCTCGGCGGCACCACAGAGAAGATGATGTTTGGCCACCGCGGCGTCAACCAACCGGTCAAAGATCTCCGCACCGGCAAAGTCGTCATGACCACCCAGAACCACGGCTACACGGTGGACGACACCGGGCCGCTCGAGGTCACGCAGGTGAACGTCAACGACGACACCGTAGAGGGACTCGACAGCGAGTCACTCGACGTGATCACCCGTCAGTACCACCCGGAGGCGAACCCCGGCCCACACGACTCGCTCGGCTTCTTCGACGAGGTCGTCGAGATGGCGACGAGCGAGAATCCCGTAACTGCGGACTAATCGGCGCCGAGACGACGCTGCCCACACCACATCCCGGTCCCCACGCCCGTTTCCCTGACCACCGGAGTACCAGCCCTCCCCGACGCTCGTTCAGCCCGTACCCGTCGTCTCGGCGGTCATCACCGATCGCCGGCCGGGTGCGTTTTTATCCCGGGACGCCCAACTGTGAGTCATGACACTCGAGGTCCTCCTCACCAACGACGACGGGATCGACGCGGTCGGGCTCCGAGCGCTCCACGAGGCGCTCTCACGCGAGCACGAGGTCACCGTCGTCGCACCGGCGACGAATCAGTCGGGCGTTGGTGGGAACCGCTCGTGGTGGGAGACGACTGTCGAGTACAGCGAACGCGACCTCGGCTACGCGGTCAACGGGACTCCGGCGGATTGCGTCGCCGTGGCGGCCGTCGCACTCGACGTCGAGCCGGACCTCGTCGTCTCCGGCTGTAATCACGGGCCGAACATCGGCGCGCACGTGCTCGGGCAGTCGGGGACGGTCGGCGCGGCGATGGAGGCCTCGTTCCTCGGGACGCCTGCGGTCGCACTGTCCATGTACGACCGTGGAAACCTGCCGATTCCGCCGACGGTGAGCCACGACGACTTCGCACTCGCGGGGCAGGTCGCTCGGGCGTTCGTCGACCGGGTCGACGCGGACGGTCGGCTCCCGTTCGGTGCCGACGTCTTGAACGTGAACGTTCCCGCCGCAGACGACGAGGCGGCCGCGGATCCGACGTATCGGATAACCGAGCCCGCCCGCGGCTTCGACGTGATCGAGTTCCATCCGGGGACCGATGCGGCCGACGCGGAGACGGCTGGGATCGACGATGACGCCGGATGGGGCGACGGATTCGGGACACGCCGCGGCGAGATGGGCATGGAGCTCCGAGATCGCTTCTGGCGGGAGTTTCTCCGAGGCGACGTCGCCGACGACCGTGGGTCAGACCGGCTCGCGACGGTCGAAGGAGAAGTAAGCGTGTCGCCGCTGTCGACCTCGCGCTCCGTCGCAGGAGATCGGGCGGGTGACGCGTTCGACGTCACCGGGCAGGCGATCCAATCGGCTGAGGATGGAGGTGACGAGGGAGCCCCCAGTCTTGGTGACGAGGCGGAGATCGTATCTGGGGTTGGGTCCACAACCGAAGAGCCCTCCGCACGGGGCCCCGATCGGTGAGTCAGCGCGACCGTCGTGACGAGTCGGTGAATTCCGCGGCGAGGGTACCAAGATACCACACGAGCAGGAGCCCGAGAACGAATCCACCTGCACCGGCCGCTCCGAACTGCAGGGGGGTTGGGTCACCTTGCAGCGTGATGAGCGGGGGCGAGACAGTGACGAGCAGCAGAAACCCGGCTTTCACCTTTCGATTACCAGCGTCGCGCTCTTCACGCGACATCGGCGCTACCATCGTCGGCCTCCGTCTCGAGGCGCCGGCTCACTCCGTGGTGTCGTCATACGCCGACCACGAGCCGGGGGGGTATCAACCTCGTGGACTCCGCCACGCAAGTGAATGCTCCCCAGTGAAACGCCGATCTGTCGACAGGTGACCGGCTGTCGCCCACGACGGCCGTGAACGGTCTCGACAATTTATTATCGATCAGCGCTGCGTGTCATACGCCCCTACCCGCGTCGCCACCGCGTGTCGCGCTGTTTCGGCACCGGCCCCGTAGCGTCGTCGTGGTGTCCTCGGTGGACCGGCGCCGGTCCGTGGTCGCGGCGTGAGCCGGCCGTTCCGCGGCGTTTTTGACCGAACCCCCACAACCGACCCGTATGGACGATGAACTCCGCGATCGGGTGCAAACGGCCGGCGAACGGGCCGCCCTGTTCAACGCGCTCAAACACGGCAACGACCCCGACGTCGGGGCGATCATGGGCCCGTTGATGGGTGAGAACCCGGACTTCCGTCCCCACGGCGACGAGATTCCGGGGATAATCGCGCCCGTCGTCTCCGAGGTCGCCGCGATGGACGAATCCGAACGGCGCGACCGACTCGCGGAGCTCGCCCCAGATATGGTCGCGGAGCTCGAGACGGAAGACACAGCAGACGAGCACGTGCTCCCGGAGTTGCCGAACGCAGAGCCAGGGTCGGTCGTGATGCGTGCCGCGCCCAATCCCAACGGTCCGTGGCACATCGGCCACGCCCGGATGCCGGCGGTGATCGGGACGTACAAACAACGGTACGACGGGGAGTTCATCTGCCGGTTCGACGACACCGACCCCGAGACGAAACGACCCGACCTCGACGCGTACGACGACATCCTCGAAGACATCGCGTACCTCGGCTTCGAGCCGGACCGCGTGCTGAAGGCCTCCGATCGGCTCGAGACGTACTACGACCACGCCCGCGAGCTCGTCGACCGGGGCGGCGCGTACACCTGCTCCTGTCCGGCGGAGACGTTCTCCGAGCTAAAAAACAACGGCGAGGCGTGTCCGCACCGCGACAAGGATGCAGCGACCGTTCACGAGGAGTTCGAGGCGATGGTCGCCGGCGAGTACGCCGCTGGTGAGATGGTGCTCCGCGTTCGCACCGATATCACACACAAGAACCCCGCGATCCGCGACTGGGTCGCCTTTCGGGTGATCGACACACCGCATCCCCGCGAGGAAGCGGCTGACTACCGCTGTTGGCCGATGCTCGACTTTCAGTCGGGCGTCGACGACCACCTCACGGGGGTCACACACATCATCCGTGGAATCGACCTCCAGGACTCCGCGAAGCGGCAGCAGTTCGTCTACGACGCGTTCGACTGGACGTATCCAGAAGTGCTCCACTGGGGCCACGTCCAGCTCGACGCGTACGACGTGACGCTCTCGACGTCGACGATCAAATCGCTCATCGAGCGGGGCGAACTGTCCGGGTGGGACGACCCGCGCGCGCCGACCATACGGTCGGTTCGTCGGCGCGGCATTCGTGGTGAAGCGCTCGTCGAGTCGATGACCGCGCTGGGCATGTCGACCTCCGACGTCGACCTCGCGATGTCGTCGGTGTACGCCAACAACCGCGACCTCGTCGACGACGAGGCCGAGCGCCGGTTCCTCGTGCGCGACCGTGCGGACGAGCCGGCCGTCGAGTGTTCGATCGTCGACGGCGACGCGCCAGCGCCTGCAGCCGGTCAACCTCCCATCCACCCAGACCACCCGGACCGCGGTACTCGAACCGTTCCGGCCGGCCGGGTCTACCTCGAATCGAGTGACCTCCCACCGGTCGGAGAGCGGGTGTGGCTGAAGGGGTACGGCTGTGTCCGTCGGGACGAAGACGAGCTGGTCTTCGTCGACGCAGACATCGAGGTGGTCCGAGAGGGTGACGTGGACGTTGTTCACTGGGTCCCCGTCACAGAGTCACTCGAGACGTGCTTACGCACGCTTGAGGGCGACATCACCGGGTACGCCGAGCCGGGGATCGCCGATACGCCGGTCGATACCGTCGTGCAGTTCGAGCGGGTCGGCTTCGCTCGCCTCGACGCATTCAACGGTGATTCGACCGACGGGGGCGATACAACCGATGGGACCGATTCGACCGATGTAGCAAACGGAGTGGCGGCCGGCGCGGACCTCGTAGCGTACTACGCACACCCTTGAGCAGGCATACTGCCGCCGGACGGCAGCTGTCATCGACCCCGAAGCGCCCGCGGTGCGGGCCAACGTGGTCACTGCCAGCCGCATCTCGTCGGGGTGTTTAACTGCCAACGGGCGGAAGCGTTCCTCAATGGGAATCGATCCGAACTTCGAACGGAATCTAGAGCGAACTGGTGAAGAACACGGAGTCGACGTGTGGGGGCCCGTTGAACAGCCCGACGAGCTCGGCATCCGCGGCACCCACGTCGCGGTCGACTTCGACATCTGTCTCGCAGACGGCGCGTGTCTGGAAGACTGTCCGGTCGATGTCTTCGAGTGGGTCGAGACGCCCGGCCACCCCGAATCTGACCGAAAGGCCAATCCCACCGACGAAGACCAGTGTATCGACTGTATGCTGTGTGTCGACGTCTGTCCGGTCGATGCGATAGACGTCGATCCGGGCCGCGAAAATCGCCTCTGAGCGCCGTCTGAGCCGGATACTCGGCCGCTCTCTTGGTTCCTCCGTGGGTTCTCTCCCCGCCGGTGCGTACAAGGGTCCCCGCCGGGACGTATCTGTATGTTCGGAACGAGCGGTATTCGCGGGCGAGTGGGTGAGACCGTCACCGCGGCGACCGCACTCGACGTCGGGCGCGCGGTCGGAACTGAGGCGTCACGAGTCGTGGTCGGCCGCGACGCACGAACGACCGGTGAGACGCTTCGAGACGCCCTCATCGCGGGACTGCGTGAAACCGGCGCGGACGTCATCGACGTTGGGCGAGCCGCGACGCCGACGGTCGCCCGCGCGATTGCGGCGCGGTCCGCGGATGCCGGCGTCGTCGTGACGGCGTCTCACAACCCGGCACCGGACAACGGGTTCAAACTCTGGACGCCTTCTGGGCAGGCGTATCCGCCCGCTCGTCAGGAGGGGGTCGCCGATCGGATCCGCGATGAGCGCTACGACCTCACCCCGTGGGACGGCCAGGGTAGCCTCGAACGGTGGTCGGGGGCGACCGACCACCACCGGAACGCGTTGGTAGACGCCGGGAAGCGGGCCGCGACGGACGAGCTCCCCGAGTCAGATCCGCTCGACGCGTGCTCGATCGTCGTCGACGTCGGCAACGGCACCGGGGGTGTCACCGTAGACGCACTTCGAGCCCTCGGCGCACACGTCGAGACGCTCGGCGCGCGACCGGATGGTCGTTTTCCGGCCCGGCCGAGCGAACCGACCCCCGAGAACTGTGAGACGCTCGCGGCCACGGTTAGAGCGGTCGACGCCGACCTCGGGATTGCCCACGATGGTGATGCCGACCGGATGGTTGCCGTCACCGACGCGGGGGCGTTCGTCCCCGGCGATCAGCTGCTCGCGCTTTTCGGGCGGGCGGTTGCATCGGCGGGTGACCGCGTGGCCGCGCCGGTAAACACGAGTCTCGCCGTTGCCGACGCGCTCGAGGCGCACGGTGTCAACCTCGTATACACGCCAGTTGGGGACGTCCACGTGGCCGATCGCGCCACAGCGCCGGATGTCGTTATCGGCGGTGAGCCGTCTGGAGCGTGGATATTTCCGACGGAGACACTGTGTCCGGACGGTCCACTCGCGGCCGTCAGGCTCGCGCTATTGGCGGCGACGACGCCGCTTTCGACACGGCTCGCCGATATCGAGCAGTACCCGATACGCCGGTCGTCGATCGAGACGAACCGAAAGGCCGAGACGATGACAGCGGTTCGGTCGCTCGTGACCGATGCGTTCACCGACGTCTCGACGCTCGACGGCGTCCGTGCCGAGACTGATGACGGGTGGTTCCTGCTGCGGGCGTCGGGAACCCAGCCGCTGATCCGAGTCACGGCTGAGACACGAGACGAGACGGCAGCAGACCGCCTCCTCGAGCGGGCGACCAGCCTCGTCGAGCAGGCACTCGTGTCGATCGACGACAGCTAACTCTGGGATCGATTCGGGCCCGCAATACCTTTCAACACACCGAAAGTAATTCGCGCATGCAAACCGTCGTACTCGCGGCCGGCGAGGGGACACGGATGCGGCCACTGACTGCACACACACCGAAGCCGATGCTCCCGGTAGCCGGGAGACCCCTCGTCGTCCACTGTCTCGAGGACGCCATCGCTGCGGGCGCGAGCCGGGTGACCGTCGTCGTGGGGTACGAAGCCGACACGGTCCGTGCCGCACTGGCAGACCGCGAGTGGCCGGTCCCGGTCGAGACGGCTACACAGCCCACCCAGCGTGGGACCGCCGATGCGGTTCGAGCGGCCCGAGATACCCTGCGCGACGACCCGTTCGCGGTATTAAACGGCGACGTACTCTACGACCGCACGTCGCTGGCGTCGCTGTACGACGCCGGTCCCGCAGTAGGGTCGTTCCGGGTGGAGAACCCATCGGCGTATGGCGTGTTACGCGTCGACGACGACCAGGTGCGCGGCGTTGTAGAAAAGCCGGCAGACCCGCCATCAGACCTGGTGAACGCCGGAGCATACGTCTTTCCTGCGGAGGCGCGAGACTGGCTCGACGTCGACGAGAGCACTCGCGGAGAAGCCGAGGTAACCGACGTCTTACAGCGAACGTGTGAGTCGACGGCGGTGTCCGCGGTACCATTCGAGCGCTGGCTCGACGTCGGTCGCCCATGGGAGTTGCTCGCAGCTACCGAGTGGAAGCTCGATTCACTCGACCGGGAGGTCGCCGGCGACGTCGACGCCGACGCTACGCTCCGCGGTGACGTCCGTGTGGAAGCGGGCGCAGTCGTCGAACCTGGCGTCGTGATCGAGGGGCCGGCACACATCGGCGCGGACTGCCATATCGGCCCGAATGCGTACATCAGAGGAGCGACGTCGCTCGGACCGGGCGTGCGGGTGGGCCACGGCGTCGAGGTGAAAAACAGCGTCGTGATGGCGGGATCGGCGATCCCACATCTCACCTACCTCGGTGATAGCGTGCTCGGACGAAACGTCAACCTCGGCGCCGGGACGACCGTCGCGAATCTGCGACACGACGGCGAGAACGTGCAACTGACGGTGAAGGGAGACCGCGTCGACACCGGCCGGCGGAAGTTCGGTGTGGTGTGTGGGGACGAGGTGAAAACAGGTGTCAACTGCAGCCTCAACCCCGGCGTGACGCTCGGGACCGGTGTGACCGTCGAACCTGGTGCAACGGTTCGTCGGGACCGGTGAGACGGGTCGTCGGGACCGGTGAGACGGGTCGTGAGCCATCCACGCAGATCGATATCGACGCCAACGCAGTTGCTCACGGCGGTACCGGATACATGGCCGGGGTGGGCTCCGAACCCACGATCTCCGCATGTCCCAGGTCCGAGGCTC
>ERZ1034573.546-NODE-546-length-11219-cov-6.652813_pt1 | contig 11219 bp, 10 predicted proteins | sample MGYA00520641_ERZ1034573 | MGnify/ENA primary metagenome ERZ1034573 (study PRJEB33760, sample SAMEA4777724) | hypersaline lake metagenome | biome: hypersaline environment; feature: brines | place: Spain | collected 2014-08 | depth 0 m ...
GGGGGGGGGCGGGCGCCCCGGCCGGCCTTCCATGCCAGGGTGGGCCCCGGCCTGCAGGCCCCCCGCCTCGACGCCTTCGGCGGCGATGGCCTCGTTGGCGCCGGTGAGGCCGTCGCCCCCCGCCTGCATGTCGCCGACGGCGCCGACGACGGTGAGGGCCGCCAGGTCGCGGTTGTCGGCGCCGCCGAGCGCCCGCGCCACGCAGTAGGCCGCTCCCGCCCCCGACAGTTCGCTCGCGCCGTTTATCCCCTCCAGCAGGGGATTGCAGTGGCACTCGATCGCCGCGTCCGCCGGCTGGTGGTGGTCCGCGACCACGGGCGTGACGGCGTCGGCGTACTCGACGACGACGTCGAGTTGGCCGCTCCCGAAGTCGGTGAAGAGGGCCGTCTCGTGTTCCGTCGCGGCGATGGATCGGATCGCCGCCTCGTCCAGTTGCTTCTCGAAGACGACGTCGAAGGGAATCCCGGCGCGTTCGAGCGCCGTCGCGGCGACGGCGGCGCTCGTCAGGCCGTCGGCGTCGATGTGGGACGCGAGGAGGACGGAGTCGGCCGCACGGAGGCGATCGGCACACGCTACCGCCCGGTCCGCGAGTTCGGGAACCGGTGCGTCCATGACTTCGGAATCGGTCGCCATCGGGGATAAACTACCGCTCCCGCAGCGCCGCGACCGTCTCGCGGGCCAGTGCCTCGAACGTCGCCTCCGCGGGCACCACGTCTACGTCGATCCCGAGCGATTCGGCCGTCTCCCGTGTCGGCCCGCCGATGACGCCGACGACGGCCGCGTCCAACCCTACCACCGCGGCGGCGCGGACGCCCCGCACGTCCGCGGCGTCGAGGAAGTGTTCGACGGTCAGCGAGGAAGTGAAACAGGCGGCGTCGAGGTCGCCCGCTGCGGCGAGCTCCGCGGCGTCGCCCGCGCCCTCGGGGCGCACGAGGCGGTAGAGCACCGTCTCGTGGACGGCCGCGCCGGCGTCACGCAGCCCCTCCAGCAGGACGGGGCTGCCGTGGTCGCTGCGGGCCACCTCGACGCTGGCTCCGTCGGTTCGGTCGCCCAGCAGGTCGACCAGCCCGGTCGAGGAGTAGTTCTCGGGCGTCAGATCGACCGCGTAGCCCGCCGTCTCCAGCGCCTCGGCCGTCTTCGGGCCGATGGCGACCAGCGTCGCGTCGCCGGGCTCCCACCCCGCCGCCGCGACGAGTTCCGCGCCCGTCCTGCTCGTGAAGACGACGTACTCGGCGTCCCGGGGCGTCGCGCCCGTCGGCTCGACGGCGAGCATGGGGTCGGCCACCGGGTCGACGCCGAGGTCCGTAAGCAGCGTCCGGGCCGCGCCGAGCCGTTCGTCGTCGGGACGGAAGACGGCGACGCGAGGGCGCTCGGGGTCGCTCACCCGTCGGCCTCCTCGCGCGCCCGGTCGATCAGCTCGGCCGCGCCCTCCTCCCGCAGTTCGGCCGCGAGCGCCGCCGCCGCGTCGGCGTGGTCCGTGATCGGGAGGTCGGCGGTTCGCTCGACCACCTCCGTCCCGTCGAGGGAGAGCACTTGGACCGTGACGTGGACGTACTGGCCCTGGACGACGGCGTAGACGCCGATTGGCGCGATACAGCCCCCGCCGAGTTCCGCGAGGACCGTTCGCTCGACCGTCGTCTCGACGCGCGTCACCGGGTCGTCCACGAGGCCACGGATCGTCCCCGTCGCCCCCGCGTCGCCCCGGGCCGTCACCGCGATGGCGCCCTGTCCCGGCGCGGGGACGAAGGACTCCCTTGGGAGGCGGGTCGTCGCCACGGCGCCGAGCAGACCGCTCCGCTGGAGGCCGGCCTCCGCGAGGACGACGGCGTCGTACTCCGTCTCGACCGCCCGCTCCATCGCCCGTCGCTCCAGCTCGGCGAGGCCGTCGAACCACACCTCGACCGATTGGTCGAAGGGGTCGGGATGCTCGCCGTCGCCCCCGCCCTCGCCCTCGTCCTCGTCCTCGGCGTCCAGCCGTCGCTGGTGTTCCCGCTGCAGGCCCGGCGCCAGCAACTTCTCCAGCCGGGTGTCGACGTTGCCCCGGAGGGGTTCGACCCGCAGGTCCGGACGCTCGCGGCGCAACTGCGCACCCCGGCGGAGCGACGAGGTGCCGACGACGGCGCCCTCGGGCAGGTCGTCCAGGGTCGCGCCGTCGGGAGTCACGAGCACGTCGCCCGCGGGGCCGCGTTCGGGGACTCCAGCGATCACCAGTTCGGGCGGCGACTCGGTCGGCATGTCCTTCATCGAGTGGACCGCGGCGTCCACGTCGCCGGCGAGGACCTTCTCGTCGAGCGCGCGGACGAACGCGCCCGTCTTGCCCAGTCGATGGATGAGTTCGTCACGAATCTCGTCGCCGCGGGTCGACACCTCGACCGTCTCGACGGCGAGGCGTCGGGTGGAGAGGCGGTCGCCTACGCTCGCCGTCTGGCGTCTGGCGAGGTCGGACCCGCGCGTCGCTAGCCGTACCGTCCCGCGCGTGTTCATACTGGGGGCGACGCCCCCGAAGGTGAAAAGCCCCGCTATAGCGCTTCTTGATAGGCGTCGAGCGTCCGCTCGATGTCCGCCTCGGTGTGGGCGTAGCTGACGAACTGCGCCTCGAACTGGTTGGCGGTGAGGAACACCCCGCGCTCTCTCATCTCCTGCCAGAACACCCGCTCCCAGCGGTTGGTCTCGGCGGCCGCCACGTCCGCGCCGGTCTTGGGACAGGCGTCGTAGTTCGGACAGTCCGTGCGCTGGCGACAGCCGGCCGCACAGCGGTCGGTACCCCCCTGGCCCGCTCGAGTGAAAATCGTCTTGAAGATGCTCCCGGTGCCGACGACGGTGTATCGGGGCGCGCGCTCCTCGAGGATGTCGGTGATACCCGCTCGCAGTTGTTCGCCCAGCGCGTTCACGTGGTCGTACACGTCGTTCTCGGCGGCGTATCGCAGGGTTTCGAGGCCGGCCGCCATCGTCACCGGGTGCCCGGAGAAGGTGCCGGACTGGAACACGTCGCCGCCGGGGGTGAGGTGTTCGACGATCTCCGCCCGGCCACCGATGGCCCCCACGGGGAAGCCCCCGCCGACGATCTTTCCGAGGGTCGTGAGGTCGGGCGTGACGCCGAACTCGCTCTGCGCACAGCCGAGGCCACCGACGCGGAAGCCGGTGATCACCTCGTCGAAGATCAACAGCGAGCCGTGTTCGTCACACAGTTCGCGCAGCGTCTCGTGGAAGCCGTCGACGGGCATCACGACGCCCATGTTGCCGAGGATCGGTTCGGTGAGGACGGCCGCGATGTCGTCGCCGTGGGCCTCGAACACGTCGGTAACGGTGTCGGGATCGTTGAACGGGACGGGTATGGTGTGGTCGGCGAAGGAGTCGGGGATGCCCGGCGAGGACGGGTGGACACTCCCCGGCTCCCCCTCGACGAGCGTCGACTCCTGGGCGCCGTGGTAGCCGCCCTGCATGACGACGATCTTGTCGCGCCCGGTGTACGCCCGCGCGAGGCGGACCGCCGAAACGGTGGCCTCGGTCCCCGAGTTGACGAAGCGGAGCATCTCGATGGAGGGGACGTGGCGGGCGACGAACTCCGCGAGGTCGACTTCCACCTCCGTGGGTGCGCCGTACATCGGGCCGGCGCTGACGTGGGACTGCACCGCCGCCTGAACGGGGTCGGGAAGGTCGTGACCGAACAGCAGGGGGCCGTAGCCCATCACGTAGTCGAGATAGCGGTTGCCGTCCGCGTCGATCACGTGCGCGCCGTCGCCGTGTTCGACGAAGAAGGGGTACGGCATCGACGCCCGCACCGAGGAGTTGACGCCGCCTGCCAGCACCGACAGCGCTCGGTCGTACAGATCCCGGGAATCGTCGTGGTTCATACCTACCGCTGTGGGCCGCTGCGGAAAGAATGTACGGGAAAAGGCGTGGTGCTCGCGTCGCGCCGGGATCAGACCGCGTCGGGGCCCTGCTTCCCGGTGCGAACCTGAATGGCGTTCTCGACGGGCATGACGAATATCTTGCCGTCGCCGGGTTCGCCGGTGTTGGCACCCTCGCGGATCGCGTCGACGACTTTCGACGCGGGTACGTCCGCGACGACGCACTCGACTTTCACCTTCTGGTGGAGGTCGACGGTGTACTCCTCGCCGCGCCACTGGCCCTTCTTCGCGGGTTGGGAGCCGCGACCGGAGACGTTCGTGACGGTGATCGAGGGGGCGCCGGCGCTCGCGACGGCCTGTTTCACGTCGCCGAGTTTCTCCGGGCGGATGTACGCGATGATCATCTTGATCTCGCGGTCGGGGTCGGGTTCGCCGCCGTCGGTCCGGAGTTCGCGGTCGCCGCCGTCCGGCACTGCCTCGGGCTGGTCGCCGAACTCGGGGTAGGTGTCGACGCCGTGTTCGGCGACGTCCAGCCCCTCACGCTCGTGATCCGGGGAGACGCGGGCCTGGCCGATCATCTTGAGGGCGCCGAAAACCAGCGCCGTCGCGACGATGGTCCACGCGCCGATGACGCTGACGCCGACGATCTGAGCGAGCAGCACCTGCGTCGAGAAGCCGTTGATCGAGACGAAGGGGAGTAGGATACACCCCATCGCGCCGGCGCTCCCGTGGACGGGGTAGACGGCGCAGACGTCGTCGATCTTGAGCCGCTTCTCGATGAACTTGAAGACGAGGGGTAGCTGTCCGCCGGCCAGCAGGCCGACCACGAGCGCCCCCCACCACGTCGCGAGGTTGGGGATGCTCGTGATCCCGACGAGACCGGCGAGCATCCCGTTGGCGACGTACAGCGTGTCGACTTTCTCGGTCTGCAGCAGCGAGACGCCTGCGGCGCCGATGGCGCCCGCACCCATCGCCAGCGTCGTCGTCAGCGCCACGCGACCGACCGTCTCGGCGAAGGCGCCGAGGGCGACGGAGCCCTCCTCGACGATGAACACCGAGGCGGCGGTGCCGACGTTGAAGCCGTACCAGCCGAAACAGAGGATGAGCGTCCCGAGGACGGCGAAGGTCATCGAGTGACCGGGGATAACGTTCGCCGACCCGTCCTCGTTGTAGCGATCCATCCGGGGCCCGAGGACCCACGCGGCCGTGAGGCCGGCGATACCGCCCATGCCGTGGACGATCATGCCGCCCGCGAAGTCACTGAACCCGACGCCCAGAACCGACGAGAGGAAGCCGCCACCCCAAGTCAGTCCCGTCACGACGGGGTAGATGACCGCCGAGAGGACGACGGTGTACGTGACGTACGCGCGGAGCTTCGCACGGCCGGCGACGGCCCCACTGACGATGGTCGCCGCCGTCATGGCGAACACGGCGCCGAAGAGCCAGCCGATCCAGACGTCGGAGCCGCCGGTGATGTAGCCGAACGGGTCCGCACCGCCACCGACTATGCTGGAGATGCCGGCACCGATCAGGAAGTAGACGATGACGCCGATGCTCCAAGTCAGCATGTTCTTGGTCAACTGGTTCGCCACGTTCTTCGAGCGTACCTGCCCCGCCTCCAGCATGGCGAAGCCGGCGTGCATGAAGAAGATCAGGAAGGTGACGGTGAGCACCCAGACGTTGTTTACGCCCGAGGCGAGCGCCGCCGGATCGATCTGGAGCGGCGTCAGCATACGCTCACCTCGCTGCGGGACGATTCGTGGTCAGTGCTTGGACAGATGTTCGTGTTATGGGACGATTGGTGCATGCTCGTTCTCCGTATTGCGATAGAACGTACCGTTACGACACAGTATAAGGATTGGCGTTTACAGATGAACGAATAAGGCCGCTACCGTGGATGTTCGTCCGATTTAATAGTAGATAAGGGTTGTATAAGGTCGTAAGTCGTCCAGTCCATTGGGCGGTGTCGCCGGATAATTGGACGATTGTAGTCACAAAAATACGATATTTACTGCGAGGCGCCGCCGCGCCCCGCGGGTCAGCGGTCGGCTGCGATCCGTTCCGCGAAGTACGTCACGATCACGTCGGCGCCGGCGCGTTTGAGCGCGAGCAACGACTCCCGAGCCACCGCGTCCAGGTCGAGCCATCCCTTCTCGGCCGCGGCGTGGAGCATCGCGTACTCGCCGCTGACGTTGTAGGCCGCGACGGGGTGGTCGAACTGCCGGCGGACGGCGCTCACCACGTCGAGGTAGGGGAGGCCGGGTTTGACCATCAACACGTCCGCGCCCTGCTCCACGTCGAGACGGACCTCCCGGAGCGCCTCCCGGCCGTTCGCGGGGTCCATCTGGTAGTGGCGCCGGTCGCCGAAGGCGGGCGCCCCGTCGGCAGCGTCGCGGAACGGGCCGTAGAACGCGCTCTCGTACTTTGCGGCGTAGGACATGATCGCCACGTCCTCGAAGCCGGCGTCGTCGAGTGCGGCCCGGATGGCCCCGACCATCCCGTCGGTCATGCTGGAGGGGGCGACTACGTCCGCGCCCGCTTCGGCCTGGGAGACCGCGGTCCGCGCGAGGCGGTCGAGGGTCGCGTCGTTGTCGACGGTCAACGTCGGTTCCTCGCGGGCGTCCGGTTCCAAGACGCCGCAGTGGCCGTGATCGGTGTACTCACAGAGACAGACGTCGGTGATGACCGCCGCGTCCGTCTCGGCGGCGATGGCGCGGGTCGCCCGCTGGACGACACCGTCTTCGGCCCACGCCCGCGACCCCTCGTCGTCTTTCGACTCCGGAACTCCGAAGAGCATGACGGCCTCGACACCCGTCGACAGCACCTCCTCGACGCGCGCCACCGCGTCGTCGACGGGGACGCGTTCGTGCCCCGGCATCGACTCGATTGGCACCCGTTCGTCGGTCGTCGCGTCCACGAAGACGGGGGCGATCAGGTCCGTCGCCCGGAGTTCGGTTTCGCTGACCAGCGAGCGTAGGCCGTCGCGGCGGAGCCGGCGCGGGCGGTCGACGTTCATACCGCACGCCTCGTCGGGAACGCTCAAAACCCCGTCGTTCCGGTCGATGAGTAACCCATATGACCCCGCACGCTCCACCCCGAACCGTGCTCTCCCCGCTCCAGGTCTCGCAGTTGCCCGACGCCCTCCGGGACCTGCTGGCCGCCGACTACGGCCTCCTCGTCCTGTTCGGGGTGTTCGTCCTCGAAGGGGCGATGTTGCTGTACGTCGTCCCGAGCGAACTCGTCGTCCCGGGTGCGCTCGCCCTCCTCGGGGGGTCCGTCGAGACGGCCATCCTCGTCGTCGGCGTCGCCGTCGCCGGCGCGACGGTCGGCCAGCTCGCGCTGTTCACCGTCGCCAAACGCGCCGGCCGGGAGCGCCTGCTCCGGTCGCGGTGGTTCCGGATCAGCGACGACGCCCTCGACCGATTCGAGGGCTGGTTCGACCGCTGGGGGCCGGTCGTCGTCCCCGTGAGCAACACGCTTCCGTTCACCCGCGGGATGGTGACGGTGCCCGCCGGTCTCGCCGGGATGGACGACCGCCGGTTCGTGCTCCTGTCGGCGCTCGGTACGCTCTCGTTCGAATCCATCCTCGCGGCGCTGTATCTCTGGTTCGGAACCGTGTTGTGATCCACACGAGTCGGCACCGATCGGGGACGTCGGCGGCGTGAACGAGGGTCGAAAGAGAACTACTCGGTGCGGTCGATGTCGATCCTCTCGCGCAGGGCGGCGAGATCGTCGGATTCCGCGAGTTCCTCCAACCGCTCGCGGAAGTGGCTCTCGCAGAGGCCGACGCGAATGCCCTCCTTCTCCGCGGCGTAGGCGGCCTCGCGATCGCAGTAGTGGCACTTCATACGAATCCTTGGTGCTCCCCCCGGTTTAACCCTGCGCATCCGGCAGACGTGACGCCATACGGGCGTATTCGTCCCCGCCGAGGCCGGCGAGTCCGAGTCGGTCGTCGTGGGCGTCGCTCCCCCCGGTCGCCAGCAGGCCGTGCCGGTCGATCACCGCGTCGAGTCGCCCCTCGTCGACCGGGCGGCCGTACGGGTAGTACCGCTCGAGTCCGTCGAGACGTGGCGCGAGGTCGAGCGCCGACTCGGAGTCGGCGTACCGGAACGGGTGCGCGAGCGAGACGACCGCCGCCGCGTCGGCGAGGAGGTCGAGGCCGCGCTCGACGCCCGGCACAGTTCGAGAAACGTAACAGGGTCCGTCGTCGCCGATGAACCGCTCGAACGCGCCCGCGTAGTCGCAGTCGGCGTCGCTCGCGTCGACGGCGCGGGCGACGTGAGGGCGCCCGACGCCGGCTTCGAACGCCACGTCGAGCGCCACGTCGAGTCGGTCCTCGACGTGCTCGGTCATGCGCCGGGCGCGCTCGGCCCGATCGGCTTGGATGCGATCCAACTCCGCCCGGAGCGCCGACGTCTCCGCGACGCCGTAGCCCAACAGATCGACCCGCCCCGTGGCCGTCTCGACCTGTAGCTCGATCCCGCGGATCACCGTCACACCCCCCCGCGCCGTCACCGGCGCCTCCAGATCGGGGTGGAGGCGGTCGTGATCCGTTACCGCGACCACGCCGACCCCGGCACGTCGCGCCGCGGCGGGGAGCTCGGGGACCGTCAGCCGACCGTCGGGGCGGTCGTGTGTACGTGCAGGTCGGCGACCACGTCCATACACCCCCGTCGATACCCCCGCCGATATGCCTTGCGACCACGCTCCGTGTCACCGATTCTCAATTAAGGATACTTAGAGATTGCTCGGTGTTTTAGGTCATGCATGGAAAACCATTATAGTTCTTGACCGTGTTGGACTCGTTGATGAAGTTCAACGGCACTGGCGACATGATCGACGCTCTAGAATTCCCGATCACCACCGACGAAATCATCGCTGCCCACGGCGACCACGAACTCGAACTGCAGCGCGGCACCGAGCAGGTCGGCGAAATCCTCGAGCGCCTCGGTACCGAGAAGTTCGACTCCCCCGAGGACGTCCGCCTCTCCGTTCGCTCCGCGGTCGGTCACAAGGCCATCGGCCGACGCTTCTACAGCGACCGTGACCCGACGGCTCTCGGCGAGTCCGGCCCGACGCCGCTGTCGCTCTAATCGAGCACCGACTCTAATTCTAGCGGCACCGATCCGTTCGCGTACCCAGCGACGCGGCCGTCCGGCCGCATCCGGTAGACGACCGCCGGCCGATGACCTACCTCCGGACGAGCGTCCCTGACCGCGTACCAGTCGTCGTCCGGGAACGACGAACAGTCGACGAACAGCACGACCCCGCCCGCGTGGGCGGAGAGCTGACCGTCCGTCTTCGTCTTCGCCGTGTCGCGCACGGCGGCGACGGGGGTCCCTGCCGACCGGCGGTTCGGCGGCAGCGGGCGTGTCACCTCCACCAGCGGCTGTTGACCGTCCGGCGCCTGCGCCTGGAAGTCGATGGAATGACCCGTGGTCACCTCGATTTCGGGCTCCACGTCGTAGCCGGCGTCGACGAGGAGCTTCGCGGCGTGGAACTCGCCCATCGTCGCCGCCATCCGCGTCAGGTCCAACCGCTCCGAGGTGCCGAGTTTGCCCGCCATCGTCTCCCGGTAGTCGTCGAGGACGCCCGTCGAGAGGAAGGACTCGTAAAACGCCAGGGCGTCGTCACGGTCCGCGTCGGGGAACCCGCCGGCGTGGTCGTCGAAGAACTCGCGGGTCGTCCACCGGCCGTCCTTCGAGAGGAAGACGGGGAGGAAGAACCACGACAGGTGCGGATACTCCGTCAGCCACGGCGACTGCTCGTGGAGTTCGGCGCGGAGTTCGCGCTCGGCCCACTCCGCGACGGGCGTGGGCACCTCCTCGAAGCCGTACTTGTCGGTCCGCCAGAGGCTCGACGGCGTCTCGGTGTTGCCCAGCCAGTACGCCTCCTCGTCGGTCCAGCAGAAGAGCGCGGTGTCCCCGTTGTCGACGTCGAACCGCCGGGCGTCGTACCCCTCGGGCGGTTTGAACCACGGGTGATTCCACGCCGCGCCGAGGTTGGCGTCGAGCGGGTCGAACACCTCGGCGCGAACGCGACCCTCGGTCCAGCGTCCGGGGGCGTGCCGAAAACGGAGCGGTCGTGCCACGTCGGCCATAGACGCCCGGGCGATTTACGCCTTCCGTGTCGGCGTCGTGGCCGGCGGCCGCGTCGTCCACCCGTCTATGAGACGCCCGAGCAGTCTCCGCGACCGACACGTCTATGACAGTGGTTGGTAAACGCGGCGCACGGATGAGCGACCGGCGAGCGGCTATCGTCGAGGGATCGATTCCGCGGACGCTCGTGGGTCTCGCCCTCCCGCTCGTCGCCCAAAACGTCGTCCGCGTCGCCCAGCAGGTGATCGACACCTTCTGGCTCGGCCGCCTCGGCGAGACGGCCGTCGCCGCCGTCGGACTCACCATCCCCGTCCTCGGCGTCTGTTTCGCCCTCCTCGTCACGCCTTTCGTGGGCACGCAGATCCTCGTCTCCCAGCGCGTCGGCGCCGACGACGACGCCGGCGCACACCGGCTGGTCGTCCACGGGTTCGTCCTCGCGCTCCTCGTCGGCGCCCTCGTCGGCGGCGCCGTCTTTCTCGGCGCGGCCCCCGTCGTCCGTCTCGTCGGCGCCGGCCCCGACGTGGCGCCCCTCGCCGCCCTCTATCTCGCCGTCGTCGGCCTCGGTCTCCCGCTCGCCGGCGCGAGCGACGCCATCGAGGCCGGCTTCGTCGGCCGTGGCGACTCCCGGGCCTCCCTCTGGATCAACGTCGCCACCGTCGCCGTCAACGTCGTCCTCGATCCGATCCTCATCTTCGGCGTCGGCCCGATCCAAAGTATGGGCGTCCGCGGCGCGGCGCTCGCGACGGTCGGCGGCTACGCCGCGGGTCTCTCGCTCGCCCTCGCCCTCGCGCTCGGCCCGCGCATGCATCTCGCTCGCCGGCACCTGTCCCTTACCGCCGCCGACTTCCGCGACCTGCTCTCGGTCGGGGCACCCATCACGGGCCGACAGCTCGTCAGCCCGGCCGTCCGCCTCCTCCTCGTCGGCGCTGTCGTCGGCGTCGCGGTGGGGCTGACCGCCCGCAGGGGGACGGTCGCGCTCGGCGGCCGCTATCTGGGCTGGCGCGCCGACGCCCGGAAGGCCGACATCGAGCGCACGCTCCCCGGCGCGGCGCGCTACCTCCACGCGCTCTCCTCGGGCGCCGACGGCCCGCGGCAGATGCTCCAGAAAGTCGCGGAGAACGACGCCTACGTCGAAACGTCGGTGGCCGCACGGAAGGTGCTCAACACCGCCGGGCTCACGGGGAGCCTCGGCGAGGGACTGCGCCGCGTGGCTCGGGACACGCCCTCGCGGGACCGGCTCGCGCCGTTCCTGCTGAAGTTTCGCGAACAC
>ERZ1034573.548-NODE-548-length-11206-cov-7.831316_pt1 | contig 11206 bp, 9 predicted proteins | sample MGYA00520641_ERZ1034573 | MGnify/ENA primary metagenome ERZ1034573 (study PRJEB33760, sample SAMEA4777724) | hypersaline lake metagenome | biome: hypersaline environment; feature: brines | place: Spain | collected 2014-08 | depth 0 m ...
GCCTTGATCTCCGGAAGCCAAATCCCCACTATCTTGAGCGCGCGCTGGCGGATCTCGACGCCGACTCCGCGCTGTTCGTCGGCGACAACGAATCCGACATCAAGGCCGCGGAAAACGCCGGCATCGACTCGGCGTTCATCCGCCGGCCCCATCGCACCGACTGGGATCTCAACGTTTGGCCGACATGGGATATCGACTCCCTTGAGGATCTCCACCGCGTCTGCAGCACGTAGTCGGTGACTGTGCATTTTTAACGCTCAGCCAGCGCTCAGGGCCAACAGCGGCCACCGTACACCCTGTCGTATTCTCACCAGTGGAGAACAGCCGCAGTACTCATTCCCGTTGATACCCAACTACAGATATGATGAACACAGACCGCTGTCGGAAGGTTGGATCGCTCATGGCAATCGGACAGGGGATCGTGACCGCGCTTGCGCCGGGGCTGTCGGCAAAGCTGACGAAAAAGCTGGTCGGCAAGAACTTCGAGAACGCCGATGCCTTGGAAGCGAAACCGGCGTACCGCCGCCAAACACGCGCGTTCGGGATCGGGCTGGCAGCCGCCGGCATCGCCGGCTACGTGATGGAGGTTGTCGCTGCCGACGAGACGAACGACGACACCGACGAGTAGCGGTCGTCTGCTGTCACTGCACGCCTACACGGCTGTATCGACGACTAAGGCCGGATCCCTGCTTCATAATCCTTATATCCGTGTCACTGCTCCGTGCAGTTGCAATGGCAAACGGTACGGTTGACTTCTTCAACGACACTGGCGGTTACGGCTTTATCGATACTGACGATGCTGACGACGACGTGTTCTTCCACATGGAAGACGTCGGCGGCCCGGACCTCGAAGAGGGTCAGGACGTTGAGTTCGACATCGAGCAGTCCCCGAAAGGCCCGCGGGCCTCGAACCTGACCCGCCTGTAAGTCGGTTTCACCGCTTACAGCCACAGACAACTACCCGGGTTTCTTCCATTTTTACGACCGCAAGCGCCAGCAGTCGCGGCTGCTACCAGCACAACACCGCGTAGGGCTACACAGACGAGCGTTATGTGGGTGTGCCCGTTGATCCTGCATACTCTACAGCCAACCACGCGACCCCAGTGAGCGCGACGCCGACCGCGGCGAGCACGCCACCGAACAGCGGCCAGGCGACTGTGTCGTAGGCGACCACGTCGGCGACAACAAGATACGGCACCGCGAGGCCGGTTGCGAGAACGACGCCACCGACTGCTACCACAAGGTCAGCCACCCGTCGCCGCTCGCTGTGATGGCCGATGACGGTGGCCGCGCCGACAAGCACGCCCAACGGAAGCAGGCCGACCAGCCACGTGTAGATGCCGACCGACTGCCCGCGCAGATCACCCGTCGTATCGGCTCCCGGTTGGACGCCGGTCTGAAGAAGATACCGCTCGCCGTCGCTGTCGACGACGGTGAATATCTCTGTTGGCTGGGCCGTGCCGTAGGTAAACGCTGTCGGCGGCTCCCGCACCGAATCGCAGACGAGAACGCCGTCGACACACACCGGTAGCTCATATCGGTACCAGCCGTCGGCATCCGGCGAGCCCGCGACCGTCCGCTCGACAGCCTGTTGGCTTGACGGCGACAGTGTCGAGATGTCGACAGCATCGTCCGGATCAAAGCCGTACTCGGCGGTCAGTCGATCAAACCGATCGCTGGTCTCAGGAACCGCCTGATGGAGATAGGGCGCTGGCGCGGTCGTCTCGTACGGCGAGTCGGCGATCGGCAGGGGGAGAAGTCCGCTGGTACACAACAAAACGGCAAGGAGCACCCCGACGACAGCTCGGCTGCGAGCCCGGCTCATTCGTTATATCGACTCGGTGTAGCTGACGGTTGCGACATCGTCTTCCTGAAGGGCGACCGTGAGCTCCGTCGCTGGCTCCGGGGTGAGTCGGTCGGTGAGTCGCCCGGCGAAGATCCGCGCGAAGTGTTCGGCACTCGGATTTCGTCCCTCGAAGGCCGGCAGCTCGTTGAGCGTCGCATCCCGAAACGTCTCGACGACGGCCTCGACAGCCTCGATGACCGCATCGATGTTGACAAGATAGCCGTACTCGCCGAGTTCCGGCCCGCGGAACGTTACCTCGGCGGTGAAGTGATGGGAGTGAAGCTCACCTTCGGGGCCGGGGTTCGGAACGGTCAGATAATGCTGTGCGACAAACCGTCGGGTCACTGAAACAGTGTACATACCTGTTCCACGACCGAGTCGTGAATAAAACATGTGGCCGGCGACCCACCCCATAGGTGTGATCGCCTCGCGTCGGTGCGATCAGTCGTCGCTTGGGGTCGCCGACGGCGCGTCGCCGCTCTCGCCGACAAAGCCGGCACTGTTGGCGACGGCAGCGATCTCCGGCTGGAACACCCAGGCGGCCAGCAGGACGATCGGGATCATCGAGACGGCGGTCACGGAGTAGCCGATATGGAAGTTCGCAAGCCACGGCGCGGAGTAGATCAGCGGGTAGACGATCCCGCCGACCGTACCGACGCCGCCGACAATGCCGGCGACCGATCCTGAGCTGTTAGGAAACATCGCCGGCACTTGGGCAAAGATCGCGCCCTCAGCCCACGCACAGCCCGTGCCAACGAGGAAGCCGACGATGACCGCGTTCATTACAACGCCCGAGAAGCCGGCCAGCGTCAGGCCGAACATCATCAGGACGATGAAACACAGCCCACAAAACGTCCACTGTTCGCGGTACTGCCCTTTGAAGAATGGCAGGATATCCATCTCTTTGCGGGCCAGAAGATCGCTGCCGTAGCCGCCAAACGGTCGCAACAGGCCGGCGGCCACGGAGAACGTTGCCGCGAACGTACTCGCCAACACGAGGTTGCTTGTATCGAAGGCTTCCCGGTAGTAGGTAGCGAGCCAGCCGTTCATCGATAGCTCAAGGCCGAAGGACATGATGTAGGCCGCCGCGAGCACGACTGTTCCGTAGCGGGTGGCGGTGTACACCCACCCTTTGAACGTCGCGTTCTCCTTGGTCGCTTGTCGCTTTTCGGTCGTTTTGGCCGCCTCACCGAAGACGTAGTAGACGACGGCGAGAACGATCGAGACACAGCCGGTGTAGAAAAACGCCGCCCGCCAGTTGGTCGCAAACAGCGGGCCGCTCCAGCCGGTGCCGAAGACGCGCGGAAGAATGAGCGCGCCGCCAGCCGCACCGGCGTTCCCGATGCCGGCGTAGATCCCCTCAGCGAGGCCAAGATTCTCCTCTTCGAACCACTCGGCGACGTGCTGGATGCCGATGACGAACGTGATACCTGCCGTCGCCACGATCAGCCGTGTCACGAAGAACACGGAGTAATCCTGTGCAAACGCGCTCCCGATCGAGAACACGCCGACGTACGCCAGCACAATGGCGAAGATGGCTGGCGCGCCGAACTTATCGGAGAGCCAGCCGGTGAGGATACGGCCAAATGGGGCCATCCAGATGGCCGAACTCGCAAGGATCCCGATCTCGGCTGTCGAGAGGCTGAACTCCTCGGCCATCCCGCCGGTGAACGGGGCGAAGGAGAACCAGATCAGAAATGAAAAATTGAACCCGATCGTCGCTAACACAAGCGTCCGGTACTTCGTCATCCGAATCGGACTCTTCATGCGTTGGCCACCTCCGCAAGTTGGTTAGTGGATGGGTGCTGTATGGCTCCCAGTCGTTGACACCACTGTACGATCTGCCGCTGCAATACTGCAATCATTGGTTTCAACACGTCTATCCCACAAAAACGGGACATTAATAAAATAATCGGCGCACAAACGCCCGGATTCAGATGGCAAATCAAAACATTACGTGACTTATCGACCACACCCATTTTGTTTCACCATCCATTCACAGAAATATATCATCTCCGATTACAACTCGGTTTTCTGTATTATTTACTACCGAAATGCGAGTTTTGTCCGTTATAATTCATCATGGTTGGGTCTGAGGGCCTACAGCGAAACTACACGGCACTCTCAGTAGTTGGACGAACAGGCACCGCCCTCCCCTGACGACCTTCTTTATGATACTCGATCGGTCTACTCGCCGCTGAGGAGAGCCAGTACCACCGGTCGACAGTCGCCGCATATCGAAATACCGTGTCGTTGCCGTGGCCTGTGCGGCAACCGCGCCTATCTGTCGACAAGCCCGCCGTTACCGTTGAGCACGGGCGTCGACGCCGCGGCTGTCTTCGAACCGTCGTCATCTGTTGAGCGAGGTGGAGCCCGAACGGTCACCGCACACTGCTTGAGGTTTGGTTCGTCGGATTCCGGATCCACCGCCGGCAGCGTCAGCTTGTTTGCGGCCGGGTTGTGGATCGGCACCCACACCATCCCCGGCGGGACGCTGTCGTCAGCTGCTACGGTGACGGTGACGCTATCGCGACGGGATTCGATCACCGTCCGACTTCGATCGAAGGCATCGAGACAGTTGCCGACTGTCTCGGGATGGATGCGGGCATCTGGAACCGTGTCGTCGTCCGCTCGGTTCCGAATCCCGGTGTTGTAAACCCCGGCACACCGCCCGGTTGTCAACACCAAAGGATACGCCGCATCGAGGGGTTCCGGCACGCCACTGTGGGTGGCCGCTGAGAATCGGGCGCGACCCGACTCCGTCTCAAACTGCCATCTGTCGCCACCCCCGTGGTATCGGTAGCCGCCATGGCTGTCCGCAGCCGGAGCCGGCCATCTGACCGCCAGCTCCTCGGTCAGCCGGTCGTAGGAGATCCCCGAGAGATCCGCGGTTGTGCCGGCGGTCAACGCGGTGAGCTCATCGAAGACACGCCCTGGATCCAGCGGTGTCTCCGCAAACAGACCGGTCTCGACACGGTTGCCGATGGCGGCGATGATGTCGAGGTCCTGTCGTGCAGCCCCCGGCGGGTCGACTGCCTGCCGTACCCGCGAGACGCGTCGCTCCATGTTGGTTGCCGTCCCCTCTGTTTCCCCCCACGTCGCCGCCGGCAACACCACATCGGCGCAGGCGACTGTTTCCGAGTAGAAGGCATCCTGGGCGACAAGAAACACCTCCTCTAAGACATCGGTCACCTGACCTGCATCCGGCATCCCGGCCGCCGGGTTCGTCGCTACCGTCCAGCAGACCTCGCTTTCGCCGCGAGCGATGGCGTCGACGATGCCGACAAAGCCCGGCCCTGTTGTCTCTGGAAGCCGAGAGAGCGGCACGTCCCACGCTTCGGCGACGGCCTTACGGGCTGTTTCATCGTCGAAAGCGCGATGACCGGGCCAGGTTCCCTTCGAGGAACACACACGGTTACCCATCGAGTTGGCTTGTCCCGTCAGCGAGAAGGGGCCGCTACCGGGGCCCATATTACCGGTCACCAAACAGAGATCGATGAGGGCACGGGCCGTCGCTGTCCCCTGAATGCTCTGGTTGACACCCATCCCCCAGTACAACAGCGTGTCGTCGGTGAGGCCGTTAGCGATGGTCTCGATGGTATCGGTGTCGACACCGGCGGTCTCGGCGGCGGTGTCGAGCGTCGGCAGTGAGTCGACCAACTCCTCGTAGCCGGTCGTCTGTGACTCGATAAATTCGGTGTCGACATCGCCGGCGTCGATGACGGCTGCCAGCACCGCTCGGGCCAACGCGAGGTCGGTGCCGGGATCCGGGCGAACGTGGGTGTCGGCGTCGTCGGCGGTCGCCGTCTCAACGGGGTCAACAACGATCAGTTGGCCGTCGTCGTCGACGCTATCGGTGATCCACCGGTAAACCACCGGATGGGCGGTCGCCGGGTTCGCCCCCCAGATGAGGTGGGTATCGGCTTTCGGGATATCGTCGTATGTCGGCGGCGGCGCGTCGCTGCCAAACGACTGAAAGTACGCCGAGACCGCCGAAGCCATACAGAGTGTCGTGTTGGAATCGTAGTACGGCGTCCCAAAGCCGCCGCGGGCAAGCTTCCCAAGCGCGTAGGCGGCCTCGTTGGTCTGCTGGCCGCTACCGAGGACGGCGATGTTGCCATTGTTGTTGCCGAGTGCCTCGATAAAGCGGCTGGTGACAAGCCCGAGGGCCGTCTCCCAGTCGGTTGGCTGGAGCGTGCCACCTCGCCTGATCAGGGGGTCGGTTATTCGCTTGCCGTCGGGGGCAAGGGTTTCGCTCACGCCGCGTTGGCATTTCGCGCCGCCGGTTGCGGGATGGGAGGGATCACCGGTCACCTCGCCGAGGCTATCCCCATCAGCTGTCGGTCGCTGGCGATGACCACAGCCGACCGCACACCGCATGCAGGTCGTCGACTGCCAATCGCTCATCGCGGCTGCACCTCCCGTGTGCGCCGATTGATCTGCATAGTTTTGTGTCTACACACCGTATTCACCATTTATTAACTGTATTTGGGTTATTCACACTGAAAACCATTTGGTTGGTTGCTATATCTATTGACTACTGCACATATTGGCGTATGTTTTGACATCGGTGTCAGTCGGCATCACCGACAACCGTCTCCTCGGTGGACAGTCCTTGCGTTGATAGTGGGTTCGACCGTGACGGCGGCCGGAGATCGACCGCACACTGTTTGAAGTTTGGCTCGTCGGACTCCGGATCGACCGCCGGCAGCGTCAACGCATTGACCGCGGGGTGGTGGATCGGCAGCCAGAGCAGGCCGGTCGGCACCCCATCGTCGGGCTGGACGGTGACGGTCACCGACGACCGTCGCGAGACGACGACGGTACGGCCGCGATCCAGTGCCTCGATATGCTTCAGTGTCGTCTCCGGGTGGACACGAGCGACCGGGCAATCTTCAGCCTCGCCGCCACGCGTTCGAACCCCGGTGTTGTAGGCATCAGGCTCCCGGCCGGTCGTCAGCGTCAGCGGATACGCCTCGGTGGTCGGCTCCGCGAGGCCGCCGTGGGTGGCAGTCGAAAACCGTGCCCGCCCGGATGCTGTCGGAAACGTCCATCTCTCGTCGTCGACGTAGCGGTAGCCGGCTTGGGTCTCGGGGTCATCCGTTGGCCATCGGACGGCGAGTTCGGCTTCCAGCCGGTCGTAGCTGATCCCCGTGCAGTCGGCGGGCGTCCCGGCAGTGAGTGCCCGAAACTCATCGAAGACCGCCGCGGGGTCTCTCGCGGGCCGATCGATGAGTTCCGGATACAACCGGTGACCGATCGTGGAGATAATATCGATATCCTGTCGTACCTTCGATGGCGTCTCGGTGGCTGCCCGAACCCGGGAGATCGTTCGCTCCATGTTGGTTGCCGTCCCCTCGCTTTCACCCCATGTTGCCGCCGGCAACACAACATCTGCTATCTCGGTGGTTTCGGTGCGGAAGGCATCTTGGACGACAAGGAAGGTGTCCTCAAGCGTCCCCCGAACCGCATCGGCGTCGGGCATGCCGGCGACCGGGTTTGTTGCTACCGCCCAACAGGCCCCCGGCGGCCCATCAGCGAGCGCATCAGCGATACCAACCGGGCCAGGGCCCGGATCGTCGGGGAACCGGTCGGCGTCGATCCCCCACGCGTCGGCGACGGTTTCGCGGTGCTCCGGATCGCCGAAGGCGCGGTGGCCGGGCCAGGTTCCCTTCGAGGAGCAGATCCGCGTTCTCATCGAGTTGGCTTGGCCGGTCAACGAGAAGGGGCCGCTGCCGGAACCCATGTTCCCGGTTGCCAGACAGAGATCGATCAGCGCGCGTGCTGTCGCTGTCCCCTGAATGCTCTGGTTGACACCCATCCCCCAGTACAACAGCGTATCGTCGGCCAACGCCGTAGCGACGGTGTCGACAGTTTCCATCTTGACGCCGGCGGTGTCAGCAGCGACTTTGGCCTCAGGGAGTGCATCGAGAAGTGCTTCAAAACCGACTGTCGCGTCGTCGATGAACGACCGGTCGATCTCGTTGGTTGCGACCAGCCGGGCAAGGATGGCCCGAGCGAACGCAAGATCGGTGCCGGGATTGAGTTGGACGTGTGTGTCGGCGTCCTCAGCAGTTTCACTTTCGACAGGATCGACGACGAGCAGCCGACTATCGTCCTCGTCTGCGCTCTGGTTGATCCACCGATACATAACCGGATGAGCGGCTGTGGGGTTGGCTCCCCAGACGAGATGTGTTTTTGCTTCGGGGATGTCGTCGTACGTTGGCGGTGGCGCGTCGCTACCAAAGGCTTGGTAGTAAGCGGTGACCGCCGAGGCCATACAGAGAGTAGTGTTGGCGTCGTAGTATCGGGTGCCAAAGCCGCCGCGGGCAAGCTTGCCGAGCACGTAGGCGGCCTCATTGGTCTGTTGCCCACTCCCGAGCACCGCAACGCCGTGGGGTGACCGTTGGAGTGCAGTCTCAAATCTGTTTACCACGGTGCCGATGGCGGTGTCCCAACTTGTCGCGACCAGCTCGTCGCCTTTCCTGATGAGCGGCCGGGTGAGCCACTCGCCGTCCGGATCAGCCGATTCGCTGATCCCGCGCTGACAGGCTAACCCGTGGCTAACCGGGTGATTTGCGTCGCCACGAACGGTGTCAATCCCGTAGCCACTGTCGACGCCCTTCTGGAGGTGACCACACCCGACCGCACACCGCATACACGTTGTCGGCGTCCACTCGGTCATTGAGCCCTCCGGTGGCCGCTCGGCTGGCGGTTGCCGGCGATGAACTCCGATGATAACTCAGTGAACGTGTCGATGGATGATGCGACCATTATAGTTGTTTCAACAAGTACTGTGGCTATGAGCAAAATAATTGTTTCGATATGGCATATTTTCTGAAAAATTGAGCGTTTTTAACCATTGTGCATGCGCCCCTCGCGCGGGCACTCAGCGCGGCGCGTGCCAACTGTTGTGAGCGCAAAAATGTCGAACTGTTCCTTGCTCAGCATATAAAGCCACAATCAACATATCTTCGTGCGTTATCGTAAAAATAGTTTAGTTCCTAACCACAGCGATGAAATATACTTCCGTTTGCCCCCGGAGTTCAGAGATCACCTGGTTTTGACTGTAATTTCCATATTTATTAAACGAATACGCTTTTATGCAGAGATACAAATCTATATCTATGCTCACTGAGCATCCGATCAAAGAACCGGTTGATGATTCACACTTTGATGTGACGGGAGGCGACTGATGGCACATAAAAAAGAGACGTACAAAGACGAGCTCTACGGCGATGCGGTTCGCGAGAAGATCTATGAGTTCGCCGAGCAGGGGTACGAGTCGATCCCGGAAGACGAGCGCGAGGCGTGGTTCTCTCGCTTCAAGTTCTGTGGTGTCTTTCACCAGCGAGACGGACAGGACGGCTACTTCATGATGCGGTTGACCAACTGCAACGGCCGGCTGCAACCGGGGCAGCTTCGCGCCATCGGCGAGGTGGCCAGCGAGTACGCCCAGGGGCCGGTAGCCAACCCCGAGTACGGCAACGGCTGGATCGACTTCACCACCCGGCAGTCGATTCAGCTACACTGGATCGAACTTGAGGATGTCCCGGAGATCTGGGAAAAACTGGAGGCGGTCGGCGTTACGACACGATCATCCGGTGGCGACACGATGCGCAACATTTCCGGCTGTCCCGTCGCCGGCATCTCAAAAGACGAGATCATCGATACCCTGCCGTTGTTGGATCGGTTCCAAGAGGAGATCCGCGGCGACAACGATCTCTGTAATATGCCGCGGAAATTCAATATCTCGATCACGGGAACCCCAGAGGGTGGCGCACAGGACTCGATCAACGATATCGGGCTTGAGCCCGCAACGAAGGAGATCGACGGGGAGGAAACGCTCGGCTTCAACGTCCGCGTCGGTGGCGGCCTCGGCGGGCACGAACCACGGGTGGCTCGCCCGCTGGATGTTTTCGTCGATCCGGACAACGCATACGAGGTGGTTCGTGGCTTCGTCGAACTCTACCACGACCACGGCAACCGACAGAACCGGAACAAGAACCGCTCACGGTTCTTCGTTGACGAACACGGGACAGAGTGGATTCGGGAGCTGTTAGGGGAGGAGTACGTCGATTTCGAGCTTCATACCGCCGGCGAAGATATGCGAGAGGAGTACACCTACAACGCCGGTCGCGGCGATGCCGACGAGTTCGACTACCTCGGCGTCCACGAGCAGCAGGACGGCAACTACTACGTCGGGCTCAGCGTCGCCGTCGGACGCATGCCAGCCGAGGAGGCGATCGAACTCGCCGACCTCGCAGACGAGTACGGCTCCGGCCGGCTCCGGCTGACCCGGCGACAGAACCCGATTCTCATCGATATCGAGGGTGATCGCCTCGACGAGCTGCTGGAGGAGCCACTGCTGGACAAACACACACCCGAACCCAATCCCTTCACCCGCGGGGCGATGGCCTGTACCGGCACCGAGTTCTGCAATCTCGCGCTCACCGAGACCAAGGCCCGGATGTCGAGGATGCTGCGGTGGCTGCGCGACAACGTCGAACTCCCGGCCGATGTCGAGCAACTCAAGATCCACTACTCGGGCTGTACGGCCGACTGTGGACACGCCAACACCGCGGATATCGGGCTGATCGGGATGCGCGGCCGCAAGGATGGGGAGATGGTCGAGACGCTGGATCTGGGTGTCGGCGGCGGTATCGGCGAGGAGCCGTCGTTCGTCGAGTGGATTCGCCAGCGCATCCCCGCAGACGAGGTTCCCGGCGCGATCCGAAATCTTGTCGAGGCGTTCGCGGCCCACCGTGAGGCCGGCCAGACGTTCCGCGAATGGGCCGACACAGCCGGCGACGAGCAGCTGATCGAATTCGCCGAACCCGAGGAGACAACGTACGACGACCCGTGTCTCACGGATGCCAAACAGGCGTGGTACCCCTTCGCCGAGACAGGCGATCCGAGCCCCGAGGCTGCCTCAGCGGACGACTGAGGTATGGACAGGTGCTTGTCTAAGACGACACACCGTTCCTCATGAACAACTGCTCTTGGTAATTAAGGACTGAAGAAACGTACCTTCGGCAGCTTCGGTTTGCTGTTCATCTGTGTGCAACGGCGACGACAGCAAACTACCGACGACCATTTCTGTTGACAGCGATCCGGCTGTTTGCCACAAAATGCGAGCGATGTAATTGAAGTCAATAGCAGTATCAGGCTATGAAATTGATTCTTGTTACTAAATTAGTCGAATCCCCCGTACATTTAATTATCGGAGCGGCGAGGAGGTAGATATGAACGGGCCGCTGGAAGACGAGTTCGGTCGAGAGGTCACGGGCGTGCGCGTATCGCTCACCGACCGGTGTAACTTCGACTGTGTCTACTGCCACAACGAAGGGCTTGGTGACA
>ERZ1034573.549-NODE-549-length-11201-cov-9.935941_pt1 | contig 11201 bp, 9 predicted proteins | sample MGYA00520641_ERZ1034573 | MGnify/ENA primary metagenome ERZ1034573 (study PRJEB33760, sample SAMEA4777724) | hypersaline lake metagenome | biome: hypersaline environment; feature: brines | place: Spain | collected 2014-08 | depth 0 m ...
CACGTCACCGGCGTCGAAGCGTTCGTACAACACGGCGACCGAGCGGTTCAAACAGGATAACCCCGACGTGACAATCTCGATGGGCTACACCAACTGGGAGAACATCTACTCCCGGCTGGTGCAGGCGGCCAACACCGGAAGCTGGCCGGAGATGGCCTTCTTCATCGACAACGAACTCTCGTTGATCCTGAACGACCAGGGGTTCACCGACGACCCGCAGAAGGTGATGGACCCGGTCACCGAAGTCGCGGGCGACGTCGCCGACGACGTTCCCGAGACCCACTATCAGGCCAAGGACGGCTCGTTCTACTGTGTCCAGACGAACAACCAGACGCCGGTGTCGTGGTACCGGACGGACGTGATGGAAGACATCGACATGGATTCCAAGCCGGCCAGCTGGAACGAGGAACTGCAGTACGTCAAGCAGGCCCACGAGGCCGACAACGGTCTCTACGGCACCTCGCTCTCCACGGCGCGAAACACCTACATGTCCGACATGTTTCTGGTGCGCCTGCGCAACGCCGGCGGGAACGCCCTCGACCCCGAGAAGAACGTCGCGTTCGACTCGCAGGTCACGCGGGACGTCCTCGAACATTACAACGAACTCGTCCAATACGCGGCACCGGGCGTCGAATCCTTCAGCTACGGTGAAGCGTACACCAACTACGCCACCGACAACGTCGCGCACTGTCTGTACTGGGGTCGGACGACGATCAACGTCGTCGAGCAGACGCCGGACATCGTCGAGTACGTCGTGAACGGCCACCCGGCGAAACCGAGCAACGACCAGGCCGACCCCGACATGAACACGAGCGTCATGTCCGGGGACGGCGGCCAACTGATCAAGGACGCGACGAACAAGGACACCGCTATCGACTGGTTCCAGACGTACCTCGAACCGGACGTCTTCGTCGACGAGTACATGACGGGGACGCCCGGCAACACGACGCCCATCTACACGGAACACGAGGAGCCGTGGAACGACATGGATTTCTGGAGCGAAGTCGAACACGGCGAGAGTATCCGCGATCTGATGGTCGAATCCGCGCGGACCTCGCACCCCAAGTGCCGTGCCGGCCCCGAGTTCCCCGCCTTCCCGGAGATGGCCGAAATCGTCCGCACGCCCGTCATGAGCGGTCCGGCCTCCCAGTACTACGCCGGCGACATCTCCGTCGACGAAGCCACGACGCAGATGACCGAACGCGCCGAACAGGCCGTCGCCAACTACGGCGGCAGCTAACCGCCGTCGCCGACCTCGACGCCACCAGTTCCGCTTTCAGTCGCCGAACGCGCCCGTCGTGAACCCGTCGTCCACCGTGAGGACGCTCCCGTTCGTGTAGCTGGCGGCGTCGCTAGCGAGATAGATCGCTGCGCCCACCATCTCTTCCGGATCGGCGAGCCGACCGGTCGTCGTCCGGCGGACGATCTCCGCGTGTCGATCCGTCCCCTCGTCGTAGGTGCCCCCGGTCTGGTCGGTCCGGACGAAGCCGGGCCGGATCGCGTTCACCCGGATCTCCGGTCCGAGTTCCGCCGCTGCGACTCGCGTGAACGCGTCGATCCCGCCTTTCGCCGTCGTGTACGGCACGAGGTTCGGGATGGAGAGGCCGTTCGAGATGGAGGAGATAGGGATGATCGACCCCTGGTCCATCCGCTCCGCGAAGATCTGCACGGCGCGATAGGTGCCGTCCAGCTGTACGTCGAACACCGCCTGCCACTCCGCCTCGGCGCCCGTGGTCAGGTTCGACCGGGCGATGTAACTCTGGGAGGTGACCAGCACGTCGATCCGGCCGAGAGCGTCGATGGTCGCGTCGCGCAGGTCGACGAGTGACCCGCGATCCGTCACGTCGCAGGGCTGCTCGATCGTCTCGGCGCCGAGGCTACGGAGGCCGGCGGCGGTCTCGGCCACGTCGTCCGCGCTCCGACTCGACGCGACCACGTCCGCGCCGTCGGCCGCGAACCCACGGGCGATCGCCCGTCCGATGCCGCTCGTCCCACCGATGACCACTGCTCGTTTCCCCGCGACCGTTACCGGCGTGTGTTCGTCGTCCATGACGCAGGCATCACGAGTCGTCGAGTTATACCTTGGCCGTGCGCCCGCGGGCCTCGGACGTTCGATGCCCCACGTGGCGGCGACGCCGTCGCCGTCCGGATTCGATCCTCCATTAATTATAATAGGTGGTGCGACAGTCGTTAGCCCCATGAGCACCATTCGCAGACAACGGAAGCGACTGGTACGGGGGGTGACTGACCGGCTACTGAACTGGCGTATGGAGGAGAGTCGGCTGGGGTGGCTGTTGATCCTGCCGACGCTCGTCGTGTTCGCCGCCGTCGTTTTCTTCCCCCTCATGTACTCGGTCTACCTGAGTTTCCACTCGACGAGTGGATTCAGCATGAGCCTCACGTGGGTGGGGGTCGAGAACTACGTCACACTCCTCGGCCAAGACGTGTTCTGGCAATCACTGACGAACAACGTCCTCTGGACTATCGGCACCGTCTCGATCCAACTGGTGCTCGGTGTCGGCGTGGCGCTGCTGTTGCACAAGACGTTCACCGGCCGCAACACGGTGCGCGGGGCGGCGCTGTTCCCGTACATGGTGCCGACCATCGTCGCCGTGTTCAACTTCCGCTGGATCTTCAACGCCACCTACGGCGTCTTCAACTCCATCCTCCTCATGGCCGGCATCGTTCGGGAACCCATCTCGTTTTTCGGCTACGACCTGGCGATGGCCTCCGCGGTCGCGCTCGGGGTCTGGCGGTTCACTCCTTTCGTCGTCATCACGGTGCTCGCTCGCTTGCAGACGATTCCCCCGAGCCTCTACGAGGCGGCCCAACTCGACGGCGCCTACAAGATCGCGCAGTTCCGCTACGTGACGCTCCCGCAACTGTACAACATCCTCGTGATCGTCATCCTGTTGCGGGCGGTCTGGATGTTCCGAAAGTTCGCCCCGATCTACCTGCTGACCGGTGGAGGCCCCGGCACCTCGACGCAGACGCTTCCGATCTACGCGTACATCGAAGCCTACACCGGCCTCCGGTTCGGCTTCGCAGCGACCATCGCGAACGTCATGTTCGTGATCCTGATGACCGTCGGGCTGCTGTACCTTCGACGGTACTACAACACAGGAGGGACCGACGTTGAAGCGTAGCATCACCAACATCAGCAACGATCTGGAGCAGCGCCTTCGAGACACCGTTCCGCGACGCCTGTACGTCCTCTCCGGCAGGGGCGTCATGTGGGGACTGATCGCGGCCGTCCTCGTCTACTCCCTGTTCCCCCTGATCTGGATGGCCATCACCTCGTTCCAACCCGAGGTGCACCTGTTCACCCGGCCGCCGGAAATCGTCCCCGGCGAGTGGTCGCTACAGCACTACTTCGCCCTCTGGGACAGTAACCGCGAGTTCTTCTTTTACTACCGCAACAGCATCATCGTCTCCGTGCTGGCGACGGTGACGACCATCGTCCTCGGGACGCTCGCGGCATACAGCATCTCCCGGTTCGAATACCGCGGCAAGGAGTTCCTCGACAACTCCATCCTGCTCGTGTACATGTTCCCCGCCATCGTCCTCGTGGTGCCGCTCGGCATCCTGATGAACGACTACGGCCTCACGAACACGTGGTACGGACTCGCGCTGGTCTATCTCACCTTCGCGCTTCCGTTCAGCATCTGGGTGCTTCGTGAGTTCTTCAACGGCATCCCCTACTCGCTGGAGGAGGCGGCGATGATCGACGGCGCCAGCCGGATGCAGGCGTTCGTCTACGTCGTCCTCCCCAACGCGCTCCCGGGGATCATCGCGACCGCCATCTTCACGTGGTCGCTCGCGTGGAACGACTTCCTCTACGCGTCGGTCATCATGTCCGAGAACAACATGCAGACGCTCCCAGTCGGCCTCAACCAGATGCTCAACTCCGCGAACCCGCCGTGGGGGCAGTTCATGGCCGCCAACACGCTCGTGACGATTCCGGTGCTCCTCCTCTACATCGTCGTGCAGGACTACCTGGTCGAAGGCTTCGGTGCGGGCGGCGTGAAGGGGTAGCGGGGAACTCGCCCCCGTCGATCACCCGTAATAATTTAATAGTCGCCATCGTGGGCACGGTCGTATGCGCGATTTCGACAAGAGCATCATCTCGTGTGCCGTGACCGGTGCAATTCACGTCCCGACCATGTCGCCACACCTGCCGATCACCGCCGAGGAGATCGCCCAGGAGGCGATCGACGCGGCCGAGGCGGGAGCCAGCATCGTTCACGTCCACGTCCGCGACGAGGAGACCGGCGAACCGACCTCCGACCTCGATCTGTTCCGCGACGTCGCGGAGACGGTCCAAGCCAACTGCGACGCCGTCGTACAGCCCACGACCGGCGGCGGGCACGGGATGTCCGTCGAGGAACGTATCTCGGTCGTCCCCGAACTCGAACCCGAGATGGCCTCCTGTAACATGGGGTCGATCAACTTCGGGCTCTACCAGTTGCTCTCCAAGTTCGACGAGTTCGAGTACGAGTGGGAGGAGGAGTACCTCGCCGACTCCCGCGACTACGTCTTCCGGAACACCTTCGAGGATCTGGAGACGATCCTCCCGACCTTCGAGGAACACGGCACGATGCCCGAACTCGAAGTGTACGACGTGGGGCATCTCTACAACGCGAAACACATGGTCGACCGGGGCATCCTCCCGACGCCGCTTCACATCCAGTTCGTGATGGGCATCCACGGCGGTATCGGCGCGACGGCGAAGAACCTGAACCACCTCGTCGACGTGGCCGACGACCTGTTTGGCGACGAGTTCTCCTTTTCGGTCATCGGCGCCGGTCGCCACGAGTTCCCGCTCGGGACCCAGGCCGTCTCGATGGGCGGCAACGCCCGCGTGGGTCTCGAGGACAACCTCTTCCTCGAACGCGGCCAGCTCGCAGAGAGCAACGCCGAACTCGTCGAGAAGATGGTCCGACTGACGCGAGAGGTCGCGGGCCGCGAAATCGCGACGCCGGCGGAGACCCGGGAGTTCCTCGGCCTCAAGGGGCAGGCGGAAACCAACATATGAGCGCCACGCCCGCGCGTATCGACGACGCCGCCGTCCTCGGCTCCGGTGTCATGGGCCACGGCATCGCACTCGCGTTCGCGCTCGACGGCCACCGGGTGTCGCTCTACGACGTGAACGAGGACCTCCTCGCGGAGAGCGAGGGACGGATCCGGTCGGTCCTCGATACGCTCGTCTCCGCGGGCGAAGTCGACGCCGACGACGCCGACGCCGCGGCCGCCCGCATCACCCGCACCACGTCGCTTTCCGACGCCGTTTCCGGCGTCGACTTCGTAACCGAGGCCGTCGTCGAGGAGCTAGACGTCAAGCGGGAGGTGTTCGCGGAGCTATCGGCACACGCGCCCGACGACGCGATTCTCGCGACGAACACCTCGGGGCTATCGATCACGGCAGTCGCCGACGCGACCGACGACCCCGAACGCGTCGTCGGCACCCACTGGTTCAACCCACCCTACGTCGTGCCACTGGTCGAGGTGGTTCGCGGCGAGGAGACGGCCGATTCGGTCGTCGAGACGACCTACGACTTCTTCGAGGCGATGGGCAAGACGCCCGTACACGTCGAGAAGGATATTCCGGGCTTCATCGGAAACCGCATCCAGATGGCGATGATCTACGAGGCTTTCTCCCTGCTCGACCGTGGCGTCGCCAGCGCCGAAGCCATCGACCGCGCGGTCAAGGCCGGGTTCGGCTTTCGGCTCCCCCTGCTCGGCGTCTTCGAGAAAGTCGACCACTCCGGGCTCGACGTGGAACACGAAGTCGAACAGTACCTCCTCCCCGAACTCGACCGTGGGACGGAGTCGAAGGACGCCCTCAACGAGGCCGTCGAAAACGGCGACTACGGCCTGAAAACCGGTGCGGGCGTCTACGACTGGGAGGGGCTCGATCCCGGCGAGATATACGATCAGCGCGACGAGGCGCTCCTCGCCATTCTCGACCTCTACGACTCGTACGACATGGAGCGGACGCCGCGGACCTGAGACGCGGACACGGTTCGTGAACTGTATATTTTCGAGTTATTATTCGATTGCGACATACCTCAGTGGCGCCTCTCGAAAAAGTACCCGATGTCGGCGCTGAAACGAGCGTAGACCCGGAATCAACTACCAATCGCTTCGACCCGAGTATTCGGGCCTGTAATCGAATATAAGCGCAGGAGAGACAACGTCGAAGCGATCCGGGCGCTCTCGCGGAAAGCAACCAAAAAAGTTGGAAATACTAAGTCGTATAGGAAATATTACTATCTCGTCTCGATGGCGGGGTCGTCCGTCAAAGGTCGTGACGAAGTCGCCGACCTTCGGATCGTCACGTGGCATCGAGTGCCACGGCAGTGTGGATGTCCGCTCGCCCCCGCACGGACCCGGTCCGTCCGACCGCGGTTTCGGGACACCTTTTTTGATCGGTGCGGTGTACTAGGCGGACTACGGGTCGACGAAAACTGGTGGCGGAACGTATCCCCCGAAGATGACCACGCAACACGGACGGCAGCGACCCACGTACGCATCCGACGGAGCCACGCCACGGGGCGATGTCGATGGATGACGATCCGGTGACCGTCGGTGTCCTGAGCCTTCACAACAGTAAGGAAACCAAGGCGATCCTGAACGCCGTGGAGGCGCTGGGACATACGCCGGAGTGGCTACGGTCGGAGAACACGGTCGTTCGCTTCGAGAACGAGCAAGCCACGCTCACCCCCGACGTCGATGTCGTCGTGAATCGACTCCTGCTCTCGAACACCGACCAGCCGTCGGAGGAACTCGGACTGGCCCAGACTCTCGATGGCCTTCGGCCGGTGCTCAACTCCCCGGACGCGACGTCCCGTGCCGCACACAAGACCGCGGCGGCGGCCGCCCTGATCTCCGAGGGGCTGCCGGTGCCGAAAACCGTGTTCGCGCTCAGTACCGACCAACTCAACACGGCCCGGTCCGAATTTGGTGCGGAAGCGGTCTACAAGACGGCCATCGGCACGCACGGCGGCGGTGCGTGGAAGGTCGGACTGCACGATCCGCTGACGGCCCAAGTCGGCAAGCGACGCGCCTTCATTCAGGAACTCGTAGGACGAACGGGTGAGACGACACGCGACCTGCGCGTGTACGTCGTGGACGATCGGGTGGTCGGGGCGATGTGTCGACACGCCGCCGAGGACGACTGGCGAACGAACGTCGCACGGGGGGGACGGGTCGAAGACGTGACCGGGTCGGTGCCCGACGACGTACTCGATCTGGCTCGTCGGGCCACCGCGACGGTCGGACTCGACTACGCCGGTGTCGACCTCATCGAAGGCGACGACGGGTGGTACATCCTCGAGGTGAATCCGACGGCCGGGTTCAAAGGCCTGTATCGGGCTACTGGTATCAGTCCGGCCCCGTACATCGCGGCGCAGGCTATCGAACACGTCGGCGGGTCCGTCGATTCGGATCGCATCACGAACCTCGCGTCGACGCTCGACGATTCGGTTCCGTCGTGTAAGCCGGTTCCTACCCCGGATCCGGTTCGGGATACGGTCACGATCGGGTTCACCGAACAGGTCGTCGTCAGGGGGACGGGTGGGACGAAGACCGTCGTCGCCAAATCCGACTCCGGTGCGGCTAGGACGAGCGTCGACATCAGACTCGCAGCCGACATCGGGGCAGGACCGATCCACACTGTCTCCCGCGTTCGCTCCGGGAGTTCGAAACGGGCCAAGACACGGCCGGTCGTCGATCTGGTCATCGGCATCGGCGGTGAACAACGGACGGTCGCGGCCAACATCGAGGATCGGTCACACATGAGCCACCGACTCCTGCTCGGTCGAGACGTCCTCAAGAACTACACCCTCGACGTCGGCCGTCGGGTCGAAGACTCCGCCGAACTCCCGGACGAGGAGTGATGCCGACGCCGTCCACCGACCGGCCGGAACTCGCGGAGGGGAGGTCCGACCACCGTTCCCGGTGCCCGTCCGCTGACACACCCGCCCCGATCGGTGTGCAGTCCGGCGGCGCGCGTTCGACCGATCGTGACGACCGGCGGCGGTACAAAACCCTTTAGTACAGTCTCGGGGTACGCGGGAGCATGCTGTGGGAGAATACCGAGCACTCGGCGAGCGAGGCGACGCTCCAGTACACCATGGAGCCGAAGGCGTACGAGAACCGGTTTCTCCCGTACGACGTGTTGACCAACCTCGCGCACGTGACGATGCTACACCGCCAGGGCTTCCTCGATGACGGCGAACTCGCGGCCCTCCGGGACGCGCTCACCGACCTCTATCACGAGGCCGACGAGGTAGAGGGCGAAGACGTCCACACCTTCGTCGAGGAGCGGGTTACACGGCGGACGGAGGCGGGCAAGAGGATGCACCTCGCTCGCTCCCGTAACGACCAGGTGTTCGTCGACACGCGGCTGTTCATGAAGGACGCGGCCATCGACCTGGCCCACCGCATCCTCGATTTCGCCGACGCCCTCCGGACTTTCGCCGAGGAAAAAAACGCCCTGATTCCGGGCTACACCCATCAGCAACAGGCGATGCCGTCATCGACGGGGCTGTGGGCGTCGAGCTACGTGGACGCGCTGATCGACGACGTGAAGTCGCTCCGGGCGACCTACCGGATCGTCGACGCGAACCCGCTCGGCGCCGCCGCCTCCTACGGCACCAGCCTCGACATCGACCGCGACCTGACGACCGAGCTCCTCGGGTTCTCGCAAAAACAGCACAACCCCATCTACTGTTCGAACCGCGGAAAGCAGGAGCTACAACTGCTCCAGACGCTCGATCTGGTGATGCTCGACGTGCAGAAGTTCGCCGAAGACGTGATCAACTTCTCCGAGGACCAGCAGTTCTTCGAACTCGCCGACGACTACACGACGGGGAGTTCGATCATGCCCCAGAAACGCAACCCGGACATCCTCGAACTCGCCCGCGCGAAGGCGGAGGAGGTGTCGGCGGGCAAGGAGGCGGTCCGGCGCATCATCGGCAAACTCCCGAGCGGCTACAACCGCGACAGCCAGCAGACCAAGGGCCACCTGATCGAGGGAGTGGATACGGTGCGGGCGACCCTCGACATCCTCACGCCGCTGGTCGAGAGCATGGAGCTCTCCGACGACTTCGAGGTCGACGCGGGCATCTTCGCCGCCTACACCGCGAACCAACTGGTCACGGAGGGGATGCCCTTCCGGGACGCGTACCACGAGGTCAAATCGAGCGGGGAGTACGAGACCCACGACGCGGTGGCCGAGCCGGTCCACCAACCCTTCGGCGACCTGCGGGCGTTCTGGGCCGACGAACGCGAGGCGTTCGACGCGATGTCCGAGCGCCTGCTGACGGCCGACTAGTCGACCGTCTCGAACTCCAGGATCACCGCGCTCCCACGCGGCTCGTTGTCCTCGATACGGACCCGCCCGCCGTAGCGCTCGACGAGCGTCCGCACGAGGTAGAGCCCGACGCCGCCGGAGTCCGCCGCCTCCGTCACCTCCCTCTCGAAGACGGCTTCCTTGCGCTCGTCCGGAATCCCCGGCCCGTCGTCGGCGATGGTCACCACGGCCCGGCCGTCGCGGGTCGTCGCCGACACCTCGACGTGTGGCTCGGCGGTGTCGTTGTGGGTCACCGCGTTCACGAGGAGGTTCCGAAACACCGAGTGGAGCATGTCGTCGGCGAGCACGTCGACCGCCGGAATCTCGTCGTCGACCTGCACCGTCGCGCTCTCGTACTCCGTCCGGATGCGGTCGGCGGGTCCGACGAGCGGCGACCGGAGCGCGACCGGCCGCTCCGTCCGCTCGTCGAGGATGGCCGTCATCAGCGTCCGAAGGTCGTCGGTGAGGTCGACGACGTGTTCACCCGCCTCGACGAGCCGCGACAGCCGGGTCGCTGCCTCGCCGTCGACGTGGTCCCGTAGGGCGTTGCCGTACCCCAGCACCACCTGCATCTCGTTGCGGATGTCGTGACGGACGATCCGGTTGAGTAGCGCCAGCCGTCGGTTCTGCTCGTCGAGGCGGCGCTCCCGTTCCGCTCGCGAGAGCGCGGCCTGTACGTTCTTCCCGAGGATGCTCGCCAACTTCTCGTCGGCGTCCGTGAGGGCCGACCGCTCGGCTGCCCCGACGGTCAACACCCCGTCGTCGTCGAGCGGGACGGTGATCACGGCGTGAAGCGGGGTCTCGGAGGCCGCCTGTGCCCTCGTGATCGTCAGTCGTCGCGACTCCTCGGCCTCGTAGGCCCGCCACAGCCAGCTACCCGGCTCGTGGCGCATCTCCGCCGACGGATCGCCGTCGACGTACGGTTCGACCGAGTCGGAGACGGCCGCCGCTTCGAGGGCGTCCTCGGCCGGGACGGAGTACCAGACGACGCTGTACGGAAAATCGAGGATGTCGACCGCCGCGTCGACGGCGACCGACGCGATCGCCTCGCGGTCGTCGGCGTCGAGGAGTCGCCGCGTCGCCGCGTGAAGCGATTCGAGTTCGGCCACTCCACCTCCCCTCGGATCCTGCGGCGTTCCCATCCTACGCACACGTAACGAGTATCCGGTACTAAACGTTGCCCCGCGGAACGGTGAAACGGTCCCGAACCTATCGGAGAGCGGGACGGTTCGCCGGGGGTTACAGCGTATGTTCGTCGTCCGACTCGTTCCGAATCGCCGGGTCCTGCTGGTCGTCGACCACCTGCGTGAACAGGTCCTCGTCCGGCGTCTGACTCGGCGACTCGTCCGTGCTGTACGCCGATACGCCGAGCGAGAGCAGCTCTTCGACCGCCTGATCGCGGTTGATGAACTCCCCCTCGTCGACGAGCTGTCGGATCTCGATGTCTACGTCGTCCGGCAACGAAACTTCCGCGGTAGGCATAGTCGAAATTCAGACGTTCCGGGATCTTAAATACCCGGTTCGACGAGCGCCTCGAACACGTTCACCACGACGCCGAGGGGCGCGGCGCCCCGACCGTCGCCCGCGACCGCCGTGCTTCGAGTGTTGGTCCCCGACGGTGGGCCGCCGCTCGCGACACCGCTCCGGCACTTCGTCGCTGCGCTCGGCTTCCTGCTCGCCGGCCCGACGTCGGCCTCGTCGGCGTCGATCCCGCCCTCGGGCTCGCCGCCGTCGCCACGACCCCGTCGTTCGTGGTGTGGCGACACGCCCCCGAGGCACTCCGTCGCGGCCCCCGGGTGACTGCCGGGAGCACGGCACCGTCCGTCCCGACGCCCCCGTCGGGACC